>Ga0247830_10000584_pt1 | contig 13382 bp, 13 predicted proteins | sample 12C_Control_Day5_FD_207766 | JGI IMG/M metagenome (GOLD analysis project Ga0247830, IMG submission 207766) | Soil microbial communities from agricultural site in Penn Yan, New York, United States - 12C_Control_Day5 | ecosystem: Environmental > Terrestrial > Soil > Agricultural land | place...
GCCGAGCGCTGTAATCACGGGACGCCAGGCGGCGCCGGTGCTGCAGGAGCCGGGGACGAGCACGATGGTGGGTCCATCTCCGCACTCGTCATAGTCGATGCGTCCGCCAGGCGTCTCGATGCTCGCCATGATCTGTCCTGCCTTTCGGGTCGCGCGCACATCGGCGCTTCTCGTAGCGACCCTACTCATCCGCCGACGAATGCCAGTTCCGTTCGGAACTGCCGGCGGTCGCAGGCGTAGGCGGGCAGTGGAAGGGGAGCGTCAATCGATCGGATGATGCCCATCGCGGTAGCGAACATGTGTTCTCACGTGAGCGCGGAGTTGCGACGCGGTCGACGCGTGCTGCGCCGGGCGCGAAGGGCGGCAGGGGACTCCTCGGGCCCCCTTCGTTTGCGGTCGATCCCGGTGTCGCGGTTGGTCCGCAGGGCGAGCAGGGCGTTACGGACGATCTCGAGCGCGGGCTCGTTGGGCTTGTTGCGGTGCTCGATTAGCGCCAGCGTGCGCGAGAGCTGAGGCCGCAGCGGACGAACGATGATCCCGGGCGCATGGCCGGCGACCACGATCTCCGGCACGATCGACATGCCGAGGTTGGAAGCGACCGCGCTCCGCAGCGCCTCGATCGTGCCCAGGTGCATGGGTGGGCGCGGCAGCGATCCGAGCCCCGACAGCCAGCGCACGACCAGCGCATACACCGCCCCACCGGTGTGTTCCATCAGCAGCGGCTGGCGCGCGGCGAACTCGGGCGTCACCTCGTCCGGCAGGTCCCGCGTGCCCGCCGGAAAGATGGCGACGAGCTGCTCGGGCAGCAGCGGCGTGATGCGCAGGTGCCGCTTCTGCACGGGCAGCGTCACGAGCGCGAGATCGAGCCGGTTCTGGAGAATCCGCTCCACGCTCTCGCGCGTGGGCATGTTGGTGACGTGCAGGTCGATGCCCGGATGCTCTCGACTGAGCTCGCGCAGGATCGGCGGCAGCACGTGCACCAGCATGGTGTTGGTGGCGCCGATCTGCACCCTGCCGATCCAGCCGTCGCGGTAGGGCCGCATCGCCGCGTCTATGAGATCGCATTCGTGAAAGATCCTGCAGGCAGCCTCGACGAGCGTGGCGCCGGGCGCCGTGGTGTGCGCCCGCTTGCCCAGCCGCTCGATGAGCCGCACGCCGAACCGCCGCTCGAGCTCGCGAATCTGCAGGCTCACGGCCGGCTGCGTGAGGTTGAGCTGGCGCGCGGCGGCCGAGAAGCTGCCGAGCTCGACGACCCTCAGGAGCGCCCGGAGCTGATCGAGGTTGAGGCTGCGCATCTCAAAGTATTCCTTATCAATTCGATTTGAAGTCCAAATTTGCCTTATCGCTCGGCTTGAGGCAATGCATCACTCGTCAAACCTGGGCGGGGTGCGACATCACTTGTTGGCGAAGGAATTTTCCGGAGCCGATCTGCTGGGCTATCGGCACAAGCGCCGCGCGGGCCTCGCAGTTTCAACAGGAACAGCTAACCGAGCGATTGTGGCTGGAAATGCCCATTCGTCGCCCAGGAGAAGTTCGATGCACAAGAACGAGGAACTGTCGTCGCTGATCGGCGACGTTTACGACGCTGCGATCGACCCGTCGCAGTGGCAGGCTGTGCTCGCCAAGACGCGCGACTTCGTCGGCGGCTCGTCGGCGGCGCTGTTCTCCAAGGACGCCACCCGCAAGAGCCTGAATGTCTTCTACGAGGACGGCGCGCTCGATCCGCACTACCGGCAGCTCTACTTCGAGAAGTACGTCAAGCTCGACCCCTTCACGACCGGCCATGTGTTCGCGGAGATCGAGCAGCCGATCAGCACGGTCGACCTCCTCCCCTATGAGGAGTTCCAGGAGACGCGCTTCTGCAAGGAGTGGGCGCGGCCTCAGGGGCTGGTGGATTTCGTTTGCGCTGCGCTCGACAAGTCGGCAACCAGCACCGCCATGTTCGGCGTCTTCCGGCACGAGCGTCATGGTCTCGTCGACGAGGAGACCCGCAGGCGCATGCGCCTCATCGTGCCGCACATCCGTCGGGCGGTGCTGATCAGCCGGACCATCGATCTGAAATCGGCCGAGGCTGCGACGTTCGCGGATACCTTGGATGGCCTTGCCGCCGGCATGTTCCTCGTCAACGAGGCAGGCCAGATCGTTCATGCCAACGCCAGCGGCTACGCTATGCAGCACGGAGCTCTCGTGCTGCGCGCGGCCGGCGGCCGGCTCGTAGCCATCCAGGCGAGCGCGGCAACGGCGCTGAACGAGATCTTCCCCATCGCTCGCCGCGGCGACACCGCCGTCGGCACCAAGGGCATCGCCATACCGCTGCGCGCCCGCGACGGCGGGCAGTACGTCGCCCATGTCCTGCCGCTCACCTCCGGTGCGCGGCGGCGCGCCGCGACGAGCTATGCCGCCGTCGCCGCGCTGTTCGTGCACAAGGCAGAGATGGAGGCGCCGTCGCTGCCCGAGGCGATCGCCAAGGTCTACAACCTGACGCCGAGCGAGCTTCGTGTCCTGCTCGCCATCGTGCAGGTGGGCGGGGTGCCGGAGACGGCAGGCGCGCTCGGCGTGGCCGAAGCGACCGTCAAGACGCACCTGCACCGCCTGTTCGGCAAGACGGGCGCCAGCCGCCAGGCCGACCTCGTCAAGCTGGTGGCCGGCTTTGCCAGCCCTCTCATGAGCGGACGCCGACTTGTCGCAGACAACGATCATTCGATCGATGGACGCGCCATGCTCGGCGCTGCGGCAGGCTAGCCAAGAGATCAGTCAGAAAATTCCTCGATGCAATGGAGCTTACGATGCGCACGATCCTGTCCAGCCTGGCCATTGGAGCCATGATGTTGCCTTCCGTCGTCACCAAGGCGGAGATCATCAATGTGTTCGTCACGCCCGGAGAAGCCCTGGTCGCGACGATCCACGCCGAAGGCGCGCAGGTCTACGAATGCAAGGCCGACGCGGCGGGGCAGCTGGCTTGGAAGTTCCGCGAGCCGGTCGCCACCCTGATGATCGACGGCAAGACCGTCGGCCGGCACTTCGCCGGCCCGAGCTGGGAGCTCACCGACGGCAGCCTGGTCACCGGCAAGGTGAGCGGGAGCGCGCCCGGGGCGACGGTGGCCGACATCCCGCACCTGCGGCTCGAGGTCGCCTCACAGCGCGGCGCCGGCCAACTGAGCCGCGTCACCACGATCCATCGGCTCAACACCAAGGGCGGGCTCGTCCAGGGGTCCTGTGACAAGGCCGGCGCCTTCCTCAACGCGCCCTACTCGGCGGACTACCTGTTCTACAAGCGGACAGGTGACGCCACCTGAGACATGGAGCGGGACCGAGCGATCCCGCTCCGACAAGCTAGGGCCGGGCGACCGCGGTGCCACCCCGCGCACACCGCGATTCGGGCGCAAAGCCCGAGCGTCGTCCGGCCCTTCTCTTTTTTGTGCCGACCTCTTCGGACAAGCGATCGTGATCTTCGGTCCACCGATCGGTTGATGCGACGCCAGGCGCCCCCCGCCTACCTGATGCGCATCCACACTTTTGATCGGAGATAACAATGGGACCGATACTTGCTTTCGCCTACGGCGCGATAGCCTACCTCACCTTCTTCGGCACGATCCTTTACGCCATCGGCTTCACGTCCGGCCTCGCCGTGCCCAAGGACATCGATGACGGCCTGTCGGGATCGACGGTCGAGGCGCTCATCATCAATCTCGCGCTGCTGACCGTGTTCGCCCTGCAGCACAGCATCATGGCCAGGAAGCCCTTCAAGCGCTGGTGGACGCAGTTCGTGCCCGCCGCCGTCGAGCGCAGCACCTACGTGCTGCTGTCGAGCCTCATCCTCATCGGCCTGTTCTGGCTGTGGCGGCCGATACCGGCAATCGTCTGGAATGTCGGCGAGCCCACGCTCGCCATGGCGCTCACGGGCCTATGCCTGTTCGGCTGGGCCCTGGTGTTCCTCAGCACGTTCCTCATCAACCACTTCGAGCTGTTCGGCCTGCAGCAGGTGATACACAACCTTGCCGGCCGGTCCGCCGCCGAGCCGAAGTTCAGGACACCCTTCCTCTACAAGCTCGTGCGCCATCCGCTCTATCTCGGCTTCATCATCGCCTTCTGGGCGACGCCGACGATGACGGTCGGCCACCTGCTCTTTGCCGGCGTGACGACGGCCTACATCCTGGTCGCCATCATGCTCGAGGAGCGCGACCTGGTCGACCTCTTCGGCGACGAGTACAAGCGCTACCGCCAACGCGTCGCGATGCTCTTGCCGCTCTGGCCGAAGTCGTCCTGACCTCGGCATCCATCGGCCGGGCAGAGCCGTCGCGCTCTGTCCGGCCGCATGCCGGTGCTATGATCACAGCATGCCAAGGTATGTCGCGCGCATTCGCGCCGTGGACGTCGGGGTCTGCCCAAGCTCCCGAAGACCGCGAAATTGGCAGGGATTGCAACACGTTCCTGAGCCCGTCGCCGGCCGCCTGACCGCTCCGATTGTGGCTGACCTTCGCCAAAATGGCGGGGTATTGTCCGTCCTCATGGCCATCGCCTCCCTGCTCCGCCGGGCCCGTTCCCGGCCCAATCTGCGCGCGCTGCCGTGCGTGGCTCTTTGCGCGGCCCTCCTCATCCATTCTTTCGCCCAACCCACGCATGCCAACTGGCTCGGCAAGGTCATCGGCGCGGCTGAGCAGAGCGGCGCGCGCGCAGGCAAGCACGGGCTCGGCGCGCTCGACAATGCCGTCGCCCATGTCAGGTCGCTGCCAGCAAAGGCCGATGGCGCAATCCTGGCCGCCCAGGCGACGCAGGAGGGGCACTGGCGTTTCGTCAATCGGGCGGGTGAGACCTTCACCGCCGGCACGCCGGAGGAGCTCAAGCGCGTGACCGCCGTGCTGCTCCCCGACGCCAAGCCCGACGTCCGGCTGTCGCTCTACCTCACCGAGGAGACGATCTTCCAGAACCGTGCGGCGCTCAAGGACCTGCCCAAGGGCAGCGAGCTCTACGTCGTCGCCAACAAGGAAGCCTACCGCATCCTGAAGCATGGCGAAGGCGCGGCCGAGCGGCTCTATGCGCAGGTGCGGCCGAGCCTCGTCGTCGAGATGGGAGAGCGCAAGGCCTTCGATGAAGCCGTTTGGCAGCTGGCCCGGCCGCTCAAGGCGGCCAACGTGCGCGTGCTGGCGCTGGAGCCTGGCGGGCCGCCGCGCCTCGCCTCGACGCCGCGCATCGATCCGGCCACCAAGCGCACGCTGGTCGACACCGTCGATCCGGCGAGCCTGCCCGCCGCGCTCGGCACCGTGCGCGGCCAGACCCTGCTGGTGACGGGGCGCGTCGAGGGCCGCGTGCTCTACGTGCAGCCCTCGAGCGGCCCCGAGAAGAGCCTGCTGCTGCCCGACCTCTTCAGGGCGGCCGAGGAGGCCGACGTCAATCTCGTGGTGCTGCGCGCCGCCACCACGCCGCGCCAGCCCGGCGGCCGCAACTGGCTGTGGCAAAAGGTGGAGGTGCGGGGCCTCGAGCAGGCCATGCAGCACGCCCACGTCGCCGACTTCCTGAACGCGTTGGGTGGCCCGGGCCGGCGATTCGTGGTGTCGGCGAAGGTATCGGGCCGCCGTGCCACGCTCGAGGCCATGCCCAGCACCGACCTCGCCGGCGGGCCCGGCACGATCCCCGGCGGCGACCTCTTCTCCGGCGTCGTGTCCGATATCACCGGGCGCGTCATCACCACCGGCCTGCAGGCGGACATGCGCAGCGCCGAGCGGCAGACCGAGCTGGATCAGCGGCTGATCCCGGGCATCCCCTCTGATTTCCAGGTGGGCTATCTGGTGCTGGTGGTCCTCGGCCTGTTCGGCGTGCCGGTGTCACGGGCCTGGTGGCGCCGCATCTGGCCGCCCGAGGCGGCCAGCGAGTATGCGGGCCGAGCGGGTTATCTGGCCGCCCGAGCCGTGCGCGCCCTGGCGTTCCTGCTGCTGTTCCTGCCGGTGACGGCACCGGTCAGCGCGCCGTACAATCTGGCCCGGCAGGTGTATGAGGCTGTCACCGCGCCGCTGCGCTGGTGGCGGCGGCTGACGGGCGGACGGGCTGCGGCGCCGAGCGCAAGCTGATCTGGGCTCAGTCCCGCCAACCCGCTGCCCGGCTATTGGGGCGTCCGCTGAGAGGTTCCATGACAGACATTGCGACCAGCACCATCGAGATCACCGGCGTCCGCATCCGCCCCGCGCACGTGCCCTTGCGGCGCACGCTCAACACGCGTGTCGGGCGTTTCAGCAGCGGGCCGTTCCTGCTGATCGACCTGGACCTCAAAGGCGGAGGCGCGGGCCGGGCGCTGTGCTTCACGTTCATGGCGCTGGCGCAGAAGCTGGTGCCGGTCCTGATCGAGGAGCTGGTCGCCTCGCTCGAGGGCCGCAAGATCTCCTTCGCAGAGGCTTCCGCCGTGCACGATGCCTGCGAGAAGCGCCTCAGCCACATGGGCCACGAGGGCCTGACCAAGATGGCGCTCTCCATGTTCGACATGGCGCTGCACGACGCCCTGGCGCGCGAGGCCGGCGTGCCGCTCTACAGGCTGCTCGGCGGCAGGGCCGAGCCGCTCCCGACCTACAACAGCTGCGGTCTCGGCATCATGGAGCCGGCGGACGCGGCCCGCGAGGCGCGTGAGCTCGTCGCCGATCACGGCGGCTTTGCCCACGTAAAGCTGCGCATGGGCCGCGAGCACGCGCGCGAGGAGGTTGCGGCCTATCGCGCCGTGCGCGAGGCCGTAGGGCCCGACATCGCCATCTCCGTCGACTTCAACCAGGGACTGACCACGGCAACTGCGCTCGACACCTGCCGCGCCATCGACGGCTTGGGCCTCGCCTGGATCGAGGAGCCAATCGTCTACGACGACTACGACAGCCAGGCCCGCCTCGCCAGCAAGCTCGCCACCCCGATCCAGGTCGGCGAGAATTGGTGGAGCTGGCGCGTCGGCAAGGCGGCGATCGAGATGGGTGCTTGCGACTACGTGATGCCGGACCTGCTGCGCATCGGCGGCGTCACCGGCTGGATGCGGCTCGCCCGCGTGGCCGAGGCCCGCGCCGTTCCCTTCTCCTCCCATCTCTCGCCCGACTACTCCGCCCATGTGCTCGCCGCCACGCCGACCCGCCACTGGCTCGAGTTCATGGACTGGGGGCAGGACCTGATCGTCGACCCTCTGGTGCCGGTGAGAGGCTTCACCATGCCCCGAGACACCCCCGGCACCGGCATCGAATGGAACGAGAAGTCCATCGCCCGCTGCCTGGTGTGACGGGCCGCCGGCCTGTGTTCGTCTGCCTCGACCCGGCTCGGGTGCATGGCCAATCCGGCGCTGTCTTCGTGCCGGAAGCGCCCATGCTGGTGGAAGCGGGCAACCAAGAAAGTCGCTAGAGTGGAGCTGGCGACAGGCATTGGCGATAATGCGGACGTCGGTGGTCTGACTTGAGCCGCACGGGGCGCGAGGACGGGTTGATGGGAGCGCAGCAGGAGGAGGGCGGCAGCGGCCGATCGCGTCCCAACGGCGCGGCTGCGGTCGGTGCCGGCCGTGCCGGGCGCAGCACGACCGAGATCCGCACCGTCAATCTCGCCCTCCAGGGCGGGGGCGCGCACGGCGCGTTCGCCTGGGGCGTGCTCGATGCGCTGCTGGAGGATGGGCGCCTCGGCATCGAGGGCATCTCGGCGACCAGCGCCGGGGCCATGAACGCCACGGTGCTGGCCTATGGCTTGAGCCAGGGCGGAAACGACGGTGCGCGCAGGGCGCTCGCGGACTTCTGGCGCCGCATTGCGCAGGCAGCGGCCGCCTCGCCGCTGCAGCCCTCGCTGCTCGATCGCCTGACCCAGAACCACGGGCTCGACTGGAGCCCCGCCTTCCAGACGCTCGATTGGCTGGTGCGGGTGTTCTCGCCCTACCAGTTCAACCCCATGAACTACAACCCGCTGCGCTACATCCTCGAGCAGTCGGTCGACTTCGAACGCCTGCGCGCCGGCTCCGACATCAAGCTGTTCCTCAGCGCCACCAATGTGCGCTCGGGCAAGGTACGCATCTTCAAGACCGACGAGGTCACTCCCGACGCGGTGCTGGCCTCCGCCTGCCTGCCGTTCATCTTCCAGGCGGTGGAGATCGACGGCGAGGCCTACTGGGACGGCGGCTACATGGGCAACCCCGCCATCTATCCGCTGATCTACGACTGCCAGTCCAGCGACGTGATCGTCGTGCACATCAATCCGCTGGCGCGCCCCGACGTGCCGAAGACGGCCACCGAGATCCTGAACCGCGTCAACGAGATCTCCTTCAATTCCTCGCTCATGCGCGAGATGCGCGCCATCGCCTTCGTCACGCGGCTGATCGACGAGGGCCAGGTCAAGCCCGGCACCATGAAACGCATGCTGATCCACTCGATTGCCGCCGACGATTTCATGCAGGGGCTGGGCGTCAACAGCAAGCTCAACGCCGACTGGGAATTCCTCTCCCACCTGCGCGACGTCGGCCGCGCCGAGGCCAAGGCCTGGCTCGTGCGCAACTTCGAGCACCTCGCCCGCCGCTCCACCACCGACCTCGACTTGTATTTGTGACGCAGCCCCAGGGCCGGCATCGAGGCCTTCGCCGCAGCAAATGCAGCGCTGCCTTTCGGCAAACGAGGATTGCGCCAGCACGGCTGTCGCCTCTCGGCCGCTCACGCTAGGATCGCGCCACAATCCAATTTGGCGCGGAGATCAAAGCATGAAAGTCGAAGGCCGGTGTCACTGCGGCGCTATCGCCTACGAAGCCGAGGTGAAGCCAGACAGCATCAACATCTGCCACTGTGCCGACTGCCAGATGCTGACCGGCTCGGCTTTCCGGGCGAACGTTCAGGCACCGGCCGCCACGTTCCGCATCCTCGCGGGCGAGCCGCGCCGCTATGTGAAGACGGCCGACAGCGGCGCCAAGAGGGTGCATGCCTTCTGCTCGAGCTGCGGCACGCCGGTCTATTCGGCCGCCGTCGAGAACCCGCAGAGCTACTCGCTGCGCGTGGGCACGCTGAAGCAGAGACACGAGCTCGGCAAGCCTCAGCGCCAGATCTGGACGAAGCGGCGGCTCCCGTGGGTCCCGCTGGTTCCGGGTGTGGCGGAGATCGAGGGCCAGCCGTAGCAAATCTTCCAAATCCTCCAGCGCCGACCGCTCATCGGTGGCGTCATGCCGGCGCCGCGGGCGCCCGTCAGGGTGCGCGCGGAGGGAAGGCCGGCACCCATGCGCGTCTCGATGGCTCGATTGCTCCTCTCCAGGCGACTGGGTTCCGGCCTTCGTCGGAATGATGCCTGTGATTGCGCCCTACGCCTGTGCCGCGAGCCCGGCGTCAGTCAGCGCGGCGCTGTCGGCCGACCCGTTCATTCCGGAGACCGAGGAGGCGATGACCGAGATCGCCAGGTTCCTGATGCGGCGGCTGGCGGCCTGAACACGCGAACACCGCTTCAGCGGGCGATGCTCGGCCTGCTCCTGCGGCGGGCGGCAAGCAGCCAGATGATGACAATATTGCCGACGTTGAAGGCGACGCCGACCGCGAACGCCGGCCCATAGGACCCAAGCTGGTCGTAGATGTATCCCGCCAGCCAGCCCCCGAGCGCCATGCCGCAGATATTGCAGAAGAACCAGAAGGGAATGCGCCAGGCGGCTTCCGCTGCCGCATACAGCTCGCGCAATGCGAGGACGTAGGCGGGGATGATGCCGCTGAAGCCGAGGCCGAACGCCGCCGAAACGGCAAACAGGCCGGCTTCATCCTGGGTGAAGATGAGGCCTGCGAGGGCAGCCGCCTGGCAGATGGATGCGGCAAGGATGGTGTAGAGCCCGCCGACGCTGTCCGAGAGCCAGCCCCAGAACTGCCGGCTGATGAACGCCGAGCCGAGCAGGACCGACAGCATCAGCGCGCCTTGCGCCGGCGCAATCCCCAGATCGCTGCACAGCGCGACCAGGTGCGCCGGCGGCATGGCCATCGGCGTGCAGCACAGGAAGCCCGCAATGCACAGGAGGGTGTACGTCGTGCGCGGCGACACTCCCGCGATGTAGCCGGTGGCGCCGTCGTCGCCTTCCGCAACCAGGCTCGCCGGCGGCGTGGGCCTCAGAAACACGACCGTGGCGAGCGCAATGGCGAGCCCGCTGGCGACGCCGAATGCGAGCATGGTCGGCCGCCAGCCGAAGCCCGCGATCCCGAACGCGATCAGCGGGGGCCACAGCGCACCGGCGATGTACTGGCCGCTCGACACCAGTGCGATGGCCGACCCGCGCCGGCGGTCGAACCAGCGCGTGATGTAGATGATGAGCGGGACATTGATCGCGCCGCCGCCGAGCAGCCCCAGCAGCAGGCCGTGCCCGACGAGCAGCTCCCACGCCCCGCCGAGCGAGGCGAGCGCGAGCCCTGCCCCGAGCATGGCCGCCCCGAACACGACGGTCTGGCGGATGCCGATGCGCTCGGCGATCCAGCCGAAGGCCAGCGCCCCCGTCCCGGAGCCGAGCCACGCCAGGGAGTTGGCAAGCGCGGGAACCGAGCGCGTGCTCCCCAGGTCGGCGGCAATCGGCTTGAGGGCCACGACCGCAACCAGGGGCGCGCCGTATGAGAACGTGAATATGAACAGCACGACGCCGGCGGCGAGCCACGACCTGCCGGTCTCGATGCTTTGGGCAGCGGCAGCCTGCGTCGCGCGCGCATCGCCTGTTGGAGTGGAAAGAGCCACGCCGTCTTCCCTTCTCGCGCCTGTCGCCCATCACGCGCGTTGCGCCGCGACCATCTCACGTCACGCATCGGCATTGTAGACGATCGCTGCTGAGATCGAGACCGCGAAATCGAGCACCTGTCGACAGTGCGTAGGTTGGGTTAGGCCGAAGGCCGTAACCCAACACCCGCAAGCGCCAACCCATGTTGGGTTACGCGCTTCGCGCTAACCCAACCTACGAGGCTTCGCCGTGTTCAGCGCCACGGCGGCGCGGATGAGCGACTTCAGCGCCTTCTCATTGATCTTGTCGCCCTCGCGGATATCGATGGCGCGTCTCACGTTGCCCTCGAGGCTCGAGTTGAACAGGCCCGAAGGGTCCTCCAGCGCGGCGCCCTTGGCGAAGGTCAGCTTCACATAGGTCTTGTACGTCTCGCCGGTGCAGATGATCCCGTCGTGCTCCCACACCGGAACGCCCAGCATCGAGTTCGACGGCTTCCTCCATTTCACCTCCTCGACCACGTCGGGATCGGCCTGCTTGATGATCTTCCGCACCCGCGCGAGCACCTCGCCCCGCCAGTCTCCCAGCGCCGCGATGCGCGCATCGATGAGGTGGGAGGGGGAGGTTGCGGCTTCTGCTTTGTTCGCGTTGCTCGTGGTCTTTTTCATGGTGTTGTTGTCGCTCGACGGTCACTTCAGTATCGCTCTTGCAAGCTTATCACGTTGGGTCTCGCCTTCGGGTACATCCGGGCACGGCGCACGAGTGCGTAGGTTGGGTTAGGCCGAAGGCCGTAACCCAACATTTCCTGGCACCAGCTCATGTTGGGTTACACGCTTCGCGCTAACCCAACCTACGAGGCTACGAGGCTCACATGCGCTGCCCGGGCAAGCGGCTCGCTTGCTTCACCCAGGAGGCGAGCTGGGCTTCGTCGAGTTCATCGCCCTCGTGGATGTCGAGGTAGCGCACCTCTTTCTGCTTGGACGAGCCGGGAGGGACGGGACGCAGCGACGCGCCGCGGAAGAAGGCCACCTTCACGTACTTGGTGAAGCAATGAAAGCTGAGGAACCAGCCTTTCTCCTCTCGCTCGCCCGCGACGCCATAGAAGGGCGAGTTCCATTTGACGGCCTTGGCGACCCCTGGGACGGTGCGCACGATGAGCGCATCGAGGCGGCGGCCGATGTCGCGTTTCCAGCCGGGCATGGCCGCGATGTAGGCCTGCACGGGGGCGTCGCCGTAGCCCTTGGCGATCTGCGGGTTGCCGCCTGCGAGGAGAGCCGGCTTCGCCGCTGCTCGGCTGGCGGCGGCTTTCCTTGCGACTTTCTTCGACTTGGTGGACGTCTTGTCGGCCATTGCGTTCCCCCGCAGATCCCTAGTTCGCCGCGAAGCAGTAGAGCAGCCCGGCGCCGCCCGTCGTCCTGAGCGCGTCGAGGCCGCAGCCGCGCGTGCCGTGCGAGGAGTTCCACGACTTCGAGGCGTCATCGTCGCGCAGGCCCATGCGGTCGTGATGGCCGACGACGGCGGAGCCTTCCCCGCTCCTGGTCCAGTTGCCGCAGGTGGTGTCCTTGTCGCCCGCCGGGAAGGCACGGCCGTCCGTCTGGGAGCCGGTGAGGATGTCGTGCACGTTGGGCGTGTCGCCGCGGCCATTGACGGTCTCGCCCTTCTCGGTGAGCGCCGTCTGCTTGGTCAGGTTGCTCTCGGGCCCGTGCAGGTCCTCCACGCTGTTGGCGACGACGGCGCCCTTGGCGTTGCGCCAGGGACCCTGGCCGATGCGGTCGCGCGCATTGACGGCCGCCGCACCGCCGGCCGCCGTCGCGCTCAGATAGGCGCGCCAGGTGCGATTGCCGGCACCCACGGCCTGCGCCAGCTGCCGGCAGTGCCGGTCCGCGCCCTCGAGCCCGCCGAGATCGGCACCCTTGCCCGGCCCCGCGCTGGTCACGAAAAAGGTCATGCTCGCCTGCTGCGCCGCCGCCCCCCAGCCCAGCAACGCGGCCGCCAGGCCCGCAGCCAGCATCAATGCTCCTCTCATGCCCGATCCTCCTGCCAGCGACGGCCCCCGCAGTTGCCAAAAAACTGCGCAATATCCCCATCTACCACCGCACGATGGCCGCACAGCGGGCGCGCCTGCTTGTTGCGCCCGCGAGCGCCATGATATGAGGGCACCGCGCCGACGGAGGCGCCGACCCTAGCCCGTGAAAGAGCCGATGCCTACTGCCGCAGCCGGGCGCCTCGTCGCGCCATCGTCGCCCTTCTTCTCCTCGAGCCTCACCGAGCGCGACCCGGAGGTCTCCGGCATCGTCGGCCGCGAGCTCAGACGCCAGCAGGACGAGATCGAGCTGATCGCGTCGGAGAACTTCGTCTCGCGCGCCGTGCTCGAGGCCGCCGGCACGGTGCTCACCAACAAGTACGCCGAGGGCTACCCCGGTGCCCGCTACTACGGCGGCTGCCAGTTCGTGGACCAGGCGGAGATGCTCGCCATCGAGCGCGCCAAGAAGCTCTTCAACTGCCGCTACGCCAACGTGCAGTCGCACTCGGGCAGCACCGCCAACCAGGAAGCCTTCATGGCCCTGATGCAGCCGGGCGACACGTTCATGGGGCTCAGCCTCGATGCCGGCGGCCACCTCACGCACGGCTCGCCGGTCAACCTGTCGGGCAAATGGTTCAAGGTCGTGCCCTATCACGTGCGGCGGCAGGACCAGCGCATCGACTTCGACGACGTGGCGGCGCTCGCCCG
>Ga0247830_10000589_pt1 | contig 13319 bp, 14 predicted proteins | sample 12C_Control_Day5_FD_207766 | JGI IMG/M metagenome (GOLD analysis project Ga0247830, IMG submission 207766) | Soil microbial communities from agricultural site in Penn Yan, New York, United States - 12C_Control_Day5 | ecosystem: Environmental > Terrestrial > Soil > Agricultural land | place...
GGCGAGAGGGGCACCGGCTCGTAGTTCTTGCTCCGGGTCTCGTTGCGCAGCTTTCGCGTGACGGGATCGAAGCTGAATTCGTCGCCATCCTGCGCGTCGGCGACCGCGTCCGGACTCTGGACGACGTGGAGACCCAGATTGAAGCTGTTGCGGCGGAAGATGTCGCCCATGTTGCTGCCGGCGACGACGACCATCTCGAGGCCCGCTTCCTCCGCCACGGCTTTGAGCCCCGCCGGGCTCATCTCGCGCGACGACCCGATCGCGAACCGATCGCCGGCAATGACGAAGTTCTCGCCACGATGCACTCGCGCGCGAAAATCCGGCATCAGGTAGCGGAACGATCCTGCCTTCCACTTTTCGTCGAGCGTCGCGAGGCTCTCCGAGACGCAATCGGCGGCGGGCGTGATCTGATCCGTGTCGATCGCGTCGAGCTTCTTCGCGAACTTCGTTCCGGGGAGGCTCTTCGGGTCCCAGAAGATCAGCGCCTTGCCGCGGATCAACGCGTGCGAGCCTTCGGTCGCGGCGACAGGTTCCTTGATCGACTCGACGTTCACGCCCTCTTTCAGGCGGGCGGGCTGGATCGTGTGCATCCGTACCAGTTTAGCCCGGCTGCTCGGAGGCCGGGCGGTACCCGTCGCACGCGAGCACCGGCTGCGGGGGGTATTTCGGGTATCGTTTGTCGGTCGCCGAGAGCCGGCACAGATAGAAGCGGGAGCCGCGATCGCTGGTGATCGCCTGGACGTTGATGCAGTGCGGGCAGAGCCCCTCACGCCGCGCCAGTTGCCCTTGTCCGCGCGGATCGTTCATCATGGACGTATGTTTACCTCGGAAGCGGTGACGCGCGGCGTAAGGGTGCGGGTTCAGTCGGAGTTCAACCCGGATCGCTCGGATCCCTCGCGCAGCCAGTGGTTCTTTCTCTACACGATCAAAATCGCGAACGAAGGAACGGAAACCGTCCAGCTTCTCACGCGGCACTGGATCATCACCGACTCCGAGGGCAAGGTCGAAGAGGTTCACGGTCCGGGCGTGGTCGGCAAGCAACCGATCCTCAAACCTGGCGAGTCGTTCGAGTACACATCCGGCTGCCCGCTCGCCACTGCCTTCGGGATGATGGAAGGCACATATCAAATGGTTACCACCGACGGCGAACGGTTCGACGCGAAAATCGCGCCGTTCACACTCAGCGAACCCTACACGGTGCACTGACGAAAACTGCAAACTTCAAACTCCAGCTCTCGAGGCGTCCGGTCATTTCGTCCTGTTTGAAGTCTGGTTTGAAGTTTGGAGTTATCACGCGAAGGAGCAGTCCAGTTCGAGGGCGTGGGACAACTGGCGCAGGTACCGCACGCGCGGGATCTCGAGGGCGCCGAACTGCTCGAGATGCTCCGTCGTCCACTGCGTGTCGAGCAGCGCGAAGCCGCGCGCGCTAAGGCGCTCGACGAGCGCGGCGAGCGCGACCTTCGAGGCATCGGTCACGTAGTGGAACATCGATTCGCCGAAGAACGCGCCGCCGAGTGCGACTCCGTAAAGCCCGCCTGCCAGCTTGCCACCCTGCCAGGCCTCGACTGAGTGCGCGAAGCCTGCGTCGTGCAGCGCGCAGTAGCTCTCGAAGATTTCCTGATCGATCCACGTGCCCGCGTCGTCGGGATCACGGTCCGCGAGCGCACAGGCACGGATCACCTCTTCGAAGCTCCGATTGATCTCGATCTCGAAGGCGCCGCGGCGGATCACGCGCGCGAGGCGCTTCGGAACGTGAAAGGTGTCGAGTGGGATGATGCCGCGCGGATCAGGGGAGAACCACCGGATGTCGTTCTCGCCGACGGCCATGGGAAACCAGCCGCTGGCGTAGGCCGACACCAGAACGTCAACGCCGAGCATTACCAGGCCGTGGATAAGAGGCGCCCTGAATGGTAAATGGCCATTTTTCCATTTACCATTTTCCATCTCCCATTTCAGCGAAGTACCAGAACCGCGCAGCGGCCACGTTCGAGCAGCGCGTGCGCGTAGCCGGTGTCGCGGTCGCCTGCGCGCGCCTGGACGATGGCGAGGTCGACATCGTATTCGACGGTATACCTGACGAGCTCTTCCGCGGCAGGTCCGGTGCGCAGCGCGATCTCGATCCCGAGGCGGTCCTGGTCTTCCAACGGAATCAAACGGGCGAGGCGCTCGCGCGCTTCGGCTTCCATCGCCTGCTGCACCTCCGGCAGTCGATCGGCGCTGATCTCTGCCGTCCAGCCGGCCGACAGCGGGTCCTCGATCGTGTAGAGCACGTGCAACCTCGCTCCAAAGGACTCGGCCATCCGCCGCGCAAACAGGACCGAGCGATCGAACGCCTCGTCGGGCGCGCCATGGAGCAGGATGTTTCGCATCGAAGTATCCGCCATCGTACCTCCTGAAGAGATCGTACTTGCAAGCGGCGTGCTAAAATCGACGACGTCTCCCCGATCCAAGAAGGTTCCATGAACGTCTCGCGCTGGACGCCGGCGTCGCTCCTTGCCCTGAAGGAGTATTCGCTCGCGACGTTTGCGCATGATCTGAGTGCCGGCATCACCGTCGGCCTCGTCGCACTCCCTCTCGCGATGGCATTCGCCATCGCCTCCGGGCTCACTCCGCAGGCAGGCATCTACTGCGCCGTCGTCACCGGGTTTCTGATTTCGGCGCTCGGTGGCTCGCGATATCAGATCGGCGGTCCTACGGGCGCGTTCGTCGTCGTCGTCGCGGGGATCGTCACCGAGTTCGGGGTCAGCGGCCTCTACATGGTCACGATGATGGCCGGCGTGATGCTGGTCATCCTCGGAGTGACGGGTGCCGGAGCGGCGGTGAAGTACCTTCCGCGTCCCGTCGTGATCGGCTTCACGAATGGCATCGCGGTTCTCATCGCAAGCACGCAGATCCGCGATTTCTTCGGACTCCGCATGGGGCGGGTTCCCTCCGAATTTGCCGAGCGGATGCGGACTGTGGCGGAGCATGCGGGCACGATCTCTCCTGCCGCGACCATCCTCGCGCTGGTATCGCTCGCGACCATCATTGCTCTGCGTCGTGTCGCGCCGCGGGTCCCGGGTGCGATCATCGCGCTCCTGGGCGGCACCGCCGCAGCGGCCGCGTTCGGCCTCGATATCGACACCATCGGATCACGTTTCGGCGGCATCCCGGCGGGCCTGCCCTCACCAGTTTTTCCAAAATTCGAAGCATCATTGATCCCATCGCTTCTCCGCCCTGCGCTCACCGTCGCTGCGCTCGGAGCAATCGAGTCGCTGATGTCAGCCGTCGTCGCGGATCGCATGGGCAACGACCGCCACAACCCGAACATGGAGCTGATCGGTCAGGGCGTGGCGAACATCGCGTCACCGATCTTCGGCGGCCTGCCCGCGACGGGCGCGATCGCGCGCACCGCGACCAACATCCGCTCGGGCGCCCGCACGCCGGTTGCCGGGATACTGCACGCGGTGACGCTGCTGATTGTTCTCGTGGCGGCGGCGCCGCTCGCGAAGTTCATCCCGATGGCGGTGCTCGCGGCGATCCTCTTCGTTGTCTCGTACAACATGGGCGAGTGGCACGAGATCCCGCAGCTGCTGAAGCTGACGAAGACTGACATCAGCGTCTGGATCGTGACGTTCGCGCTGACCGTCTTCGCGGATCTCACGGTCGCGGTTGAAGTCGGGATGATGCTGGCCGCGCTGCTCTACATTCGCCGGGTCTCGGCAACCACAACGGTGTCGATGGTCACGTCGGACTACATCGAGTCTGGGCGCGCCCACATCCTGCAGGACAAGAAGATCCCCCCGTACGTGGCGATCTTCCGGATCCACGGTCCGCTGCTGTTCGGCGTCACCGACAAGGTGGCGGTGATCACCGAACGGATGGAGCACCTGCCATCGATCGTCATCATCCGGCTCCGCAACATGACGGCCATCGATGCCACGGGCCTGAAGGCACTCGAGGAGGTCGCGGATCGGCTGCATGCCTCAGGACGGATGCTGCTGCTGTGCGGCGCCCGCGAGCAGCCGGCGGCGGTCATGAGCCAGGCCGAATTCCACCAGCACGTCGGCGAGCGGAACATCTGTGCCAACATCCTCACCGCCCTCGAGCGCGCCGAGGAACTCCACCGCACGGCGGCATAGCTCGCGGCTCGCGGCTCGCGGCTCGCGGCTCGCGGCTCGCGGCTCGCGGCTCGCGGCTGGCGGCTGGCGGCTCGCGGCTGAGCACTTAGCACCGCACCGAGCACTTAGCACCGCACCGAGCACCCAGCACCAAGCACCGAGCACCGACAAGGGCCTTGTATGATGCCCGTATGCCCAAACTGACAGTTGAGGGTTACGGGACCTTCGAAATCGAAAACGGAAAGCGGCTGGTGCTCGCCATCGAGCAGGATGCGCACGTCGACATCCTTCATGCCTGCGGCGGCAACGCGCGCTGCACCACATGCCGCGTCGAGTTCATCGCCGGCGAGCCGGAAATGATGACGGTCGCGGAAAAGAACGTGCTCGCCGCCAAGGGAGCCACCGGCGTGCGCCTCTCATGTCAGATCCCCTGCGATCACGACATGGCCGTGCGCGCGATCAGCCGCCTCGAAGGGAGCGGCCGTCCCGACCCTGGCAGCACTCCCGCCACGGAGATCACCCCTCCGCCCGAGTGGATTGCTCGATGATTCGCGTCAACCACTCTCGTAGCGTTGCCGAATCGTTGGTATGAGGTACTCGCTGAACGCGCGGTCGAAGTCGTAACGCGGCGCAAACCCCCAGTCGTCGCGGGCGGCGCTGTCGTCGACCTCCGCGGGCCACGAATCGACGATACCCTGCCGCTTCGTGTCGACGTCCCAAGTGACCTCGGCGCCGGGGAAGGCGCGGACGACGACGTCGCGCACCTCCTCGGCGGAGGGATTGAACGCCGTCACGTTGTAGGCGGTGCGTGTCAGTGACGTTCGTGGTGCGGCGGCGAGCTGCAGCAGGGCATCTACGCCGTCGGGCATCGCCATGAACGGAATCCTCGTGTCAGGGCGCACGAAGCAGGCATAAGACTCTCCCTTGGCCGCGGCGTGGATCATTTCCGGTGCGTAGTCCGACGTTCCGCCGGATGGCACCGTCAGCGCCGAAATCAGTCCAGGGAACCGGACGCAGCGGAAATCCACCTTGCCCGAAGCGGTCTCTGCGGCGAGCTGCTTGTAATGCCGCGCGTAATAGTTTCCCAACTGCTCGCAATACAGCTTGTTGCACCCATACATCGTCGTTGGGTGCGTCCACTCGTCTTCCTTGACGCGGCCGGCCTTCTGTTTCGCTTCGAGGCTCGACAGCCCGTAGGCGGCGATCGAGGACGGGTAAATGAACACGACGGGACGGCCGTGCGATTCCGCTTCGTGCTGGGAGAACTCGAGCAGGTTCAGCGTGCCTTCCACGTTCACCTTGTGCGCCGTGATCGGCGTGAACTCGGAGCGCGTAGAGAGCAACGCCGCAAGGTGAATGACCAGCTCGACTTGATACTCGGCGAGGATCCGCTCGAGCACCGCACGGTCGAGAATGGAGCCGGTGATCTCGCGGTCCACTTTCGGGGCGATTGTGCTGTCGAGTGGACTCACATCCAGCGTGACGATCGCGCGCTCCTTGCGCGTCGACAGCCGATCGACCAGCCCGTGGCCGATCTCGCCGCCGGCGCCAGTGATGAGAACGACAGGTTTTCGCACGCGCTGATTATACTTTTCGCATGCGCCACCTTCTCCTGCTCTCGCTGCTGCTGTTCGCCTCGGCGACATCTGCAGCGCAGCCGCAGTCGAACGAATATGACCAGTACTTCTCGACCGAGACGATGCGCGTCGACTACTTCCATACGGGTGGCCCGAAGAGCGGTGAGACCTTCGCGCTCGACCAGGTGGTGAACGATGGACCGTGGGCAGGGAGCCTGACGCAGCTCGTCGACGACTCCAATCTGGGACAGTATCGCTTCGAGGTTCGTGCCAGCGGCAGCCGCGTGCTCTACTCGCGCGGGTTCGGCTCCATCTATGGCGAGTGGGAAACGACCGCGGAATCGAGGACCGCACATCGCACCTTCCACGAATCGCTTCGATTCCCCTGGCCGAAGCAACCGGTCACGATCGTGGTGCAGAAGCGGCAGAACAACAACACGTTCGGCACCGTCTGGCAGACGGACGTCGATCCGGCATCCCGGTTCGTCAACACTGCGACGATCGCGGCGCACGCCGGACGCGTCGTGCCGCTGCTCGAGAACGGCCCGCCGTCACAGAAAGTCGACCTGCTGATCATCAGCGAGGGCTACACCGCCGCCGAGATGCCGAAGTTCGAAAAGGACGCACGCCGCCTGCTGGGCGCCTTGTTCGCGGAAGAGCCGTTCGCCGGCAGACGGGGTGATTTCAACGTGCGCGCGCTGGAGCTGCCGTCGTCGACCAGCGGAGTCAATCGCCCGAACGCCGCTGTTTTCAGACGAACGCCGATCGGCGCGCAGTACAACATCTTCGATTCGGAGCGCTACCTGCTCACGCTCGATAACCGGGCGCTGCGCGATGCGGCGTCTGCCGCACCATACGAGTTCGTCGAGATCCTCGTGAACGAGCGGACCTACGGCGGCGGTGGGGTCTTCAACGACCACGCGACCGCGTCCGTCGACAGCGCGTTTTCCGAGTACGTGTTCGTCCACGAGTTCGCGCATCATTTCGCGGCTCTAGCCGACGAGTACTACACGTCGGATGTCGCCTACGAGACCGGCGTCAAGGAGCGGCCGGAACCCTGGGAACCGAACATCACCGCCCTGAAGGATCCCGCGAAGCTGAAGTGGAGCGGCCTGGTCACGCCGGGCACACCGCTGCCGACGCCCTGGGACAAGGAGGCATTCGAGAAGCACAGTCTGCAGATCCAGGAACGCCGCCGCGAGATCCGCAAACGCAATGCACCCGAGGAGGAGATGGACGCGTTGTTCCGTGAGCAGCGGCAGTTTGAGGAGAAGTTCCTCGCCGCCATGAAACACGGGAAGGCCGTGGGCGCGTTCGAGGGGGCGGGCTACGAAGCGAAAGGACTATACCGGCCGCAGGCGGACTGCATCATGTTCACACGTGATCCCGTCGGGTTCTGCGCCGTCTGCCGGCGCGCCATCGCCCGGATCATCGACCTGTATTCACGATGACCGCATGGGAAAGACCGCCGGAAGGAGCGTGAAGATCGAGGCGGCGATCGCGAGCAGCGTCGCCACCAGGCAGACAAGGGCACCAATCATGTGGTTCACGCGCTCCGGCTTGAGCGGGTCCATCAACATGCCCGCCAGATATCCGCCGATGAACCCGCCCGCGTGCGCCGCATTGTCGACACCGGGGAAGATCAATCCGAACACGAAGAATGCGACCGCATAGCCCTTCGCCTCCGCGTGCACCAGGCTGCTCCCGCTCCGCCGTCCGTAGTACATGAGCGCCCCGAGCAGGCCAAAAATAGGCGCGGACGCTCCCACCGTCAGCGGTGCGCCGAACTTGGGAATCGGGTAGAGCCCGAGCAGCGAGCTGAGGAGAAAACCTCCCGCGGAACCGGCCGTGTAGATGATGACCATGCGCGGCCCGCCGTAGAGATCCGCCGTCGAGGGACCAAGGTTTCGCACCCACATCATGTTCATGACGATGTGGAGGATGCTTGCGTGGAGCCAGCCCGCGCTCAGAATCGTCCACCACATGTTCAGAACGAAGACCGGGTACGCCCCGCTGGCCCCCAGCATCATCTGGATGCGCTCGTCTGGCGCCAGTATGCCCAGTGGACTTCCGCTGCCGAGGATGTTTCCGCCGAGCGACAGCGTCACCAGGAGCGCGATCACGTACATCGCGCCGCAGCCATAGACGATGAGGGAGACGAATCCAAAATCGTTCCCCAGGCGCCGCAGCAGCGGCGCATACCCCCAGAGTCCGGGATTGCGACGTCCGCACGAGTAACACTGCTCGTCGTTCACGCCGACGAGCGATCCGCACGACGCGCACACGACGGACCCGGTCCGCTGCCGCTTGAACATTGACGAAAAGCATATAACGATCTTCAGCAGCCCATGCGTGTTCTCGTCACCGGTGGAACAGGCTATCTCGGTGCGGCGATCGTGCGCGCGCTCCACGCGCGCGGTCATCTCCCCGTTGTCTTCGCGAGACACGCGTCGAGTGCGTCGCTGCCGGGCGTTCCGCAGAATGGCGACATCCGCGATCGCCATGCGCTGCGCCGCGCCGCCTCACAGGTGGACGCGATCGTCCATGCGGCTGCGCTCGTCAGCATCTGGCGTCCCTCTCCGCGCGAGTTCGAGGAGGTGAACGTTGGCGGGCTCCTGAACGTTCTCGACGTCGCGCGCGAGGCAGGCATCGCGCGTATCGTTTACACGTCCTCATTCCTCGCGCTGCCGCCCGCCGGCTGCGAGGGGCCTCTAGATGCGAACGACTACCAGCGTACGAAAACACGCGCACTGGCGTCGGCCCGCGACAGGCTGGCCGGCGGAGCGCCGATCATCATCATGTTTCCAGGGGTCGTTTATGGGCCCGGGCCGGACACCGAGGGCAACCTCGTCGGCCGACTCGTCCGCGATCATCTGCGCGGAAATCTCCCTGGCGTGATTGGCGCTGACCGTCAGTGGTCGTACGCGTACGTGGACGATGTCGCCGCGGCACACGTGGAAGCCGTCGAGCGGCCTCGCGTTTCCGGTGAATACGTGATCGGCGGCGAGAACGCCCCGCAGATGCGCGTGTTCGAATTGATTCGCGCGCTGACCGGCCGTGGGCTCCCGCGGCGGCTGCCGTTTGCCGCGGCCTCCGCCGCGGCGTGGGTCGAAGAAGCGCGCGCACGGTATTTCGGACGTCCGCCGCTCCTCACCCACGGCGCCGTGCAGATCTTTCGCTACGATTGGCCGCTGAACAGCGCGCGTAGTATCGCGGAACTCAACTATCGCATCACTCCCCTTGAATCCGGCCTGCGATCTCTTTTTTGACCCGGGACACGTGGGTCCTTTTCTTGCTTCCGTGTGCGACATAAACCTGGGAAGTCCAATGAGGTATCGATGAAGGCGGTGATCTGCCCGTTCTGCGGCGTGGTCAGCGACGGCCCGCACGAGAGCCAGCAGGCCTGCATCGCGGCCCTGCAATCGGAAATCGACCAGACCCGGAGGGTTCTGCACAACGTGACGGAACCCTTGCCGTCCGCTTCGATCGCCGAAGAAAAGGACCCGCAACTCACCTGACGCAGCCACTGTCGTCGGCGCATACAGTCGGCCTCGAACACCCTGTAAAATCGGCCTAACCAACCCCCGCAAACCCCGTCTAACCAACTGGATGCCGCAAACGGACGCCGCCGCCGTCGCGCTGGCCCGCGACGGAGATAGCGAAGCTTTCCGTGCGCTCGTCGAGCGTCATGGACGCGCTGTCTACAGGCTGGCGTACCGGATGACCGGCAGCGCGCAGGACGCCGAGGACGTGGTCCAGGAAACCTTCCTCAAGGCGTACCGGCAGCTCCCGCGATTCGAATCGCGGGCGAATTTCGGGACGTGGCTTCATCGAATCGCCGTGAACTGCTCCATCGACCTCATTCGCGCGCGCCCGCATCGAGAGACGGGCCAGGCCGACTCCGACCTGGAACAGTTCGGCGCCGCAGTCGAGAGCACCGATGCCACAGGCGCATCGCCGGAGCGGCTGATGCTGAGCACCGAGGTGCAGCACCGTATCGGTGAAGCGATGACGAAACTGAGCCGGATGGAACGCGCGGCATTCATGCTGCGCCATTTCGAAGGGCGATCGATCGAGGAGATCAGCCAGTCACTGGGCCTGAAGACGAACGCCACGAAGCACAGCATCTTCAGGGCGGTTCGGAAGATGCGGACGGCACTCGAACCGTTCGTGGCAGATGCGTGATGACGACCATGCAGCACCTGACAGACGACGACCTCGTACTCCATTACTACGGCGAGCTGGATAGCGCGGCCGAGACGCAGGCCACAACGCATCTGTCCGCGTGCGAGAGCTGCCACCGGAATTACGTCCGCCTGCAACGGGTGATGGCGGCGATCGACAGCGCACCGGTTCCGGCGGTTGCGGACGCATTCGAGCGAACGGTCTGGGCGCGTTTGCAGCCCTCGCTCTCTCCGCGCCGCGGCTGGCTGTCGTGGTTCGTGCTCTCCCCGGCCAATCTGGGGTGGGCGGCCGCGGTCCTCGTGCTCGTGGCGGGCGCGTTCTACGCCGGCCGGATGACACCGCATCAGCATCCAAACGATGCGCAGACTGCTACTGCGAGCCAGATTCGCGAGGGTGTGCTGCTCGTCGACCTGAACGAGCACCTCGATCGTTCGCAAACCATGCTCGTGGAGCTGGTCAACGCAGATCCCAATAGTGACGCGCTCGATTTGACCGCCGAACGCGAGCACGCCGGGGAGCTTCTCGCCGCGAATCGACTGTATCGACAGACGGCAACCAACGCCGGCGACGTCGCGCTCAGTCAACTGCTCGACGAGCTCGAGCGCCTGCTCGTGGAGGTGTCCGCCAGCCCCGACCAGCTGCCGGCTGAAGATCTCGAGCGTGTGCAGCAGCGGGTCGCCGCGAAGGACCTGCTCTTCAAGGTACGGGTCGTATCGTCGGCAGTGAAGGAACGGCAGAAACAACAGACGCGATCCAGGACGGGAGTTGGCCAGAGCTCCTGACGGATCGGTATATCAACCAGGACAACGACGGATTGAGACGGATAGACGCATGATGACTGCACAGCGCACACTGACCCTTGCTCTCGTATTCTCGGGCGCGCTCGGCGCTGGTACCGCGCTCGCCCAGCCGACCACACCGGCGAAACCGGCCGCGCCAGCGAAGCCGACCGTCGCGCCGCAGCCGCCGGCTGCCGCCAAAGAAGCGATGGATGTCGACCTCGCCGTGCTGCTGGCCAGTCAGGCGGCCGGAATGGTGGACCTGCAGATGGATCTGCACAAGGGGCTGATCATCGACGCGGAGGCGCTTGCCCACGAAGCGATGTTCATGCTCGACGCGTCCCCGCACCTGTTCGAGTTCGACCTGCAGGACCGCAAGATCGCCGCCGAGGATCGCGCCAAGTCGCGTGAGGCAGAATCGCAGGAACGTGAACGTGAACGCGAAATGCGCGTGTATGACGATGCGATGAAGCAGATCTACGACAGCCGGTGGGATCGCGCCGTCGAGCGCTTCAATGACGTCATCACCATGAAGGGGACCAAAGTCGACGCGGCGCTGTATTGGAAGGCTTACGCGCAGGACCGCCAGGGGCTGCGCACGGAAGCGCTCACCACGTTGGGCACCCTGACCCGCGAGCACGCCAGCAGCCGCTACCTGCAGCAGGCACGCGCGCTCGAGGCGGAGGTGCGCCGCAATGCCGGGCAGCCGGTTCGGCCGCAGGACCAGGCCGACGAAGACCTGAAACTGATCGCGATCGCCGCGCTGCAGAATTCGGCGCCGGAACAGGCGATCCCCATGCTCGAAAAGCTGCTCGCGGGCACCGCGTCGCCGAAGCTGAAGGAGCGGGCACTGTTCGTTCTGGCGCAGAGCGATTCGCCGCGGGCGCGCGAGGTCCTCGCCGGGGTCGCGAAAGGCAACTCCACGCCGGAGCTTCAGAGCCGCGCCATCACCTACCTCGGCATGCACGGCGGCCGCGAGAGCCACGCGATTCTCGCCGAGATCTACAGTTCGACGACCGATGTCGACAGCAAGAAGCGGATCATCCGTGCACTTGCGATGGGCGGCGAGAAGGACCGCGTCTTCGCGGCGGCACAAAGCGAGCAGAACCCCGAGCTGCGCGCGGAAGCCGTCCGCCAGCTCGGGATGCACGGGGCGCACGCGGAGCTGTCGCAGCTGTATGCGAAGGAGACGTCTGCCGAGATCAAGCGACAGATCATCTCGGCGATGGCGATGAGCGGCAACTCCACACGGCTGGTTGAGATCGCCAAGTCAGAGCAGAACCCGGAGCTGCGCCGCAGCGCGATCCGCGGCCTCGGCATGACGGGTGGAAACGGAACCGGCGACACCCTCGTGGAGATCTACAGCTCCGAGCGCGACACCGATGTGAAAAAGACCGTGATCTCCTCCCTTGCGATGCAGGGGAACGCCGCCGCGCTCGTGGCCCTCGCGCGCAAGGAGCCGAACACCTCCGAGCTCAAGCGCGACATCGTCTCTCGTCTCTCGCAGATGGATTCGAAGATCGCAACGGATTATCTGCTCGAGATCATCAATAAATAGACGCGGTATGTGCACCCGGCACGAAGCACGGAGCACTTAGCACCACGAGCCTGGGGGTAGGTCATGTCCCGACCATATGTTTGCATGCTGCTGGCTTTGATGACGGCGGTTGGCTTGGCCACCGCGGCAGCCGCCCAGCAGCCTCGGATCACGAATGGGCAGGTGTCGAACCGGCCTGCAGGCACGCTGGCGCAGACCTTCCGGTCCATGGTCGCGTCACAGACGGATGCGGCCTGGATCGGCTACACCGTGCCCGTCAAAGATCGCGACAGCATCATGTGTTGCTGGACGGATGGCGAATCGCACTTCTCCGGATCGATGCGCGCGGGTGAGGCGCCGTGCTGCGGGTTCTGCCGCCTCGAGCCGAATGCCGCGCGAGAGGCAGCCGGGAATGCGGTGCAGCCGACAACCGGCGCGACCGGCCCGATCAGATTGGAAGGGTCCGACCGGATGCTCGTCATGTTCCGCATCGCGGAGAAGCAGGTGGACCGCGTGCGCGTGTTCTCCGAGGATTGCCAGCTCGACGCCGGCGAACGGCCGGTTTACATGCTCGACGGCGTGCAGCCAGCCGAGAGCGTCGCCTTGCTCGAGTCCCTGGTCGGCACCGAGCCGACGCGGAAAGGGCGAATTACGAACGCGTCGCTGAACGCGATCGCGCAGCACGCGGACGCGACGGCCGCCGCGGCGCTCGAGCGGCTGGCGAAAAACCACGCGGCGGCGAACGTCCGTGGGGAGGCGCTGTTCTGGCTGGCCCAGCGCGGAGATGCGAACGCGTCGGCGCTCATCCTCAGCGCCCTCGAGAAGGATCCCGCGCCAGACGTGCGCAAGCGCGCGGTGTTCGCGCTCTCTCAGCTTCGCAATGACCAGGGCGTGGATGCTCTGATCCGCGTCGCACGCAGCCATGCTGATGCGCCCGTTCGCGGTGAAGCGATCTTCTGGCTCGGTCAGAAAGCGGGAAAGAAAGCGGCAGGCACGATCACCGAAGCCATCGAAAAGGATCCCGAGACCGAAGTGAAGAAGCGCGCCGTGTTCGCGTTGAGCCAGCTGCCGAAGGACGAAGGCGTCCCGCTGCTGATCGACATCGCCAGAAAGAACACGAACCCCGTAGTCAGAAAGCAGG
>Ga0247830_10000590_pt1 | contig 13312 bp, 26 predicted proteins | sample 12C_Control_Day5_FD_207766 | JGI IMG/M metagenome (GOLD analysis project Ga0247830, IMG submission 207766) | Soil microbial communities from agricultural site in Penn Yan, New York, United States - 12C_Control_Day5 | ecosystem: Environmental > Terrestrial > Soil > Agricultural land | place...
CCACGACTCGTCGGAGATCGACCCGTACCTGCGACGCTCGGGCTTCGTCGGGAGCTCCGAGGCGGCCACGAACGTGATCGGCTGCACGCTCGTCATGACCGTCAGCACGTCGCCGCTGTACGACGTGCCGTACGCGGGGTGCTTCGGCTCTGTCAGCCGCCACTCCGACCACGGCGACTGGTCGTTGGCCCGGCTGCGACGAGCGACGGCGGCTCGGTACGTGTACGTGACGTGCGTTCCGAGGGCGAGCACGTCACACCCGCTTTCCGTACTCGCGGAGCTCGATCACCTCGGCGACGTACCCGTCCGGCAGCAGGTCGGTCACGTCCTCCTCGACCGACTCCATGACGGCGGGCAGGTTGGCCATGAGTCGAGCGTCCCTCTCCGGCGGGGTGGTCTCGCCGGTGACGATCCTGATCACGTACTCCATGAGCGTCCTCATGAAGGCTCCTCCGCGTTGTCGCGCGGCGGAGGATCTGGGGCTGGCTCCTCCTTCGGCTCGCGGTCCGTCTCGTCCGGACCCATCCGCCAGTCCGGGCCGGCGAGCTCGACCTCCAGGACCGACACCCACGCGTCGATCAGGTTCTGCCGCGTCGGCGGCGGGAACGAGCTCGGCGAGAAGTGCTCGGCGAGCCACAGCGCCGCCTTCGCCGTGACCTCCATCAGCTCCTTGTCCTGCGCCTTCGAGAGCTTGTCCACGTCGGGGAAGATGTACTGCCTCGCCTGCTTGACGAACTCCCACCAGTCGTTCCAGGTGGCGTCCCCGTACGCGGTGACCTGCTTCTTCATTGCAGTCCACGAGCCGGCTGCCCTCGGCGGCTGATTGGGCCGAATGGTAGCACTCGCAGTCTGATCGGCCGTCCCGCTAGACGACGGCTCGCCGCTGCCGTAGGGCCCGTCGTCGTATCCCTCTCTCGGCATCTCCTCTGCAGGAGTCGGGTTGAATCCCGCCAGGCTGACGACGAACCCGAGGGGCTGGCGCAGCGCCTTGCTCGTGGCTCGGGTCTGCGCCATGCTGCGCAGCGCGTAGTCGTCGCGAGGCTTCCCGCGGGTGGGATTCGGTCCCCACTCCTTCTCGGAGCGCAGGCACTCGGCCTCGGCAGCTCCGACCACCGAGCCGTCCCGCGTGCGGGCCACGACTCGCGCCTCCCAGCCGAACGGCTCCCCGTTCTTCTCGATGATGCGAGTCCACTCGGTGACGGCGAACACGCCGAGCATCGTCCCGAGCAGAGTCCACCCCTCGACTCTGACGTGCTCGCCCTTCCCGATCGTCGTCGTCAGCTTCTGCTTCTTGAGCACTGACGACAGCGTGGTGGCCACTGCGGTCGCCTTGGCCACGATCTCCGCCGGGTCGTCGGTCCGAAACAGCCCGGCCGGAGGGGCAGCTCCGGCGAGCTCCAGCGCGTGGCCGACCTCCTCGACGACCTGCCCCTCGATGGTCTCAGCGTCACTCATCGTCACCTCTCTCTGTAATGCGGCGGTCGATCGCCGCCTTGGCCGCGGTCCACGTTCGCTCCTCGACCTCCAGGACGGGCTGCCACCAGAAGCGGCGCTTCGACCACCCGTCGGGGTTGCGCGGAGTCGCGCCCCGGAAGGCGTCCTCCTCGATGTGCTGGACGAGGTAGCCGCGGTACGTCCGCGTGGTGATGACCCGCTCTCGGGTCACGCGATTCCCGCCAGCTTGTCGAGGCGCAGGAGGACCTGCTCGCTCGTGGACGAGCCCTCCTGCTTGAGGATGTCGAGCAGCGCCTCGGTGTACAGCTCGCGGATGCGGCCGTCCGTACTCGGCGCGACTTGCTGCGCAACTTGCAGTTCCTTCCACTCAAGTTCGGCCGGCGCGGGCTCGGGCTTGGGCAGGGCAGCTTCCACGTCCTTCATGATGTCGTCCGCCTCCTTCTGCTTGGCGTCCTCGGTAGTGGCCAACTGTAGCTGTCTGACGTCCGTGTCCCACCGCAGTCCTTCGATGTGATCCATCGTGGCTTCGAGCAGGTTGATGACCCAGACGGTCGCGCCGCCCGCGTCCTTGCCGAGCACGTTGAGCAGAGTCTGCTGACCAGCCGCGCTCGACTTCCACGATCGCAGTCCGCGGGCCGGCGCGACCTCCTCCATCGCGATTCTGACGAACTCGGTCTTTCCTCCCCGTCCGCCGACTCGCTTCTCTCCCCGCGCCTCTCGGGCTCGGTTCGCCCGCTCTGCGAGAGCGGCGTCGTGCTCCTCCAAGAACTTCCCCAGCCGCTGAACCGTTGCCCGGAACCGCGGCGCTTCTGACTTGGGCATTCCCATCGTCTCGATCCTCTCTTGTGTCGCTGCTGGTGTGTACTCCTTGTCCCCGTACCCGATGCGAGCGAGGAGCTCTGGCCGGTCGTCCAGGTCTGAGAGCTGGGGGATCCGCTCGCCCGCCGACTCGGCCGCCGCCTGAGCTCGCTTCAGAGCCTCCAGGTCGATCGCTCCCCGAACCTTCGCGCGAGTATGCCGAGACCTGCTCACGCCTCCCGAGTCCCAGTCGAGCCCGATCCGCCTCAGGTGCCGCCTAATCTCCCAGACAAAGTTGGAGTCGGACGGCGTACTGGTCACGATGAACAGGAACGCTCCGGTCGCCGGGTCGAGCACCTTCACGTGCGGAGACCGGCCGTCGCGGCGCAGGTCGAGCCCCATCTTGTGCAGTCGAGCGAGTACGTCGCGTACGTCCTTCCGTGCGGCTCCCGCGACGATGCTGCTCACGCCATCACCTCCTCAGAACGCAGAAAGGCCCCCCAGGAGCGGGCTGCTCCTGAGGGGCCTAGTGTCACCGTCGACTCCACAGCAAGTTGCATATGGCGAAGCCGAGGGCGAAGCACGCGAAGCCTAAGGCGACGTAGGTCACTTGATCTTCACCTTCCCGTTCTTCACGACCACCGTACCGTAGAACACTCGCTTCGTATACGGATCGGGTCCGACGAAGTGGTGCTCGCCTTCCGGCGCGAGGTCGACGGGGCCGTCGTACTCGTTCCCGATCCACGACGTCCGCTCCAGGCGGACCGACCCGGGATCGGCGACGACTGCCTCCTTGACTTCCTTCTTGCTCTTTGGTCGACGCCGGCCGATGAAGATGCCCTGGCTCACGGTTCCTCCTCGCGCGTCACCGTCATCGCGATGATCGTGAACAGCAGGTGGGACATCGGCCAGTGCTTGGAGGTGTTTGCGACTCCCTCCTTGAACTGTGCGAGCATCTCGTCCCCGAGTGCGCTGAAGTCCGAGACGCCCTGCAGCTTCTGGAGCTCCGTTCGCATGCCCGTCACGTCCTCGTACGCCTTCTCAAGCAGCCGAGCGAAGTCCTTCTCTGCCGCCTCCCTGAGTACCGTCGTCTCGGTCACGCCGCCTCCACCTCCTGCTGCTCGTTGAGCTTGACGACCTTGACCAGCGTGAAGCCTCGCGCCTCGAGAGCGTCCAGCTTCTCCTCGTCCTCGTCGCCCTTGACTACGTACTCGATCGCCGTCGGCTTGAAGAACGTGAACACGCCCGGCAGCCACTTCCCGGCCGACTCGCCGCCGGGACAGTGCTCGCAGACGTGCTCGACCGGAGCTCCGTGCTCGCACTCGCCGGCGATCGTCTTGGCGTGCGCCAGCGCCACCCAGGTCTCGCCCAGCTCGAACTCGCGCGGGACGTTGTGGATTCTCCGGCTGACTCCCATCTCGGCCGCCTCGCGCGTGAAGGTGTCCGGCTTGGGGTAGAACGAGCCGCCGATCCAGATCAGGCCGGCGCGCTTTCCGTCCGACCAGTCGATCGCCGTGCCCAGCGGGCAGACCCGCTCGTGCCGCGCGCTCCCGTGAGGGCCGGGGTCGAGCAGTGGGTCTGGCTGGATCCACGTCCAGCCCCGACTCTGCTTGACGCCCGCGCCGCACACCGGGCACACGGTCATCTCGATCGGGAGCTTGGGGCACGGCTCGGCGAGCTGCCCCGAAACGAGATAGAGAGCCCCCGGCTTGCGGTACCCGCAGCCGCGAGCTCCCTCTGCTGACGTTCTGATACTGGCCACCTGTTCTCCTTTCCACTGTCGGTGTCCACGGCGGCGCCCTCACCGCAGGAGGGCGCCACCGTAGGCATCGGTTCAGCTTGTCGCTGCTGCCGCTGCCTCCTCCCCTTCCCCAACTGTGGCCGCCGCCTTCCGCCGACTGCGCGACTTGCGCTCAGGCTTCGGATCGGGGCTGGCCTCGCGCTCGCCGGCCGGGATGAAGGTCTCCATCTCGGCGACGACCCGCGCGACGTCTGCGCTGGACGTGACGTGAAGGTTGCCGCGGACCTTGGCCCGCATCGGGAAGTCGACTCGGATCTTGCGCCTCCCGTTCACGTACCCCAGCGTGGTCTTCCCGTACTTGACCGTGCTGTAGTTCGGCTTGTCGTGGACTGTCACTCCCGGCAAGGCCTCGATCGCAGCCCTCAGCTCCGCGAGAAGCTCCGCTGCTCCGGTCTCTGACGCCGTGTCTGACATGGCGTCCTCCTTCCTGATAGGTGGTGGACTGGTGACGAACTGCGCGTAGACTCTGGCCGCGGCCAGCTCGCAGCGCAGCTCGTCGTTGCTGACCCGCTCTCGGTATCCTTCGTTGTGCTTCGCCTCGTGAGCGGCGATCGCGACGAGCGCCTCCTGCCAGGTCTCAAACCTGAACAGAGGCCACTCGTCCTGGCGGTGACTGTCTTCCCAGCCGTACCGCCACGCGCCCCTCCTCATCGGGAAGCACTCCGGCCTTCCGATGCGGATCTTGATGCCGTACGCCGCCGACGCTGGCCACGGCCGCATGTCGTGCGGCAGACCTCGGTACGCCGTACCGCTGTACGCGTTGAGCCAGTACTCGTTCCCTCGAGACTCGGCCACTCGCCACTTCGTGTTGCGCGTGTGGCTCACGACGACCAGCGTGTCCACGACGCCGAACGGCTTCATGGCGTAGCGAACGAGCTGGCGCACCTCAGCGGTCGGGTACCCGGACTCGTTCCGAATCGTCAGACTCATCTGTCGCTGCTCCTTCGTCGCACGAAGATGGCAGACACTAGCACGCTATCGGTTTGCTGGACCTCCCTCCTCTCCGAAGTGGAGCACGGCGCCGCCGTCGGGCGTGCGCTCGACCGTGACCTCCACCTCCACCTCCTGCTCAGTGAAGTCGACCTGCCCGAGCGTGTGCGTCCAGCAGGCCGAGCAGCGCCAGCCCATCAGGTCGCCCGGCTGGGCCTTCAGCCACTCGCCCTCGCCGCACGGGCAGGGTCCGGTCGGCGGACCGACCGAGTGGACGGTGAACTGTTGCACCTTCATCGTGCGCTCCTTCCGTACCACTCGCGCTCGACGAGTAGCCGACGCTCTGTTCGGCAGACGTCTGTGAGCGCCTTGAGCGCCTCCATCAGTCTGTCTGCCACCTCGACCTCGCCGACCTTCCGAAGCCGCTCGATTCCGTCGGACAGCTCCGTCGCCGGCGCGAGCAGCCGCGTCTCGATGTACTCCAGGTCGCGACCGTTCATGACTCCTCCTCCCACGACTCGCCCGCATAGCTCGGGTCGAACCAGCTCGGGGGCAGGTCAGAGTCTGGATACGGATCCTCTTCGTACTCGTCTGGAGCCGTCTGCTCTGACTCGAAGATGTCGCGGCTGGCTTGAGCCACGTCATCCCACCCGGCGTCGCCTATGCAGCCGTTCAGGCAGCGCCAGTAGCCGCTCTTGGACGGGCACGCGTTGTACGCGGCGAGCGTCGCCCGGCACACCTCGCAGCCGCCCAGGATGGCCAGACCGGCCTCTGCGAACTGCGCCCCGTTGAGCTCCGTCGTGCTCGTCGGGAGCTCGAGGCGATGCAGCGCCAGCTCGTGAATCGTCACCGGCATGGCGTCCTCCTTTCCGTTCGGGATGACCCCGCGCGGGAGTCGAACCCGCGCTGGTCCGTTCGGGGTCTGCGAGCTCACGCAACTTTGACGGCGACGTGAACCGCGTGCTCGGCCCGCCACTCTGAGGCGGCGGTCGAGCTGGTGGTGCTGTACAGGGAGACGCTCGGTGCGTCCTCCTTCACGACGTGCCAGAAGCCGTCGCGATACACGATGAGAAGGCGACTCATCGTTTCCTCCCTTCGGTTACTGAACGTGGGTGACCGACTCGCCGCCGTTGCTCCAGACGACGTCGACCACATACTGCCCCTCCCAGACGCGGCACGTTCCCTCGCCGCCGTTGTCGTTGAGGAGCGTCTTGGCCGCCAGCGCGGCGGCCTCTCTCGTGTCCGCCTCGGCCTCGTCGCCGGACGGCTGGTGCGTGACGCGGTACCGGTGGGTGTCTTCAGGCCTCGTCATCGTCATCATCTCCAGTCTGCTTCGGACAGTCGATCCGGCTCGTCTTCCTCCTCGTCGACTTCCTCGCCTTCGTAGTAGTTGATGTCCGTGCCGCGCTCCATCGCCACGGCGCACGAGTCGCACTGGTAGCCGGCGACCTTGTCCAGCCGCGTCAGCCTGTTCGGCCACCCGCAGGTCGGACAGGGCAGGTCGCGCGGGTTGTCCTTCCCGGCGACGTGCAGCGCCGACTCGCCTCCGGGGTCGGCGAAGCGCTCGACGCGCTCGGCCCACTCCTCCTCGTCGTACTCGTACTCGTACATCTCGCCCTCCTTTCCTAGGGCTTGGAATGACCCCGGCCCGGAGTCGAACCGGGCTGCTGCCGATCGGGGTCGGCGGTACTAGAACCCGCGGTCTCGCTTCGTCTCCATCTCGACGACGCTGTCGGGAGCTCCGGCCTGGCGCAGCGTCTGCTCCAACACCTGGAGCTGCAGCGTCAGGTTGGCCTCGGCGAGATCGACCTTGCGCTGCTCGCGAGCCTTGCCGTTCTCCGAGCGCGTGCGGTCGAGCGCCATCTTCGCCTCGCGGAGCTGAGTCCGTGCGAGGTGAACTCGCTTGCCGTCGAGCTCGGAGACCACCTTCAGCGCCTTGTAGTGCGCCTCCCAGGTGAGCCGCTCGAGGCTGTCGAACTGTCCGCCGAACTCGAGGGCCGCGTAGCCCCTCATGTGAGTCAGCGTGTTCGCCATCTCGCTGGACGAGCTGCTGCGGAGTCCCTCGGCCTGCGGCCGCTTCAGGTCCTCGGCGACGAGCTCGAGGATCCGCTGCGGGGTGTCGACCTTCGAGACGTGCTCGGTTCCGTCCAGCATGGAGAGGACGTACTGGGCCACGTACGTGCTGACCTCGGCCTTCATCAGGTCCTCGGCGCGCCAGCGCAGCGCGTAGCTGAACGAGGACTCGTGCCCGTACCAGCCGCCGCTCCTGTCCCCCGCCTGCTTCATCATCACGTCGACCTGCTCGTCGAGGTCGCCGACGTGCTTCTCGGCCCACGTCCGCAGAGCTGCGGCGAGGGCGTCGTCGAACGCGACCTGCCATGAGCCGCGCGGTACCGTCTCGGTTGTCATCTGGTCGGTCATCTCACTCGCTCCTCTCGTTCATCGTGATTGTGGCCACGCCATGAAGTAGGCGTCGTGCTCGACCCGCCCGTTGCGGAGCGTGACGACGAGCCGCCACTCGCGCCCCTTCGTTCCGGGGTCGCTGACTCCGTCCCAGTCGCGCCACTCGCTGTCGAAGCTGCGAGCCGATCTCCACTGAAACTTCCCGCCGGCGTACTGGCGGTTGCCGGTCACGAGGTACCGCTCGTACTCGAAGTTGCCGAGCGCCTCGACCTGGCCGCTTGCGTTGACCACGGCGACTCGCCGCGGCCTGACGTAGGTGGCTATCCGGCCTCGCCGGATAGCCTCGTCGCGAGCCCTCGAGCTCGCCTCCTGCATGATGGCGTAGTCGCGATACATGCCGGTCTCCTTTCCGCGAGCACGCGGCGCTCTCTCGCAGACCCGACAGGCTGAATGTGACCACCTTGGGGTCGTACTGCCCTACCGAGAGAGCGCTGCGTACGTCTGCGTTGATCGTCTACCTGGTGCTCCAGATCCGCTAGTTACCGGCCCGTCACCTGCCAGGTGGTGCGGTCGACGTTGAGCACCATGCCGGCCGCGATGACGCCGCCGGTTATCACGAGCTTGGCCTGTCCGTCCGGCTGACCTTCGAACGCCTGCCGGATGATCTCATCGACCTCGCTGACGGTCAGCGGCTCGTCGATCTTGAATGTGACTCGGACGGACATTTCAGCACCCGCCCTTCTCGGCCTCGTAGGCGACTCGATCAGCTTCCATGACGCGGTCCCACTCGGCGTCCCGAGCCTCCATCGCGGCGTTGATCTCCAGCTGCTGCTCGCGGCTGAGCCGGCTCCAGATCGACGTGACGTTTCCTTGACCGGAGCTCACGACGTCGCGGTAGCTGTACGGGTCCTCGACCATCGGGTAGCCGAACTCGCCGGTCGGATCGTGGCGGTCGCCGCCGATCGGAGCTTGCTTGCCCTCCCGCTCCAGCTCTCCGAGGATCTCCCAGAGACGGAGGTAGGTGGGCTGCGAGATTCCGCTGACGCACTCGGCGAGCTCGTCGGGCGTCAGGTACTCCAGGCCGGGATTCGGCTGGAGCTTGCTATCAGGATGAGCAGTCATCTGACTACTCCTTTCCTATCCTTCGGCGCGTCCCCGCCTCACTCTGGTCGCTGCTGGTCGGGACGCTCAGCCAGCGATCACATTGGCCTCCGACGGAATCGAACCGTCCGGTCGGACCGCACTCCGACGTGCGCCAGCGGAGGCCGCGATCAGGCGGGCGGGGTCGTGAGCCCGGCCCGCCTGGTGGGTCAAACTACCAGCCTGACCCGATCCTTCTCTTCTCGAGGATTCGGTCCTCGATCACGAACGCGTACGTCGTGGCCATCTGATCGGGCGGCGGCGGCGCCAGATCCCACTCTCCGTCCTCCCACACGAACGCCTCTTTGTAGGCGTCGCCCATGTCGATGACGCCGAACGTCACGCCGTCCAGCTCCTCGACGTACAGGTCGTAGCCGGTCTCGAGCTCCGGAAAGTCGCCGGCGATCGTCGCGGCGATCTCCTCGGCTCGCTTCAAGAGTGAGTCGAACGGATCAGTCATCGACCTCGCCTCCCTCGCGCTCCATCTGCTCGTAGTAGTCGTAGTACGCCACGACGGCCTCGCGACCGAACTGCAGGTGCATCTGAACGTTGTACCCGGCCGCGAACTCGGCGTACCGTCCGAAGGACTTCCAGTCCGGCTCGGGCGGCGGCGGACCGTTCGGGCAGAGGTCGGCGTACATCGCCGTCAGAGCCTCGCGGCTCGGCGCCAGCGGCATCATCTCGAGGCCCCAGGTCAGCTCCTCGACCGTGTACGCGGCCTGGAGCATGTCCCGCCTGTCGTCGTCGGAGAAGATCATGGTCGACCTCCTTAGGTCGTCGGGAACTTGCGGATGACCCCGGCCGGGACTCGAACCCGGCTCGGGCCTTGCGGGGTCAGCTACCACCGGGCGACGACGCCCTCGGGGACGTCATCGCTGTCGTACCAGCCGACGATGCGGCCGACGTTGCGGTTGTGCGTGTACAGCGTGAAGTCGGCGACGTACTCCTCGCCGTTCACGACTGCGGCGGTCTCGCCGCGGCTCGTGTAGGTCTTGCCGCCGCGCTCCTGGTGACGCTTCCAGAGCGTCAGGTGCGACCGGTGAAGCTTGGCGCCGGTGGGGAAGCGACCGACGACGACCGTGCCGCACGACCTCAGGTCGACTCTGCTCACGTCGGCGCTCCAGAACCGAACCGGCCTCGTCTCGCCGAACAGCGTGACGTCGACCTGCATGTACTTGGCGTCCATCTGACTCACCTCCCGCTCTGAACTGCTTCGTCGTGTTGGTCTGAGCCCGAGCTCGTCCAGCGGCGGAAGCCGCGCTCGACCCTGTGCAGGTCGCGCTCGACCCTCGTCCTCGTCTCGCGCTCGAACTGAAGTGTGAACGTCCGCTGCGGGGAAGGCATGCACGCCTCCCACTCGGCGGTGCGCTCGTTGCTGCGGGCCAGCTTCTCGCGCAGACTCTTGAGCGCGGTCTCGAACTCGTACAGCGTCTCGTCCTCGGTGAGCTCGCGAAGGTTGTGAACGTCGCGGCTCGTGCGCTCGAGGAGGTGGTGGCACTTCGGGCAGCGCATCCCGTCGTCCAGCCTCAGACCCAGACTCGCCTTCCAGGCGAACGCCGGGCGGCCGTGAGACTGGCGGCAGCGGCCCAGCCGGTACGTGCTGTCGAACCGATCGTGAAGGAAAGAATAGTCAGTCACCGTCGGTCACTCCCTTCGAACGCCTCGCGGAGCACCCTCTCGCCCTCGCGGATCTTGTCGACCGCGCGGGCCAGCTCCATGATGGACACGCCGTTGACCGGCGCGAAGTTGTACTCCTGGACGAGCTCGACCATGGCCAGCTTCACGAGTGTCTCGATCCGCTTCATGGCTACTCCTTTCCGTGTGGACTGCGGGCGTCGGCGACTGCGCCCCTCGGCGCGTCCGCTCCGACCGCTCGCTCGGCGTCGCCGGGTGACGACGCTGCTCGTCGGGTGCGATCCGCCTGCATCGCCGCCGGGCTTTGGCCCGTCTCCGGGGGCCGGCGACCTAGGTGAAGCGGACTCGCGTTGACTCGTCTGCCAGCAGCTGTCTCTGACCAGGCCGCCCGGTGGTCTGGGCGGTAACATTCAGGTCGTGTGAGCTCCGAGAGAGCTGCGTATACGCGGCTGGAGGAGTTGAACCTCCCGCTCGCACGTGCGAGGTGAACTCAGGCCGGATGGTCCGTCCCTCCTAGCGGAGGGCGGGTCGCAGCTAACACGTGCGGCGCCACCGTAATCGGGCCGCGATGACCCCCGGCCGGAGTCGGACCGGCCGTACGACCGTCGGGGTCTGTCTGACTAGCCGTTCTCTGCAACGCCGACGACCTCGGACAGCGCCTGGATGAGCTCCTTCGTCTCATCCCACGTCATCCGAACGCTCCAGTTGATCCCGTCGGGACCGGCGGAGAGAAGGATCGTCGGCACCTCGTCCTTGCGGCTGCCGTCGATCCGATCGTCGTCGTCGATGGCGACGGTCAGGAGGGTCGGCTCGTCGCCGGTGAGGACCTGGCGCGAGTCGGTCGCCGGAAGCCGGCGAACTGCGAACCGAACCTGCCGGGGCTCGTACGGAGCGCCGGGGGTAACGAACGTGCGGACCGCGCTGACCAGCTGCTCGGTCCGATCGGCCTGGAAGCCGCCTGCGAGGAGACCGTCGTTGACCATCTCGACGACGTACTCGGTCAGCAGGCCGTAGTCGGGCTCGTCAGCGTCGTCCTCTGACCGAGCAGCCTCGACGGCGTCGAGCAGGTTGAACACGGCGAACGTCTCGCCGCTGCTGCTGTTGAGGTACAGCATGCGCTCGTCGGTGCCAGTGGCGAGCGTCAGGTATGTTGAAGTCGTGCGGGACATCGTTGACCTCCTCAGGTCGTTGGGGACTTGCGGACGGGCCGTTCGGGACTCGAACCCGAATGTCTGCCGGTCGGCCTGACTGCTTCTCTCTACGCCGTGCGAGTCCGGCGAACGGCGAGTCGGCTGCGGAGGCTGTCGAAGTCCTCGCGCGCCCACTCCCGAGCCTCACTCCAGCGCTCCCGGAGCTCGAGGGGCTCGACGGGCTCGTCGCCCGCGCTCCACGTCCAGCTCCAGAATCGAAGCGTCTGCTCCTGCAGCGCGGCACACCAGAAGGCGTGAACGACTGCCGGGGTCATGCCTGCGAACGTCATTGCCATGCCGATGAAGAATGTCATCGGGAACTCCTTTCCAGTGCGGTGGACAGGAACTAGGAGCTGCCGGGGAGTCGAACCCCGGTACGCCGGCCAGCTCGTCGTGCTGTAGATCAGTGGGTGTGAACCACGCGGTGATGAAGCAGCGCGGCGAGTGCGACTGCGACTGCCTTGAAGGGCGAGTCGGCGTACGTGATGACGTGAGCGGCTTCCTCGATCATGTGCGAGGTGCTCAGCGTCGCGATCCTGATTGCGAGCCGATGGTGCGGCATCGGTATCTCCTTCCCGTGCGGGGGTCGGTTCCGATTATTCGGATGAGCTGCCGAGGACTCGAACCCCGGTGTGTGCCACTCAGCTCGTCTTCGTCTTGCCTAGAGTCGCGTCCGGATCGCCGCCGCTGACCGCCTCCTGTCTGCTTGGGCGGGTGGAGTGAAGCCGTCACCCGTCGCCTCGGTTCGTCTCTCGTCTCGCGAGTCCGGGTGACCGTCTCAGGTCATCCTGGGGAGCGCTGCGTCCGCTATCCTGCGGCCCCTCTCCCTCCGATCGGCTCTCACCGACCTCGTGGGACTCGTGAAGGCGAGTCGTCACCGAGGACCAGCTGGCTCTGCGTACTGCGTCTGAGCGTTGATCCCTCGTGCGTCTCGTCCTACCCCGCAACTCATCGGAGCGTGCGGTTGCTCCAGAAGCCAGGCTGAACGTTCCAGCTACTCCGGCTTCCTCCGGCGATGGCCCCGACCATTCACGTCGGGAGAACGCCTTGTCGTATCGGATACGCACCTGCTACTTGCTTCCTGCACTTGCCCTGCGAGGTTTCAACTTAGCGCACTAGCTCAGCGAATACTAGCGAGCTAGTGGCTTGGCCCCGCGAGCTCGTCGAGCGCTGCGAGTCGCCGCTTGGGGTGGTTCCGGGAGGAGCGCCGAGACGTGGCTCAACCACGCCATCTGCGAGGCGATCCGGCGCCTCAGCTCGGCCCTAATAGAGATATAGCGTGCTAGACGGCCGGGCTGCGGCTTAACAAAACTGCTGAAGGATCGCAGCGTTTTCAGTGTTCTTGCCGTCAGGTCAATAACTCCGAGATCCCACGTGAATCCGCAGTTCTGGCTCAACCACCACTGAAACCGAAACTCAATTTGTTAACGTCGGAACCGCTGAAAGCTGTAACTTCCTGTACAAGCTGTTGGCTCAACCACGCGAGCAGTGCCTCGCAAGAGGTAGTGGTTGAGCCAAATCATGGGCTATTACCCTTCACTGTTTGACCTAGGTCCGCTGTGTTAAGTCTTAGACGTAGTCGTGGACTACGATCGCCGGATGGTCGATTCCCGGATTCCCAACGCGAGACGCGTGACAGCTGAAGAGAATCCTCCGAGGACATTACCTAGGTTCGCACGGAATCACTGAACTAATCCTGCTGAAGGATTCCCAACGCAATAATGCCCCCGACCGTAGCCTGGGGGGGCTACAGCCGGGGGCTGCCGTGCGACTAGGGCGGGCGCGCTCGAATGGCGGACGAGGAGGCGCGCCCTATGTTTCCCGCGGGCCCGGCAGCGACGTCAGACCCGCGGGAGCTTGGCGGTTATCTGGTGCCAGACCCGCTGCTGGTCGGCGACGGTTCGATGACGGCGGTGCCGATCAGAGAGCCGGTGTCGTCGGTGCCGGTGTTCTGGCCCAC
>Ga0247830_10000592_pt1 | contig 13290 bp, 14 predicted proteins | sample 12C_Control_Day5_FD_207766 | JGI IMG/M metagenome (GOLD analysis project Ga0247830, IMG submission 207766) | Soil microbial communities from agricultural site in Penn Yan, New York, United States - 12C_Control_Day5 | ecosystem: Environmental > Terrestrial > Soil > Agricultural land | place...
GAGCGCCTCGATTCCAGCCCGCCGACCATGGTGGTGATCCTCAAGCCCGACCACGTGCGCGACGTCGACGTCTTCGTGCGCCGCTACGGCTGCCGCGCGTTCGGGCCGCACTGGTTCTGGCGCGACGACATCCCCGAGTCCGAGCTCGAAGGCATCCAACCAGGCGACGAGCTCCCCGGCGGCCTCGTCGCCCTCTATGACGGCCGCGGCCGCGTCGAGACGCCGCTCTGGCTGCCGGAGCAGCGCGCCGTCGTCTTCGCCGACGGGATGACCGCTCCCGGGGGCGAGCTCCTCGTCTGGGGGACCCCGTGGCACGAGGAGCGGGTGCTCCCCGCGCTCCGCGCACTGCTCGAGCTCCCGTTCGAGCACGTGATCGTCTCGCACGGCGCGCCGCTCCACGACCGGGCGGCGTTCGAGCGGGCGCTCGAGCTGCCGCCGTACCTCATCTGACGCCCTAGATGCGTACTTCGGGCGCTGTGCGCTCGCCGCCGGCGTCGCCGGTGTTCGGCGTCCCGACCGGCTCGATGAGGAGGACGTGCGCCTCCTCTTCGGCGTTCGGGCAGTGCTCGACGCCGCGCGGCACCACGAACAGCTCGCCCGGGCCGAGCTCGACGTCGCGATCGCGGAGCTGGATGGTGAGCCGCCCGGCAAGGACGAGGAAGAAGTCGTCGGTGTCCGCATGCGAGTGCCACACGAACTCGCCTTTCACCTTGACGAGCTGGAGCTTGTAGTCGTTGAGCTGCCCGACGATCTTCGGGCTGAAGTGCTCGTTGAACAACGCGAGCTTCGCGGCGAGGTTCACCTTGTCGTCCACGTCTCGACCGTACCCTCCGCGGCGCCGGCCGCGGAGGAGGATGCGTGCCGAGGGGCGTTAGGCTGGGCGCCGTGGCGACAGAGCCGTCGGTGACCGGTGAGCTCGAGGCGACCCTCGAGGGGATCGACAACCCGATCGAGCGACTGAAGCTCCTCGCGGGAAACGACGAGGAGATCGCGCGGTATCTCGACACGATCGAGGTCACGAGCCCGCGCGAGCGCGAGATGCTCCAGGAGATCGCGCGCACCCAACCACTCGCCCACCCGGAACAGTTCCCCCAGGCGCACCGGAACATGGTCGAGGCGCTCGAGTCGCTCGCGCGCCACGGGTACCACGGCACCCGCGCGGCGACGAGCGCCGGCCCGCTGCGCTGGCTGATCCGCTGGGGCGTCCAGCTCGTCGCGCGATACGTCGTCGTCTCGCACGTCCGGAACGTCTCCACGCGGATGCGAAACCTCTACGTCCTGCGTGAGGCGCAGGCGCTCCCGGAGAGCAAGGAGCGCCTCGAGCTGAGCCGGGCCCGGAGGGACGGCGATCGCATGGTCAGTGCGCTCGAGTCGAGAGAGCTCGGCGTCCCGACCTTCCTCGTCGCCGGCGCCGCCGTACCCGTGGTCGCCGCAGTCGGCCGCGCAACCGGTGTCCTGCACAGCACGGTCTGGGGCACGGTTATCGGTGTCATCGGGATGCTCCTCGCGCTCGCCGCCTCGTGGGTGATCCTCCGCGGCTCGGCACTCGCCTCGCGGCGCATTCGCCTCGCGACGACGGGGCCTGCGCGCGCACTCTGGGACGCGATCGGCTGGTGCGGCAACCCTCCGCGCGATCAGACGCGGACGTTCGTGATCGTCTCGCTCGGGCTGACGATCGGCGCCTGGATCATCGTCCCGATCCTTGTGGCGATCGCGCTGACGACCTGAGACGCGACCCGACGTAGACTCGCGGCCATGTGGCGGAAGTACTGGAACCGTCCGCTCGGCTCGAAGCTGATCCTCATCGGCAGCATTGCGCTCCTCATCGAGATGCTCGCGCCTTGGCAGCGCGTGTGCCAGACGACGAGCGACGGCTCCATCTGCGGCTGGGTGACGGCGTACGAGGGGTCGAACTTCGGCCTCTACGCAGCCCTCCTTGCCGTGGCGATCGTCGTCTGGGAGCTGCTGCCGATCCTCTTCCCGGGACTTTCGATGCGCGGTTGGCCGACGGCCGTGATCACGGCCGTTCTCTCCGTCGCTCTCGTCGTCTGCGTGCTCGTGAAGATGATCATCGACAACGAATTTCAGCAGATCTGGGCCTGGATCGGCCTCGCGATCGCCCTTGCAATCATGCTCACGGCGCTCATCCGCGTCCGCTTCCGCTGGGAGACGCGCACCACGAAGCCACCGGAAGCCTCGGGTGCGCCGACCGCGACGTCGGTGCCTCCGGACACCTCCGGCACCTCTCCGTAGCCAGGCGGGGACGCGAGATAGGGGTCGCAGATGGGGGAGACCCCCGATGCCGCTCGTCGCGTCGCGCGCCATCGTGGCGTCATGACAACCATCGATCACACCTCAGTCGCCGGCGGCCTCCGTGCCCACGGCTTCGTCGGCCGCATCGTCGATCCGGCCGATCCCGAGTACGACACGTCCCGTGCCGGCTGGAACGGGGCGATCGACCGTCACCCCGCCGCCGTCGCCTATGCGACGGACGCCGACGACGTCGCCGCCGCGATCCGGGCTGCCCGAGCGGAGAACCTCCCGTTCTCCGTGCGGGCCGGCGCCCACTCCGTCTCCGGCCGCTCCGTCCGTGACGGCGCGCTCTGCATCGACCTGCGGTCGCTGAACCGTGTCGAGGTCGACCCGGAGAGCGCGATCGTCCGGGTCGGGGGCGGAGCCCTGCTCGGCGAGCTCGACTCCGTGACGCAGGAGCACGGCCTCGCGGTCCCGGCCGGCCAGATCTCGCACACGGGCGTCGGCGGCCTGACGCTCGGCGGCGGGATCGGCTGGCTCATGCGGCGGCACGGCCTCACGATCGACTCGCTGCGCGCGGTCGACGTCGTGCTCGCCGACGGGGAGCAGGTGCGGGCGAGCGCCACGGAGCACCCAGACCTGTTCTGGGCGTTGCGCGGGGGCGGCGGTGACTTCGGCGTCGTGACCCGCTTCGAGTTCCAGGCGCATCGGGTCGGCCCGATGGTGCTCGCCGGAGTGCTCGTCTACGCGTGGGACCGCGCCCGCGAGGCGTTCCGAGCCAGTCGCGAGCTGATGGACGGCGCGCCGGAGGAGCTGACGCTCTTCGACGTCCTCCTCACCGCGCCGCCGGCCGAGCCGTTCCCGCCGGATCTCCAGGGACAGCGGGTCGCGGTGATCGGGGTCGCGTGGTGCGGCGAGCTCGAAGACGGCGAGCGCGTCCTCGCGCCGCTCCGTGCCTCGTGCCCGCCCGCCCTCGACCTCGTCGGGCCCATGCCCTACGTCGCGCTCCAGTCGATGCTCGACGCGACGGCGCCTCACGGCTGGCACTTCTACGACCGGCAGCACTACCTCCGGGAGGTGAGTGACGACTTCATCGACGTGCTTGTCGACGGCTTCGAGTCCGTTCCGACACCGCAGGCGCACATCGTCACGTCCTGGCTCGGAGGCGCCGTCGACCGCGTGGCCGCCGGCGAGACGGCCTTCGGCCACCGCGGCGCGAGGGCGCTCACCTGGATCATCGGCTGCTCGGTCGACGATCCGGTCGACTCGGTACGGGACTGGGTGCGCGGGGTCTGGGACGACACGGCCGGGTTCGCGACGGGCGGCGTGTACGTCAACGCGCTCGACCTCGACCGGCCCGTCCGCGACGCCTATGCGGACGACGTCTGGGACCGGCTCGTCGCGGTCAAGCGCCGATACGACCCGGACGGCGCCTTCTCCGGCAACGGGATCGGGCGCTGATCAGGACATCCCTTCGCGTACGGCGTGCGCGGCCGCCTCGGCGCGGCTGCGCACGCCGAGCTTGGCAAGCACGCGCCCGACGTGGTGCTCGGCCGTCTTCGGGGCGATCACGAGCCGGTCTGCGATCTCGGCGTTCGACAGCCCCGCGGCGACGAGGCCCAGGACCTCGCGCTCGCGCACCGTGAGCTCGTCGCGCTCGCCGCGGGTCGCCGTACGGCCCGCGACACCGAGCTCGCGCAGCAGGGCGGCAGCGCGGTCGGCGTCCGCACGGGCACCGAGCTCCTCGAAGGAGTCGCGCGCGACACGCGCCGTCGAGAGCGCGAGTGGAGACCCGCTTGTCGCCTGGACGCGCGCGAGGGCCAGGCGCGCCCGGGCTGCCTCGAGCGGGAACTGCAGCGTCGAGAAGCGGACGACAGCGTCCTCCAGCGCATTCGTGGCCGCTGCGAGGTCGCCCTCGACGGCGGCCGCGCGCCCGTCGAGGAGCGCTGCCTCGGCGGCGAGGTCCGCTCGACGTGTCGTAGCGGCGACATCGTGCAGCCTCTCCGCGGTGACCTTCACGCCCTCGCTGTCGCCGGACGCGAGCGCGAGCGCTCCGCGGAGGACGAGGAGCCTTCCCTCGTCGGCGTCAGGCCGCCGGTCGAGCAACGCGTGCGCGTACGCGAGGTCGCCGCGCTCGACCGACAGCTCCACGAGCGGCGCGATGGCGGCGGGCTCGTCGGCGAGCCCGTCGAGCAGCATCGCAGCATCCTCCATCCGTCCCTGCCGCAGCCGAAGCCCGGCGAGCACGGCGAGCGGCAGCGCCCATCCTCCCTGCTTGCGGCGGTTGGGCCGGCGTACCAGTGCTTCGGCGAGTACGTCGTCGGCGCGCTCCCAGTTGCCTGCGCGGACGAGGACTCCGGCATAGATCCCGCGACACCACGACTGGACGGGGATGAAGCGTCTCCGCTCCGTGAACTCGACGACGGCCGCACACCATTCCGCGGCTCGATGCAGGTCGGCGAGGCTGTCGCAGACGACGAGCGTCGTGCAGCATGCGTCGCCACATGCGAGCGGGTCGCTCGTCTCGCCACCGAGTGCAACGGTCATCGCCTCGTCGAGCAGGGCGACTCCAGCCTCGACACGACCCTGCTGGACGACGGCGCGTCCGAGTTGCGCGAGAGCCATGCACTCGACGTCGGGGTCGGACAGCTCATGCGCAACCTCCAGCGCCGCCCGCGCGTGCCGTTCGGCGACGACGGGATCCGTCGATCGCTTGGCCTCCTCGATCTCGAGCCAGCCGAGCTCCGGGACGGTGCCGACATCGGCGAGCAGCCGGCGTGCGCGAGCGAGCCATCCCGCCGCCGCGGCGTGCTGACCATCGATCCGGTTCTCCGCGGCGAGATATGTCGCGAGCATTCCCGCCCGGCGGACGTCTCCCCGTCGCCGGTACGACGTGTACGCCTCCCGGCGGCGGTCGATCGCCTCCTCTCGGCGGCCGAGCCACCAGAGCGACTGGCCGAGGCCGTCCTGCGCGTCCGGGTCGTCGGGATCGTCCTCGAGCGACGCGGCGAACGCCGACCGCGCCGCCTCCCAGTCGGCGCGCGCGAAAAGCTCCCACCCCGTCCCCGTGCCCATCGGCGAGCAGACTATTCTCGCCGGCATGCGCCGCGCCGCCCTCGCCGCTGTCCTCGCCCTCGCCCTCGCCGTCACGGGCTAGGTGGGTGAAGATCGGGCAATGCAGATCGGCACCCCGGGAACTCCCGTCAGCCGGATCGCCCAGGCCTACCCGGACCGGGTCGAGGTTCGCGGGCGCGATCTGACCGGTGACGTGATGGGCAGGCTCGGCTTCACCGAGTACTTCCACCTGCTCCTCACGGGCAACGAGCCGACAGACGAGCAGCGGTTCTTCCTCGACGTCCTGCTCGTCTCGATCGCCGAGCACGGGATGATGCCGACGAACGTCGCGGCCCGAATGACGCTGGCCGCCGACCCCGACTCGCTGCAGGGTGCGGTCGCGGCGGGGATCCTCGGCTGTGGGACCGTCGTACTGGGCACCGCCGAGGAGTGCGCCCGGCTGCTCGAGGACGCCCGGGAGCAGGTGGCCGCCGGGCGCACGGCGGAGGATGTCGCCGAGGACGTCGCGCGTGCAATCCACGCGAGCGGCGGGAAGGTGCCCGGATTCGGGCATCCGGTGCACAAGCCACTCGACCCGAGGGCGGAGCGGATCCTGGCGCTTGCAGACGAGCGAGGCGTCACAGGTCCGCATGTGCTCCTCGCACGCCGTCTCCGCGACGGCGTCACCGCGGCCTGGGGGAAGCCGCTCACGATGAACGTGTCGCTTCCGATCGCTGCAGTGCTGCTCGATCTCGGCTTCCCGTCGTCGACGGTCAAGGCGATCCCGATCCTCGCCCGCACGGCAGGGCTCCTCGCGCATCTCGCGGAGGAGCAGCGGCAGCCGATCGGCTTCCTCATGGCGGCGCACGCCGAGGAGGCGATCGCCTACGAGCCTCCCGACAACCCGTCCGGTTGATCCTCGAGCCGGAGGTCGAGGCTCGTCCCTGGGACGAGCAGCTCGCGCTCGACGACGCGGCCTACCGCGCTCAGCTCGCGTACCTCCTCGATCGGTCCGTCTTCTACCGCCGGAAGCTTGCGGCAGCGGGCGTCGACGCGGCGGGCGAGGCGGGCGGCCTCGCGGAGCTCGGGCGGCTCCCGCTCACGGAGAAGGACGAGCTCCGCGAAACCGTCTCGCCGGACGACCCGATCGGCGCGCATCTCTGCGCGACGCCGGACGAGATCGTCCGGATCTACTCGACGAGCGGCACGACGGGCACGCCGAGCTACATCCCGCTGACCACGGGCGACCTCGAGAACTGGATCGCGGGCTCCGCGCGCAGCTATGCGGCCTCGGGCGTGGCGGCCGGTCAGCGGATCGTCTCGACCTACAACGCGGGGCCGTTCGTCGCGGGCGCGGCGCTGGCGTCGTTCGACCGCATCGGCCTGTGCCACATCCCGATCGGCACGGGGAACACCGAGCGGCTCGTACGGGCGATCGAGCTGCTTCGCCCCCAGGCAGCCGTGCTCACACCCTCGTACGCCGCGCACCTCGTGGAGTGGGCCGCCGAGCGCGGAACCTCTCTCGCGGCCTCGAGCGTCGAGCGGGTCCTCGTCGCGGGTGAGCCCGGAGGCGGCGAGCCGGCCCTCCGCGCGACGCTCGAGGACGGCTGGGGCGCGAGCGTGACCGAGGCGATGGGGATCGGGGACATCGGCGTGTCGCTCTGGGGCGAGTGCGAGGAGCAGGACGGCATGCACCTGGGCGCGCGCGACTTCGTCCACGCCGAGCTGCTCGACCCCGGGAGCGGGGACGCCCGCGCGCTCGCCGACGGCGACGGCGGCAGCGGCGAGCTCGTCCTCACGCACCTCCGCCACCGTGCCGCGCCGCTGCTCCGCTTCCGGACGCGTGACCACGTCGAGGTGCGTACCGGCCCCTGCGCGTGCGGGCGGACGAGCCCCCGCATCCGCTGCGTCGGGCGGACCGACGACATGCTGATCGTCCGCGGGGTGAACGTCTTTCCCACGGCGGTCCGCGAGGTCGTCGCAGGCTTCGCCCCACACGTCAGCGGCCGCATCGTCGTGGTCCCGGAGCGGCCGGGCGTGAAGCAGGATCCGCCGCTCCTCGTGCGCGTCGAGCTCGCACAGGGGGCGGCCGCCGACGACGGTCTTGCGGAGGCGATCCGTGCGAGACTCCGCGAGACGCTCGTCGTCTCCACACGCATCGACCTGGCGCCGTGGGGCAGTCTCCAGCGGAGCGAGTACAAGTCGACGCTCCTCGACCGGAAGGGCTCATGAAGAAGCTCCAGACACAGGGCGTGCACCACATCACGATCGTCGGCGCCGACCGGCGCACGTCGATCGACTTCTGGGAAGGCCTCCTCGGCATGCCGTTCGTGTTCGAGCAGCCGAACCTGGACAACGCGGCCGAGAGCCACTTGTACTTCGACCCGGGCGACGGCCGGCTCGTCACGGTCTTCACCAACGAGGAGCGGGTGCCCGACCCGAGCCGGGTGTCGCGCGAGCCGGGCAACGTCCAGCACCTCGCGTTCGCGCTGTCGCAGGCGACCTTCCACCAGGCCGTCGAGCGCCTCGACGAGCGCGGGGTCCAGCACTCCGGCGTCAAGGACCGCGGCTTCATGGACTCGATCTACTTCGACGACCCGCTCGGCCTGCTGATCGAGCTCGCGTCGTACCGGTTCGAGCCGCCGTTCGGATACACGCACTCCGACGTCCTGCTCGAGGCCCATCACCTACGTGTGGCGCGCGGCGACTACAACATCGACCGGGAGCACCTCGCCGACGCGATCGAGGCGCTCGTCCTCCGCTCGCGGCCCTCGCTCTCGGACGACCGCACGCCGAAGAACCCCTACCGCACGTGATTCGGAGGATCACATGGCCAACACACTGAGCATCCTCAAGCCGAGCGTCAACAACCTGACGACGCGCATCTTCGTCCGCGCTGCGGGGCTCGACTGCGACGAGGTCGACGTCTGGGGGAAGAAGTCGACGCCGGAGTTCCTCGCCAAGGGGCCCGCCGACCTCACGCCGCTGCTCGAGGACGAGGGCCTGCCGAGAGGCTCGCTCTGGGAGAGCTGCGCGATCATGCAGTACCTCTGCAATCGCCACGGGCTCGACCGCTTCTACCCGACCGACCCGGGTGAGCGGGCGATGGTCGACAGCGCGATGTTCTATCTCGTCGGGACGCTCTACCCGCTGCTCGCGCGCGCGACGTATCCGGTGCTCGGGTTCCCGCAGTACGCCGGCGAGGTCGCGACCTCCGACGCCGATGACGCGATGAAAGCGAAGGCCCAGAAGGACGCCGAGGCGGCGCTCGCCGGACCGCTCGAGGTCTATCGCGCGTGGTTCCTCGACGGGCGGCAGTTCATCGGCGGTGACACGCCCTCGATCGCGGACATCCGCTTCGCGGCGTCGTTGGAGTTCCTTCGCGCGATCGACTACCCGTTCCCTGCGTGGGCCGAGGAGTACATGTCGGCGATGGAGGAGGCCCTCGGCGACGCCTACAGCGAGCCTGCGGCGGACGTGCGCGGGTACGTCGACTACGTGAAGAGCCAGTCGTCCTGACGTGATCCGGGTCGGCATCGCCGGTGTCACCGGCTGGACGGGGCGCGCCGTCGCCGAGGCGGTCGAGTCGGCGGACGATCTCGAGCTCGTCTTCGGTGTCGCGCGCTCCGATCCCGCGCGGTTCTCCACGATCGCCGAGGCGCTCGACGTCGTGGAGGCAGACGTGCTCGTCGACTACACCCACGCGGCCGTGGTCGCGGAGAACGTCCGCGCCGCGGTCGAGAGGGGCGTGGGCGTCGTCGTCGGCTCGAGCGGGCTCGGTGCCTCCGACTACGAGCAGATCGACGCCCTCGCCCGCGAGCGCGAGGTGGGGGTCGTCGCCGCCGGCAACTTCTCGCTGAGCGCGGCGCTGGTGCTCCGCTTCGCCACCGAGGCGGCGCGACACCTCGAGCGGTGGGAGATCGTCGACTACGCGAGCGCGACGAAGCCGGATGCGCCGAGCGGTACGGCGCGGGAGATCGCCGAACGCCTTGCGGAGGTCCGGACGCCGGTCGTCGACGTCCCGCTCGACGACGTGCTCGGCGCGGTCGAGGCCCGCGGCGCGACGATCGCCGGGACGCAGGTGCACTCGCTGCGGCTGCCGGGCTTCGTCGTCTCGACGGAGGTCCTCTTCGCGGCGCCGGGCGAGCGTCTCACGCTCCGCCACGACGCAGGCGACAGCCCTGCGCCGTACGTCGCCGGGACGCTGCTCGCGATCCGCGCCGTGCCCGAGCTCGTCGGTCTGACACGCGGGCTCGACCGGCTTCTTCCCGGCTAGGCGTCGGGCGCGACTCCCGTCGGCCCTTCGGTCGCGACCAGCAGGACGCGGCTGTCGGCGCCGAGCCCGGCGACCGCCCGGAGGGCGTCGCACTCGCTGTCGGTGACGAGCGCTCGGAGTGCTGCGAGCGGCGCTGCCCCCGACTCGCCGATCGGGAGCCCGGCGGCCCGGAGCTCACCGACGGCGTCCGTGACCTCGGCGTCCGTCACCGTCACGGTGCCGTGGACGCCGTCGCGCAGCGTCGGCCACGCCGTGGCGGAGACCTCGGCGCAGTCGAGGCCCGCCATGGTCGTGCCGGGCGTGGGGACGCTCGCCGGCGCCGCGGCCGCGAGCGAGGCGGTGAGGCAGGCGGCGGTGACCGGCTCGACGCCGATCAGCGTGAGGCCGGCCTGCGCGGCGAAGCGTGCTGCCGCCGCCCCGAGCGAGCCGACGCCGATCGGGACGAGCAGGATGTCGAACGCGCCCTGGTCGCCGAGCTCGGCGAAGAGCGTGGCGTAGCCGTCGATCACCCACCGGGCCGTGTCCGAGGTGCCGACGTCGGCGACCTCGGCGACGCCGGCCGCCGTGCCCGCGAGCGATGCGGCGGCGACGGCGTCCTCGTACGTGCCGTCGACGATCACGACCTCGGCTCCCTCGCCTGCGATTGCGACGCGACGAGGCTCGGCGGCGCGCGCGGGGAGGAACACGCGGCAGCGAAGGCTCCGCTGCGCGGCGACGCGGGCGACCGCACGCCCGTGGTTGCCGGCGCTCGCGGCGACGAGCGTGTGGATCTCGGGCCGGGAAGCGAGAAGCCGCTCGACGGCCCAGGACGCGCCGAGCACCTTGAAGGCCGGAAGCCCGAGCCGGTCGGACTCGTCCTTCACGCGCACGGCTGCGAGCCCGAGCTCGTCCGCGATGGACGTCAGGTTGCGGACTGGGGTGGGCCGATACCCGGGCAATGACGCGTGGAAGGCGGCCGCATCGGTCACCGGCGCGGCGACCGCCTCGGGCCGCGCTGCGGCGTTCACGAGCGCCCTCATGCGCAGACCTGCGCGGGTACGTTCAAGTCGAGGACGAGGAGCGTGATCACGATCGCAGGCACGCCGTCGTTGAACGCCTCGGTCCGGCCCGTATTCCAACGGTCCACGGCGCACGGTTCGACGCCGCGATTGCCCCTCCTCGGGCTTGCGCGTCTCGGCGCGGGCCGCCTACGATGGCGGAGGCGCTGGAGGGCGCCGCCGGGTTCGCGGGCAGGACCGAGTCCACCTCTGCACACCGAGTCGCGCACCGTGACGTTCTCCTCTGGCCTCGAACGCGAGCCCGTGGCCGCCGAAGGGAGACGTCATGCCTGACCTACCCGCCCGCCCCGACCTCACGCAGCTGCGCCACCAGGCGAAGGACCTGCTGCGCAATGCGAAGCTGGGGGACGCGTCCGCCGAGGCGCGCATCCGCGCCGTGTCCGAGCGGGCCACGCTCGCGGCGGCGCAGCTCGCGCTCGCGCGCGAGTACGGGTTCCCGAGCTGGCCGAAGCTGACGACCGAGGTCGTGCGTCGCGAGATCCTCGAGGACCGTGACATCGACCGTCTGGCCGCGTTGCTCCAGGAGGAGCCGGAGCTGGCCACCTCTCCGATGGAGCACTGGTGCGACCACCCGCAGGGAGCCTCGCCACTGGGATACGTCGCGATGCTCCGGTACGACACATCGCGCGACCTCTGGCGGGACGTGCCGGGCACCGAAGTCGTCGCGACGGCCCTGCTCGAAGCGGGAGCGCCCGTCGACGGTGAGCCGGGCGATCCGGAGACACCGCTGATCACGGCGGCGAGCTACGGGGACGCCGCCGTCGCGCGGGCGCTGATCGAGGCGGGTGCCGATCTCGACGCGGTCGCGTCGCCCGACTCGGGCGGCGTTCCGGGAGGAACGGCGCTGCTCCACGCTGCGGTGTTCGGCATGACCGAGGTGGTCGACGTCCTCGTCGCCTCGGGCGCGCGAGTCGACGGTGTCGAGGTCGCGGCGGCGGCCGGTGACGTGACCGGCTGGCTCACAGACGAGACGCCCCCGGACGCGGCAACCCGCGCGCTCGTCATGGCAGCAGACCACGAGCGCCTCGACGTGATCGGCCGGTTGATCTCCCACGGCGTTCCCGTCGACGCCGTCGATCCCGTCTGGGGCGGGCACCCGCTGCGGACCGCGGCCGCCAACGGCCGTCCCGCGAGCGTTCGCCGGCTGCTCGACCACGGCGCCGATCCCGACCTCACGGACGACGAGGGACGAACGCCGCTCGACCTGTGCCGGAGCGCCCGTCCTGCCGCCGGTTCGAGCGCGCATGCGGAGGTCGAGGCGACCCTCGAGCCGCTGACGTCGCGGAAGGAGGCGAAGGCGTGACCTCGGTGGGCGACGGCTGAGACGAGCCATCGAGGACGACTCATTCACGTGGAGCCGGGAGCGGAGCACGATCGCGGCGAGGCGTTCTCCCTCGCCTCGCGCATCGCGTACCGGCGCGCGACGCGCGGCTAGCCGGCGCCGTCGAGCCCGCGGAGCCAGACCGGCGCGGCGAGGGCGAGGCCGAGCCCGTCGAGCGCGCTGGCCGGGTTGCCGCGGACGATCGTCAGCCACCCGCGCGGGTCGAAGAGCACGCCGTACTCTCCCGCGTCGAAGTCTGCATACGTGTTGCCGCGCTTCGCCTCGACGGCCCCCGAGAGCGCCTCGACCCGGAACCCCGTCGCGTCGTCGAGGCCTGCGGCGGCGAGGTCGGCGGGCCGCACGTTCAGCTGGACGTTGCCGAACCGGTTGAAGTCGATCACCTCACAGCTGATCCGGCCGGGCTCGATCTCCGGCTCGGCCAGCGTCACGACGGCGAGCGTGGCCGGGTCGAGACGCTCGCCCAGGCGCTCGATCGGCGTGCCGGCCGCCAGGTGTGCAGTTGCGGGACAGAAGGTGTCGGGCGCCCGGAAGGACTCCGCATGGATCGGGCGGACGACGTCCGCGGACGTGATCTCGACCGCAGCGCGGATTCCACCGGATGCCTCCCATGCAAGCGAGAGGAGCCCGTTGTCGGGTCCGACGAAGCATCGGCCGCTCGTCGTCTCGACGGCGATCTCGCGGTCCTTGCCGACATTGGGCTCGACGACGCCGAGGATCACGGCGTCCTGCGGGATGTACGGCACAGAGTCTGCGAGGAGGAGCGCACCCGACACGACCTCGAGAGGTCGGATGAGGTGTGAGAGGTCGATGATCGGGCTCTGCGGGGAGATGCCGCTCATGACCGAGTGACAGAGGCCGACCCACTCGTTGCCGAGGCCGAAGTCGCTGACGAAGACGATGGGCCGGGGGCGGGGCATCGGGGGGTAGCATGCTGCGGCCGGCTGGGCGATGCAAGACCTTGTCCCACCTTGCTGCGATGAGTTGTGTGTTGCGCGGGCGTCCGATCTCGCTCGGCAAGGGTGGCCTTGCCCTGCACGGGTGGTTCCGACGCAGAGCTTCCGGGAGATGACGGGTGAGGACGCTGGCAACACCGGGCTCGACGACGAGCACGTGCAAGCCCGGAACAGGAACATCGGCGCTCACATCGCGGGCCGTCGGCGTACGTGACGGCGAACGTGGCCGCTCGTCGACGCTGCACCCGATCGATTCGACGAGCTGATGGAGTCGACGACGGACCCCGATGGCGCAGACCTCGCCGCGTCCCCTAGCGTTGGGGGATGCGAGGCTCGATGACGGCGCGCGGCTGG
>Ga0247830_10000593_pt1 | contig 13263 bp, 10 predicted proteins | sample 12C_Control_Day5_FD_207766 | JGI IMG/M metagenome (GOLD analysis project Ga0247830, IMG submission 207766) | Soil microbial communities from agricultural site in Penn Yan, New York, United States - 12C_Control_Day5 | ecosystem: Environmental > Terrestrial > Soil > Agricultural land | place...
CGCACGGCCATCGTCGACAGTCAGCACGAGCTGGCCCACCTTCACTTTGTCGCCAGGCTTGACGCTGATGTTCGTGACCGTGCCCGCCACATCCGACGGCACCTCGATCGTCGCCTTGTCGGTTTCGAGCTCGAGGACTGGCTGATCTTTCTCTAGCTTGTCGCCAGGGTTCACCAGGATGCGGACGACGTCACCCGAGGTGATGTTCTCGCCGAGTTCAGGAATCTTGAATTCGCCCATTTGTGCTTTCGCTTACAACGCTGAAGGCTGAATGCTGAAGGCCTTCAGCATTGCTCTAATCCTTAGCCGGGTTTTTCTTGTTCGCGTCGATGCCGAAGTCCTTCATCGCCTGGGCGACGACCTTCTGCTCGATGTCACCGTTCTGCGCGAGCTCGGCGAGCGTCGCGAGCGCGATATAGCGGGACTCGACCTCGAAGAACTCGCGTAATTCCTTTCGCGCCTCGCTGCGGCCGAATCCATCGGTGCCCAGTGCGCGCACGCGCCGCGGCATCCAGCGGTCGAGCGACGCGGGCAGCACCTTCAGATAGTCCGACGCGGCGACGATGACCCCCTGCGTATCGCGCAGCGACTGCGTCACGTAGGGGACTCGCGGCTTCTCGGTTGGATTCAGCATGTTCCAGCGATCGCACGCGAGCGCGTCGCGGTACAGCTCCTGATAGCTGGTCACGCTCCACACGTCGGCGGCGACGCTGTACTTCTCGAGCAGCTGCGCCGCCGCCCGCACTTCGTTGAGGATCGTGCCGCTGCCGAGCAGCTGCGCCTTCGTCTTCACCTTACCGTTGGCGGCTTTACTGAAGCGGTACATGCCCTTGAGAATCCCCTCGCGCGCCCCCTCCGGCATCGGCGGCATCTCGTACTGCTCGTTCATCACGGTCAGGTAGTAGAAGATGCTCTCCTGCTCTCGATACATCCGGCGGATGCCGTCCTGGATGATGACCGCCAGCTCGTAGGCGTACGCGGGGTCGTACGACACGCAGTTCGGGAAGGCCAGCGAATACACGTGACTCTGGCCGTCCTGGTGCTGCAGGCCTTCGCCCGCCAGCGTCGTTCGCCCGGCGGTGGCGCCGAGCAGGAAGCCACGCATCCGGGAGTCGGCGCCGGCCCAGATCAGATCCGCCACGCGCTGGAAGCCGAACATCGAATAGAAGATGAAGAACGGAATCGTATTGACGCCGTAGTTCGCGTAGGCGGTACCCGCAGCGATGAACGAAGACATGGATCCTGCCTCGGTGATTCCTTCCTCGAGGATCTGGCCGTCCTGCGCCTCCTTGTAATAGAGGAGCGTGTCCATGTCGACCGGTTCGTACTTCTGTCCCGCGTGCGCATAGATGCCGACGCCGCGGAAGAGCGACTCCATGCCGAACGTGCGCGCCTCGTCGGGTACGATTGGCACCACGAGGTCGCCGATCTCCTTGTTGCGCAGCAGCTGCGACAGCACGCGGACGAATACCATCGTCGTCGACGCCTTGCGCCCTGCCGTTCCTTTGTAGAACTCCTCGAAGATCGGGTCGATCGGGGCGTTCAGCGGCTCCACCTTCACCGACCGCGACGGGACGAAGCCGCCGAGCGCCTTGCGACGCTCGCGCATGTACTGCAGCTCGGGGCTGTCGTCTGGCGGACGATAGAACGGCGCGTCGGCGATGTCTTCATCGGAGATCGGAATGCCGAACCGCGTGCGGAACAAGCGCAGGTCCGACTCGTTCATCTTCTTCTGCTGGTGCGTGATGTTCTTGCCTTCGCCGGCCTCACCGAGGCCGTAGCCTTTGATCGTGCGCGCGAGGATCACCGTCGGCTGCCCCTTGTGCTCGATGGCCGACTTGTACGCGTTGTAGACCTTCGATGGATCGTGGCCGCCGAGACGCAGACGTTTCAATTGATCGTCCGACAGGTGCTTGACCATGTCGAGCAGCCGCGGATCGGTGCCGAAGAAGTGCTCGCGCAGATAGGCGCCGTCTTCGACAGCGTACTTCTGGTACTGGCCGTCGACGACTTCTCCCATGCGCTTCGCGAGCAGCCCGTCGTGATCCTGGGCGAGCAGCGGATCCCAGTCGCAGCCCCAGATCACTTTGATGACGTTCCAGCCGGCGCCGCGGAACACCGCCTCGAGCTCCTGGATGATCTGGCCGTTGCCGCGGACGGGGCCGTCGAGACGCTGCAGGTTGCAGTTCACCACGAAGATCAGGTTGTCGAGCTTTTCGCGCGCGGCCAGGCTGATCGCGCCGAGCGATTCAGGTTCGTCGGTTTCTCCGTCGCCGAGGAAGGCCCACACTTTGGCGTTCGAGGGCTTCTTCAGACCACGATCCTCGAGATAGCGCTGGAACCGGGCCTGATAGATCGACATGATCGGCCCCAGCCCCATCGAGACGGTGGGAAACTCCCAGAAGTCCGGCATGAGCCACGGGTGCGGATACGAGGACAGCCCGCCGGGCGAGGATTCACGACGGAAGTTCTGCAGCTGCTCGGCGGTGATGCGGCCTTCGAGGAACGCGCGCGCGTAGACGCCGGGCGACGCGTGCCCCTGGAAGTAAATGATGTCTCCCTCGTTGTCCTTCTTGCCGCGAAAGAAATGATTGAACCCCACTTCGTATAACGTGGCCGCCGACGCGTATGTGGAGATGTGGCCACCAATGCCGTCGGACGCCCGATTGGCGCGCACGACCATCGCCATCGCGTTCCATCGAACAAGGCTCTTGATGCGACGCTCGACTTCCTGACTGCCGGGTACCGGAGTTTCGTCTTCAGGACGGATCGTGTTCACGTAGGCCGTGACGGCGGTGAACGGAAGAGACACGCCCGACATGCGGGCCTGGTGCCGGAGCGAGGCGAGCAGGCGCTGCACGCGCCCGCGGTCTCCCTGCTGGATGACGTAATCGAGCGACTCGCGCCACTCGCGCTGTTCGATGACCTCCAGCTCGGAGGTTTCCTTCGCGGCTTGGTTCCTCATTGCGTGTGCATCCTCGGGAAATTTCGCTGTGCTGTAACCTTCCTATTGTAGTCCCGCGCCAATGAATCGCACGCGCCGCCTATGACCGACCTCATCTCGACTCGTTTTGCGCCGGTGGAAATCGGCGCCGATATTTCCGCGCTGCCGCAGTCCGAACGGCTGGCGCTTGTACATCTCGTGGACGCCGCCCGGTACATGGACGCGCTGTTTCTGCGGCAGGTCTGGGCTGGAAACGAAACGATGCTGCAGAGGCTCGCGCGACAGGAGGACGATCGTCAGCTGTTGCGCTCGTTCCTGCTCAACAAAGGACCCTGGTCGCGGCTCGATCGTGACGAGCCGTTCGTCGCGGGCGCGCCGCCGAAGCCGCCAGGGGCAAACTTCTACCCTATCGGCGCCACGAAGGAAGAAGTCCAGAGCTGGCTCGATTCGCTGCAGGCTGATGCACGGCAGTACGCGTCCGGCTTCTTCACGACCGTTCGTCGAGGCCGATCGGGCGGCCTCATCGCGGTGCCTTACAGCGCCGAGTATCAGCAGGAGCTTGGCGAAGCTGCACGCCTGCTGCGCGTAGCGGCCGACCTGACCTCCGAGCCGACCTTGCGACGATTTCTCGAAGCGCGCGCGGCCGCGTTTCTGTCGAACGACTACTACGACAGCGACGTGGCGTGGATGGAGCTCGACGGCGCGATCGAACCGACCATTGGTCCATATGAGGTGTACGAGGACGAGCTCTTCAACTACAAGGCGGCGTTCGAGGCATTCATCACGGTGCGCGACACCGAGGAAACCGAGCGGTTGAAGTCGTTCTCGGCGCACCTGCAGCGCCTCGAGGATGCACTGCCGATCGCTGCACGCTATCGCAATCCGCACGTCGGCTCGCTCACGCCGATTCGCGTGGTCAACGTGATCTTCACGGCGGGCGACGCCAACCGCGGCGTTCAGACCGCCGCGTTCAACCTGCCGAACGACGAACGCGTGCTTCGTGAGAAGGGATCGAAAAGCGTGATGTTGAAGAACGTCCAGGAGGCGAAGTTTCACGTCGTCCTCGAGCCGATCGCCGCGATCGCGCTCACACCGGATGACCGCCGTCGGGTTTCTTTCGACGCGTTTTTCACGCACATCCTGCTGCACGAGCTGATGCACGGTTTGGGGCCTCACGACATCACCATTGACGGACGTGCGGCCACCGTGCGCCAGGAACTGCGCGAGACCTACAGCGCGATCGAGGAGGCAAAGGCCGACGTGTCTGGATTATGGGCGTTGCAGCGACTGGTCGACGAGGGGCACGTCAGCGCTGACATCGGACGATCGATGTATTCGACGTTCCTCGCGTCGATGTTCCGGTCGCTGCGGTTCGGCATCAACGAGGCGCATGGCCGCGGCGTGGCGATTCAGCTGAACCACTTTCTCGATGCCGGCGCCGTGCGGGTCGATAGAGATGGCCGCTTCGAAATCGTGGGCGGCGCGATCCGCGACGCGGTGATGTCGCTCACGAGCGAGATCATGACGCTGCAGGCGGAAGGCAGCGGTGCGAAGGCTGCTTCGGTGATCGAGCGGCTGGCCGTCATCCGGCCCGAGGTACAGGCCTTGCTCGACCGCCTCGCAGGCATCCCGGTCGATATCGAGCCGCGCTTCGTCACCGCGGAAGCCTTGCGACACTAGATTCGTCGCGCGCTTGGTTGTGCATTTCGCCATCCGTCTGTATGAGGTCGAACCGCTGTCTCAACACTCTGACAAGGGCGGTTTGACCTCATCCGTAGGGAAGGGTAGACTTCGCGACGCTCCCGGCGCACTTGTACGAAGGGCGAGGTCCGGCCAGCAGAGGAGGCAGAATGACCATGCGTGCGTTGTTCGGCGGCGTGCTCGCAATTGCGGCCCTCGTCATGTCCGGTCCAACGCTCGCGCAGGCGCCGAAGGCCGCGAGCCCGCAACCGGAATGGCTGCTCGTCACCATCGTCGCCGTGAATCCCGGCGCCGCAGCCGATTACGTGGCTCACCAGACCAAAGAAGTGATGCCGGCACAGAAGAAAGCCGGCATGAATGGCCGACAGGCCTGGAGCACGGGAATTGCCGGCGTCGGCGGCGAGTTCGTCTACATTGCCCCGATCAAGAGCTTCGCCGACTTCGATAAGCCGAACCCCATGACGACCGCGCTCGGAGAACAGGGTGCGGCCGCGCTCGCCGCGAAGGGCGCGACGATGGCGCACATGACGAAGCGATTGATTGTCCGTACACGACCTGACCTGTCGTACATGCCGAACCCGACTGCCGGGCCCTCGCCCCTCGCGATCATCACCGTGGTTGACGTCGTACCCGGCCGTCGCGCCGAGTTCGAGGCGTTTATCAAGAAGGACGTGTTGCCGGCGATGCAGCAAGCCAAGGTCAAGGGGTATGGCGTGCTCGAAGTTGTGTACGGCGACTCCATCAACGCCTACGTCACGTCGGTTGCCTACGACAATTACGAGGCGCTCGGAAAGGGACATCCGTTCCAGATCGCGCTTGGAGAAGATGGCGCGCGGAAGCTGGATGGACGAACGGCAGGCCTCATTAGCCGCGTCGAGAGATTCATCTCCCGTCATCGGCCGGAATTGAGCTGGTCTCCGGCGCCGGGCACGAAATGACCTGCTCGAAGTAGGGCGGCGGTGCCTTGTGCGTGCGCATGAGGACCGCCGCACGCGGATCGACAGAGGCCCCGCAGCGCATCCCGAAGCGCGCGCGTCAAGGTATCCGTTCAGGCGAGTAGCTCGCGACGCTGATCAGGCGGTTGCAGTTTCGCGTCGTACAACTTCGTCAAGCGGTGTCAGGCGGACATCGAAAGTCCGCGCGGTTCCGGTCATGTCGATCGCGGAATCGTAGGTGTCGAAGCTCGCGGCGATGCCCCACACCGGTTGCGGAACACCCGGAATCGGCTCGCCTGGCCGCACGCTCCGCACCGGGATCTCGCGTCCGAGCACTCGTTCATAAACGGCAACGACATCGCGAAACGAAAGCGCCTCAGGACCACCGATCACGATCCGCGCGTTCATCGCCGCCGGATGGTCGACCGCAGCGACCACGAACGATGCGACGTCGCTGGCGGAGATGAAGGAGTGCCTGCGGCGGCCCTCACCTACCAGCGTCACGGGCTGCCCCGCGCGCGCGGGCGCGCCGACGAGCCTCGACGTCCACACTTCCATGAACGCCGTCGGCGAATCGATCGTGTAAGGAACGCCGCTCGCGCGCAGGTACTGCTCCGTGTTCCCTTTCGCGGCGAGGAATGGTACCGGGCTGCCGGGGCCGGCGCCGAGGGCCGACACGAAGATGAACTGCCGCACGCCTGCGGCCTTTGCGGCGTCCACGAGATGCCGGTTGCCTTCGAGGTCCACCGACTGCGGATTGTCCTCGCCCCCCCGGCGCGCGGAGTTTGCGGTCGTGATGACGACCGACATGCCCCGGCAGGCCGCATCGAGAGATCGAGGATCCCTGAGATCGCCGAGGGCCAACTCCGCGCCTGCGTGACGAAGGGCCTCGCCACGTTCGGCTGAGCGGACAAGGGCACGAACCCGTTTTCCGTCCGCAAGCAGACGCCGCACGACGGCGCCACCCAGATCTCCCGTTGCTCCTGCGACCAGAATCATGATTCCTCTCTTTTGCGCGCGTCACGGCGCAACGGGTGTGCCTGCGATGGCTCTCGCGAGGTCAGGGCGGTCCGTGATCAACGCGTCCACACCGATCGACAGAAGGCGTCGCATCGCGTCCGCCTCGTTCACGGTCCACACCTTCACCGGAATCCCTGCGCGGTGCGCGGCTCTCACGAACCGGCCTGTGACGATGGGCGTGAGCCCGGACCATTCGGGCACCTGGAACTCCCTGTACGGCGTCTCGCCGATACTCATGCCGATCCACGAGCGATAGAGCGCCCACCGTGTTTCCTCTCGGGCAGCGCCCGTGGCGATCGCCGGTTCGTACCGACGGACAGCGCGCAGCGCATTCGCGGAAAAGGATCCGATCGCCACGCGCGCGACGGCATCCGCCGCACGCACTTCGTCGACGACGCGCTCGACAAGCCGCTGGCTGCCCACCTTCAACTCGATGATCAGCCGCGCCGAGGGATACCGGCGCAGCACCTCGCGAAGGGTTGGAACACAGATGCCCTTCCCGCGAAACGGATATGCGCCGCTTGCATCGGCGAATCGGCAGGCGGCATCGACAGCCGCCAGCTCTTCCCGCGTGTGGTCCACGATGCGGCCGCGTCCGCTCGTGGTTCTCTCGAGGGTTGCATCGTGATGAATCACCACCTCGCCATCCTTCGAGAGATGAACGTCGAACTCGAGCCCATCGGCGCCGACCGCGAGGCCATGATCGAAGGCTTCGATCGTATTCTCCGGCCGAAGCGCGGCGCCGCCGCGATGGGCGTAAATCATCGGCACGCCCGAATCTTAGCCCGTCCGGCGTGAGATGCTCCGGTGCCAAGGGCGGGCCTACGGTAAGATGCGGTCATGCCCTCCCCCCCGGCAACGCTCGGCCAACTGCGTTCGGCAGTGTCAACAGGAACCCTCAAACGGCGCACCGTCAAGGAAGAGATCCGCGACAACCTCATCGCCCGTCTCCGCGCTGGTGAAACACTTTTCCCCGGAATCATCGGTTACGACGAGACCGTCGTGCCGCAGATCGTCAACGCCGTGCTGTCGCGGCACAATTTCATCCTGCTCGGATTGCGCGGCCAGGCGAAGAGCCGGATTCTTCGTGCGCTCGCCGACCTCCTCGACGCCGAGGTCGCGGTGATGCCGGGCTGCGAAATCCACGACGATCCGCTCGAGCCGCTCTGTGCCGCGTGCCGGGCGCGCGTGCGTCAAGAAGGTGACGCGGTGCAGATCGCCTGGCTGCCTCGTGAAGCACGGTACGTAGAGAAGCTCGCCACGCCGGACGTCACCATCGCCGACATCATCGGCGACCTCGATCCGATCAAGGCCGCACGCAGCGGGCTGCAGCTCTCGGACGAGCTGACGATGCACTACGGGCTGCTGCCGCGAGCCAACCGCGGGATCTTCGCGATCAACGAACTGCCGGACCTTGCCGGCAAGATCCAGGTCGGCCTGTTCAACATCCTCCAGGAGGGGGATGTGCAGATCAAAGGCTACCCGGTGCGGCTGCCGCTCGACGTGATGATGGTTTTCAGCGCCAACCCCGAGGATTACACCGCCCGCGGCAAGATCATCACGCCGCTGAAGGACCGCATCGGCTCCGAGATCCGGACGCACTATCCGGCGACACGGCACGAGGGAATGGCGATCACGGCCCAGGAAGCGTGGATGACGCGGACCGACCTCGACGTTGTCGTGCCGGAGTTCGTCTGTGAAATCGTCGAGGAGGTCGCCTTCCAGGCGCGGCAGGACTCGCGCATCGACAAACGCTCCGGCGTGAGTCAGCGGCTCCCCATCTCGCTGCTCGAGAACGTGATCTCCAACGCCGAGCGGCGCGCGATCCTGTCGAGCGAGCCGGCGGTGGTTCCGCGCGTCAGCGACATCTACGCGGCGCTCCCCGCGATTACAGGAAAGTTCGAGCTCGAGTACGAGGGTGAGCTCCGCGGCGCTGACAATGTCGCCCGCGAGATCATCCGTAACGCCGTCGGTGCCGTGTTCGGTGGCATCTTCGCGGCGGTGGAGTACGGCCAGCTCGGTGACTGGTTCGATATGGGCGGCACGCTGCAAGTCGAGGACACGCTGCCTGCGGCGGAGCTTCTGAAGCGCACCGCTGTCGTGCAGGGGCTGCACGACATTGCACGGAAAGCCGGGATCAGCGCGAGACCCTCGGAACCGCTGCTCGCGTCAGCCGTGGACTTCGTGCTCGAAGGGCTCTACGCGCACAAGAAGATCACCCGCTCGGAGGACCGTCAGTACCAGGCTGCCGAGCAGCCGCGGCGTCCTCAGCGGGCCGCGCCGACCGAGTCACTGCTCGAACGCGAGTTGCCAATGGCGGGGAACAAGAAGAAGTATTACAACTGACGCGACTATCGGCTGATCGGTTGATCGATGATCGGTCGATGGAATCGGTCGATCGGTTGATCGATGATCGGTCGACAGAATCGGTCGATCGGTTGGTCGATGATCGGTCGACAGAATCGGTCGTTCGGTCGATAGAATCGGTCGTTCGGTCGATAGAGGTCGGTCGTTCGGTCGATAGAATCGGTCGTTCGGTCGATCAATCGATCAGACGATGCGATCAGCCGATCACCCGATCAACCGATCAGCCGATAAAATTCGATGCGCTATAGATACAGCAAGTATCGTCCCGAGGACCTCGACGACGTCGATCTCGAGGATCTACTGTCGCGGCTCTCGAACATGCTGCTCGGCAGCGGGTTCGAGGATCCGTACGGCATGCCCGGCGATGACGACGGCCATTCGATGCAGGCGCTGCACGATGCCATCCTCGAAGCCCTGTTGAACGGTGCGCTCTCGGACGAGCTCCTCGAAAGGCTGCTCGGAAAGGACTGGCAGAACGCCGAAGACGCCGAAGAGCGAATCGACGAACTGATCGACCGCATCCTTCAGAAGCTGCAGCAGCAGGGGTACATCACCCCATCCCCCGACCTCACCGCCGAACAGCAACGCCGCGAAGGCGCCGGCGGAGGGCTCGGCGATCCTCGGCAGACGCGTTTCGAGATCACGGACAAGAGCCTAGACTTCCTTGGCTACCGTGCGCTTCGCGATCTCATGGGCTCGATTGGCAAGAGCAGCTTCGGCCGGCACGATACACGCGAGATGGCCACGGGTATCGAAGCGAGCGGCGCGCCCAAACCGTACGAGTTCGGCGACACGATGAACCTGGACGCGGCGGGAACGATCCTGAATGCGGTCAGGAGACTCTCGTCTTCAGGCGGAAGGCCGCGGATCGACGTCGACTACCAGGACCTGATGGTGGTCCAGGGCGAGTACCAGAGCTCGTGCGCGACGGTCCTGATGCTCGACTGCAGCCACAGCATGATTCTCTACGGCGAGGACCGCTTCACGCCGGCGAAGCGGGTCGCGCTGGCGCTCGCCAATCTGGTGCGCCTGCAGTATCCGGGCGACGCGCTGAAGTGCGTCCTCTTCCACGATTCCGCCGAAGAGATCCCGCTCTCGCAACTCGCGCGCGTACGCGTCGGCCCCTATTACACGAACACCCGCGAAGGGCTCAGGCTCGCGCGTCGGATCCTCGAGCGGCAGCAGAAGGACATGCGGCAGATCGTGATGATCACCGACGGCAAGCCGTCCGCGCTGACGCGCCCTGACGGGCGGATCTACCGCAACGCCTTCGGTCTCGACCCGTTCATCGTCTCGGAAACATTCGCCGAAGTCGCCGCGTGCCGGAAGGCGGGGATCATGATCAACACGTTCATGCTCGCGCGCGATCACGATCTCGTCGCCTTCGTGCGCCGGGTCGCGCAGATCTGTCACGGCAAGGCGTACTTCACGACGCCTCGCACTCTCGGACGCTACGTTCTCATGGATTACATGGATAACAAGACGAGGACCATACACTGAGCTGACTGCGGATTGCGGATTGCGGATTGCGGATTGCTGATCGACGGATTGCCTGATTGCGGATTAGGAGTGTTGATGCGGATTTGTTGATGATTGCGGATTGACGGACTGCTGAGTGACTGTGGATCGGTGAATGGCTCAATCGGCAAATTCTCAGTCAAATCGACAATCCTCAATCGATCCGCAACCCCCAATCCACAATCAGCAACCATCGACAATCCACAATCCACAATCCCAATCCCCAATCCACAATCCCAATCCCCAATCCACAATCCGTCGATCCGCAATCCGCAATCATCAATCCGCAATCGATATGCTGCCTCCCACCATCCCCATCTTCCCACTGCCGAATGTCGTGCTGTTTCCGCAGGTGTTCCTGCCGCTGCACATCTTCGAGCCGCGGTATCGAACGATGGTCGCGGATGCGCTCGAAGGGGATCGGCTGATCGGCATGGTCCTTCTGCGCCCGGGGTGGGAAGGCAACTACGAAGGGCGGCCGCCCGTCTACCCCATCGGCTGCGCGGGCGTGATCACGCACCACGACCGGCTCCCGGACGGCCGCTACAACATCGTGCTCCGAGGGCTGGAGAAGTTCCGGATCGTAGAAGAGGACGACACGCGGCTCTATCGCATCGCCACGGTCGACAGCCTCGACGAGCTGCTCGCGGATCGCGAACGCGAGGAAATCCGCGCGGCCCGTACGCGTCTCGAGACGCTGCTCGTTCCGCAGCCGCGCGGTCGCGGCGCGGATACGAAGCTGCCCCCGGCCATGAGCGACGAAGACCTGGTGAACACACTTGCGCAATACATGGAGTTCGATCCTGTCGAGAAGCAGGCGCTCCTCGAGCGCGAGGGGCCCCTCGCCCGCTGCCGGTCCCTGATCGAGCTACTGGAGATGAAAATGATCGTCGCGCGGCACAACTGGGGTGCGGGAACGAACTGACGGCCGTCAACCGCAAACTACCTTATTTTCCAGGCCTGTATTCCACCCTTGCGTTGCTCACAACCGCGACCGGACGCCCCGGTGACGCGGCTTCGCGGCCGATCGCCGTCAGTGAGTCGAGAATCTCGCCAAGAAGGCTCACCTGCGTGACCCCTGCCGGGATCGTCGTGATCACCGTTTCTGCGCCAATCGGCGCGACGGCTTTGACGCCGCCAGGGCCCGCACCGCCGCCGATCCGTTCGTAGAGATCCGCCGCCTTGCGGAACTCGCTGGTCACCGCGCCGCGTCCGAGCAATTCCGATTTCATCGTCAGCACGCCAATCACGGCGGTGTAGCTGGAAAAGCCACGGCCGGCTTTCACGTCTTCCTCGGAATACGTGTGACGGTTGTGCAGATCGAACATCAGCGTGGCGGGGCCGGTGTGCGCTGGGATGTTGATGATCACGCCCTCTGCGGGATCGCGTCCGGCGAGAACGAAACAGTAGGACGCCTTCGTGCGAACGCCGATGCCGAGCGACTCGCGACATTGGACTTTCGCGGGTTCGGTCTTGAGCGGAGGCGGGGGCGGCGGCTTGCGCGTGGTGCGCCGCTGCGCGGACGCATCGAGCGGCTGCAGCAGAACTGCGAGCGCAATCAGCGTGACGAATGTTCGCATCGTTCGCAGTATACCGGGCCTGCCCTGAGCGAGCGCATGTGCAGGCGAGCCGAAGGGCGCCATAATCTGACGCGTGAAGTATCCGTCCCGCATCGTGTGTTTGACCGAGGAGACGACGGAGACCCTCTACCTGCTCGGTGAAGGAGATCGCGTCGTCGGCATCTCCGGATATACCGTGCGGCCACCCGAAGCGCGAACGAAGCCGAAGGTGTCGGCCTTCATCAACGCCCGCTTCGAGAAGATCGAGGCGTTGCACCCGGACCTCGTGCTCGCCTTCTCCGATCTCCAGGCGAACATCTCCGCGGAGCTCGTCCGCCGCGGCTATCCGGTGATGACGTTCAATCAACGGACGATCGCCGAGATCCTGCAGACGATCCGCATCATCGGCGGGATCGTCGGTGCCGGCGAGCGGGCCGACGCGCTTGCCGCGCGACTCGACGCAGGGCTCGACGACGTTCGCACGCGCGCGACGACGTTGCCGCGGCGTCCTCGCGTCTTTTTCGAGGAATGGCCCGATCCGTTGATCTCCGGCATCTGCTGGGTCGACGAGCTCGTGGAGATCGCCGGCGGCGAGCCGCTGTTCCCGCAACTGCGGAACGCACGCCTGGCGAAGGACCGCATCCTCACACCGGTGCACGTGGCCGAACGTGATCCGGAAGTAGTAATCGCGTCATGGTGCGGCAAGGGAGTGAAAAAAGAGAAGATCACCACTCGCGCGGGCTGGGAAGGGGTCAGCGCGGTCCGCAACGATCAGATCTACGAAATCCGGTCCACCTACATCCTCCAGCCCGGCCCGGCCTCGCTGACCGAGGGTGTGCAGCAGCTCCATGCGTGCATCGCTCGAGCGTGTGGTGTATGAGAAAAAATAATCAACTTCCAAATCCAACGTCCAATTCCCAAGGGAAAAGGCGCTCGGGAGTTGGTAAGTACCTGATGGCCGCCGCTATTGATGGCGTCGACAGATTCAGGTTACTTGTGTGACTTGATCAACTCGAGGAATTCAGTGCGCGTCCGAGCGTCGGTACGGAACCCGCCGAGCATCGCGCTGGTCACGGCGATCGAATTCTGCTTCTCCACGCCGCGCATCGACATGCACAGGTGCGCTGCTTCCGTGACGACGGCGACGCCGAGCGGTTTGATCTTGTGATCGATCGTGTCGGCGATCTGGTTCGTGAGCCGCTCCTGCACCTGCAGCCGC
>Ga0247830_10000595_pt1 | contig 13262 bp, 10 predicted proteins | sample 12C_Control_Day5_FD_207766 | JGI IMG/M metagenome (GOLD analysis project Ga0247830, IMG submission 207766) | Soil microbial communities from agricultural site in Penn Yan, New York, United States - 12C_Control_Day5 | ecosystem: Environmental > Terrestrial > Soil > Agricultural land | place...
GACGCTTCATAGGCGATGGCCAGGTATCGACAGGCGGCGACCAGGAACGCGCCGCTCCCCATCGCAGGATCGAGCACGCGAAGCGACAGGATCTGTTCGGGACTGACATTCTCGACCAGCGGCGCCAGGGTACGGCGAACGATGTACTCGGTCAGCGAACGCGGCGTGTAGAAGGATCCTGTAGCCCGGCGCCGTTCCCCTCTCACCAGTCTGGGCATGTGTTCGTGCGGGTCGATGTCGTAATCGAGCACGCGCTCGTACACTCCGCCGAGTTGCTCCACGCCGAGATCGCTGTAGGCGATGCGCTCCCGACCGCTCGTCGTTCTGCGTGTCGTGATGGCGAGCAGGGCCTGTCGCACCGCGCCCTCGTCCAGTGGAATGGAATCGGCGAGCGGCGCATCGGCCGGCGAAAACAGGCGCCCGTTGAACGGGGGCACGCGCAGCGTTCCCGCGTGGCAGCCGCGGTGCGCAAGGCGCGCGATCGCCTGCAATGCTTCCCATACGCCGCGCGGGCGGGGACGAGTCTCGATGGCCGGCCGCAGGGCTTCGATCGTATAGCTCTCCCGAAATACCGCGTGCCACGCCGGAACCAGCCCGCGGGCCTCGGCGAAGAGCAGAAAGAGAATCCGATAGATGACGACGAGCGACTCGTCGAGCACGCCGGCTGCTGTCGGGCGAGCGCGCGAGCGGCGGCGCGACGCGCTGGCAAAGGCGGATGTCAGATGGCGCAACGCATCGTGCACGCCGGTTTGAAGCGCATCGCGGACCCCGGCACGATGCCGTTCCGACAGCAGCACGGCTTCAGCGAGGCCGGATGGGCGGGTGAGCAGCATCCACACCACGTCGAACGTTCGTTCGTCTTCACAGAGGAGTGCGAGATCGAATTCGACGAACCTCCGCGAATGCGTGCGGCGCGCGTCGTAGATCCGAACCGTTGGACCGGCGAAGCTGAAAGCCCATCTCGTGTCGGCCGCAATGCCGACGCGGACACTGTCGCGCCACGACGTACCTGGTTGCGGCCCCCAGTCGAACGCGGCAACGACCGCTGCCATCGCACCCTGTCGCAGCACCACTCCGCGGCACACTCGCGCCTCGCCACCTGCCGGAAGCACTTGAAACCCGAACGAACTGCAGAAAGGGACGGCGATCCGGTCGAAGACCGTGCGCGACGCCCATGCCGGGCCCGCCTCCCGCTGAACCATCGCATGCCATCCGATGAGCTGTCGACGAACGGATCGTCCATCTTCTCGAGAACGCAGCTCGAGCCCTCCGCGCAGCGCGTCGTGAGACAGGAGCGATCCGCGCATTCCCAGGATCATCGTCGTTCCCAGCGCAGCGCCACCAACCGCACCACTGTGTCCAGCCGCGCTTCGTCCTCGAGTGCGCGCATCCGCTGCTCGGTTTCATTCTGCAGAAGGTTCGAAACGCCGCTTCTGCAGGCCGCCGTTCTGATCGACCGACGGTCGAACAGGCCAGGCTGTAATAGCGGCTGGGCAGCGGGCAACGCCTCGGCCAACGCCCGCTCTCGTCGCGACAGTGCCTGTACCACCTGCTGAATACCGGTAGTGGCGAGCTCGATCGATACGTGGCTGTAACCATTGATTGCCGCCACCACCGGGCCTTGGCAATGTTCGATGAATCGCGACGTCAAGTCGCGGGTTGCCGCCACGGTCCGCGCAGCGGGAGCTTCACTTGATGCGACGCTCGCGACAACGAGCTCGCTGTGCACCACCCGCCCGGTGCGATCTTTCACCGCGAGCAGCCACACGGTCATGGCTGCCAGCGAGCTGCGCGACCGACCCCTGCAGACGAGGACGTCGCCGCGTGTGTGGTGATTTGTCTTCTCAGTAAATGCGCGTACTGCGGCGAGACGAGCTCGCTCGACCTCTGCATCTTCGCGAAGGTCGAGCGCCGCTGTCGGAATTGCCGCGGTGTCGGGCGGGACGTCGAGCGGAGCGCCGCCGATCACTACCTCCGCGAGCGTCAACTCATCGAGCGCAGCGAGGGAGCGCCGGCCGCGGGCGGCCGCGGTCCGGATACGCCTGACGAGAGGCGCGAGTACGAATCGCTCCGCCGTGTCGCGCGCGACGAGCAGGACTTCGTGTACGCGACGTGTCTGGCCGAGGCGATCGACGCGACCTGTTCGCTGCTCGAGCCGCATCGGATTCCACGGCAGCTCGAAATGAATGACGAGCCGGCAGCGGTGATGAAGGTTCAGGCCCTCGGAGGCCGCGTCGGTCGCCAGCAACAGCCCGCCCGAATCATTGAAAGCGCGCTGCACCTGGACCCGTTCCCGGGGCGGAATCTCTCCGTGCAGGATCACAACGTCGCCGCGCGAGCCCAGCGCTCGCGCGATGTGCGCCAGCGTGTCGCGGTACTCGGTGAAGACAATGGCAGGTTCGCGGATTCGGGCGAGAAGTCTCAGCAGTGCCCGCATCTTGGATTCCGATCGGGCCGCCTCGTCGGCGCTGGCGAAGATCTCTTCGAGGCACGCCCGTTCCATGGCGACGTCGGTGAGGCCGCTGGCGGCCATGACCTCGTCGACCAAATCATCGGCGAGCGGATCCTCGTCGCCGAGTGGAAGCAGCAACTGGCGTTCCGCGCCGAGCGGCGCGGTTCCGAGAATGTCCTGCCGCCGCTTCACCGACAACGAGAGGGACGCCGCGCTCGAGAGCGCGCGCTTGCGCAGCACCATTGCCGCAAGCCGCGCGCGATGGTCTCCCCGTGCCGCCGCTTCGCTCCAGACGAGAGACGTGTATCGCTCGAGCAGCCGATGCATCCGGATCTCCGCGCTCGAGAGTCGGACCGCCAGCAGAACTGATCTGCGCCGGGCGTCGATGCCCGCCTCGCCGCGCGTTCGCCGGAACTCGGTAATGGGGGGCTCAGCCGCGCCGCGCCCGATGTCCGTGATGGCCGCCAGATGCGTCGCGTCACCGTCCGGAGGCGTCGCTGTCATCGCCAGCAGCCGGCGCGACCTCGCCCCGATCGCCCGCGCGGCTGCCAGCCGCGCGGTTCCGGGTCCGAGTGCGTGGACTTCGTCGATCACCGAGAGGTCCCACGTCACGTCCTCGATGGCTCGCAACACTTCGGGACGCTTCACCAGATCGAGCGACGCCAGGTAGATACCCGGCAGCGACCATGGATTCACGTCAGCGGGCAGCTCGCGTGCGCACTCGGCGAGCCACGCAGCATCTGCGAGTGTCGGCGCGAGTGAAAACTTCGACGCGAGCTCGCGCTGCCATTGTTCGCGAAGACCGGCCGGGCAGAGCACGACGGCCCGGAAGCCGTGGTCTGCGTGCGCCAGCTCGTTGAGAACGATGCCAGCCTGCACCGTCTTCCCGAGCCCCACCTCGTCGGCGATCAGGATCCGCAACCGCGCGTGACGCAACATTGCCAGCGCCGGTTCGAGCTGGAACGGAAGAAGGTCGATCGCTGAGTGCGCCGCGGCGCGCAGACCGCCGAACGGATGCGTCGAAGTAAACGCTTGTGCGACGTGATGGGACCAGCTTCTTCGTCCCACGACGCGGATCCGCGACGCGGCCTCGCAGTGCTTCACCCGATCGAACGGCAGGAGGAACGTGCGCTTCGTGCCGTGATCCGTCCCGCCGCAGCCGGTCACGCGCAGCGATGCGCAATCGGGGTACTCCGTAACGGCCTGCACGGTCCACGAATGGCTGCGCAGCAGGACGCGAGAGCCGACGCCAGGCCGCCGATGCGGATCGTCCACGTTGCGACCGGTCGCAACCGGGGTGCCGAACGCCGACTGAATGCGGCGCGAGGCGCTAAGTGACCGGATCGTGAAGGGTTACTAACGGTCCACGATTCGTCGATGGCAATCGCGCGTGAGCGCACGGCGGACTTTCTGCGCCGTGGGCATCACGACCCGTGTAACAGGACTGCGTACCTCAGCGCGTGTTGCGCAGCTCCCCCAGGGCCTGACGAGAGACGATGACCGGGCCGGGCGCCGGCGAGAGTGTGTCATCGGGCGGCGCCAGCACGCGCACCCGGCGAATCCGACACCGGCGTGGATACTCGAAGCGCGCCACCTCGAAAGGTAGCTTCAACGTTCTGATGAATTCACCAGCATCGTCCTTCAGTTCCGCGGCCGCGTGATTCGATCCGGCCGAAGCTGCGGCGCCGGAAGCCGCGGAAGCCGCGGAAGCCGCGGAAGCCGGAAGCCGGAAGCCGGAAGCCGTAGAGCCGGAAGCCGGTTTGTGCGCGAACTGCTCGATCGGCATCAGCCTGAACACGCTGTTGGCTGACGATCCGATGACCGACGCACGGAAGTCGGCGAAGGGATCTGACGATGACGTCGCTGTCCTCTTCGCCGGCACCGCCTGTTGCTTTGTCGAGCGTATCGATGTCGTCGCTGAGGATGCAGATGCCCTGGCGGATATTGCGTGGGCGGACGGCGAGGATGCGGGCGCCTTCGCCGCGACTGCCGGCGCTGACGGCGAGGACGCAGGCAGCTTTGTCGCAGGCGTCTTCTCGCGCGCGGCTCTGCGTTTCTTCAGCGCCGCCCCTTCCTGCTCACGAAGCTGGCGTTCGCGATCCGCGGCTTCTTCGGCCGCGCGACGACGCTGCTCTTCTTCCTGACGTTTCTGTTCAGCCGCCCGCGCCAGGGCTGCAGCCTCGTCCGCCTCGCGGCGGAGCCGCTCGCGCTCGACAGCCTCGCGCTCGGCGCGTTCGTGCATCTCCGCTTCCAGCCGGAGCCGTTCTTCCTCGTGCGCGCGGTCTGCCGCCGCCTCCGCTTCGCGCAGCATCCGTTCCCGTTCGCCCGCCTCCTCGGCCTGGCGGCGATGCTGTTCTTCCTGTAACCGCTCGAGCTCCGCCTGGCGGGCGCGCTCGGCGGCGGCCCGCTTTTCCTGGCGCAGGCGCTCGCGTTCCGCTGTTTCAGCCGCCTCGCGCCGCTTGCGTTCTTCGTCGAACTTGCGTCGTTCGATTTCTCTGGCGCGCTCGGCCGCCGCCTGCGCGTCCTTCACGAGCCGCTCGCGTTCCGCCGCTTCTTCCGCCTCGCGGCGAAGACGCGCTTCCTCGAGCCGTTGACGCTCCGCTTCGTGCGCGCGCTGAGCTGCGGCTTCTGCCTCGTGCATCAGCCGCTCGCGCTCCGCGGCACGCTCCGCCTCGAGCTGGCGTTGTTCGTCCTCGAGGCGCGCCCGTTCCTCTTCTCGCGCGCGCTCCGCTGCCTCGGCTGCGTCGCGCGCCGCGCGCTCGGCCGCGGCGGCCTCGGCGATCTGTCGCCGCCGGTCGGCCTCGGCCTGACGCCTGGCTTCCGCGTCTGCGGCCCGGCGCTGCGAATCTTCAGCCTCACGACGCAGCCGCGCCCGCTCCTCGTCGGCCTCACGCGTCAGACGAGCCTGCGCCTCTTCGGCCTCGCGGCGCATCCGGTCGCGTTCGGCTTCGGCGGCGACCCGTTGTTCTTCGGCGAGGCGGCGCAGTTGATCCTGTTCGTCTTCGACTTCGCGCTGCCGCCGGCCCCGCTCCGCGCGCGCCGCCTCACGGTCCTGTTGCTCGGCGAGTTGACGCAGCCGCACCTCTTCCTGCTCCGCCTCGATGCGGATGCGTTCGCGCTCGGCGTCGAGGGCAAGACGCTGTTCCTCCGCCTCCCGGCGCAGCGTCTCCTCCTCCAGCGCTGCTGCTTCGGCCGCTGCATGCCGCAGCCGCTCGCGCTCTTCTTCCGCCGACCGAAGCTGCGCCTCTTCCGCTTCGACGAGGCGTCGATGCTCTTCCTCGGCGGCCTGCGCCTTGGCAAGCTCCGCCTGGATGCCGTCCTCGAAATCGACGACTTCCTGCGCAGCGGCTGCCGCGTTCTTCCACTCGGCCGCGGCCTGCGCTTCGTGACGCATCTCGGCGGCGCGCGCGATATACCCGCGCACTTCGTCGGCGAAAACGGAGGGATCGCAGCCGGCGACCAGCTCGGGATCCTTCTTGCGGCGCAGTCGTCCGAACAATCCGCCGCCGGATTGCTCTTCCGGCTCGCCGGACGCGAGCATGGGAATCGTGTGCGTCTGAACGTGATCCGCGTGTTCGAGTGTTCTGAGGTGCGCGATCAGTTCATCCTCGTCGCGCGGAGAGAGCAGCGCGGTCAGCAGAATGACGTCGGGCACTCGCGATGACAGTGCCGCCACGGCTGCATCGCGCGAGTCCACGACCGTGAAGTCGGCGTGGACCTCCTGTTCGGCGAGACGCTGCAGGATGGCAGCCTGCCGTGCGTCCGGTTCGATCGCCAGGATGTAGGGGGAGCCCTGACTCACGTGCTATGTCCTCACCATGAACAGAAACAGCACTGCGCCGGCCGTCGCGAACACGACGAGCGGCGCGTTTTCGATGCTTTGATGCCGGGCCGCAGTCAGTACCGCATCACCGAGATACGATGCGCGATCTCCCCACGTGCCGACGGTCTGTCCTCCCGAGACCAGCTCGTCGAACCGTTCCCGAACGCGTTCGTCCACTGACACGAGCGCCATCAGCACGAGTACGAACACCGCCGACGACGTGAGCGCCTGCTGAACGCCGAACTTGAACCTCATATTGCCCCCCAAGAACTCCGCAGGATGTGGCGACGTGGCAAAGGCAATCCATGTACCTGCCTCGCCACACGCGAAAGACGCCGCAAAACAGGCCGACATAAAGCAATTGATGTGGGGGGGATGTTTTCAGCGATCTGCGCCAGCGGGTCGAGGCCGCACGAATTCGGATTGACCGTTACGAAAGTGACCCCTGGCCTTGTCGTCGCGGGCCGCGAATGCCTGCACGGAGAACGAGTTGCGACCGAGGTGCACACGTCTGCGCAGCGTCCGGCACATCCGTTGCGAATAGACGGGCCGTGCAGCGGAAAGTCGCCGCGCACGAATCAACAAACGAACTGCGGCGGCGCCGCAGCACGGACACCGATTTGCGGTGTCACCACACATCAGGAGGAGTCATGTCTCAGCTCGTTTCATTCGTGAAGTCGTTCCGCCGTAACGAAGAGGGTCAGGACCTGCTCGAGTACGCACTGCTCGTCGCGCTGATCGCGCTCGTCGCCGTTGGCGCGGTGACCGCGGCCGGTGAGTCGGTCAGCACGATTTTCGACTCGATCGCGGGCGCACTCGGCGGCGCGGCGTAAGCGTTCGTAACCATGGGTTGGCGCCGGGTGCAGGTGCAGCATGCGCGATGGGCGAGGCGCACCAGCGCACCCGGCGTCTCGCACCTTCGGGAAGGCGTTTCGCCGACCGCTCTCACAGAGGTAGCCATGCAGATCGCTCTTAACGTCCTTGATCGTTTTGGTGGCCGCGACGCTTCGACATGGCTCGGCCGCGTCCCCGGTTTCTCGAGGGGGGAAGACGGGCAGGATCTTCTGGAATACGCCGTCCTCTGCGCGCTGATCGCCATCGTCGCGCTCGGTGCCGTGCAGGCGGTCGGCAACACCGTCAACGACGTGTTCTGGTCCGCGATCGCCGCGTCCAGTGTCTAGCGTCTCGGTCTGTGTGCTTGCTGCGGGGCTCGCAGCGGCGACGGCGATCGACCTCAGGTCACGCCGGATTCCAAACGAGCTCACCGCCGCGATGGCCGTCAGCGGACTGGCACTCGCGGCGACAGGAGTGAGCGGCATGACGACCGCCGCATCGCTCGCAGGATTGGTTCTCGGGCTCCTGTTGATGCTGCCGGGCTACGGGCTTGGCGCCACTGGAGCAGGCGACGTGAAGCTGATGGCCGCCGTCGGCGCGATCGTCGGACCGCCGCTGGTGCTGATGGCGTTCCTGTGCACGTGCCTGGCCGGCGGCGTGCTCGCCGTGATCGTCGCCGTGAGGCGCAAGCGCCTTGGCGCGACGCTGACGCAGACAGGCCGCCTGGTTGCCGCCCCCGGGGCGGCACCGAAGGAGATCAAGGCGGCCACGTCCGCGAGCCGGTTCGCATACGGACCGGCGATCGCGATTGGCAGCTTGATGGCGGTGCTGATTTCGTGACGCGACCGTCGCTCGGTCTGCGTGGAGGATACCAATGAAGAGGATCAGGAATCAGAAGGGTGCGGCGCTGCTCGAGACTGCGGTCACGATCCCGCTCGTGCTCGCGGTCTGTGTCGCGATCTTCGAGTTCGGCCGCGCGTATCAGACCTGGCAGGTCCTCACCAATGCGGCGCGCGAAGGCGCGCGCGTGTCGATCCTGGCGGAGACGAGCGACGCGCAGGTGACCAGCGCCGTTCGCGCCTATATGCAGTCCGGCCAGCTGCCCCAGTACGCCACCGCCGGGGTGAGCGTGGAACGGACGGTGCCGTTTGGCAGCAACACGGCGTCGCGTATCACCGTCACCTATCCATTCAATTTCACCGTGCTCAATCCGGTCATGAAGCTGCTGAACAGCGGCGCCACCGCCGGGAAGGGCACGACGACGATGACGTCGACCGCGCTGATGCGGAACGAAAGCTAACTGGAAACCTGAAGCTCGGAACGGAGCCTGACCTATGCGGAACCGAATCTTCGCCGTGCTGGCAATCGCCGTCCTTGCGGGCGGAAGCCTGGCGTATGGCACTTACAACTTCATGCAGGCCGGCCCTGCGCAGGGGGCCAGCATCGCCACACAGCCGGTGATCGTCGCGGCTGCCGATCTGCAGATCGGGACGGCGCTGAAGAAGGAGGACCTGCAGGTCATCAACTTCCCGCAGGGAGCGGCGCCCGAAGGATCGTTTTCACAGGCAAACGATCTGGTAGGCCGCGGGCTGATCGTTCCCATGGTGAAGAACGAGCCCGTCCTCGCCGCGAAGCTCGCGTCGAAGGAAGCGGGCGCCGGGCTTCCGCCCGTGATTCCCGAGGGGATGCGCGCCGTTTCCGTTCGCGTCAACGAAGTCGTCGGAGTGGCCGGCTACGTGCTGCCGGGTAACCGCGTCGACGTCGTTGCCACGGCGAGCCCGAGCGAGTCGCGTTCCGAGACCACCTCGAAGGTCGTGCTCTCGAACGTGCAGGTGCTGACCGCCGGCACGCGCATGGAACAGGGGCAGGACAACAACCAGCCGACGCAGGTCACCGTCGTGACGCTGCTCGTGAGCCCCGAACAGGCCGAGCGGCTCGCGCTCGCCAGCACCGAGGGAAAGATCCAGCTCGCGCTGCGCAACCCGCTGGACCAGGGCTCGCCCGACACGCCAGGCATCCGGCCGGCGGGCCTGCTCGGCAGCAAGACCGCAGTCGCGACCCCGGCGCCGCGCGTGGCGCACGCGCGTAAACCGGAAGCGCGGCCGCAGGTCGATATCGCCCCTGCGCCGGCGCCTGCCCCGTCCGTCGAGATCATCCGGGGCGACAAGCGTTCGGTCGAAGTCATCAAGTAAGACCGGGAACGGGCACCGTTGGTCGGTGCCTGTCCCCGCACCTTGGATTAGGAGCGGAGGCACATAGTCATGAACCGCAGATTCGCATCGGCCCTGGCCGCATTCATCATCGTGATCCTCGTGGCCGGGCCGCAGGCGCAGCAGCAGGTCCCTGCGTTTGGCAGCCCCGCCAACGTCACCAACCGCGACGGCATCATGATCGCGGCACCAACGAACGTCCAGCTGCTCGTCGGCCGCTCGACGATCCTCGACATCGGCTCGACGATCGCGCGCGTGTCGCTGACCGTGCCCGACGTCGCCGATGCGATGGTCACGTCGCCGACGCAGCTCCTGATCCATGGCAAGCAGCCAGGCACGATCTCGATGTTCGTCTGGGATCGCATGGGCGCGATCAGGACCTACGAGGTCATCGTCCGCCGCGATCTGAGCGCCCTCGTCGAGCAGGTGAAGACCCTGTTTCCCGGTGAGTCGATCACGGTGAACGGCAGCGGAAAGGACGTCGTGCTGTCGGGCACGGTCTCCAGCAAGTACGTAATCGACAAGGCGGCTGACGTCGCCGCGGGTTACGTGGAGAAGAAGGAGAACGTGGTCAACCTGCTGAAACAGCAGGAAGGTGTCGCTTCAAATCAGGTGATGTTGAAGGTTCGTTTTGCCGAAGTGAGCCGCAACGCCCTTCAAGAGGTCGGCGCGTCGCTGTTCTCCGACGGCAACAACAACCTGTTCGGCCGCACGACGACCCAGCAGTTCGCCGCGCCGAACTTCGACAAAAACCATCCAAGCATGTTTCTCGGCGACACGCTGGTGTTCAGCGATTACCTGAATCTGTTCCTGTTCGACGCCAAGAACAAGATCGGTGCGGTCGTGAGGGCGCTGCAGGGCGCAGGCGTGTTCCAGAGCCTGGCCGAACCCAACCTGATCGCCACCAACGGCAAAGAAGCGAGCTTCCTGGCCGGCGGCGAATTCCCGTATCCGATTCCGCAGGGACAGCTCGGGTCCGTCAGCATCATGTTCAAGGAGTACGGCGTTCGGCTGAACTTCACGCCGACTGTGCTTGGCGGCGATCTCATCAATCTCAAGATCCGGCCCGAGGTCAGCTCGCTCGACTTCAACAACGCGATCATCCTCGAGGGCTTCCGCGTTCCGGCGCTCGTGACGCGGCGCGCCGAGACCGAGGTCGAACTGCAGGACGGACAGACGTTCGCGATCGCCGGACTGATGAACAACACGGCGCTGTCGCAGATGCGCAAAGTACCCGGGCTCGGCGACATTCCGGTCCTCGGGCTGCTCTTCAAGAGCCGCGCGTATCAGAAGGATCAGACAGAGCTCGTCGTGATGGTGACGCCGCAGATCGTCCGTCGCGGATCGACGGGCGTGTCGCAGGGTCTGCCGTCGCTGGTGGAGCCGTTCATGGATCCCAACCTCAAGCCGATCGCGCCGCCTGCGCCGTACGTGGGCTCGCCGGTGTATCCGCCCAAGGGTGGTTCGACGTCTCCTGCTCCGACGCCCGCGCCGCAGCCTTCGGCTTCGACGGCCCAGACAAACGCGCCGATGCCGCAGCCGATGACGCAGTCGGTTCCGCAACCGGTCCCGTCGACGCCCATCAAGGCGACCGCACCACTGCCGGTGGGCCCGACGCCGACCAGCGAGAAAGAGAACAAGGCGCAGCAGGCCGAAGACGCGCGTGAGAAGAAGGCCGCCACCGCGGACGAAAAACGGAAGGCGGATGCGGCCAGGGTTGCGGCGAAGAAGGCCGAAGAGGACCGCAAGAAGGCGGAGCAGATCGAAAAGGAGCGCGCGAAGCGCCAGGCTGCGGCTGACAAAAAGGCGGCGGAACAGGCCGAGAAGGACGCGCGCAAGCAGCTCGAGGAACAGCGAAAGAAAGCCGCCGAAGAAGACAAGAAGAACAAGGCGCTCACCGACGCGGCTGACCGCCTCAAGCAGGCACAGACCGCCTATCAGGCCGAGCTCGCGAAGAACAACAAGGGAGGCAGCAGATGAACCGCCTGCGCCGCGTCCGTGACGACGAATCAGGAATGAGCTACGTGTTCATCGGCATGGGCATGATGGCGTTTCTGAGCGCCAGCATGCTCGCGATCGATGTAGGAATGCTGATGACCTCGCGCAACCAGGCGCAGAACTCCGCCGACGCAGGCGCCCTGGCGGGCGTGACGGCGCTCGTGATGAACGACTGGAACAACCGATCGCCGAGCGGTCCGGCTGTCACGCATGCCATAGCTGCGGCCAAGGAGAACGACGTCATGGGCCGGGACGCGTCGGTCAAGGTGTCGGACGTCGAGTTTCCCAACGATCCCAGCGGGCAACCGAATCGGGTCAAGGTGACCGTCTATCGAACAGCGGCGAGGGGCAATCCGGTCTCGACGTTGATCGCGCGCTTCTTCGGCACGGAATCCGCCGACGTCGTTGCCACCGCGACAGCAGAGGCTTCGAACGCGAATGCGATGACGTGCGTGAAGCCGTTCACCATCCCCGACAAATGGATCGAGTCGCAAACGCCCCCGTGGGATGGGAACGACACCTACGACGCATACAACAACAAGGGAGTTCCCCTCACGAACCCCGACATCTACGTTCCCGCGGACAGGCCCGGGTACACGGGCTACAACCAGGAGTCCAACCGCGGGCAGCTTCTGACCATTCGCGCCGCGACGGGTCAGAACATCACCGTCAGCTTCTATTTCTCGCTGTCGCTCGGCGGCATGGCTTATACGGGCGGCGATCCCTATCGCTGGAACATCGCCAACTGCAACACGACGGTCATGCACTGGGGCGATCCCTTGATTCAGGAGCCCGGCGCGATGGAAGGCCCCACGGTACAGGGCGCCAATGATCTGATCGCGAGGGATCCGAACGCGTATTGGGACTTTCAGACGAACACGGTGAAGGGCAGCCCCTTCAGCCGCAGCCCGCGCGTTTTCCCGATTCCGTTATACGACCCGCCGTTCTACGACGCGGGCAAGCGGAACGGTCGAACGGCCGACCTCCGCGTGGCCAACTGGATCGGGTTCTTCCTCGAGAGCACTCAGGGAAACGGGATCTCGGGACGCATCATCCCCATCGCGGGGATTCGAGACGCGACGGCGGGGCCGGCCCCGGACGGCGCGTTTCCGAAGGCAATTCGACTCGTCAAGTAATCGTCGCAACAGGTAACGGGTAACGATATGGCGCAGCTCGCGGTTTCCATCATCAGCAACGACGAACAGTGCAAGCGCGAAATGGCGCGCCTGCTGCGCGCCTCGGGTGTGCCGATCGGCATCGTCGAGGAACGTCGTAACGGCGACAGCACGACATCCGATGTCTACGTCATCGATATCCGTGCCGATGCTTCTTCGGGCATGGCAACCATCGAACGGCTGCGCGCGGCGCATCCCGGTGTGGCGATCTTCGCGATTGCCGCGACCGCCGAACCCGATCTGATCCTGCAGGCGATGCGCGCCGGGGCCAACGAATTCTTCCCGTGGACCGAATCCGGCGTCTCGCGAAGCACTGAGGAATCGTTCCAGGGGGCGATCCGCAAGACTGCCACGCGACGGGACGCGGTGACTGCCGGTGCGCGGCAACCCTGCGTGACACACGTGTTCCTCGGGGCCAAGGGTGGTGCGGGTACGACGACCGTTGCAGTGAACTGCGCCGTCGAACTCGCGCGCGTGACCAAAAAGCCGACCGCCATCGTCGACCTGAAGCCGTGCCTGGGCGAGGTCGCCCTTTTTCTCGGCGTGCGTCCGCGATTCACGGTGCTCGACGCGATCGAGAACCTGCACCGGCTGGACCGCGAGTTCCTGCGCGAGTTGATGGCGCGGCACAAGTCAGGCCTCGACATCCTCGCCGGTTCCGAGCAGTTCGACCGCCCGAATGCGCAGGACGCGGTGGCTGTGGAGGAGCTCCTTCGCGTTCTCGGCAAGCTCTATGACTACATTGTCATCGACACCGGCAACCTGATCAA
>Ga0247830_10000596_pt1 | contig 13241 bp, 15 predicted proteins | sample 12C_Control_Day5_FD_207766 | JGI IMG/M metagenome (GOLD analysis project Ga0247830, IMG submission 207766) | Soil microbial communities from agricultural site in Penn Yan, New York, United States - 12C_Control_Day5 | ecosystem: Environmental > Terrestrial > Soil > Agricultural land | place...
GGGCTATGGTCCGGCGGCGCAGGCGGACGGGCGCGCTGAGGCCGGCCGCCGGCTGCTCGAGGCGGCCTTGCCAGGCGTGCTCGCCGCCGATCTAGCGGCCTGCCAGGACTATCGGAACGCAGCCCGCGCGCTGAGCCATGTCCGCTGCCCCGTTCTGGTCGTTGCCGGCGAGAAGGACAGGATGACCCCGGCCAAGCGCGGCCGCGCGCTGGCGGAGGCGGTACCCGGCGCCCGCTATGAGGAGCTTGCCGGGATCGGGCACATGCTGCCCGAGGAGACGCCCGAGCGCCTGGCGGCGCTGGTGCTCGGCCTGGTCCCATAGAAAGGGCCGGGCGATGACGCCCGGCCCCTCCGATGGTCGAGGTTCGTCAGGTCGGCGTCAGGCCGCCTTGCTGTCGATCACCTGCGGCTGGGCCTTGCCCGTCGCGATCTGGATGGTGCGGGGCTTCATCGCCTCCGGCACCTCGCGGACCAGGTCGATATGCAGCAGGCCGTTCACGAGATTGGCCCCGTTGACCTGGATGTGGTCGGCGAGCTCGAAGCGCCGCTCGAAGGCGCGCCGGGCGATGCCGCGATGCAGGAACTGCTTGGGCTCCTCATCCTTCGCGGCCTTGCCAGTGACGGTGAGCACACCTTCCTGAACGGTGATGTTCAGCTCATCGGCCGAGAAGCCCGCGACCGCCATGGTCACGCGATAGGCGTTCTCGCCGGTCTTCTCGATGTTGTAGGGCGGGTAGGACGGCGCGGAATCTTCCACGCGGCCGGCCGCGTCCAGCAGCTGCATCATGCGGTCGAAGCCGACGGTCGAGCGGAACAAAGGGGAAAGGTCGTAGGTGCGCATGGCTCCATATCCTCCATTGAGCAACATGGGTCGTCGGGGTCCACCGTTGGGCCGGAGCCCCGCCGATTCTGCCCGGACCCTCCTCGAGGCGCCCAGGACCACTCGGATTTAGGCAGAGTTTCGGGCGGTTCAAGGGGGATCCCCTGTTCCGCAGGCTGTCCCAGATCCATTTCCCTGGCCGGCCCGGAAGGCAGGAGTCAGATGGGGAAAACCGCTCAGAAATCGGACCCCAAGCTCTGGGAGAAGGTGAAGCGCCAGGTGACCGCCGGCGCGAAGGGCGGGCGCAAGGGCCAGTGGTCGGCCCGCAAGGCGCAGCTTGCCGTCCAGGAATACAAGCGCCGTGGCGGCGGCTACAAAGGCGGGAAGTCGAAGGACAATGCGCTGGCGGTCTGGACGAGGGAGGACTGGGGCACCCGCTCCGGACGCACATCGACGCAAACGGGGGAGCGCTATCTGCCGAAGAAGGCCCGCCAGGCCTTGACCGCACAGGAGCATCGCCGGACGACGGCCAAGAAGCGCGCCGACACACGCCGGGGAAAGCAATTCTCCAAGCAGCCCAAAGATGTCGCGAGGAAGACCGCGCGCAATCTCGGCGGTAAGCGCTCCCGGTCGGGACGGTCCCGGGCGGAGCTCTATGCTGAGGCGCAGCGCCGGAACGTCCCGGGCCGCTCGCGCATGAGCAGGGCCGAGCTGGAGCGGGCGCTCAGATAGGTAGAGGCCGGCGGAAGACCCTACTTCTTCGCCTCGAAGCCCTGGAACCGCTTCTTGAACTTGGCGAGCTGGCCACCGCTGTCGATGAGCCGGTGCACGCCCGTCCAGGCCGGGTGCGACTTGGGGTCGATATCGAGCCTGAGCGTGTCGCCGGCCTTGCCCCAAGTCGAGCGGGTCTTGAAGCTCGAACCGTCGGTCATCACCACCGTGATTTCATGATAGTCGGGGTGGATGTTCTTCTTCATGGCAACGGTCCTGGGGCTGGCGGAAGGCCGCGGTTTATAGCGGGGTGCGGCGTTTAAGGCAAGTCTGGAGGCTTGCCGCGCCCGGGGTGTGGCGTCTATGAGGGGGCACCCTGCCATGGCCAGATTCGACCCCAGACCCGGCTCCGATCGCGCGCGCGCCCGCTCGCTGGGGCCGCTGCGGGCGCTATGGCCCTTCCTCAAGCCCTACCGGCTGCAAATGGCGGGCGCCGCGCTCTGCCTCACAGTCGCGGCGATCACGGTCCTGGCATTAGGGCAGGGCCTCAAGGTCTTGATCGACCGCGGCTTCGGCACCGGCGAGGCGGCGCTGATCGACCGCGCCGTCCTGCTCCTCCTCGTCGTGGTCCTGGTGCTCGCGGCCTCGACCTACGGCCGCTATTACCTGGTCACCTGGCTCGGCGAGCGCGTCGTCGCCGATCTGCGCCGGGCCGTCTTCGACCGCGTCGTCGGCCTGGAGCCCGGCTGGTTCGAGGAGGTGCGCACCGCCGAGGTGATCACGCGCCTGACCGCCGACACCACTGTTCTTCAAGGGCTGGTGGGCAGCTCGGTTTCGGTGGCTCTGCGCAACCTGCTGCTCTTCCTTGGCGGCACGACGCTGCTCTTCGTCACCAATGCGCGGCTGACGGGCCTCGTCTTCCTCGTCGTCCCCCTGGTTTTGATCCCGATCCTCACCTTCGGCCGCAAGGTGCGCCGCCTCTCGCGCGAGAGCCAGGACCAGGTCGCCGAGCTCGGCAGCTTTGTCGATGAGAGCCTCCACGGCATCCGCACGGTGCAGGCCTTCACCCATGAGGGCCTCGACCGGGTCCGCTTCGCGGAGCGGGTCGAGGCCGCATTCGCGGTCGCCGCGAAGCGGACGCGGGCGCGCGCGCTGCTGACGGCGGCGGTGATCGCGCTGGTTTTCGGCGCCGTGTCGATCGTGCTGTGGCTGGGCGGGCACGATGTGGTGAGCGGGCGCATCAGTCCGGGCGAGCTCTCCGCCTTCGTCTTCTACGCCATCGTCGTCGCCGGCTCGGTCGGCGCGTTGTCGGAGGTGGCGGCAGACGCGCAGCGCGCCGCCGGGGCCATGGAGCGCTTGAGCGAGCTCAAGGAGACGCGCCCGCGGATCGCCGCGCCGGAGCATCCGGTACCGTTGCCAGTTCCGCCGCGCGGGGCGGTCGAGCTCGCCGATCTGTCCTTCCGTTACCCGAGCCGCCCGGACCGCCCCGCCTTGCACGGGGTCTCTTTCCGCATTGCGCCGGGCGAGCGGGTGGCGCTGGTCGGCCCGTCCGGCGCCGGCAAGACCACCGTCCTGCAGCTCCTTCTGCGCTTCTACGATCCCGATGCGGGGCGCATTCTTTTCGATGGCGTGGATCTGCGCCGTGTCGAGCCGCAGCAGCTGCGCCTGCGCATCGGCCTGGTCGCGCAGGAGCCGATCATCTTCGCCGCCGATGTGTCGGAGAATATCCGCTATGGCCGGCCGGAGGCGCACGATGCCGAGGTCCGCGCGGCCGCCGAGGCGGCGCATGCGACGGAGTTCATCGACAAGCTGCCGCAGGGCTTCGCAACGCAGCTGGGCGAGCGCGGCGTGCGCCTGTCCGGCGGGCAGCGCCAGCGCATCGCCATCGCGCGCGCCATTCTCCGCGATCCCGCCTTGCTGCTGCTCGACGAGGCGACCAGCGCCCTGGATGCGGAGAGCGAAAGGCTGGTGCAGGCCGCGCTCGACCGGCTCATGGCTGGCCGCACCACGCTGGTGATCGCGCACCGGCTGGCGACCGTGCTCAAGGCCGATCGCATCCTGGTGATGGACCAGGGCAGGATCGTGGAGAGCGGCCGCCATGAGGAGCTCGTGCGCGCCGGTGGGCTCTATGCCCGTCTTGCGGCGCTGCAGTTCGATTCAGAAGCCAGAAGTCAGAAGACAGAAGTCCGATACGCAGCTCAATCTGACGTCTGACCTCTGACTTTGGCCACGGGCCCCTTCGCGGGGTGTGGTTGACACCATGCGAGGCCGTACGGTGTTGGGAGATGCGATGCCGACCATCGTTTACGAGACCTGTCCCTTCATCTCGCACTTCCTCAAGTTCGAAGCGCGCTGCGCCTATAGGTGCGCGGATCCAAAACGCAATTGCTATCTGCGGAAGAGGGCGCACGAGGAGCAGGAGAAAGTACGGGCAAAGCTGGCCGATAAGGACGCGCGCAAGACCAAGTGAATCAGGGCCGCGGTTTCTGACTTCTGACTTCTGTCATCTGACTTCTGAAGTCCCCATCGCCAGGAACTTCGCGCGGCGATGCGCCTTGTAGTCTGTCCCGCTGCGCAGCTCGGCGAGTGCGCCTTCCATGGCATCGCCCACCGCGTCGATCGCAAACGACCGGTCGCGATGCGCGCCGCCTAGGGGCTCGGGAATGATCCCATCGATCACCTTCAGCTTCAGAAGGTCGGCCGCGGTCAGCTTAAGGGCCTCGGCGGCGTCCTGCGCATGCTCGGCGCTGCGCCAGAGGATGGAAGCGCAGCCCTCCGGTGAGATGACGGAATAGACCGCGTGCTCGAGCATCAGCACGGTGTTGGCCGCGGCCAGCGCGATCGCGCCGCCCGAGCCGCCCTCGCCGATGACGACCGAGACCAGCGGCACCTCGATCTCGAGGCAGGTGGCGATGCAGCGGGCGATGGCCTCGGCCTGGCCGCGCTCCTCGGCGCCGACGCCCGGATAGGCGCCTGGCGTGTCGACAAGGCTCAGCACCGGCAGCTTGTAGCGGTCGGCAAGGCGCATCAGCCGCTGCGCCTTGCGATAGCCTTCCGGCTTGGCCATGCCGAAATTGTGCTTCACGCGGGTCTCGGTGTCTGAGCCCTTCTCCTGCCCCAGGATCATCGCCGACCAGCCGCGGAAGCGGCCAATGCCCCCGATGATGGCGGCATCGTCGGCATAGAGCCGGTCGCCGGCCAGCGGCGTGAAGTCCTCCACCAGCTCCTCGATATAGTCCTTCAGGTGCGGCCGCTCCGGGTGACGGGCAACCAGCGTCTTCTGCCACGGGGTGAGCTTGGCGTAGGTCTGCCGGAGCAGTCGGTCGACCTTGGTCTGGAGGCGCGAGACCTCCTCGGCGATGTTGATGTCGCCCGAGGTCGCGAGGTGGCGCAGCTCCTCGATCTTGCCTTCCAGCTCGGCAATCGGCTTTTCAAAGTCGAGAAAGGTCGGCATGCCCCCATCACCGCATGTCCGGCCGGAAGCGGCTTCTTCCAGCTAGCATGGAAGCCGCGCCGAGGCGAACGGAAATTGCCGGGATTTCCTTCCGGCCGAGCCGCCGTCAGGCCGACTTCACCTGCTCCGCCTTGCGGACCAGCACCTCAGCCTGCCGGATCGAAGCGATGTCGATCAGCTTGCCATCGAGCGCGACGGCCCCCTTGCCCTCGCGCTTGGCCTGCTCCATGGCTTCCAGGATGCGCTTGGCCTTTGTGACTTCCGCCTCGCTCGGGCTGAACACCTCGTTGGCGAGCGCCACCTGGGACGGGTGAATCGCCCATTTGCCCTCGCAGCCGAGCACCGCGGCGCGATAGGCCTGCGCCTTGTAGCCGTCGGGGTCGGAGAAATCCCCGAACGGCCCGTCGATGGGGCGAAGGCCATAGGCGCGCGCCGCCACGACCAGCCGCGCGATCGCGTAATGCCACATGTCGCCCCAATGCACCGCGCGCGCGCCGGCATCGTCCTTGTCGGTCAGCACCGCATAGAGCGCGTTCGGGCCGCCGATATTCGTGGTGCGCGCGCGGGTGGAGGCGGCGTAGTCGGCGACGCCGAAATGCAGCGATTCGTTCCGCTTGCTGGCCGCCGCGATGGCGTCGATGTTGGCCATCCCGAGCGCGGTCTCGATGATCAGCTCGAAGCCGATGCGCTTCTTGCGCTTCATTGCCGCCTCGCATTGCGTGACCAGCATGTCGACGGCATAGACGTCGGCGGCGGTGCCAACCTTCGGGATCATGATGAGGTCGAGCCGCTCGCCGCCCTGCTCGATCACATCGACCACGTCCCGGTACATGTAATGGGTGTCGAGGCCGTTGATGCGAACCGATACCGTCTTCTTGCCGAAATCGATCTGGTTCAGCGCCTGGACGATGTTCGCCCTCGCCTTCTCCTTGTCGTCCGGCGCAACCGCGTCCTCGAGGTCGAGGAACAGCACGTCCACGTTCGACTTCGCCGCCTTCTCGAACAGCTCCGGCCGGCTGCCGGGGACCGCCAGCTCGCTGCGGTTGAGGCGCGCGGGCGCCGGCTCGACGATGGTGAAGCTCATGGGAAGCTCTCCTGACCAGAGGGCGCGGGCGCCACACTCGCAAACAAACACCGCGCAATAAGCGCGAGGCGGGCCGCTGTCAACGGCCGGAACGGGCCCCCGGCCGCGGCCTGGCGAGGGGATGGTGCTCGCGCACCAGCCGCGCCAGCCGCTCGGGGAGCACATGGGTATAGATTTGGGTGGTGGCGATGTCGGCGTGCCCCAGCATCTCCTGCACGCTGCGCAGGTCGGCCCCGTGCGCCAGCAGATGACTGGCGAAGGCGTGCCGCAGCACATGCGGCGATACCGCCCGCCGGTCGATTCCGGCCTCGACGGCGAGCGCTTTCAGCTCCTGGGCGAAGCGGTGGCGCGTGAGGTGGCGGCCGCGGGAGGGGAAGAGCCAGGGCGATCCTTCGCCTTCCGCAAGGCAGGCGGGCCGCGCCTCGATCCAGCGTTGGACGGCCTCGCGCGCCGGCTCGCCCAGCGGCACCAACCGCTCCTTGCCGCCCTTGCCGCGCACGCCCAGCACCTCGCGCGCGCGGATCGCGGCTGAGAGGGGCAGCGCCACCAGCTCGGAGACGCGCAGGCCCGTCGCATAGATCAGCTCCAGCATGGCGGCCATCCTGAGGCCCGCCATCCCCTCCTTGGCGTGCGCCGCGGCGAGCAGACGCTCCACCTCGCGCTCGCTGAGGATTTTCGGCAGGGGCCGCCCCTGCTTTGGTGCGTCGATCAGCTGGGTGGGGTCGTCGGGTCTGATGGCCTCGGCGGCAAGGAATCGGTGGAACTGCCGCAGCGCGGAGAGCCGGCGCTGGACCGTGCGCGGGGCGAGCCCGGCGCGCTTCATGGCCCCCATGTAGCGGCGCAGGGCATCGGCGGCGGCGCTCTCTGGCGCCTCCCCGCCACGCTCGAGGAAGCGCTCATAGTCGTCGAGATCGCGGCCATAGGCCTCGATCGTGTTCAGCGAGGCTCCGCGCTCCGCGGCCAGCATCTCCAGAAAGGCGTCCAGATGGCGCGAGCGCGCCCGGGCTCCCTCTGGCCGGCGTGTCGCCATCGCTCAGGCCCCGTTTGCAAGGGCGGCGTCGACGGCCAGCGCTCGCGCATCGGCCTGCAAGCCGATCTGGCGCAAGGCGGCCAGCGCCTCGGCGAGCGCGGCCGGATCGCTGAGGCCGGGTCCGCGGTCGCCCAAGGCGATGAGCGAGAAGAGCACCGTCTCGCCGACGCGCCGGGCGGCGGCCGCGTTGCGCAGCGCCAGCCCCAGGCCGGGATCGAACAATCCGCTCGCCGGCAGAGCGGTCTGCGGACCGGCGGCACCGGTGTCGGCCGGCAGCTGACGGGCGATCGCCGCCAGCCTCGCGCCTTCGGGTGTGGCGATCGGCTGCTCGACGAAGCGGCGGGCGGCGCGGTTCCAGGCCGGCTCGGCCTCTCCGTTCAGCGCCGCCAACAGGGCGAGGCCGGGCAGCGCAGCGGCAATGCCGGGATCGGCGGCATTGGCGCGAGCGAGGGCGACCCAGCGCATCGCTGCCTCGGGTGCGCCAGCGAGAAACAAGGCCCGGGCGAAGGCCGGAGCATAGCCGGCGAGATCGGCGGAAGGGGAAAGGCTGCGCAGGAACGGGGCATGCAGCCGGGCGACCGCCGGCCGGAGCCCGTCTGCCGGCGCGAGCTTCAGGGCCTGATGGGCCAAACGAGCGCGCAGGGCGGGATCGGTCGCCTGCTGCGACGCCTGATAGAGGGCCGCGCGCTTGCGCAGCGTCTCCGGGGTGGACGCGGTGGCCGCTTGCAGCTCCTTGGCCGGGATCTCGACGGCCTGATAGGCCGCTCCGAGCGCGCCAGGCTCGATCAATCCTAAACGCGCGGCGCGCTCGGCGGCCGCGGCGCGCGCCTCTCCCGTGCCGGGCAGCGCCAGCAGGCGTGGCAGGTGCGCCGCCTCGGCCGACCGGTACCAGCCCTCGGGCGGGGCGCCGTTGCCCTTGGCCAGCAGCGCCAGCAGCAAGGGCGTCAGTGGCGCATCCTTCGGCAGAGCGATGCCGGTGCCGCCATCCGCGATCGTCAATGCTGCGGAAAGGGCAGGATCCTCGGGCCCTTGCTCGCGCAGGAGATCGTAGAGGAAATAGGCCCGGTCTCGGTCGCCGGCGTGCAGCGCGCAAAGAATCTGCAGCCGGGCCCCGGCCGGTTCTGCGGCCAGGGCGGCGTTTTGACCCACGAGCGCGCACGCGCGGTCGAGCTCGCCTGCGAGGAGCAGGGCGTCGGCCAGCTGGGCGGCCCGCGGGCCATCGAGTTTGGCGGCCGGCCAGAGCGCCATCAGGCCCGCCGCGTCGGCGGCGTAGCCCAGGGCCATCAGCCGCTCGGCCCGCAGGCCGATGAAATCGGTCGTGCCGGCGCCGTCCGGCGGTTGGGCCGAGGTGAGCAGGAGCCGCCGCGCCAAGGCGCGGGCCGGCGCCGACTCCGCGCCGGGAATTTGCGGGATCAGCGCCTCGGCCAGGCTGCGGCTGGTGCCGCGCCATAGGTCCGAGCCAAGGCTGGCCGATCCCTCCAGCGTGCCGACCGCGTCATTGACCAGCTCCGGAAGCGGCGCGGCCTCGACGCTGGGAGAGGCAGGGGCCGCCGGAGTGCCGCTCGCACCGGCGGGAGCGGCCGGCCCGCCGGGTTCGGTGAGGGGGGCGGGCGCGGGTTGCGCGGCCGCCGGCGGCTGCCCGATGGGCGAGGCTCCGGCGCCCGCGGGCGGTGGGAAGAGTGGGGTCGGCGCGCCGGTCTGGGCGCCTGCGGGAACGGCGTGCAATGTCAGGGCAAGGGCCGCGCCGAAAGCGAAGCGAGCCAGCCGGTCAGCCCTGCAGCCGCTCATTGGGAACGACCTTTTCCATCGGCTCTCGCGGGACGTCGGGCTCCCAAAGGGCGATCGAGACCACTCCGGCGAACAGCAGCACGATCAGGACCAGGGCGATGAGAAGGACCAGCTTGCGCATGCAACTTGGCTGCCGATGAGGTGAAAATTCGAGGGCTGGGCAAGGCCGCCCGGGCAACGACGAGACCCGCCCCCTCGGGCCCGACGTGAAATGTGCTAGGGTCGCTGACGGCCGCGGGCAGTCTATCGGCGAGGCTCCGCGGATTCAATTGCCACACACACCGTGGCATGCGCTCGCCGTCGAACGAGAGAAGGGCGATGTCGCTGGCGAAAGTCGCGATCCCTAGGACGGTCGTGCTGGTCGGGCTCATGGGCGCCGGGAAAAGCTGCGTGGGCCGCCGGCTCGCGAGCGCGCTCGGCCTGCCTTTCTGCGATGCCGACAAGGAGATCGAGGAGGCGGCAGGCTGCTCCATCCCGGAACTCTTCAGCCGTTACGGCGAGACAGCATTCCGCGACGGGGAGCGGCGGGTGATCCACCGCCTGCTGGAAGGGCCCAAGCATGTGCTCGCGACCGGCGGCGGCGCCTTCATGGACGAGGGCACGCGCGCCGAAATCCGTGAAAGGGGCATCTCGGTCTGGCTCAGGGCCGATCTCGATCTCCTGGTCCGCCGTACCCAGCGGCGCGGCAACCGGCCGCTCCTCAACGTTCCCGATCCGGCCGCCAAGCTCGCCGAGCTGATCGCGGAGCGCTACCCCGTCTATGCCGAGGCCGACGTGACGGTGGACAGCGACGATTCCCCGCCGGAAGTCACGGTCGACCGCGTCATGGCAGCGCTGAAACGTCACATCGAGCAGCCCGCGCCGCGAGGGTCGGCCGCGTGATCGAGCGAATCGAGGTCGCGCTCGGCGACCGCAGCTACGACATCCTGGTCGGCGAGGGCCTGCTGGGGGAAGCGGGGCGGCTGATTAAGCCGCATCTGAAGGAGCCGCGCGCCTTCATCGTCACCGACGAGCGGGTGGCCGATCTCCATCTTTTGGCGCTGGTCCATGCGCTCGAAAGCGCCGGAGTGGAGCCGCGGCCGGTGGTCGTGGCGGCGGGCGAGGGCAGCAAGGACTTCGCGCATCTGCAGCGGCTGATCGACGCGCTGCTCGAGGAGCGGATCGAGCGCGGCTCGGCGATATTGGCGCTGGGCGGCGGTGTGATCGGCGACCTCGCGGGCTTCGCCGCCTCGATCCTGCTGCGCGGAGTGGGGTTCGTGCAGCTGCCCACCACACTGCTGGCCCAAGTGGACAGCGCGGTCGGGGGCAAGACCGGGATCAACACCCGGCACGGCAAGAACCTCGTCGGCAGCTTCCACCAGCCGCGGCTGGTGCTGGCCGACATCGACGCGCTCTCCACCCTGCCGCGCCGCGAGTTCCTCGCCGGCTATGCCGAGGTGGTCAAGTACGGGCTCATCAACGATCCCGCCTTCTTCGCCTGGCTCGACGACCACGGCTCGGCGATCCGAGACGGCGACAGGGCGGCGCGGCGCAAGGCGGTGGCGGTGAGCTGCGCGGCGAAGGCAGCGATCGTCTCGCGGGACGAAAAGGAAAGCGGCGAGCGCGCCCTGCTCAATCTCGGCCATACCTTCGGCCATGCGCTGGAGGCCGAATGCGGCTATGGCGACGAGATCCTCCACGGCGAGGCCGTCGCGATGGGCATGTGCCTGGCCTTCGACCTTTCGGTGCAGCTCGGGCTCTGTCCCTTGGACGATGCCGACCGCTTGCGCCGCCACCTGGCCATGGTGGGCCTGCCGACCGGTTTCGAGGCTTTCCCCCAGCGCATCTGGGATCCCGACCGCCTGATCCATCACATGCGCCAGGACAAGAAGGTGTCCGGCGGCAGGATCGGCTTCGTGCTCGCACGCGGCATCGGCCAGGCGTTCCTCCATCGCGACGTCGATCCGGCGGAGGTGCGCAAGCTCCTCGCCGAGGCGATTGCGGAAGCGCAGTGATTTTCTCGAACCGGACCTGAAGCGCGAGAGCCATGCCCCTATCCGAACCTGTGAAGCGCCGCCACCTGCACACCCGCACCGTGACCATGCAGGGCTTCGCCCGCGAGGACGGCCTGTGGGACATCGAAGGCCGCATGACGGACGCCAAGACCTATTCCTTCGCCAACCACGACCGCGGCCGCGTCGAGGCGTGCGAGCCGGTGCATGACATGCGCGTGCGCCTGACAATCGATATGGAGTTCCGCGTCCATGGCGTGGAGGCGACGACGGAGGCGAGCCCCTACCGCATCTGCCCCGAGGTCGCGCCCGCCTACAAGAAGCTGGAAGGCGCGGTGATCGGGCCGGGCTGGCGCAAAACCGTGCGCGAGGCGATGGGCGGGCGCGCGGGCTGCACGCATATCACCGAGCTGCTTTCGGCGATGGCTACGGCGGCCTATCAGACGCTGTTCCCCGAGCGCGCGCGCCGCAGCGCCGAGGCCCCGCCGCTCCCAGACAGGCAGAGGCGCCCAAGCTGGCTCAACTCCTGCTACGCCCTGCGTGAGGAGGGCGAGGTGGTGCGCCGCGAATGGCCGCAATGGGCCAAGGACTAGCCGCTAGACCAGCTCGTTGAGCAGCGCGCGATCGACCAGGCTGCGCGCCGGGAGCGGCGCGCCCTGTTGGCGGGCGAGCTTGTAGTAGCGCAAGAGGAAGACGCGCACCGCCGCCGTCAGGCTCGATTCGCGGCGCACGCCGTCGATCTTGGTGCAGAGCTCGTGGATGGTGAGGCCGCTGTCCCCGGCCACCTCCTCCAGCGCCTGCCACATGTCCGCTTCCAAGCGGAGGCTTGTGCGTCGGCGGCCGACCCAGACATTGCGGTTGAGGAGCGTGCTGAAACGCCGGGCCTGGTTAGGCGCGGGCGCGCCGGCGGTCAGGGAATTCGAACTCGGCATGGTATGCGGGCTTAGGCGTTGCTGTTGCGGGCCGTTGAAATCCGCCTTCGCGCTGCCAGTCTAGGAGGCCGGCCGGAGAACGCAACTGCAAAATAGAAAATTGTTTTGGCGGTACTTCCGTTGGTTGCAGAGGCCGATCAGGCGCGGTCCTCCTCGGGGCTCCGCGCCGCGACCGAAAGGGCGTGCACCGGGCCGGCCAGCTCCTCGGCTAAGGCCGCATAGACCTTGCGTTGCCGCTCGACGCGGCTGAGGCCCGCGAAGACGGCCGAGACGATCTCGACATTGAAATGGGTCTCGCCCTCAGGCCGGTGGCCGGCATGGCCCTTGTGGCGCTCGGAATCGTCGATGACCGAGAGCCTCACGGGGGCGAAGGCGGCTTCCAGCTTGGAGCGGATCCGTTCGGCGATGCGCATGATGTCCATCTCTGCCCATGGGAGGAACGCTGAGACGGTGCTAGGGTCGACGTCAAACTGCAAGGAGCGGGATTCGGGGTGACCAGGGCTGCGCTCGGGGCGGAGCGGGCAGCCGGCGGGCGCACCGCGGCCGTCGTCGGCCGGGGCCGCGCCTATCTGCTGCTGGCCGCGCTCGTTGTCATCTGGGGCGCGAACTGGCCGGTCATGAAGGTCGGCGTCTCCTACATTTCCCCGCTCTGGTTCGCCTTCGCGCGGGTGCTGCTGGGGGGTATCACCTTCGCCATCCTCGCCGGCGCGATGGGCAAGCTTCGGCTGCCTCCCCGCCACGACGTGCCCGTGATCCTCAGCATCGGCCTGTTCCAGATGGGAGCCTTCCTCATCCTGGTGACGGTGGCCGTGCAATTCGTGCCGGCGGGCCGGTCGGCGCTGCTCGCCTACACCCATCCGCTTTGGGTCGCGCCCGGCGCGGTGCTGCTGCTGGGCGAGCGGCTGGGGCCGGTGAAGCTGCTGGGCTTGGCGATCGGTCTCTTCGGCCTCATCGCCCTGTTCAATCCTGCCGCGTTCCCTTGGTCCGATCCGTGGGCGGTGTTCGGCAACGGGCTGCTGTTGCTGGCTGCTTTCCTGTGGGGCCTCGCCATCCTTCACGCCCGCCGGCATCGTTGGATCGAGAGCCCGCTCGTGCTCGCGCCCTGGGCGATGCTGGCGGCCGCTCCGCCGGTGCTCTTCATGGCCCTCGTCTTCGAGCGGCCGAGGATCGACTGGTCGCCGGAGCTTGCCGCCATCCTCCTCTATAACGGCCCGGTCGCCACTGCTTTCGGCTATTGGGCGTCCGTCACGGTGACCCGCGCCTTGCCTGCGCTCACCACCTCGATCGGGTTGCTTGGAGTCCCGGTCATGGGGCTGCTCTCCTCCATGATCTCGCTCGGCGAGCCGCTGACCTGGTCACTGACCATGGGGCTGGTGGGCATCGTGCTCGGGCTTGCCCTGGTGAACATGGCCGATCTGCGCGCAGCGCGTA
>Ga0247830_10000597_pt1 | contig 13239 bp, 18 predicted proteins | sample 12C_Control_Day5_FD_207766 | JGI IMG/M metagenome (GOLD analysis project Ga0247830, IMG submission 207766) | Soil microbial communities from agricultural site in Penn Yan, New York, United States - 12C_Control_Day5 | ecosystem: Environmental > Terrestrial > Soil > Agricultural land | place...
GGTGGCATCAAGCTCCTGGCCGACCTCCTTTGTGCCTTTTTGGAAGTCCGACGAATCAAGGCCAAGCTTGACTACCAAGCTGTCAATCGTGGTTTCGGCCATCATTCATCCCCGCGAAGAATTGGTGCGTTGTAGGCGTCGATCTGGTGAATCTCCAGCATCCGGTAAGCATCTTGCGCCCCGTACACTGTCTGCAGCTCATGAAGCGTGGCCAGCCGAGCAGATACCAGTGAAGCAATAATGCCGGGGTTATTGGCGTATGACACCAACTTCCCGGCATTCTTACCTGGCGCTCTTATGCCCCAGTCTATTCGCCGCCACGCAAAGAAAAACCCGTGTGCAGTTCCCACACGGCTTGGCGCAGCTTGAGGCGGGTGGAAACTTCCTCGATATCCTCTGGCAGGATTTCGCGAGAGCCGCCACCAGGCAAACCGACCTTCACACAGGACATCATCTCCTCAAGCAATGGCTTGGCCATGTTCCACGGAATGCTTGCGAGAGCCTTGAAGCTTTGAGCGGCAAGCTGAGCAAGCGGCGCATTGAAATTGATCTCTGCGTCGCCGCCCAGCACACCCTGTAGCGCTCGGAATGCCCACCACTCAGACTGCTCGGCAGCCATTTCGGTGATCAGGTAGGTCTTCCCATGGTCGCGGCTTTCTGCGTTCTCAATGGTTACCAGCTGCGTGCGTCGTGCCATCTGTCAAGTGCCTTATGGTTAGGTTTAGCCCAGCGGGATAGTTGTTACGCTTTCCCACTCGATTTGGAACGTCATCGGCTGCAGTACGCGCTGAGCGTTGGCCATGGCGCTGATGTTGCGCAGAACGCCGCGAGCCATGCTGTGGCTGTACTGGTTGCCAGGAAGGGTGATCACGCCCTGCAGGCGGAAGACCGTGCGGGCCGCATCTTGGGCGCCAATGATGGCGTTAAAGATGGGGCGAGACGGGCTATCAGGCTGAAGGGTGATGGTTTGCAAGTAGCTGCGCGGCACCCAGCCGGCAGACAGCTTGCCATCCACGCCAAGCGACGTTTCAGCAGTGTCCACGTTATCCATGGCAAACGCAGCATCAGCCGCGTAGCCCTGGAGCTGGAAGTTTGCCAGTGCAAAGTCCGCCGACGAAAGGATAAATACCGAGTCGGCGGAAGTAATCAGGCGTTCGGCCATTTGGTCGGCTCCTTAGAGTACGGCGATGGATGCAAGGGTGATCTGCTGAATGCTGCCGCCATCAACGTACCAGAGCTTCACTGGCGGCGACTGGCGCTGCTGGCGAACCTGGGCGGTGGCGGGAAGAATCTGCAGATAGTAGCCATCGTTCTGCAGGCTGTTGGTGATGTCGAAACCAACTTGAGCAGCGATATTGGCCTTTTGCGACTCGCCCACGAACGAATCAGGGTTTCGCCCAGCGCGTTATATGGCGCCGAATTCGATCCTTTGAGTCCGACGAAGATTGCCAGAGCCAGCTGGGCATTCAGGTAGATCTGGTTCAGGAAGGTATCCAGCCAGCGGAACTTGGAACCATTCATGCGACCGTCATACAGGATGCTGTAGACGTTATCCGGGCCTGGCGCTTGGTAGAGGCCGTAGTAGCTGGCGTTGTTCGACAGCACGGCGGTTGCGTCGGTCAGGGTATCGACCGAAGTGGCGAGGCCGGTTTGCGACTTGAATGCAGCAGTAGCGCGACCATTGACGGCAGCCCAGTCGATGCAGCCAGCGTAGCTGCAGACGAATGCGCCGATGCTTGCCGGGCCGTAGAAGACCGCAACACCCTCGTAGTTCAGCAGGTCAACAATGCTGCCAAATACTGCGGAGTTGTTCGCGGTCTTGTAGCCAGCCTCGGTGTCCCACGCGATGTACGCATAGCGGTTATTCTGCGCATTCGACCAGACCGCAAAGGCGGTTTTGTTCGCTAGATCCGGCTCCCACAGCGTGGTGAAGGTCGCCCAGTTCTGCTCTTGCAGCTTGATGCGATCCATGGCCGATGCAGGGGTGTCGATTGCGGCGCCCTGCGACAGGGTGCCAGCTGACAGGCCGAGCGATGCAGCTGCAGTGCCGGTTGCCTGGGTGATGGTCGAGGTTGCACCGGTAGTGCCCGAGGTCACTACGAAGTTCGATGCCAACGGATCCCAGGTAACGGCAGCGGGGCCGGTCAGCCCAAGCGCGGTAGTCAGCAGGGTTGCGGCGTTCGTGAAGCTGGTAGCGCCACTCAGGTCGATGGACGCTGCGGTTTTCACGACGCCATCAATGGTGATGGTCAGCGAGCCGGTGATCGCCTGCAGCTGGGTCAGCGTCAGGCCTGCCAGCGATTGACCGCGTAGCCAGGCAGCACGCGCCACGTTCGCATAGCCAGCAAAGAACAGGGTGCCAGGCTTCTTGGTGCTGTTGTCGAAGCCAGTGAAGTAGATATCGGCTGCGGCCTTCTCGGCAGAGTTGCTGCCAAAGTAGGCGCCGACCGAATCAGCATCGGGAAACGACAGCAGGCTGGAAACAGGAACCAGAAGGCTTTGATCCAGGAATACAGCATTCAGGGAGAGCGGATTGCCACCGGCTTCGACAACTGCCGGATTTACGGTGGCGATTTGCGAAATCGGGATCGCTCGCATGTTTTTACTCCGTAGGTGTAGTCTGATCTACAGGATCGACCATTACGTCGCCGACCTCGATGAAAGATTCCTGGCCAACCGTAACGCTGGCATTGTACTGCAATGACAGGGTTATGATCCAGCGCGCTTCGAATTGCTTCTCGCCAGTGATCAGCGGGGCTTGAATTGCATCCGAACAGTAGAGCGGGGCAACTCCATCGGGGAAGTCTTCGACGGCGTAACCGCTGCGGAGCATGGTATTTGCGATGCCGGACATATCGCCAGCTTGCAGGCCGTAAAAGTCCAGCTGGACATCCAGGCGAACCGGCTGCAGGTAGGTATCTTGCTGGGTGAATGCGCCACCGCCAGTTACGCGAGTGGTCGTGTATTGCGGCTTGCCGACTTCGGTAATGACTATCGATGGCGGAAGAGGTGGCGGCACATCATTTGTCTGCCCGCGAACAATGGTTGTCGCGACAGGCATTAGCGGCTGCAGGAAGTCGGCTACTGCGACGATTGCTTCGTCAATGGTCACGCTGCTGGCTCCTGATAAACAATGGCCACCTTGCACCAAGTTGGCCAAGTTTCAAGCACTTTGAATACACCCCATTCGCGCTCTTTGACTACGCCAGCCTCATTGCTGGTGAAGATGACATGCGATTGCGGGCTGGAATCTTGCCGGACAACGCCCGCAATGCTGCCGTAGAGGTACATGGCGCGGATAGTGCCTTGGATGTTCAAACCATTGACCTGCGCCAAGTCGTCACCATCAAGCGCCTGCAACTGACCTTGAGCAGGTTGCGTGATGTAGCCTGGCACTTGACGGCGTGTAACGGGATCAATCGTATAGCCATTCGGCAACTTCACACTAACCGGAATGTTTGGGTTTACCGCCTGGATCGCGCCATTGGCGATGCCGCGAACGTTGATCATTGATCGACCTCGTAGTCGATGGAGTTGAGCATGTGGCCGGTCCAAACAAGGGGCTTGGCCTGAGTGCCGCCAGCACCTTCGGCGCCTTCTGCCGCATCACGCTGAGCGGCGAGCACATCGCTGAACCGGATATCCTGCGGGTTAGTCCAGAACCGCTGCCTGAGCACTAGTGTAGTTGGCGACAGCTCGGGTCCGCTGATATTGATTATGCTCTCGCGCAGCTCGCCAGCGATACTCTCGCCCATCGCACTCAATGCCTTTTGGGCATCCATGTCGAAATAGGTGAGGGCCTTCCCGAGCCGAACAGCCCAGCCAGGCGAATCATTGGCAACCATGGTGCGGAAGAATGGTCGAGGAGGGGATGGGAATCGTCCTCCATGGCCGAACTCGTTCCAGAATGCGACCTGCGCAACTGGGGTGCCATCTGGATAGGTTGCGCCAGCCAGGAATCCGACCTTGACGGATCCTTTGGCATTCTCGGCAATCTGCGCGAGAACCTTTTCCAGCTTGTCACCGCCAGTTAGCGCGGCCATCAGTAACGAGTGCAGCGCGGACGATAGCGGAACGACCGCAGATAAGCGGTAGCCTGCCAGAACGATGCGCCATATGGCGTCTGCGCAAACCAGGCAGCAGTCCAAGGTACATTGTATTCCGAACTGATCGAAACGCTGCCCTCGGTCGCGCTGGAAGTACGCCCAACCATGCCGGTCGGAATACCGCCATTGGTCGCACCATTGATCTGCGCCAGGTGAGCAGTCAGCATCCAGAGCAACTGCTCGCGCTTGGTCATGCTCTTGACGACCGAGCAGCAGTCATTGGCCAGGTACAATCCAGCCTCATCGAAATACGACTGCAGCAGGCTGTCGGATACACCGGCAAATGCCGGATAGCGCTCCTTGAAGCGCACAGGGTCGAAAATGACGGTGCATTCGTCAGCCATGGCGGTTACTCGGACGATTCGATCTTGCTGCCATCGACCTGCGGCATTGGCTCATGACCGGTTTTCTCAGCCTTCAGCTCTTTGGCCTTCGCCTTCACTTCCGACTGATTCTTGGCCTCGAAAATCGCGCCAGTTTCGAGCGGGGCAAAGCCAGCATTGGCCTTCTTCCAAGCAGCCCAGTACGACGCATCAACGATGGTTTCGCCGTAGTCGTCCTGGCTCAGCAGGATGATGCCCTGCTTATTTTGGTTCTGGCCAGCCAAGGTGACCTGTTTGCCCTCATGCTCAAGCACGAGGCCGCACGGCAGTCGGCACCCAATAACAATTACGTCAGCCATTTGAAATCTCCGGTTCGGGTATTGCTCTGTCGAGCGCTTGAGTTGTGAGCATACTACTCGGGGGTTGATTCGGCAAATTGCCAGGTGAAACCGTAGGCAGTTTTGAGCCTGCCAGAGCAGCAACTAGAAATATTTGTTCTGCTGGCGGCGGGAAAGCCATTCTCCCTAAGCCACCGCTCGGCGTGAGCGGCGTGAGTGAAGCGATGCCCGTTGCTGCACAGCACGATCTTGCGCCTGGCTGCATTGGAAATCCTGTTCGCATTCGTCATATTGGATATTGCCTCAGGAGTCATTATCCGACCCTTGTTGGCCGCCGATATCTTTCTTTTGGATTCCTCTGAGTGCCTTTTGCCGATATTTGCTATCCGCAGCGATTCTTTTGCTGATTCGCTCATTGGACCTAGCTTCTTTCCTTTCTTTGCTTCAGATATTGCCCTGCTATGAGCTTCACTGCGGATCAAGCCTTTCTTCGCCGCGCTGATCTTGGCCTTGGTTTCTTCGCTCACCTTTCTTCCTGGCTTGCCGAGATTTGCAGCCCTGAGCTTTGCTTTTGTCTCTTCAGAGCAAACTCTTCCGGTGGAAGCGATGCGCATCTTCTCCCTTGTTTCCACGGAGACAAACTTACCGGTATGCGAGGCGCTCATTTTTGACCTTGTTTCATCGCTGGCCTGAGTCCCTCCTAGACCTCCAGAGCGCATATTGCAAAGTATGCTCCCGGTATGCTCATCAATAAGCCGCTTTTCTAGCTCATAGGCCTCGCGCTCAGAAAGTCCTTCAGTGTGAATTTCCACAGACCTACCGTGTTTTGCCTCAATCCTCTTCCACCATTCGCTTCGCGTGCTCTTTTTCCAAGCGCGCTTACCGCAACCCTTCCCTATGTAGAAAACTTGGCCATTATCTAGCCTGCGGTGCAAGTAAACGTAAAAACGCATTTTCCTCTCCCAATAAAAAGCCCCTGATGATTTTACACATCAGGGGCTAAGTTTATCAAGACAGGGTCAGACGCCGAGCATGCCCTGCACGAAAAGCGGGCGATACAGTACACATCCCCAGGTGCCTGCCGACTTCTTCTGCTTGAACGCCGACAGCTCCTGAATGATCGGATGCGCACGCATCTTCTCGGTGAAGGAGCAATCCCAGGTGCGCTGGCCTTCGTATTCCTCGATGACCATCTGCACCTTCTGGCCGCCAGCAGTGGCGTACTCAGGCACGGTGCGGATTTCCAGGCGCGGATAGGTCTTCTTGAGGATGTCGGCCACGTTCACGTTGAACTGATCGGTGATGGTCAGCGCAACAGAGGCTTGCGGCGACATGATCAGTACGATCGGGTCGGTGGTTTCCAGCAGGCCTTGGGTGCGAGCTTGCAGCGTAAAGAACATCTTGGAGATGTCGCGCTGAACCTCGACGGCGGTTGCGTTGACGTTGCCGTTCGGCAGGATCCACGCGGTGCCACCAGCGGCCTTGGTGATCGGAGTCAGGTCGGCTGGCAGCGCTGGGTCGTTCAGCATGCCGTAGTTCTGCAGGCCGGAGACACCGAACAGGTAGGTCTTGTTCTGGTACTTGTTCAGGGTCAGCGCCGAAGCGATGTTCTTGCGAGCAGCCAGGTCGATCTTGGCCAAGCCGGTATCAGCCAACTCCTTTTCACCCCACTGGGTGATGGTCTGATAGCTGTACGACTGGCGTTGCGGGAACTGGAAGTTCACGCCAGCGCTGCCGGAGTTGTTGTAGTCGCCGTAACTGGTCGCCTCGCCGGTGGATTCGATCACCGGGAACATCGCGGTCCGAGTGGTCCAGTCGCCAGTTTTCTTCTCGCCGCCAGCCGCTTCCGCAGCTTTCATCGGGGCGACCAGAACCTCGATCAGCTTCGGATCGATGTAGGTGGAAAGCATGGCCGGAATGCCGGCGTTGGAGGTGGTGATCAGCGGATAGGCCGCATCCATCGCCACCATGGCGCCAGCGTGGTCCATGCCGATGATGTCGCGGTAACCGCGATCATCCGGCAGCATGCGAGCGTTGAAGCCATCGAAGGCGATACCTGCGCGCTCAAGCAGGGCTTTCATTTTCGGGTCCATTGCGTGCTCCTTAGGCCGGACGAGACATTACGACCAGCTCGCCAACGGCACCAGTGCCGCCGACCGGGAAGCCGGTGATGGTGAAAGCGGTTTCGATGTAACCCGCTACGGTTGCGCCAGCTGCAGCGCCCTGGATCTCGCCAGTGGTCAGCGAGGCGAATACCTTCTGGCCAACGGTGACAGGGTTGGTAATCGGGGCGACCCAGTAATCACCAGTTACCTGCAGGGTGACTTCGAAGCCCTGAGGGATGACCATCGAGGTTTCGGCCAGGTAGGTGGTGATCAGCGCCGAACCTTGCAGGCGGTTGACGAAGCCAGTCGGAACGCCCGAACCTGCGTTGGTTACTACGCCAGCGCCGGTTGCCCAGGCGAAGCAACCGACAGTTACGCCGCCGACGCCAGCAACCAAGGTGCCTTCGTGCGAAACGAACGAGCTACGCGGGTTGGCAGACGCGAAGTCACCAGCTACAGCCGCAGCCTGCTGGAGTTGAACGGTTTGTTGGAAACCAGTTGCCATGATGTCGTCTCCTTAGCTGAAACGTTCGAGGCCTTTGATGGTCGCGGCAATCGCGGCATCGGAGGCAAGGGAAACGGGAGCCTGCTCGACCTTACGGCCATTGGCGACCTTGAACAGGTTGGCCAGGCCAGCGTCAGGAGTATCCTTATGCTCGACCTTCATGTGGTCGAGGGCGAAGCGGTAGACCTGAGCGGCGGAGTCCATAGCAATTACGTCGCCAACCACTGGGCGGACGGCCGCTTTGGCGGCATCCATTTCGCGGAATTGCTTGGTCAGGTCGGCGCGCATGGAGTCCATGGCGGTCTTGACATCTTCTTCTTTCATGAAGCCCTCGGGGTCTTCGTCGGTTGCGCCAGGGGATTCCTTGGCCGACAGCATGGCGCCGACAGCCTCCAGATCTTCTGGAGTCAGGCCCTTGCCGCGCAGGAAGTCGATGATCTCGGCGTGCTTCGGATCGGTCGATGGATCGTTGTCGGTCGCAGTCGCGGTCAGATCCTGCGGACTCGGATCCTGCTCGACATCGAGAACGGCATCGATGATGTTGTCCAGCTGCTCGGTATCAACTTCGCTGTCCATCGCAACGATGGCGGCGACGATATCCTCGCGCTTGAAGCCTTTCTTCTTGGCGCCACCCACCTGAGCAGCCAGGGCCGAATCCTGGGCGAGCTTAGGGGCGACGCCAGAAAGCGCGGCCAATAGGGCAATGCCCAGTTTCGTTTTCTTCATGACAGGGGCTTCCTGTTTATTGGTGAAGGGGTTGGCGTCGGCCACCACAACATCGGGGCCAGCTCGACCGGATTCTACCAGAGCGAGATGATTGCCGCGAATATTGGTCATTCTGCCGTCGTATGGTTTGCCTTCGAACTCGCCTGGCTCCATTACCGCTTCATAGTGATAGGAGGAGGATAGTTCGACCATTGCCTTAGTTTCGACGGCAGCGATCCCGCGCTCATCCCAAATGCACATGGATGCGCGTAGGTAGGGGTGATCGTAGCTGGTATCACTGATTGAGCCGACGATGATATCGGTCTGCGGATCGCCAGCCTTCTGATGCACATGCTTGAGCATCAGCGGCAGATTGTTGAAGCTGTCTGCGGCGCGCTCCAGCTCTACGGGGTCGCGGAGAAGGTAGTAGATCTTTTGCGGATCAAGGCCAAGCTCGGCAAAGCGAGGGATCTCGCTCCCATAATACGGATTGACGACCGCCTTACTGATATTCGACTGAGCAACATGCATCCGCCCATCGTCGTCAATACGTCGAGCAGAGGCCCGGTCAAACGCGATCAGGTTGGCGGTATTCGCTTTCGGCATCAGTTCTCTAGCCTTCGATCAATGTTGTTCCGCATCATCGCATAACAGTCATCAACTTCGCCCCGAGTTTGTGCAAGCTCGAAGCAGGTGGATTCGTTGCGCATCTGAGCCTTAATTTCCTGGCGATCTTCGTGAGTCCAGATGAACCATATGCAAATCGCCACAGCAATCATGATGCGCATAGCCATTATCTCCTGTCAGATCTTGGCGGGGTTAGTATGCGCTCACCTCAGTGATGAGCGCAATAGTGGATCAGGGCATGTCAGGCCAGTGACGGTTGCCTTTCGACGCGTTGTCGGCTTTGCTGATGACCCTCATATTTCCGTGCCAGTGTAGGCCGCACACGACCTCGGAATTTATGGGAACGATATGGTCAACCTCATGCTTTATGCCGGTTTCCCTTGTGATACACCCCGCAATCTCGTAAAGCTTTGCGCACTCTGCAGCATCAAACCACGCAGGAATTGCTCGCTTAATTTTTGCTCTGCGCTTGGCGGTATCTATCGCTCTCGCTCGCAGAAACCCCGGAGACCTGGCTGCCGCTCTAGCCCTAGAATACCCTAGGAATTTATCTTTATTCGCAAGGTAATACTTTCTGTGGCCCCCTCTCAGGCGTTCGCGGTTTTTGATGTAGTAAGCCGCCATGTTCTCCTTGCAGGATTTGGCATTTTCCCTTCGATAGGCGGCGGCGCAGCCCAGCAGATAACCCCTATTTCTTTGGTAGTATTCTTTCTGTCTAGCCCTTACGGATTCACGGTTGTCCCTGTACCTTACGCGATCCTTTTCACGGGCCTCGTCAAGATTATTGATCCGCCTATCTCTTTGATATTTTGAGGTTTTCTCCTTGTTCTCGCTTCGCCAAATGGCGCTGTAGGCTTTGACTTTTTCGCGATTAGCTTGAGCATAGGCCTTGGTTTTTGCTGCATTGCATTTTCTGCAAATCGACATCAGGCCGTCTTTAGCTGATCTTCTAATGCTAAATTCAGGTAAAGCCTTCTCTAGGCCGCACTTTCGACATTCTTTCATTGACACTCACTCATCAAGTGGCCATCTGAAGGTCGCGACAGGTAGTGATGAGCTACTTTTCGGCTGGCCTGCCTAGTCGCGAATTGAGTATATCAGAAAGGAAGAATTGTTTTGCTTACGCAACGACAGTTCACAAGAATCCCGGGAAGAATGTGCTCACCATCTATTAAGGCTCCCTCGCGCACATCGAATCTCAGGCGATCTTTGCCAGCCTTTACATGAGATGCCCTGGGTGTTTTCCCGCCATGGCTGTGGACCCATTCGGCCTCAAACAACCCAAGCTCTACGCGCCTAGCTTGGGTGACCACCGCGGAAAGCTTGTTGCTCTGATCCCTGCTGATAGTTGCAGCCCTGCGCCTGCATATTCCAGTTTGCTTAACCAGCTCATCAGTGATGTAGCTTAGATCTCTCCCGGTAGCAAACCCCCTCATTACAATTCCCTGGACCTCGGTAGAGTATTTCTGGGGTATTGATTTTATGAGCCGAATATTTTCTTCGATTGATGCATTAGCCGCATCCCGCATAGCCGGAGTCATCTGAAACTCAACCGCCCAGCCTGCGTCCTTTAGCGCCGACTGGAATGCCTTTGTGGTCGCAACTTGGCCGGAATCCACGAACTTCTCGGCAACGGTTTTCGCGACATCATTAAAGCGCCTTTCCCATTGCTTGGTTAGGGCGCGGATCCGCTTAGCCAGAGCTTGCGAGGGAAGGGCGTCCATAGCCACCTCCATGCGCGGAGGATTGGCCTTGTACGCAGCCGTTATCCAGTAGTCGAAGCTGCGGACCATATCGGAGACAAGCACGTCGAGGCGCTTGCGATAAGCAGCCTCGACGCCTTGGTTTGGGTGAACTGCTCGCGCAGTTTTAGGCTTTTTGGTTGCCATCGATATCAATTAAGCCTTTGTCGTATAGCGCGCCAATAACATCAGCTACAGAGCTGGCGCTAGTAATTGGCGAGTTGGCGCCACCAATTTTGCGGAGGCATGCGCCGATGATTTCGCTCTTTTGCTTTTCGCGCTCTTCCGCCGCGATCTGCTCGGGAGTGCGGATGGGGCGAAAACAGCCGAAGCTCCCCTGTTCAACTTGAACCATTCCGCGATCTGTGTTTTCAGGATCGAACGTAAAGGCTGCCAGTGTGAAGTCGCCGCTCTTGAAGTGAGCGATGATTGTTACACGCATACCCTCTCGCAGATCTTTGTCGAAGGGGTCTTCAGGGCATGGCGTTCCGCCTGCGAACTCGCAAACGGTTCCAACCGGCGGCATCCCTTTGCCGGTCCATTCTTTCTTCCGCAGCGACTCATGAATCGGCTTCATCAGATTCTTCTGCCTAGCCGAAGGGGTATCGAGCGCCCATTGCCTGGAAGGCTCGGCCCACAGATACCAATTATCGCCAGGTTCACGCATCCACCAGCTGTGGATATCGACCTTGCTCCTGCCTACCGCAACGCCGATGTAGTGAGTGGCGCCGACTGGGGGGCTGTCCAGATTGGAATGCCTACCGGAGATCAGCGCCTCCCGCGCTTTTTGCCATTGGGCGCGGGTGACGCCATTTGCGCCATCATGCGATGCGGCAAAGAATAATCTGGAGCTAATATCTGCGCCACCATGAAGATACAGCTCGCCATCAATTGCGCTCTGGGTGATTTCAGATGTGTGCTCCGGCCACTCCTTCAACTCCCGCGCCAAAATATCAACTAGCTTCATGCTGATTCTCCTTTGGCGCGTTCGATTTCGCGAGCGGTAATCGCATCGTGCCTAGCCTGCATGGCCTTTAAGGTCGCCTCGCGAGTGTCGTGATCGCCGCAAACGGTAAAGCATTCCAAGGCGACACCGGAAATGGTGCCCTCAACCTCCGAAATCATGTTCGGCATCCAGATCTTCACTTTGGCGAAATTTGTGCGAGTCGAGCGAGCCATATCAATCTCCTGTCATTTCAGCCCCTCATGGGCTGGTATTCCGATCATAGATTGACATAGTGAATGAGGTCAAGCGGGAATCTCATCATCTCGCTCTTCAGGCGGCGTCGGGTCAATCGGATTCCCATCAGCATCAAACTCTTCGCTCTCGGGCATCTCCGGCAGATCCTCAGGGTCGATGCCCGCATAACCACTATTCTGATCCGAAGACAACCGCTTACGCACATCCTCAGGCGACAGAACGCCGCGATCCAGATACACGCCATCGGCATTCGCTTCATTGCTGCGAATGGTGCTTTCCTCTTCCTCGGACATTTGCCAGAGCGGGCAGAATTCGTAGGTGATCGTGGGATCGATCTCGCCCCACAGGTTGAGCATGACGACCTTCAGGATCACATCGAGCGGCTTAGCCCAAAATGCTTGCTGCTGGGCTGCAATCCAGTCGTAGAACACGCGAATCTCGCCATCGCTGGAGGCATTCAGGCCGCTTGGGCTGATGCCGGTAAGGATCATTGCAGGGATCTTCGACACTGAGCACATGTGCTCCTGGGACTGCGCCTGCAGCTCATGCAGGCCTGACAGCGGCGTGTTGACCTGGGCCAGATCTTCGGTATTGAAGTCGAGGAGCATCAGCCCCAAGTTGCTGCGTGTCGCGGTGAACAGGTCGGCACGATTCATGACCTCATCAGCACCATCTTCGCAACCACCCTGGAGAAGCGTCTCCATGTTCGTTTTGAGCGTGGTGATCGAGAAATTGTTAATCAGATCCGCCACAGACTGCCGAGTGCGCAACCAGTTGTTCACATACGGCTCAGCCAGCTGCGACAGGGACATGCCGCTAAAGTTGAACGCAGGCTTGAGGATGTCGGGCAGCGGGCGTGTGATGATCGTCAGCAGCCTGGAAGCATGGATGCGCTTGCCCAGGACGAACCACTCACGCGGCACGTAGAAGTCAGGCGCAGTCGGGTCAATGGCGTTGTAGGCGCTTGGCGAGGTCCATAGCGGCTCAATGGCCGTGAAACTGCGCAACGAACCCTGCTTGATAGTCATGGGCGAGATGACAAGCGGCAACTCTTCGTCAGCGCCATCAATGTTGATGCTGAACTGAGCGCGGCCAAAGTAGCAGTCGTGCTCGGCCAGCTTCTGGAACAGGTCGCGGACGCACAGGCGATCCAGCTCCTCGCGCAATTGCGAGATCTTGTGCGCATCGGCCTGCTTCTCGCCGTCGTCGCCCTTGGACTTGATCTCGATCCATTTGCGTGTCAGCTCGGTGGACATGGTGGACGCGAACGCCCGGTACTCAGCCCGAGTAGAGAGGTTGGCCAGGTATGGATAGCCAGGGAAGCCATCGAAGGTCGCACCGTAGCACTGGGCCGCATATGCGTAGACGCCAGGATTGTAGTCCATGGCGACTGCGGACTGCTTACCGGCAGGAATGACGCCAGGAAGGATTGTCGGGGGCACAATCGGGAAGCGCGGCGCTTCACCTTTTGGCTGGCGCTCGCGAGCCTTGTCAGTTGCGCGACGGATAACCGCAGCAGTGCGCGGCTTTTCAGTAGGCACTGGCAGCGGCAGAACCTTGGCTTTGACCTTGGCCTTTTCCTTAGAC
>Ga0247830_10000598_pt1 | contig 13230 bp, 11 predicted proteins | sample 12C_Control_Day5_FD_207766 | JGI IMG/M metagenome (GOLD analysis project Ga0247830, IMG submission 207766) | Soil microbial communities from agricultural site in Penn Yan, New York, United States - 12C_Control_Day5 | ecosystem: Environmental > Terrestrial > Soil > Agricultural land | place...
ACAGACCGCGGTACGGATTGGGATTGAAGAGCGGCTGTGTCGCTCCCGCCAAGCCCGTATAGGAATAGCGGCCGATCTCCTCCTTGCTCGCCTCCACGCCGGCGACGACCGTGTGATGCCACCCCCGGTCCAGAACTTCAAGGTGACGTCGGTCTGGTTCGCCACCAGGTCCGCCTCCTGGAAGCGCTGCGGGTTGTTCATCGTCACATTGGGCCCGTTGGTTCCCGTTGGACCCGACGCGATGTAGTCGCTGGAGTTGGTGCCGACGCGCGTCCTGCTCGTCACCTTGGCGGCGTCGCTCAGCTTCAGCTCGACCGTGGTGGTGAGGATGTCGGACTCGTTCTTGATGAAATCGCGCATGGCATTGCCGTACCACAGATCGCGCGGCAAACCGGTCTCCGGCCAGGGCACTTTGGCGTTGATATTGAGGGGCACGCCGAAGTCCGGCAGGCCGTCTGTCCGCAGGCGGTAGTAGTCGATGGTCACCTTGAAATTCTCGCTCGGCTTGATTGCCAGCGCGAAGGCGCCGCCCCAACGCTCGTCCTCGACCTCGTTGCGGCCTGCCACCCCGCTCTCGTGGTAGAGCAGGTTGCCGCGGAAGGCGATGCCGGGCGTGATGACCTGGTTGACGTCGGTGGTGACGCGCCGCGTGCCATCCGTGCCGATCATGGTCGACAGGTTGTAGAAGTTGCGGTCGTCGTAGGGCTTCTTGGTGATGATGTTGAGTGCGCCGCCGGCGGTGCCGCGGCCGGCGACAACGCCGGTCGGCCCCTTGTAGACCTCGATCTGCTCGACCGCGAAGGTCTCGCGCGAGGTGTTGCCGGGATCGCGGATGTTGTCGACGTAGATGTCGCCGCGGGCGTCGAAGCCTCGGATGTAGATGCGATCGCCGAACGCGTTGCCGCCCTCGGCGAAGCCCAGCGTCACGCCGGGAATCTCGCGTGCCAGCTCGCGTATCGTGAGCGTCGCTGTGTCCTGCAGCACCTCCTTCGGCACCGCGGTGATGGTCTTGGGCGTGTTGACCAGCGGCTCGGTAAGCTTGGGCGAGGCCGACTGCTCGACCTTGTAGGGCGCATTCGGGTTGGCGTAAGGATTGGCGCTCTTCTGCGCCGGTGTCAGTGCAGGAGCCGGAGCAGCAACCGGTGCGGCAGTGCCCGCCTTCTTGGCCGGTGCGGGCGTCGCTTGCTTTTTCGGTTGCTTGGCTTCGACGCTGAGCGGCGGCAGCGGCCCGGACGGCGTGCCCTGTGCGAGCGCGATGGTCGCCGGGCTGGCGGCAGCGAGGCAGGCGGCTGTGAAGATTCCGGTTGTGGTGGCGTCTCTCTTTACCTTGGTGACATTCGCCGGCTTGGCAGCCGGCCGACGCAAAGATCCTGGTACGCGAGCTGAACTCATTACGAACCCCCCATCCGCACACATGACGCGTGCGTGTCCCACTGACTGCAACGCTCGTCGGATGGCTGGGGTGAAGGCCTGGCTATGACGAGCCTCAGCGACCGTATCTATTCTCTACTCTTGTCGTCAAGATTTATGGTCGTCGTCGGCTGCGCTGCGGTTGCCGATGTGTCGGTGCTGCATCACATCGCGCTCCCGCCTCGGCGCAGGCGTGCTCCGAATCGGGCGAACCGCCCGAATACGAAGCGCCCGATGGCGCAGACAGCGGGTGCCGCTCTATAGTCCGACGCCGGCAGCATGGCTGCCTTGAGCTGACTGCAAACGAGGGCGGAAACATGAGTTGGCAGCGCGAGCTCGACGAGCTGAGACAGCGCGAGCGCATGGCGCGCGAGATGGGCGGCGCCGACAAGGTGCGGCGTCAGCACGAGGGCGGCCGGCTCACCGTGCGCGAGCGCATCGAGCGCCTTGTCGACTCCGGCAGCTTCCACGAGGTGGGCGCCATCGCCGGCAAGGCCGAGTACGACGAAGCCGGCAACCTGAAGACGCTCACGCCCGCCAACTGCGTCATGGGACGGGCCAAGCTCGGCGGCCAGCCGGTGGTCGTGCTGGGCGACGACTTCACTGTGCGCGGCGGCTCGGCCGATGCCACCATCCCCATGAAGCCGATCCTGGCCGAGCGCATGGCCAACGAGCTCAGGCTTCCCGTCATCCGCATCATCGAGGGCTCGGGCGGCGGTGGCTCGGTCAAGACCATCGAGACCACGGGACGTGCCAACCTGCCGGGTCAGCTCGGCATCTCCCAGTTCGGCTACCAGTACCTCGCCGACAACCTCGCCACCGTGCCCGTCGTCGCCCTGGGCCTCGGCTCGGTCGCGGGTCTCGGCGCCGCGCGGCTCGCCGCCAGCCACTACTCCGTCATGACCAAGTCGACCTCGGCCATGTTCGTGGCCGGCCCGCCCGTGGTCGCCGGTATCGGCCAGAACCTGAGCAAGCAGGAGCTGGGCGGCTGGGAGGTGCAGTGCCGGGCCGGCGCCGTCGACCATGCTGTCGACACCGAGGAGGAGGCGTTCGCCTGCGCCCGCCGCTTCCTGTCCTACCTGCCGCCCTCGGTCTACAGCGTAGCGCCGCGGGCCGAGCGCAGCGATCCGCCCGACCGACGCGAGGAGGCCCTCTTCAGCGTCATCCCTCGCGACCGGCGCAAGGTCTACAAGATGCGCTCCATCATCGACGCAGTCGTCGACAAAGGATCGTTCTTCGAGATGGGCCAGATGTTCGGGCGGCCGATGATCACGGGCCTCGCGCGCCTCGACGGCCTGCCGGTGGCGATCCTGGCGAGCGACCCCTACCACTACGGCGGCGCCTGGACGGCGGACGCCTGCGCCAAGACCGTGCGCTTCGTCGACATGGCCGAGACCTTCCACCTCCCTGTCGTCTACCTGTGCGACTGTCCGGGCTTCCTGATCGGGCTGGAGGCGGAGAAGTCCGCCACCATCCGCCACGGCGTGCGCGCCATGGCCGCCATCAACCAGTCGAGCGTGCCCTGGTGCACGGTGATCGTACGCAGCTCGTTCGGCGTTGCCGGCGCTGCGCACGTTCCCGCGGGCCGTCTTGCCATCCGCTACGCCTGGCTGTCGGGATGGTGGGGCTCGCTCCCGCTCGAGGGCGGCATCGAGGCCGCCTACCGGGCCGAGGTCGATGCCGCACCCGACCGCAAGGCCAAGCTTGCCGAGATCGAGGCACGGCTCAACGCGCTGCGCTCGCCGTTCCGCACGGCGGAGACCTTCTGGGTCGAGGAGATCATCGATCCGCGCGACACCCGCAAGCTGCTGTGCGAGTTCGCCGGCCTGGCCGAGCCGCTGCGCACGCCCGGCCCCCGTTCGTTCGGGATGCGCCCTTGAGGCAGCAGGATTGGCGCCGCCAGGATCAGCCGCCCGCTGCCTTGGCCCGCGCCAGGATGCGCTCGGCGCGGGCGATGTGAGCACGGTCGACCATTTGCCCACGAATGGCGAGGACGCCCGCCTCCGGGTTGTCGGCGAACGCCTTCATCAGCTCCTCGGCCGCGCCGACCTCCTCCGCCGAGGGCGTGAAGATCTCGTTGATGGCGGCGACCTGGTTGGGGTGGATCGCCATCTTGGCCGTGAACCCGTCCCGGGCCGCCGTGCTCGCCTCGACGCGGAAGCCCTTCTCGTCGCGGAAATTGACGAACACGGTATCGATCGGCTGCGCGCCGGCCGCCGCCGCCGTGAACAGGCACAGGTTGCGCGCCAGCTGGTAGGGCGAGGTCCAGCTGCCGTCCGCCTCGCGGTTGGCATGGGCCCCGATCACGCCCGAGAGGTCCTCGGCGCCCCAGCTCAACCCCTTGAGCCGCGCGCTCGAGCCTACATATGTCTCGAGCCTGAGGAGCGAGATCGGCACTTCCGTCACCAGTGCCAGTATCGCGGTCGCCCCCGGCGGGACGCCGGCGCGCTCCTCCGCGTGATGCAGGGCGATCGAAAGCGTATGCACATCCTCGCCCGATCGCGCCTTGGGCAGCAGGATGCCGTCGGGCCTGCCGGTCATGACGCCGGTGAGATCCCCTTCCCAGCCGGCGGTGTCTAGCGCGTTGATGCGCACGTAGAGCAGCGGCCGCTTCTCGAGCGCGCGCGTGGCGACCAGATACTGCCGGGTGATCTCGCGCGCCGCCTCCTTGCGCGCCGCGCTGACGGAGTCCTCCAGGTCGAGGATCAGGGCATCGGCCTCGGACGCCACGCCCTTGCCGAGCTTCTTCTCGTCGTCGCCGGGGATGAACAGCAGGGAACGCATTTGGGTCAGGCCTTCGGCTTCTTGCGCATCATGGCCTGGCGCCGGCATTCGGCGACGAGCTCGCCGCGCTGATTGAAGGCCTTGTGCACGAACTCGACGATGCCGGCATCGGGCCGCGACTTCGTCTCACGACTGGATACCACCTCGGTCGTGACATGCAGCGTATCGCCGTGGAACACGGGCTTGGGGAACCGCACGTCGGTCATGCCGAGATTGCCGACCGTGGTGCCGAGCGTGGTGTCGTTGACGGAGATACCGATCATCACGCCCAGCGTGAACAGGCTGTTGACCAGCGGCTTGCCCCATTCGGTCTTGGAGGCGAAATCGTGATCGATGTGCAGCGGCTGGGGATTGTGCGTGAGGCAGGAGAACAGCGTGTTGTCCATCTCCGTGACGGTGCGGCGCAGCGCGTGCTCGAACTTCCGCCCGACCTCGAGGTCCTCCAGATAGAGCCCTTGCATAGCGTCACTCCTGACAGTCGTCCCGATGCCACTCGGGAACGAGCTCATCCAAACATCTTCGGCACGATATTGCGCCTGCCGTGCAGCACGCGTGCGATCTCGACCACGTCATTTCGGTATCGATAGTAGATCAGATACTCGCGCCACAGCGTCCGGCGCAACCCCGGAGCGAGATGGGGACACGGAGTGCCAATGCCTGGGAACTCGGACAACGGCTCGATGGCGCGCTCGATCGCCGCGACAGCCCTATCAGCCGCATCCACGTTGTCGCGTGCAATGTAGTCCCAGATTTCCGCGAGATCGCGTTCGTACTGTGGAGACTTGATGATCGGGATCATGCGCCGGATGCGCGGCGCGCCTTGATCCTGGCCAGTATCTCGCCCTTGCGCCAGGGCGTCCCTTCGTCACGGTCGAGCGCCTCGAGGGCTTCCTGCACCAGCGGCTTGACCCAGTCATCATCGACCGCATCCTGAGCCTGCAACCCTGCAATCGCGCTCGCGACCGCCTCTTCGAGAGACGCAAACCGGCCAGCAGCGACCTGTGCTTTCAGCCATTCGATCTGGCTCTGCGGCAGCGGGATATTCATGCCAATGCCTCGGCGTCTATAGGGCAGCATACTACCAGAGTTCGGCGTGTGCCTCCATCCCGGCGATACGGTCGCCTCAGTACCGGAACTGCTCCGACAGGATGCGCTCGTCGAGGCTGTGGCCGGGGTCGAACATCATGAAGAGGTCGATCCCCGTCGCCTGCTCGACGTCGACGCAGGTCACCGAGCGCGTCTCGGTGTGGTCGGCCACGGCGCTCACGGGGCGCTTGTCCGCCTCCAGCACCTCGAAACGGATCTTCGCCTTGTTGGGCAGAAGCGCGCCGCGCCAGCGCCGCGGCCGGAACGGGCTGATCGGGGTCAGTGCCAGCAGCGGCGCATTGATCGGCAGGATCGGCCCGTAGGCCGAGAGGTTGTAGGCGGTGGAGCCTGCCGGCGTCGCCACCAGCACGCCGTCGCAGATGAGCTCGTCGAGGCGCTCGCGGCCGTCGATGGAGATCCTGAGCTTGGCTGCCTGATAGATCTGGCGGAACAGCGACACCTCGTTGATGGCGAGCGCCTCGTGCCGCTTTCCGTGCGCGTCGACCGCACGCATGGCCAGCGGATGGATGACGTTGACCTCCGCACGCGCGAGCCGGTCGCGCAGGTCGTCCTCCCGATAGTCGTTCATGAGGAACCCGGTCGAGCCGCGGTTCATGCCGTAGATCGGCACGCCGTCGTTCAAGTGCCGGTGCAGCGTCTGCAGCATCAGCCCGTCGCCGCCGAGCGCCACGATCGCGTCGGCCGTCTTGGGATCGGCGTTGCCGTAAGCGTTGGCGAGACGATCCAGCGCAGCGCGCGCCTCCGGCACGTCGCTCGAAACGAAGGCGATTTTGTCGAACTTTTGCGCTAGGCTTTTCATCGAAGGGGGCCGCTCCAGGGGTCAGGTCCCCGGGTGCGGAGGCTCGCTCAGTTGGACGCAAACGACAAGCCCGTTCTGATTTACTCTACCTACCCCTCGGCCGAGGAGGCGGAGCGGATCGGCGGCACTCTGGTCGATCGCGGGCTTGCAGCGTGCGTCAACGTCTTCCCCGGCATGACTTCCATCTACATCTGGGAGGGCAAGCGCGAGCGTGGGTCCGAGGCTGCGATGCTGATCAAGACGCGCGCCTCGCTGGCGGACCGGGCAATCGCCGAGGCGCGCAAGCTGCACCCCTACTCCAACCCCGCATTCCTCGTGCTGCCCATCACCGGCGGCTCGGAGGACTTCCTGCGCTGGATCGCGGAGCAGACGGCCAAGCCGAGTTGAGCAGCTATTTGGCGTTCGCGAGCACACCGCCTGTGAGGGGCCGCGGCACGCCCGTGGTGCCGGGAAAGGTGATGGGCAGCCCCTTGAGCGAGCGTACGGCAAGATAAGCCCAGGCTTCCGCCTCCAGCGCGTCGCCGTCCATGCCCGCCGCCTCGGCGGGCGCCACGGCGGACTCGACGCGCTCTGCGATCATCGCCATCAGCGTCTTGTTGCGCCGGCCGCCGCCGGAGACGACCCAAAGCTTCGGCTGCTCGGGGAAGTGCTCGCGCGCCCGCGCGATGCTGGTGGCCGCGAAAGCCGTGAGCGTTGCGGCGCCGTCTTGCGGGGAGAAGCCTTCGACAAGCTCCAGCAGGAAGGCGTTGCGATCGAGCGACTTCGGGGGAGGCTCGCCGAAATAGGAGTGCCGCAGATACTGCATTACGTAGTCGTCGTGCACGCGGCCCGCCGCCGCCAGCGCGCCGTCCTCGTCCCGCGGCACGCCGCGACAGCGGAGCATCCAGTCATCGATCATGGCATTGCCCGGGCCGGTGTCGAAGGCCAGCAGCGTGCCGTCGGGTCCGATCCAGGTGACGTTGGCCACGCCGCCGATGTTGAGCACGACGACGGGCCGCTCCGGCAGTTTGCCGGCCAACGCACGGTGATAGACCGGCGCCAGCGGCGCGCCCTGCCCGCCGGCGACACAGTCGGCCGCGCGCAGATCGTAGACCACATCGATGCCGATCGCAGCGGCGAGCGCTGGGCCGTCGCCGATCTGCACCGTGAGCCGGCGCTCCGGTGCATGCAGAACGGTGTGGCCATGAAAACTGACCACGTCGATCTCCCGCCTCTGCAGGCCATGCTGCTTGAGAAATAGGCTCACCGCGGAAGCGTGATGAGCGGTCAGATCGCGCTCCGCGTCGGCCAGGGCGCTCGGCCTGCTTGCGCGGTCCGAGAGGCCGCGCGCAGCCGCGACGGCCACCCGCAGGGAATCCTTGAACCTTGGGTCATAGAGAAAGCTTTGCGCCGGCCCTCGCTCGACCACATCCCCCCCGTCGGTGTCGATCAGCGCCACGTCGATGCCGTCCATGGACGTGCCGCTCATGAGGCCGATTGCGCGCATGATCTTGCCCATCCGGGGGTTCCTGTGCATGTTCCGGCCGACTTGCGACCCTATACGTGGAGATCGCGCCCTTCAAACGGCGCGCTGACGGCCATGGCCAAGCACAAGTCCGACTTTCTGAACATGCTCGAAGAGCGCGGCTTCATCCACCAGTGCTCGGACTTGGCGGGCCTCGACGCGCTTGCCGCCAGGGGCGAGGCCGTCGCCTACGTCGGCTACGACTGCACGGCCCCGTCCCTGCACATCGGCAATTTCCTGACCATCATGATGCTCTACTGGCTGCAGCAGTCGGGCAACAAGCCGATCACGCTGATGGGCGGCGGCACCACGCGCGTCGGCGACCCCTCCGGCAAGGACGAGACGCGCGCGATTCGGCCCGTCGAGGAGATCGATGCCAACAAGGAGAGCATCAAGGGTGTGTTCTCCAAGATCCTCGAGTTCGGCCCGGGCAAGACCGACGCCGTCATGCTCGACAATGCGGAGTGGCTGACCAGGCTCAACTACATCGAGATGCTGCGCAACATCGGCCGGCACTTCTCGGTCAATCGCATGCTGACCATGGACTCGGTGCGCCTGCGGCTCGAGCGCGAGCAGGAGATGAGCTTCATCGAGTTCAACTACATGATCTGCCAAGCCTACGATTTCGTGGAGCTCGCCCGGCGAACGGGGTGCAACCTGCAGATGGGCGGCTCCGACCAGTGGGGCAACATCATCATGGGCGTCGACCTCGGCCGGCGCATGGGCACGCACCAGCTCTACGCGCTGACCACCCCGCTCCTGGAGACCGCGTCGGGCGCCAAAATGGGCAAGACCGCGCAAGGCGCCGTGTGGCTCAACGAGGAGCAGTTCAGCCCCTACGACTTCTGGCAGTACTGGCGCAACACCGAGGACGCCGACGTGCCCAAGTTCCTCAAGCTGTTCACCACGCTGCCGATGGCGGAGATCGCCAGGCTCGCCGCACTCCAGGGCGCCGAGATCAACGAGGCCAAGAAGGTGCTGGCCACCGAGGCCACCGCCCTGTTGCACGGCCGCGCCAAGGCCGAGGCCGCCGCCAAGACCGCGCAGGAGACGTTCGAGAAGGGCGCCACCAGCGAAGGCCTGCCGACGGTCGAGATCGCGTCAGCGGAGCTGGCCGCCGGTCTCGGCGTGCTCAATGCGTTCGTCAAAGCCGGCCTCGTCAAGTCGAACGGCGAGGCCCGCCGCCAGATCGCCGGCGGCGGCCTGCGCGTGAACGACGTCGCCGTGGCGGACGAGAAGACAAAGCTCACGCCCGGCGACGCGAGCGACGGCGTCATCAAGCTCTCGCTCGGCCGCAAGCGCCATGTGCTGCTGAAACCCGTATGACGTCACCCCGGCGAAGGCCGGGGCCCAGTACACCTACGGCCACGCGCATGGGTCCCGGCCTTCCGCCGGGATGACGACTGTGGTGATGGGCGCCGACTACTCTGCCGCCTTCAGCGCCGTCGGTGACGGATTGCGCAGCTCGGCGAGCAGGGTCTTCTCGCGGACCGTGGCCACCTTGTGGTTGCGCTCCTTGATGTGGCCGAAGCCGCGGATCTCCATCGGCAGGGACGCCAGCGACACGGCCGTGCGGTGCGTGCCCGCCGACAGCCGCGACTCGATCTCGTCGAGCACCTTCTCGTAGTCGGCGATCATCTGCCGCTCGCGCTTGCGCTCGGCGGTGTAGCCGAACACGTCCCAGGCCGTGCCGCGCAGGCCTTTGCCCTTGGCGAGGATGCGGAACACCGGCAGCATCCACGCCCCGAACCGCATCTTGCGCGGCTCGCCCGTGTCCTTGTCGCGGCGCGCCAGCAGCGGCGGCGCCAGATGGAACTCGAGCTTGCGGCGGGCCTCGAACTGCTCGCCGAGGGCCTTCTCGAACTCCGGGCTCGCAAAGAGGCGGGCAACCTCGTACTCGTCCTTGTAGGCGAGCAGCTTGTAGTAGCCGCGCGCCACCGCCTCGGCGAGGCCCGTCCGCCCCGGCGCCCTCGCCCGCTCGATCTCGGCGATGCGGGCGATACGCGCTCGGTAGCGCTCGGCCAGCGCTGAATCCTGGTACTGGGTCAGCTGCTCGGCCCGGAAGGCGACGATGCTCTCGAGCGTCTGCGGCTTGGGCGGCGTGGTCGTATCTTCGCCGATCATGCGCGCCAGCGCGCCTGCATCGCGCGCCGCCAGCCGGCCGAAGCGGAAGGCGTTGCGGCTCATCTCGACCGCCGCGCCGTTGAGCTCGATCGCCTGCTCGATGGCCTCCGAGCCGATCGGCACGCAGCCCAGCTGATAGGCATAGCCCAGCAGGAACATGTTCGACGCAATGGAATCGCCGAACAGCTTCACGGCCGCCGTGTGCGCATCAAAATGATGCACTGGCGCCTTGCCTGCCCGCTCCACGATCGCGTGCCGCAGCGCCGCGCCGGGCACCTTGAGGTTGGGCTGGCGCGTGAAGTCGGCCGTCGACATCTCGTAGTCGGAGAACACCACCGCCGTATGGTCGGGCTTGATGGTCTCGAGCACCTTGTTGGAGGCCGTCACGACGAGATCACAGCCGAGCACCAGGTCGGCTCCCGCGACGCCGGCGCGGATCGCATGGATATCGTCCGCCGACTTGGCAACGCGCATGTGGCAGGCAACCGCGCCTCCCTTCTGCGCGAGGCCCGTCATATCGATCGAGCCGAAGCCCTTGTTCTCGAGGTGCGCCGCCTGGCCGAGCACGGCCGACAGCGTCACCACGCCGGTGCCGCCCACGCCCGTCACGAGCATGGTGTAGGGATGCTCGATCGACGGCAGCTTGGGCTCGGGGAGGCTTGCCAGCATGCTGGCGACGCCCGTCTCGCCCACGGGCTTCTTGGCGGCCTTCCGCACCTTGGCGCCGTGCACCGTGACGAAGCTCGGGCAGAAGCCGTTGAGGCAGGAGAAGTCCTTGTTGCAGGCCGACTGGTCGATGGCGCGCTTGGTGCCGAGCTCGGTCTCGAGCGGCATGACCGCCACGCAGTTCGACTTGACGCCGCAGTCGCCGCAGCCCTCGCACACGGCCGGGTTGATGAACACGCGCTTGTCGGGGTCGGGGAACAGGCCGCGCTTGCGACGCCGCCGCTTCTCGGCCGCGCAGGTCTGGTCGTAGACGAGCACGGAGACGCCCGGCACCTCGCGCAGCTCCTTCTGCAGGGCCTGCAGGTCGCGGCGATGATGAACGGTGACGCCCGAGGGGATGAAGCCCGAGGGATACTTCTCCGGCTCGTCGGTGACGACCACGACCTTGTCGACGCCCTCGGCCAGCACCTGGCGCACGATCATGCCGACCGTCATGCCGCCGTCGAGCGTCTGCCCGCCGGTCATGGCGACGGCGTCGTTGTAGAGGATCTTGAAAGTCATGTTGACGCCGGCGGCGCGTGCGGCGCGGATGGCGAGGCTGCCCGAGTGGATGTAGGTGCCGTCGCCGAGGTTCTGGAACACGTGCGGCGTCTTGGAGAAGGGCGCCTCGCCGATCCAGTTGCTGCCCTCGCCGCCCATCTGGGTGAAGCCCTCGGTGGAGCGGTCCATCCAGTGCGCCATGTAGTGGCAGCCGATGCCGGCGTAGGCGCGCGAGCCCTGGGGCACCACGGTCGAGGAGTTGTGCGGGCAGCCAGGGCAGAAATAGGGGATGCGCACCGCCGCCTCGGGCGTCATCGGCTGGTTGCCCTTGAGGCGCTTGAGCTCCGCCACGCGCGCCTTGATGTCGTCGCCGGCGCCATTGCGGATCAGCCGCTCGCCGAGCTTGACGGCGATGTCGCTCGGATCGAGCGCATACTTGGCCGGGAACAGCCACTGCTCGTTCTCGTCCTTCTTGCCCAGCACGCGCGGCCGGTTCGGCAGATCATAGAGCTGCTCCTTGACTTGGGTCTCGATCAGCGAGCGCTTTTCCTCCACCACCAGCACGAGGTCGAGACCCTGGGCGAACTTGAGCACGCCTGTCGGCTCGAGCGGCCAGGTCATGCCCACCTTGTAGAGGCGGATGCCGAGCTGGTTGGCCTTCACCTCATCGATGCCGAGCTCGTCGAAGGCCTGGCGCACATCGAGATAGCTCTTGCCGCAGGTGATGATGCCGATCTTGGGGTTGGCGCCGCCGCTGGTGACGATGCGGTCGAGCTTGTTGGCGCGGGCGAAGGCCAGGATGGCGGCGCGCTTGTAGTCGTGCAGGCGCGCTTCCTTGTCGAGCGCCTGGTCGCCGAGGCGGATGTTGAGGCCCTTGGGGGGCATGACGAAGTCGTCGGGAATCTTGATCTGGACGCGGTCGATGCGGCCGTCAACGGTGGCGGTGGCCTCGATGTTGTCCTTCACGCACTTGATGCCGACCCACACGCCGGCAAAGCGCGACAGCGCGAAGCCGAGGATGCCGAAGTCGAGGATCTCCTGCACGCCGGCCGGATTGAGCACCGGGATCATGTAGTCGACGAAGGCGAACTCGGACTGGTGCGCGGACGTCGAGCTCTCGCAGGTGTGGTCGTCGCCCATCAGGGCGAGCACGCCGCCGTGCTTGGCGGTGCCGGCGTGGTTGGCGTGGCGGAACACGTCGCCGGTGCGGTCGAGGCCAGGGCCCTTGCCATACCAGATGCCGAACACGCCGTCGTACTTGCCCTCGCCTCGGAGCTCGGCCTGCTGGGAGCCCCACAGCGCCGTGGCGGCAAGGTCCTCGTTGAGGCCCGCCATGAACTTGATGTGGTTGGGCTCGAGGATGCCCTTGGCGCGCAGCATCGCCGCTTCCAGCGAGGCGATGGGCGAGCCGCGGTAGCCGGTGACGTAGCCCGCGGTGTTGAGGCCGGCCTGCACATCGCGGGCACGTTGGGTGAGGACCAAGCGGACGATCGCCTGGGTGCCGGTCAGCAGCTGCCGGGTCTCATCGAGGGCATATTTGTCGTCGAGGCTGACGGTATGCTTGGGCATGTGGCGCTCGGGTCCTTCACGGGGCCACTCGCCACGGGCGAGGGCCGCCCCAATGCTCGTTCAAAACAGATGCCAGAGTCCGGCCCGGATCGCAAACTTCCCGTAGCCGAGGCTGCCTGCTTTGCACCCAATTGAGATGGGTAAGCTTGGTTGCCCGCGCAATCGGCAGTCGCAAAACAGAATTAGCGGCCGCATCCCACAGCGTGCGGAACCGAATTCTCCTACCGCGGCGCAACAAAATTGCCGGCCATGCAGTCGCGGCTGGCCCGGCATGCGCCGGTCGCTACTTCACGCGCGTCCAGCTGGTCGTGCGGCACAGGACGAGGGCCACGCATCCCGACAGCTCCAGGGTGTCCTTGGCTTTGACGGCGACGCTGCCGGCATAGGTCTTGCCGTCGGTCGGATTGTAGAGATTGCCGGACCACTTGGCAGGTCCCGCCTTCTTGGCACCCTCCATGATGACGAGCCCCATGATCGGCCGGCCGCGCTTGTCGGCCTCGGCATTCTTCTCGTCGATCGTGGCTCCGCCCGTAGCGAGCTTGGTAATCTTACCGCACAGTCCCTCGCCGCACCTGTAGAACTCGACGTTGGACTGGTTCTCCGGATTGAGCCAGACGCCGACCGCATCCTCCGCCGCCTGAGCGGCGACCTTGGAGCTTGTCATCGCCAAGCCAATCAGAAGTCCCGCCGCGATTGCGATGCTCTTCATGGTTCCCTCAATGCTGTG
>Ga0247830_10000600_pt1 | contig 13224 bp, 12 predicted proteins | sample 12C_Control_Day5_FD_207766 | JGI IMG/M metagenome (GOLD analysis project Ga0247830, IMG submission 207766) | Soil microbial communities from agricultural site in Penn Yan, New York, United States - 12C_Control_Day5 | ecosystem: Environmental > Terrestrial > Soil > Agricultural land | place...
GTATCTGGCTGTCCTCTTTTTTTCACGCGAACTTGCCATACGATGCGCTTCGGGATTTTGCTCCTATCACGATACTGACCAGTGCACCCAACGTGCTCGTCGTCCACCCTTCGTTGCCGGTGAAATCCGTGACCGACCTAATCGCGCTCGCGAAGGCGAGGCCGGGGGAGCTCAATTACGGTGCCTCCGGCGCGGCCTCCTCACCGCGTCTGGCGGCGGAGCTGTTCAAGGCGATGGCAGGAGTGAATATCGTGCGTGTCAATTACCGGGGCACGGGACCGGCGCTTATTGCGCTGGTCTCGGGGGAAGTGCAGCTCTCTTTTGCTTCACCGGGAGGCACGATTGCCCACGTTAAGGCGGGCCGGGTGCGCGCTGTTGCGGTGGCGAGCGCACAGCCCTCGGCTCTGTTCCCAGGCTTACCGACCGTAGCGGAAAGCGGCCTGCCAGGCTATGAATACTCGGCCGCCTATGCCGTCTTCGCCCCGGCTAGGACGCCCGAGTCGATCGTCAAACGGCTGACCCGTGAATTTGTGGGCGTGCTTCAACGACCGGAAGTCAGGTCGCGCTTTCTCCAAAATGGTGTTGAGCCAATCGGCAGCTCCCCGGCTCAATTGACCGCCAAAATGCAACACGACATCGATCAGCTGGGTACGATGATCAGGAAGCTGGGGCTGGGATCTACGTGATGTGCTTTCGGGTGGAAAGAGGACAGTAGAGATGGTCGACCCTAGCAGCGTTCCGCTGTTCGGCACAGCGACCAGTATCCAGGTCGGGCTGATATTATCGGCTTGGAAAAAAGATTGTCTTCCACTACAGATTCGCATATTCCATCCCTTGCCTACGCTTGGCGTTAGAAGGAGCGACGCGATATGACAGGGCCCCGCATTGCCCTTTGCGCCGCACTTTGCCTGCTTACTGGCAGCCTCGACGCGGCCGCAGCCAATTATCCGAGCAAGCCGATCCGGCTGGTTGTCGGTTTCGCTCCCGGCGGCAACGTCGATATAACGGCACGCCTTGTCGCGCAGAAAATGACACAGGCGGTTGGCCAACCGGTAATCGTGGATAATCGCGGCGGCGCCGGCGGCGCGATCGCCGCCGATCTGGTGGCTAAGGCGACGCCGGATGGCTATACCCTTCTCGTGGTTAGCAGTTCGCACATGATCAATGCAGTGACCGTCAAGCATCCTCCTTACGACCCGGTGAAGGACTTTTCGCCAGTCACAACCTTGACCTATGGCCCGCACTTCGTGGCGGTCAATGCGGCAATGCCGGTCAATTCCATTCAGGATCTGATCACGCTGGCTCGGGCCAAGCCGGGTTTCATCAATTTCGGCTCGGCCGGAATCGGTAGCCTCACACACCTAGAAGGCGAATACTTCAAGTCATCGGCCGGCATCAACATCGTTCACGTGCCGTACAAGAGCACCAACCTTGCGTTCACAGAGCTGGTCGGCGGACATGTGCACCTCGTGTTCTCGAGCACGGTATCTACACTGCCCTTTGTCAGGACCGGGAAGATAAAAGTGCTCGCCGTTACCGGATCGAAGCGGCTGGGCGCATTCCCAGAAGTGCCGACGGTCGCAGAATCGGGTCTGCCGAAATTCGTCGTAGATTCCATTGCCGGGATGCTGGCTCCGGCGAGGACGCCTCGTGCCATCGTCAATCGGCTGAGCACCGAGGTCAGGAAGTTTCTCACCACGCCGGATACGCAGAAGTTACTGGCAGCGCAGGGCGCCGAGGCGGGCGGCAGCACGCCTCAGGAGTATGCCATGAGAATCAATGAGGAAATTGCACGCTGGAAGGGGGTCGTTGCAACGGCTGGTATTCCACCGCGCTAGAACGCGTCGTAGAGCTTGCAAGAAACCTACGCGACTGCTATTCAGCCTTAATTCCTGAATCCTTAATGATCTTGCTCCACTTTGTCAGCTCTGACTGGATCGTGCGGGAAAACTCTGCGGGGGAGCTACCGATGACTTCATTTCCACCCTTGTGAAAGGCATCCGTAATCTGCTTCTTATGAAGTATCTGTACGATTTCTCGGTTGAGCCTGTTGATGATGGCCGCTGGTGTGCCAGCTGGGGCTAGCACGCCATTAGTGGACACCATTTCGTAACCCGGTACCCCTGATTCGGCTACCGTGGGGAGCCCTGGAAACAGAGGGGAGGGCTTTAAAGTCGTAACAGCGAGCGCGCGCAGGCGCCCGTTGCCTGTGAGCGGAGCAACCGAGCCCGGCGTGCCAAACATGTACGAGACGTGCCCGCCCATTAATGCAGTCAGAGAGCCTGTACTGCCTTTGTAGGGAACGTGTACGACTTCAATTGCCGTCATGGATTTGAACAGCTGGGCCGCCAGGTGTGTCGATGATCCTGTTCCGGCTGATCCGTAATCCAGTGTGCCCGGCTTCGCTCTTGCGAGGGAGATCAAATCTGCGACGGTTCTTGCTTGAAATTTTGGATTCACGACCAGGACAGTCGGGGACTGGTAGGCGAGCGTAATGGGGGCGAAGCTTTTGACGACGTCGTAGGGTACATTTTTTCGCATCAATGGGAGGAATAAGAGACTGCTCCCATTCATGAGGATCGTATGGCCGTCCGGCGCCGATTTTGCGACTGTTTCGGCAGGGACGACTTCTCCCGCACGATTATCGACTACTACTGACTCGCCTAGTGCGCGGGAAAGCTCCGGCGCAATCAGGCGGGCGACATAGTCAGTGCCGCCCCCAATCTGACCCATGGCGACGAATCGGATGGGTCTGCTCGGATAAGCTTGGCCATGCGAAGTGCCAATACCGAGCAGCATTCCTCCCATGAAAAGCCATATTGGGTAGGTGCTGGTCGGGCGACCACGCATTAGATTGCCACCATCTGAAAATCGGTCTTCTTTGCTGAGCAATCCGGACAGCTCCAAGTCTCGGGGACATCCTCCCACCTTGTTCCGGGCAATATGCCTTCCTCGGGCAGACCGGCTTCTTCGTCGTAAACAAATGCACATAGCATGCACTGCAACGTCCTGTAGCCCGTCGCGGGTGTCCGTGTGCTCGCCTCTGAGGCTCGGGAACGCAACTTTGGAAAGTTCAGCAGGATGCCCTCAAGACCATCCTTCCCGGCCTGGATGTCGAACGATGGCTCGTCTCGCCTGATGAAGGCCACCACCGGCGCTTGGCGTTCAGTGCCTTGGTGCACGAGGCTGCCCTTGAGAACCACTACATACTGTCCGTCGCCAACGGAAGGATCGGGCCCCGTCGTATGGGCGCCGGGTGCCATTGAAATGGTCGACGTAAGAAGCCCATTCTCATCGCTGATCTCCGGTACATATCGCACGTTCACGCTAGCCGTCGGCTCTGGAAAATTGACTTTCGTGGTGGCTTGCCAAGGCTGGCGGTCAGGTATCTGCTTGAGCTTTTCCAGAGAGGCCGGGAAGCGCTGCGCACCGGGATCGAATCGGGAGCGCAAGACCAGGAACGCCCAGCCTGTTTCCTTGCTCGACTGCAATGGACCATAGGGAGTGTATGCACGCGAAAAATGCACACAGTAGGGTTCTACGCGGTGCCGGCCGAATTCTCCAGACCCATCAATGATCACCTGGAACTGGTCGACCTCGTGAAAATGGGCCGCTGAGTAACGCGATACCCCAGCTGGATAACGGTTTATTGCTGCTGTGGGCGCATCCGGAGCGTCACGCTTGGCACGGAAGAAAGTGGTGTTGATTGATCCTGGACTACCGGGCGAACTGCTGCCGGGTTGATTAACCTTCTCGGGAGGGATTTCAGACAAAGCCACTACGATTGGCATAGAGCCTCCAGTAAGGTCAACGGCCCATGACGCCGTGTCGGGGACGCCCCGTCGGGGGAAGCGGCGCCTCACTTAGATCATACCGGTGAATAGATGATTCGTTGCCGGTTCCGGCCGGTGGAACGCCGGCCGACCAGGGAACCACTAACCGATAGGGATCACTGCGAGCGGATGGCCAATACTACCTTACCGAGTACCTTCCGCTCTGCCACTTGCTCCAACGCCTTACCATACTTGTCTAATGGATACGACGCCATGATGTGCGGCTTAAGCTTCCCGGCTTCGTACAGTCTGAATAGTTCTTGTTGAGCGTTTCCAACCTTCTCTGGGGTGCGGTCGCGATAATCACTGATTTGCAGACCTATCAGTGAGACATTTTTGACGAGCAGTAGTCCTGCCTTCACTTCCGGAACGCGGCCCGAAGCGTAACCGACGGTCACTAGGCGCCCGCTCCACGCAATGGCGCGCAGGCTGGCATCGAACACATCGCCGCCCACCGAGTCGATGATGAGATGTGCGCCCCGTTTTCCAACTGCGTCGAATACCTGCTGACGCAGCGATTCGCGAACCACGGGGACGTCGGTTCGGACAATGTAGTCGGCTCCGCTGGACTTCGCTACGGCTGCCTTGCGCCCGTCGCTTACCGCTGCCAGCACAGTCGCTCCGAGAGCTTTCGCGAGCTGGACTGTGGCCAGGCCAACTCCGCCGGCCGCACCTGTCACGAGTACCGTTTCTCCGGCCTGCACGCCGCCACGCTCGACGAGTGCAAAATACGCCGTAAGATAGGTAAGCCCCATCGCCGCTCCCACGGCATAGCTCATGCCCGGTGGCATGCGATGGCAATTGAGCGCCCGTACGGCTGCCCGCTCGGCATATGCGCCATATTCCACTTGAGCCATGATGCGCTCTCCCTCTTTGAAAGAAGAGACATTCGCGCCGACCGCGGCTATCGTGCCGGCCATGTCCTTCCCCGGCACGAATGGGAGTGGCGGCAAATGCTGGTATGTGCCGCCGATTACCAGCAGGTCAGGGAAATTGACACTTGCCGCCTGCACGTCTATCAACACTTCCTCCGGCCCCGGCCGAGGGTCGGGAAGGTGTTCGAGTCTCAAGTTGTGCAGCGGTCCATGCTGACGGACGAGGAGGGCGCGCATTTGCCTTTGCTGATCGCTACACTTTACCTTTGGGCTTGTCGAGCAGGCCGTTCGCTTCACCGAGACCGGGGTAGCCGGTGGCCTGGGGGCTGCGCCACTGGTCCGCGATGGGGACGGGAAGGGCAGGAATGCTTCTTCCATTCGCGCAGAGTTCGCGTGTGAAGAGCCCGCGCGCGCGGAAATGCGGGTCATCCATCGCGGCTTGCAGGGAATTGATCACGTTGCAGCATACGTCCTTGCCGGCGAACAAATGGCTCCATTCGGACGCGGTTTTCTCCCGTATGCAAGACTTGACGGCCTGTTTCGTCGCTTCAGGATCAAGACTGTCATCCCTGAATTCCGGCGGCAGATCTATAGCGCTGCAGAAATTGCTCCAGAACCGTGCCTCCAACGGTGCTGCTGCGATGAAGCGGTCGTCTTTGGTGCGATAGACGTTATAGCGGGGGCTCCCTCCCGTGACGAGCGCCTTGCCCGGCTGCGGCCAGCGCTGCGCCGTAAGTCCATCTCCCATGGCCCAGTAGAGGAAGGTGAAAAGGTTGTCTGCCATGGCAACGTCAAGTTTGCAGCCCCGGCCGCTGCGATCGCGTTCCCGCAGTGCGAGCAGGATGTTGATCACGGCCGGATAAGCACCCCCGCCCACATCAGCGACCAACGCGGCAGGCGGCACTGGCGACCCGTCCTCGCCAGCCGCCAGTTCAAGCATGCCAGTGTCAGCCACATAGTTAAGGTCATGAGCGGCCGACATGGCGCGGGGTCCCGATTGACCATAACCCGTAATGGCGCAATAGATGATGCGGGGATTTATGCGCGATAAGGACTCATAGCCCAATCCCAGTCGATCCATGACCCCGGGCCGGAACTGCTCGACGACAACATCCGCACTGCGGATGAGCGGCTCCAGTCTGCACAGACTGGAAGAGTGTTTCAGATCGATGGCGACGGAGCGCTTGCCGCGGTTCAACATTGCGAAATTGACGCTGTCGGATCCGAATTTGGGACTGTAGCTGCGCATTTCATCCCCGGCACCCGGCCGCTCAATCTTGATCACTTCTGCTCCGGCTTCAGCTAGAAGCAGCGTGGCGAGCGGCCCCGGCAGCAGGGTGCTGAAATCGAGCACGCGGATACCGGCCAGTGGCTGCATCGCTGACTAGCCTCTTTTCCGGCTTGAACGCGCGACTCGCGCTCGGCGCGCCGGCGCATAGGCAGCGTCCCCGTAGGCTTCGAAAAGCGCTTCTGCTATCTCACAGTGGTGCGCAAGTCCAGTGCGCTCCAGCAGCTGGATCGGCCCCTCGGGATAGCCCAGTCCCAGCCGCAGGGTAGCATCGAGGTCGTCCGCGCTAGCGAGACCTTCGTCGAGGCGACGGAGTGCCGCGTTGTAATAGGGTCGCACCAGTCGATCGAGAATCCGCCCAGTAAAATCGCCGCACACCGCTACCTGCAGACCTGCTGCCTCAAATATTCCACGGGCGGCAGAGAGGGCGGCTTCATCAGTGCGTGGCTGGCGAACCAGTTCTACAAGGTTTGTAGGATCAGCCGTGCCGAGACGGAACCGGGCGAAGCCCAGGACATTCGAGCCTTCTTCGGCGCGACGCTCACCGGCATGGACGCCAAGGTTCTCCATACCGAGTTCGACCAGGATCGCCGCCCCGGTCTTGCGATCTGGTAGTTTCTGTAACGCATCGCCGGCATGAGCGCCCAGAATCACGACTATTTCGGCACGTTCCGACGCTTGGTCTATGAATGGATGGGGCTGCGGAAAGGAGCGGCTCTCGCCGGCACGGATGATCTGATATTTCATGACCTGGTTTCAGGTAATCGTCTTGGTGGAATGGTTATCCACCGAACATGGCGTTGCCTTGATATGCATAAAAGCCTTGCCCGGTTTTACGGCCAAGATGTCCGGCAGCAATCATGCGTTTCACCAGCGCTGGGACCGCTGCCCGGGGCTCGTGCGTCGCGGCGTAGAGCGCCTCCGCGACTAAGAGATGGGTGTCGAGTCCGACCAAGTCCAGCAGCTCCAGCGGGCCCATGGGATAACCCAGCCCCGATTTGACCGCGCGGTCGATTTCGGCCGGTGCCGCGACGCCGGCCTCAACCAGGCGGATGGCATCGTTATTGAAGGGGACCAGAAAATAATTGAGGATGAAGCCCGGGCTATCCAGGGTTTTAACGGGCACTTGACCCATTGCCTTGCAGAAGCCCCACGCTGTCTGAAAGATCGCATCGCTCGTCTTGATGCCCGGCGACATCTCCACCAGCTTCATCAGCTGCGCCGGCAGGCAGAAGTGCATGCCGACAAAGCGGTCGTCGCGTTGCGATCCTGCGGCGATTTCGGTAATCGATAGCGTCGATGTATTCGAGGCAAAGATAGTGTGGGGCGGGCAAACTTCGTTCAGTCGGGAAAAAAGGCCGTGTTTGACGACCAGATCTTCAAACACCGCTTCGATAACGATATCGCAGTCGGCCATCGTCCCGATATCAGTGGAGCCCTGAAGGTTCGAGAGAATGTCCGCGACTGCCGCCTGGGCCAATTTGCCGCGCTCGACCGACTTAGCCAGGAATCCCTCGGTCTGTTTTCTCGCCCGGACAATCGCGTCGTCCCGACTGTCGTAAATCAACGTCCGAAATCCCGCGCGTGCCGCGACTATCGCAATGCCCGCTCCCATCGTCCCGCAGCCGGCGACCCCCACTGTCCTTATCCGAGCGCTCACTTCGAGCCTATTCGATTGAAATACCGACTTCCTTGATGATCTTGGCCCAGGCTGTGAACTCGCTGTGGATGAAAGCAGCGAATTCCTCGGGCGAGCTGCCGACCGCTTCCGATCCTATTTGCTGTATCCGCTCCTTCATAGCGGGGACAGCAAGCGCCTTGGCGAGAGACTGATGTATTCGCCGGGTCACCCCCGGCGGGGTTCCGGCGGGTACCATTACGCCGTTCCATTCGATGGCCTCGAAACCCGGGACGCCTGCCTCTGCCACAGTGGGGACTTCGGGTAGCGCGGGATTGCGCACAGAGCGACTCACCGCCACGGCCCGTAACCGACCCGCTCGGATATGCTCAATAGCCGACGGGATGGTGGCGAACAGCATCGAGGTTTCTCCGCTCAGCAGCGAGATCACTGCCGGACCGCCCCCTTTGTAGGGCACATGTGTCAGACGGGTGCCACTCATATGCATGAATTTCGCCGTAGCGAGATGGTTTGCGCTCACGTTGCCGGCCGATCCGAAATTGAGCTCATTGGGGCGCGCCTTGGCGAGCGCGATAAGCTGCTTGACCGATCGAGCCGGCACTGATGGATGTAATGACAACACCATGGTCACGACCGCCACCTGGCTGACCGGCAGAAGATCCTTGCGGGAATCGAAAGGCATTTTCTTGATGAGGCTTGGATTTGCACCAAAAGTAATGTTGGGCGTTCCCCAGGTATGGCCGTCGGGCGGTGACTTGGCCGCAATGTCGAGCCCGATGGTGGACGAGCCGCCCGGACGGTTTTCGATCACCACCGACTGCCCGAGATCCTCGGCAAGCCGAGGGGCGAGCAGCCGGAAGACGACGTCTGTGGAACCTCCGGGCGCGTAGGGAACAATGATGCGAATAGGGCGCGTGGGGAAAGATTGGGCCATTGCTATGCTCGAGCAGGCAAGAACCGCGAGAACGAATGCCGCTGTCGTGAAACATGACCTGTTAGCCATAGCTTCTCTCCGCTTTGTTCGTCCTTGGTGACATCTTTTGCGCGATTCTACTTAGTGATGAAGCTGCGCCCGATGAGCTGGCGGTGGATCTGGTTTGTGCCCTCCCAAATCTGGGTGATCTTCGCGTCGCGCATCAATCGCTCGACGCGGAAATCCTTGCAATATCCATAGCCGCCATGCAGCTGGACCGCGTCGGTGGTTATTCGCATCGCCAGGTCGGAAGCGCGCATTTTCAACATAGATGCTTCGACTCCAAACGCCTCCGCCTGGCTGTCTACCAGTCGGGCGACGTGCCACAACCACGCCTCACACATGGCCAAATCGGTGGCCATATCGGCGAGCATGAACTGTATGCCCTGGAACTCGACGATGCGGCGGCCGGACTGCCGACGCGCATTGATGTACGCCACCGTATCCTCGAATGCCGCGCGCGCGATCCCCAACGCGTGCGCGGCTACACTGGGCCGTGAGCGGTTGAGCGAGGCGAGCAGGATCTTCAAGCCCTCTCCCGGCTGGCCCAGTAGATTGGCGCGTGGCACCCGGCAACCGTCAAACGCCAGAGCGGCCGTACTCGAGGCGCGGAGCCCCATCTTGTCTTCCTCGCGCACGACGCGCAGTCCCGGCGTGCCCTTTTCAAGCACCAGTGCTGAGATCGCTTCCCGGCCATCCCCAATTTCACTCCATTTGCCGAACACCAGATAGAAATCAGCGTGAGCACCGTTCGTAATGAAGGTTTTAGTGCCTTCGATTACGATGCCGTCACCTTCCGGTGTGAAGCGAGTCTTCATTCCGGTCGCGTCCGATCCGGCCGTTGGTTCCGTAATCGTGAGAGAACCAATAGCGCCCTGGGCGACCCGGGGCAAGAATCGTTGCTTCTGCTCGTCGGTACCGAATTCGATGAGCGGCTTGGCGGCGTGGAAATTGGTTGCCCAGATGACACCGGTGGAGGCACACGCTTTGCTAATTTCCCTGACGCACTCGAGGTAGGCGGCGTAGGACATCGGTGCGCCGCCATAGGCTTCCGGCACGAACATCCCGTTCAGTCCCAGATCATTAATCGCCTTTAGGCTCTCCCACGGAAAGTCGCCGCTATCATCAAAATGCGCGGCGCGTGGCTCGATCTGGTCTCGTGCGAGGCTTCTCACGCTCTCTATAAGTATTCGCTCCTCGGCCGCGAAGCCCGGGACCTTGTCGAGCCGTTCAAAGACGTTCATGGTTCAGTGGGCGACGCCTTGGCCGCCGTCGATATAGATGGTCTCACCGGTGAGAAAGGGTATGTCCTCAGAAAAAACAGTACCCACAAGGCGGGCAACATCGTCGGCTTGACCGTGGCGGCCGTCCGGAATGCGCCTCGAGAGATAATCGCGCAGCGGGCCCCTCGCCATGGCGTCACGGTTGAGATCGGTCTCGATATACCCGGGCGCAACATTCACCACGCGGATACGGTGGCGGGCCCATTCCACGGCAAGGCACCGGGTAATTGCGCCAACAGCGGCTTTGGACGCGCAGTACGCCAGATTACGCTTGACTCCCAACTTATCGAAGAAGGAGCCGATGTTGAGTATGATGCCACCGCCTGTTTTCTGGAGAAACGGGAATGCTTCCCGGCATGCCACAAATACTGCCGTAGCATTTACGGCCATCACACGTTCGTATTCGCTCGTCACCATCTCGTGACTTGGCGCGTCAATATGGATGCCGGCGTTATTTACCAGGCCGTGCAAGCCGCCCGTGCGCCGGACCAGCTCTTGGAGTGCTTCCCGGACGCTTTGCTCGTCCGTGACGTCGCAGCGACAGCCCACCAGTCGGCTCGCCACCCGGGAAGGCGTTTCACCGCCATCCGGGCAGCCACCGCCGCGTGTCAGGCAACCGACCGTAAAGCCGCGACGAGCGAGCTCAAGTGCGATGGCGGCTCCGATTCCGCGGCCGGCGCCGGTTACAGCTATGATTCGTGCACCGGGCATATTAGCGGTCCTTAAATTCGGGCTTGCGCTTCTCGATAAAGGCAGCCATTCCTTCGGCGGCGTCCCGTGTTTGGTAAGCGAGCGTAGAGAGCGTGGCCTCGGTCTTAAGCCCCTCATTCAGGGGCGCGTCGAGCGCACGTCGCACAGCCTCGCGCGCCAAGGACTGTGTAGCGAGACTGTAGCGCGAGAATTCCCGCGCGAAATGCATCGCGCCGGTCAGAGAATTTCCGTCGATGAGGCGAGTTACAAGTCCGATACGGAGTGCTTCCTCCGCATCCACGGTCCGTCCAGTCAGTACCAGTTCCAGCGCCCGCGCCTCACCAATAATACGGGGCAAGCGCTGGGTGCCGCCATATCCCGGTATGAGCCCAAGCTTGATCTCGGGTAAGCCCATTTTCGCGCTGCGCGTGCCCAGCCGGAATGTGCAGGCGAGCGCAAGCTCCAGGCCTCCACCGAAAGCGTAGCCATCGATGAGAGCAATCGATGAAACCGGGAGGCTGTCGAGCTTCGCGAACGTAGCTTGCCCGAGCTCCGCGCCGCGCTTCTGGTCTGCCAATTCCCGACCGACCAGTTCCTTAATGTCCGCGCCGGCGCAGAATGCTTTGTCGCCCGCTCCCCGGATGATCAATGCCCGAGAGTCACCAGCGGCAACTTCGTCGATCGCATCACTGATGTGCGCAATCAGCTCGAATGAAAGCGCATTGAGCGCTTCCGGGCGGTTCAATGTGAGGACGGATATTTCGTCCATCCGCTTAAGGTCTATGGTCATGAGCTCGCCTCTCTCGTGGGCGATACCCATCGGACGGGGGCGGGGCGTATCCGGCCTCCTCTTACCCAATCCACAAGTTCGCGCTTGAGAATCTTGCCGCTGGCCGTCATGGGAAATGCCTGCAGCGCTATGAAATATTCCGGCATGTCGTACTTCGGTAGGCCGGCCTCATAGAGATGCTGAAGCACGTCGTATCCGTCTACGGGAGCGCCATCGCGCGGGATGATGGCAAGGCACACGCGCTCGCCCAGCCTCGCATCAGGTACCGCGAAGGCGGCAGCTTTCAATACCGCGGGATGCGCAAGCGCGAGATTCTCAATACGGGACGGGTGAATGTTATGCCCTCCGCGAATCACCAGATCCTTTTTTCGCCCCACAATCTGCAGGTTGCCATGGGCGTCGAACTGTCCGAGATCGCCGCTCATGAACCAGCCTGAGCTATTGAATGAATTTTCCGTGACCACCTGGTCGTCAAAGTAGCCCAGCATGAGGAGTGCGCCCCGCGTGCCAATTTCGCCGATTTCGCCTGGAGCGCATTCTCGATCGGGGTCTTCAGGGTTCCAGAGCCGGGTCTCGTAACCGTGACAGGCCTTGCCGCAGGTTGAAGTGATGACTGAAACGTGATCATCAGGAAGGGTGTATTGGTGCGATCCGTTTTCGGTCATTCCGTAGATATTCTGGGGTTTGATGCCGAGTTGGAGAAGGGCTTGTGCCGTCTCGGGTGGAATGACGGAGCCCGCCATGTAAAAAATTTGTACGAGCCCGAGCCTTTGCAGCCGCCGCTGCTTCATTTCCGCGAGAATGTCGATCGCATGTGTCGGGACACCCATCACGTACGTAGCGCCAGTGTCGATGATGCGGTCCAGCGGCCGGGCTCCCGTCGGAAGATCATTGACCACCAGCTCGCATCCTGCGATCAATGTTTGCTCGATGGCGACGGTTGCAATGTGATGCGACAGCGGACTGTGACTGTAAAGTACCGTGCCGGGATGGTGTCCCCAGTCACGCACCATAGCGCGTCCATTGGCCAGCAACGTGTTGTCGGAATGCAGGACGCCTTTCGGCTGGCCCGTTGTTCCGGACGTGAATGCGAGGTACACGATCTTGTCCGGGTTGGAATCTGCTTCCGGCACCCATGCCGGATCCGCTTCCTCATTGTCCGGGGGGAATGGCGCAATGCCCCCACCCTGGCGCTTCCCGCCGGCGGGAAAGAGGTCGTACACACGCTTCATCCAGGGAAGCGCCCTGGCCGCTTCGAATATGTCCGTCGTATCGCCATCCGCGCCATATCCCGGCTGTGCGAAGAAGGCGGTACTTCGCGTGCGCTCGAGCAGCTTCAGCACCTCGTTGCCAGTGTAGTTCTGATGCAACGAAGGGTTGCAGACATAGCCGTTGCGCGAACAGGCGAGAAGGATAATCACCGCTTCCGCACAGTTCTGCAGCCAGACGGATACCCGATTGCCGCGCCGTATACCCGCTCTGGCAAGATCCGCGGCGACGGCATCCGTCCAGCGCAGCACTGCTTTCCAGGTCAACCGCCGCCTGCTGTCGCGCAGGGCGAAGGCTCCGGGCCGCTCATCGGCGTGGCGCTTCGCTAGCGCATAGAGGGTGTCGTTTTGCCAATAGCCGGCGGCGTAATAGGCGCGCGCAGTTCGAGGATCGTGCAGGGTCAATATCACGCGTGCCGCTCTCTCGCGAGCGTCGGGTAATGGTTCAATGACCGAATTTTCCAGGATCGGGTGAGCGCTTTCCGGCGAATGCGGCGCCCAATTCCTGGGACTCTTCCGTATCGAGATAAAGCCGCAACAGGAGGTCGTGTGAAAGTCGACCGAGCCCCCCGACGCCGCCATGCC
>Ga0247830_10000605_pt1 | contig 13152 bp, 12 predicted proteins | sample 12C_Control_Day5_FD_207766 | JGI IMG/M metagenome (GOLD analysis project Ga0247830, IMG submission 207766) | Soil microbial communities from agricultural site in Penn Yan, New York, United States - 12C_Control_Day5 | ecosystem: Environmental > Terrestrial > Soil > Agricultural land | place...
GGCGCCGCCGTTGGCTTCGGCCGGGAAGAACTTGCAGACCGAGTAGCCGCGGGCGAGCATCCCCATCGCCTCGCTGACCGTGGCGATGCCGCCGAGCAGCGGCAGCGCCTCGGCCTCGCAGGCCGCCACCAGCTCGTCGGTGATCCCGGGCGAGACGCCGAACCGCGCGCCCGCGGCCTTCGCCGCCCTGACGTCGGCCGGTGTCAGCAGCGTGCCGGCGCCGACCACGCCGCCGGTCACCCGGGTCATCGCCCGGATCACCTCGAGCGCCGCCGGGGTCCTGAGCGTCACCTCGAGCACCGGCAGCCCGCCGGCGACCAGCGCCGTGGCGAGCGGCACGGCGTGGGCGACGTCGTGCACGACGATCACCGGGATCACCGGCGCGAGGCCGCAGATTTCGCGGGCGTAGGCGGAGGCGTCCTGCGGGGTCATCGGCGGGCTCCCTCGGGTTGTCGCGTGCGATCATCAAGCCTTATCGCATGCGATACGTTTTCAAGGCATTGTCATCACGGGGAAATTTCGTCCAGGTAAGCATTAGGAAAGCTTGGTTGACATCGGGTTTCCGTCGGCGCTCCGCCTAGAACAGCGGTGAGGCGCCGGCCTCGGCGGCGCCGACATGGCGGCGGAAGACCGCGAACAGCTCGCGCCCCGTGCCGTGCTCGTTGTCGATCAGGTCGGGCCGCACGTTCGGCCGCTCGAGCACCCCCGGGGTCAGCACGTCGAGCGTGCCGGCGACCGCGTCGACGCGCACGAGGTCGCCGTCGTGCAGCCGCGCCAGCGGCCCGCCGTCGAGCGCCTCGGGGCTGACGTGGATCGCCGAGGGCACCTTGCCGCTGGCGCCCGACATCCGCCCATCGGTGACGAGGGCGACCTTCAGCCCCTTGTCCTGCAGCACCGCGAGGATCGGCGTCAGGCTGTGCAGCTCGGGCATGCCGTTGGCCTTCGGCCCCTGGAAGCGCACGGCGACGACGGTGTCGGCGGTGAACTCGCCGGCGCGGAACGCCTTCTTCACCGCTTCCTGGTCGGAGAACACCCGGACCGGCGCCTCGATGACGTGCCGCTCCGGCGCGACCGCCGAGACCTTCATCACCCCGGTCCCGAGATTGCCCTTCAGCCGCCTGACCCCGCCGGTCGGCTGGAACGGGTCGTTCGCCGGGCGGACGATCTTGTCGTTCAGCGACTCGGTCGTGCCCGCGTCCCAGACCAGCGACCCGTCGATGATCTTCGGCTCCCGGGTGTAGCGGGCGAGGCCGTCGCCGGCGACCGTGCGGGTGTCGGGGTGCAGCAGCCCGGCGCCGAGCAGCTCGCCGATCAGGAAGCCGAGGCCGCCGGCGGCATGGAAGTGGTTCACGTCGGCGAGGCCGTTCGGATAGACCCGCGCCATCAAGGGCGTCGCGTCGGAGAGCTCGGCGAAGTCCTCCCAGTCGAGCAGGATGCCGGCGGCGCGCGCCATGGCGATCAGGTGGATCAGGAGGTTGGTCGAGCCGCCTGTGGCGTTCAGCCCGACGATGCCGTTGACGAAGGCGCGCTCGTCGAGGACGTCGCAGACCGGGGTGTACTGGTTGCCGAGCGCCGAGATCGCCAGCGCCCGGCGCGCGCCCTCGATGGTCAGCGCGTCGCGGAGCGGCGTGTTCGGGTTGACGAAGGACGAGCCGGGAAGGTGCAGGCCCATGAACTCCATCAGCATCTGGTTGGTGTTGGCGGTGCCGTAGAACGTGCAGGTGCCCGGCCCGTGGTAGGAGGCCATCTCGGCCTCCATCAGCTTGTCGCGCCCGACCTCGCCGGTGGCGAACTGCTGGCGGATCTTGGCCTTCTGGTCGTTCGGGATGCCGCTGGTCATCGGCCCGGCCGGCAGGAACACTGCCGGGATGTGCCCGAAGGTGGCGGCGGCGATGACGAGGCCCGGCACGATTTTGTCGCAGACCCCGAGGTAGACCGTCGCGTCGAAGGCGTTGTGCGAGAGCGCGATCCCGGCGGCCATCGCGATGATGTCGCGGGAGAACAGCGACAGCTCCATGCCGGCCTGGCCCTGGGTGACGCCGTCGCACATCGCCGGCACCCCGCCGGCCACCTGCGCGGTGCCGCCGGCGGCGCGGGCGGCCTCGCGGATCAGGTCGGGGAAGCGCTCGTAGGGCTGATGCGCCGACAGCATGTCGTTGTAGGCGGTGACGATGCCGAGGTTGCCGGCGCTGCCTTCGGCCAGCAGCGCCTTGTCGCCGTCGGGCATCGCCGCGTAGGCGTGCGCCTGGTTGCCGCACGAGAGGTGGGCGCGGGTGGTGCCGGCGTCGCGGGCGCGGGCCATGCGGTCGAGGTAGGGGCGCCGCAGCGGCCGCGACCGGGCGACGATGCGGTCGGTGACCCGGGCGACGGTGGCGTTCAGAGTCATCGGCTGCCTCCCCTTGGCTTCATGCGGCGTAGTGGACGGTCACCGGGCAGGGCGCGGTCAGCGCCACCCGGACCGGCGCCTCGGCGACCGGCCCGTCGGCGAGCGCGCGCTCGAGCGCCGCGAGCTTGTCCTCGCCGGTGATCAGGATGTGGATGACCGAGGCGCCCCGGATCACCGGGGCGGTCAGCGTCAGCCGCGCCTCCGGCTGGCCGGCGGGATGGACCTCGACGAGGGCCGGGGCATCGGGCGCCAGCGCCGCGGCGAGATCGGGCGCATCCGGGAACAGCGAGGCGGTGTGCATGTCGGTGCCCATGCCCAGCACCAGCACGTCGACGGGCAGCGCCGCCTGCACCCGGCTGGTCATCGCGCCGAGGATCGGCTCGTGCAGCGGCACGAGGTGCGCCTCGGCGGCGCGGTTCCTCGCCAGCGTCTCGCGGATCAGCCGCAGGTTCGAGCGCGACGAGAGCTCTGAGACCAGCCGCTCGTCGGTCGGCAGCACCCGGATGTCGCGCCAGGCGAGATCGGCCTCCGACAACGCCTCGAGGAACGGCCCCGGGGTGGTGCCGCCGGGCACCGCCAGCGTCGCCCGGTCGTTGGTGGCGTGGGCGGCGCGCAGCTGGTCGGCGACCAGCTCGGCGAGGTCGCGCATCAGCGTGCCGCGATCGGGGTAGGCCTGGCGGGCGACCTCGATCATGCGGCGATCTCGCGCCAGAGGTGGCCGTCGCTGCCGGTCAGCTTGTAGCTGTCGATCGGCCCGGCGCTGCCGGCGTCGTAGGGCAGGGGGCGCGAGCCCGCCTCGGTCCAGGCCCGGATGATCGGGTCGGTCCACTCCCATGCCGCCTCGACCTCGTCGCCGCGCATGAACAGCGTCTGGTTGCCGCGGATCACGTCCATGATCAGCCGCTCGTAGGCCTCGGGCATCTCGCCGTCGGGGCCGAGGGTGCTGGCGAAGGTCATGTCGAGCGGCACCTCGACCAGCCGCATGCCGCCGGGGCCGGGGTCCTTGATGGCAACGCGCAGCGTGATGCCCTCGTTCGGCTGCAGCCGGATGATGAGCGCGTTGCCGCGGAGCGCGTCGACCTGCGGGAAGATGGTGTGCGGCGGGTGCTTGAAGACGACGCAGATCTCGGAGAGCCGCGCCGACAGCTTCTTGCCGGTGCGAAGGTAGAAGGGCGTGCCCGACCAGCGCCAGTTGGCGATGTGCGCGCGGATCGCGACGAAGCTCTCGGTGCGGCTCGCCGGGTCGCCGACGTGCTCGAGGTAGCTGCCGTCCTTGCCGTTGGCGCGGTACTGGCCGCGCACCGTGTCGCTGAGCTTCAGCGGGTCGAGGGCGCGGATCACCTTGACCTTCTCGTCGCGCACCGCGTCCGGGTCGAACTTCGACGGCGGCTCCATCGCGGTCAGGCAGAGCAGCTGCATCAGGTGGTTCTGCACCATGTCCCGCATGGCGCCCGACTTGTCGTAGTAGGCGCCGCGCCCGGCGACGCCGATCGACTCGGCGACGGTGATCTGGACGTGCTCGACGTAGTGCGAGTTCCACAGCGGCTCGAACAGCGCGTTGGCGAAGCGGATCGCCATCAGGTTCTGCACCGTCTCCTTCCCGAGATAGTGGTCGATCCGGTAGATCTGCGCCTCGCCGAAATGCTTGCGGAGCTCGGCGTTCAGCGCCCGCGCCGAGGCGAGGTCGTGGCCGAGCGGCTTCTCGACCACGATCCGGCTCGCCGGTGTCGCGATCCCCGCGGACGAGAGCCGTCCGGCGATCGGCCCGAAAAGCTCCGGCGCCACCGACAGGTAGAAGGCGCGCACGTTGCCGGGCTTCTCGTCGAGCTTCCGGGCGAGCGCCGCCCAGCCGCCGTCGCCGGCGGCATCCACCGCCACGTAGTCGACGGCGTTCAGGAACTCCTCGACCAGCTCGGGCTTCAGCAGCTTCGCCTCGACGAACTCGGCCAGCGGCTCGCGGGCCAGCTTGCGGAACTCGGCCCGGTTCATCTTCGACCGGGCGGCGCCGATGATCCGCGAGCCGCTGGGCGTCTGGTGCACGGCCATCCGGCGGAACAGGCTCGGCAGGATCTTTCGCCGCGACAGGTCGCCGGTGGCGCCGAAGATCACCAGGTCGAAGGGGTCCACCGGGATGACGGTCGATACCATGTGCGTCGTCCTTCAGTCGGTCAGCTCGGCGGCGCGGGGCAGGTCGGCGCCGCGCCGCGAGCAGGTGATGGCGGCGGCGCGGGCGGCGTAGCCGAGGATCGCCGCGAGGCCCGCGGCGTCGAGCCCGGCCAGCGCCGCCATCGGGTCGCCGCGCAGCAGCCGCGCCAGCAGCGCGGCCTGGAAGGTGTCGCCGGCGCCGACGGTGTCGACGACGGTCACGCGGGGCGGCTGCGCCCGGGCGTGCAGCCCCGAGGCGGTCCAGCCGAGCGCCGCCTCGCCGCCCTGGGTGACCACCACCAGCCGGGCGCCCTGGCCGAGGATGTCGGCGGCGACCGCCTCGCTGGAGCGGCCGGGCCAGAGCAGCTCGTGGTCCTCGGCGCTGATCTTCACCACGTCGGCGAGCGGGAACAGCGCCGCGAGGCGGGCGCGCCAGACGTCCATGTCGCCCTCGACGGTCGGGCGCACGTTCGGGTCGACCGAGATGAAGCGGTCGCGGTTGGCCGCGGCGAGCGCCGCCATCGCGTCGGCGACCGGGGTCGCGGCCAGCGAGTAGGATCCGAAGTGCAGGCCGGTGACCTCGGGGCCGAGGGCCGGCAGGTCGGCCGTGGTCACGCCGGTGTCGGCCGAGCCGTTGTCGTAGAACTGGTAGGCCGGCACCCCGTGGGTGTCGAGGCCGACGAGGCTCAGCGTCGTCGGGCGGTCGGTCGGGATCGCGTAGGCGGTCGAGACGCCCTCGTCGGCGAGGACCCGCGCCAGCCGCTCCCCGAGCAGGTCGGACGACATCCCGGTCAGCAGCCCCGCGGGCTGCCCGAGCCGGGCGAGGCCGATCGCGACGTTGAACGGCGAGCCGCCGGCGCGCGCCGCGTAGGTGGCGGCCGCCGGGCCGGCCTCGCTCTCCAGGAAGAAGTCGAACAGCGCCTCGCCGCAGACCAGAAACATCGCTCCCCCCAACGGCTAAGCCGGCCACCTGCGCGCCGCCGGTGTGACTTGACCCGACCCTCGGCCTGCGCGCAAGACGCACGATCCTGAGCGTTGGCGTATCGTCACAGCCGGCAGTCGCTGCGGCCAATTAATCAATTCGGTTTACGAATTCAACCCCAGATTTCTGACCGGGCCCGTGGCGGGCTGCGGCTTGAATGCGGCTTGATCAGCACGATAGCTCGCGGAAGTCGCACGTGCTAGAGTGCTACGATTATCAGAGCATCGGGTCGGCGGAATGCGCGCCGATGGATTGTGTTGGAAGCCTCGGCGAAAAGAAGTTGCTTGGCGTTGGCGGCTGCCCTCAGTGCGGTGCAGGTGCTTGGCGACGTGGCGCTCGCCGACGGTCGTGTCGCGCTGGTGATCGGCAACGCCAGCTATGCGAACGCGGGACTGGACCTGCGCAACCCGGCGAACGATGCGAGGGCGCTTTCGGGGGCGCTCGATGGCCTCGGCTTCGAAACCAAGGCGCTGATTGATGCGGATCGGGCTGAGACGGTCGCGGCGCTGGCGGATTTCGAGCGCGAGGCCGAGGGGGCGGAGGTCGCGCTGTTCTTCTTCGCCGGCCACGGGGTCCAGATCTCGGGCGCGAACTACCTGCTCAGCTCCGGATTCTCGACGCTTGACCGTGAGAGCATCGACGACGAGGCGCTGAGCCTGGACAAAGTGCGGGCTGTGCTCTCCCGCTCGCGGCCAGGGCTCGGGCTGATCGTGCTCGACGCCTGCCGCAACAACCCGTTCGCTGAAGGCGGGCTGGCGGCCCGCGGGCTGGCGCGGGCGCAGGGGGGCTCGGGACTGCTTATCGCCTACGCCACCGACCCTGGGAACGTCGCCTATGACGGGCTGGATGCGAACAGCCTGTTCACGGCGGCACTGATCGACCACATCGCGACGCCGGGCCTCGACGTGCGGCTAATGTTCGGGCGCGTGCGTCAGGACGTGGTGCTGGCCTCGAGCGGGCAGCAGGTGCCGTGGGTGGAGGAAGCGGTGCTTGGCGAGCACTTCCTGAACGCCGAGCCCGCAGAGCACGAGCCCGCCGCGGCGCCAGCGGTAGCCGAGGAGGTGCGGCTCTGGCAGGTGGCGACCACGGCGGGCAGCGCCGAGGCCTACCGCCGCTACCTGGAGGAGTATCCCGCCGGGCTGTTCCAGGCGATCGCCGCCGAGCGCATGCAGGGGCTGGAGGCCGCCGCGGCGGTGGATGCGGAGCCGGCGTCGGTCCCGGCGGGGTCGAGCCTCGATGGCGTGAGCGCGGCGCTGGCCACGCTCGGCTTCCTGTCGCCGGCGCGGGCGGCGCAGAAGGACGAGATCGATACCGCCTACCGGAGCTTTGTCCGGCAGGTCGGCCGCGCGGGCGGCTTTGACGGGCTGTACCTCGACGCGACGTAGGTCGCGGTCCTGCTCGGCGCCGCCACCGCGCAGGACATCCGGACCGACATGCGCGCGCTCGCCGGCATCGAGACGGCGCTCGAAATGGCCGAGCGGGCGCGGGGCGAACTGAGGGGGCTCGCCGCCTCGAGCGCCAAGGCGCGCGCGGTGCTCGGCGCGGCCGACGAGGACATCGCGGCGATGCGCGCGGATCGGCAGCGGGTGCTGGAGCGGCTCGACGCGAGCCGCAGCTATTATTCGGAGCTGGTCGAGCGCTCGAGCCGGTACTTCCGGCCGTACTTGGCGCGATCGCTTCCCGGGCTGCTCGACCGGACGCGCGGCGCCGCAGTATTGGAAAGGCGCATGGTGGAGGATGCCGAGAAATTCGTGGAGCATGCGACCGGCGACGGGCTGGCGCGGGCTGAGGGGAGCTATGCATGGCTTGTGGATTTCCTGCCGCGAAACTGATCGCCGTCGCCGCGCTGCTCTGCGCCTGCGTCGAGGTGACCCCGAACCTGGAGCCGGCCACGCCGGAGGCGGCGCTGTCGCGGCAGGCACGGACGCTGCAACGGACGATCCTCGAGGGCGCGGCCACCGGCTCGGTGGCTGGCGCGGGCGGCGCCTATCTCGTCGGCGGCCGCGGCGGCATGCCCGCCGGGCTCCTGATCGGCATTCCGGTCGGCGTCGCCAGCGGGACCTATGTCGGTTACCTGCAGCAGAACTACGCGACCGACGAGGCCCGGCTCGAGCGGCTGCGGGCCGATATCGAGGTGACGCTCGCTGAGACCGATGCCGCGCTCCGGACCATGCGCACGATCGTCGCACAGCTACGCGGGCGCCTGGCAGCCGCCGTCGGCGCGCCCGACCCCGCCGCGCGGACCACGGCCGAGCGCAGCCTCGACGACATGGCCGTCGCCATCGTCGGCGCAGCGCGCCGGCTGGACGAGTTCAACGCCACGCGCGCCCTGCAACTGGTGCCGGGACAGGCCACGGGGATCGACGCCCAGATCGCAGACCTGAGCGGCCGCATTGCCGAGATGCGGACGATCGCGAGCACGTTGGCAGGGGAGATCTAGAAGCGTCCGGCTCTGGGCGGGCGGAAGGGGGAGTGGTTGATGACAACCCGACTCGTTGTGCGGTTTACCGGTCTTGTCTCGGCGGCGCTGCTGGCCGGGTGCGTCCAGGGTGCTGGCGGGTTCGGCTCCGGAGCGACGGGCCCCGAGCGGAGCTCGCCCGTCAGGCGCGGGCGATGCAGCGCACGGTGCTGGAGGGAGCCGCCACCGGCGCGGTGCTCGGCGGAGTCGGCACCGCGCTTTTCGGCGGCGACGGCGAGGATGTGGTGAAGGGGGCCCTGATAGGCGGGGTGGCGGGCGCCGCGGCGGGAACCTATGTCGGCTACCTCCAGCAGCAGTACGCCAGCGACGAGGACCGGTTGGAACGGCTGCGCGCCGATATCGATCGCACCAATGCCGAGACCGAGGCTGCGGTGCGCAACATGCGCGCGGTGCTCGAGATGAACCGCCGACAGCTCGCCGCGGCCCGCGCCGATCCGGCCGAGGACCTGCCAGCCGCCGAGCAGGCGGCCGAGCGCGACCTAGCCAACATGCGCCTGGTCACGGCCGGTGCTGAACGGCGGCTCAAGGAGTTCCAGTCGACCCGCTCGCTCGAGCTGGTGGCGGGCCAGGCGACTGGGGTCGACAGCCAGATCAGCGAGCTCAGCCGGCGCATCGCCGACATGCGGGCGATAACCAATACGATGGCGGGAGAAGTCTAATGCTCGCCCGGGTTCTGGGCGTGCTGCTGCTCGCCGGTTGCGTCCAGTCCGACGACCCCGCCGAGGGCGGATTCTACAGCGGGATCGCCGGGCTGGCGGGCGGCGGCTACGAGGGTCGCATCGCGGAGCGCGAGGCGGCGGTGACGGCGGCCCAGTCCCGGCAGACCGCGCTCGCCGCCGAGCTGGCCGGGCTCGAGCGCGAGCATCGGGCGCTGCAGGCCCACCTCGGGGCGCAGCGGTCAGTGCTGCGCGGCAAGGGCGTCGCGATTCCGCCCGCCACGGAGCTGCGGCTCGACGCAGTGCTGGCCGGCTCGACGGAGACCGACCCGGCCGCACGCGCCGCCGCGCTGGAGGGGGCGATCGGCGACGCGCGGCAGCTTTCCGGCCAGTTGGCGGAGCTGGGCGGTTGATCTCATGCGGTCAAAGACGGCGCGCGAACAGCGCCTGGAAGGGCGGCAGCTCGGCGGTCGCGTCGGCGATGCGGCCGACGAAACCCGAATCCTCCAGCGCCAGCCACTCGCCGTCCGGCAGGCCGATCCTGACCGGCTCGACGCCGAGATTGAAGGCGCAGAACAGTGTCTCCTCCGAGGTCGCGCGGATGTAGGCTATGTGACCTTCGCTGGTTGCGAGCAGCTGGAAGTCACCCTTGGCAAGCGCCGGGTGGAGCTTCCGCCAGGCGATCATCCGCCGGTAGAAGGCCAGCATCGACTCGGGGTCGGCCTCCTGCTCGCTCACCGCCATCCGCAGGTGCTCCATCGGCACCGGCAGCCAGGGCCGGGCGTCGGCGAAGCCGCCGTTGGCGTTGTCGGCGAGCCAGACCATCGGGGTGCGGCAGCCGTCGCGGCCGCGGAACTTCGGCCAGAACCGCTTGCCGTAGGGGTCCTGCAGATCCTCGAATGGCACGTAGGCCTCGGTCAGCCCGAGCTCCTCGCCCTGGTAGAGGCAGACCGATCCCCGGAGCGACGTGAGCAGCGCGAGATAGACGCGCAGCTGCGCCGCATCGAGCGACCAGCGCGTCGCGTGCCGCTCCACGTCGTGGTTGGAGAACGCCCAGCAGGCCCAGCCGTCCGAGGCCACGGTCATGAACCTGCGCAGCACCTGCGCCACCCGCCGGCCGCTCGGCGGCTCCGACGACAGGAACTCGAAGGCGTAGCACATCTGCATCAGGTCGTCGCCGCGGGTGTACTCGCCCATGATCTCCATGCCGCGCTGCGCGTCGCCGACCTCGCCGACCGCCGCGATGTCGCCGAACTCGTCGAGCAGCGCCCGGAAGCGGCGCAGGAAGCCGATCATCTCCGGCCGGCTCTTGTCGTAGAGATGCTCCTGCCAGTTGTAGGGGTTGACCGCCGGCGCCGTCGAATAGTCGCGCAGCTCCACCGGCAGCACCGGGTTGTCGCGCAGCCCGCTGTCGCAGAAGTAGAAGTTGATGGTGTCGAGCCGGAAGCCGTCCACTCCGCGCTCGAGCCAGAAGCGCACCACGGTCAGCAGCTCCTCCTGCACCTCGGCATGGTGGAAGTTGAGGTCCGGCTGCTCCTTCAGGAAGTTGTGCATGTAGTACTGGAGCCGCTCGCTGTCCCACTCCCAGGCCGAGCCGCCGAAGATCGACAGCCAGTTGTTCGGCGGCGTGCCGTCGGGCTTGGCGTCGGCCCAGACGTACCAGTCGGCCTTCGGGTTGTCGCGGCTCGACCGGCTCTCGCGGAACCAGCGGTGCTGGTCGGAGGTGTGGGAGAGCACGAGGTCGATCATCACCCGGAGGCCCAGCCCGTGCGCCCGCTCGATCAGCGCGTCGAAGTCGGCGAGGGTGCCGAACATCGGGTCGACGTCGCGGTAGTTCATCACGTCGTAGCCGAAGTCCAGCATCGGCGACGGGAAGAACGGCGAGATCCAGATCGCGTCGACGCCGAGGCTCGCGACGTAGGGCAGCCGCTGGATGATCCCGGCGAGGTCGCCGACGCCGTCGCCGTTCGAATCCTGGAACGATCGCGGATAGATCTGGTAGATGACCGCGCCGCGCCACCAGTCGGGGTCGCGCGGCAGCGGACTGTCCTCATGCTCGATCCGCTGGCTCGCCACCATGCGCCGGCCTCCCGAAGGGCTCCCGCGCCGGACGCTAGCAGACCGGCGCCGGACCGGGAAGCCGGGAGGCCGGCCCCCGGTCAGGCGACGAGGAAGTCGGCGGCCGAGAGTGCCGGTGCGCCGACGTCCACGACCCCCCGGAACGGGCTGCCGGTGCTGCCGGAGACGTCGATCACGAAGGCGACGTAATGCCGGGTGAAGCCGCAGCTGAACTCCGGTACCGCATAGGTAACGCGACCATTGTAGTCGAACGTCCAACGGACTCCGCCGCCGTCCCTTATTGTGCGGCGGGCCGCCGGGGAACGCCGGTCAGGAGATCGCGCTCAGCGCCACCTCGGTGCGGCCGAAGCGCCGCTGGCGGGCGTGGAACGCGTCGATCGCGGTCGCGAGGTGGCCCGGGCTGAAGTCGGGCCAGGCGGTGGCCGGGAAGGCGTACTCGGCGTAGACCGCCTGCCAGAGCAGGAAGTTCGAGACGCGCATCTCGCCGGAGGTGCGGATGATCAGATCGGGGTCGGGGAGGCCGCGGGTGTCGAGCGCCGCGCCGATCGCCGCCTCGTCGAGCTCCGACGCCGCCCGCCGGCCGGCCGCGACCTCGTGCGCGAGTCGGCGCGCGGCGCGGGCGAGCTCGTCGCGCCCGCCGTAGTCGATGGCGATCGTCAGGTTCAGCCCGCGGCAGCCGGCGGTGTGGCGCTCCAGCATCTCCATCAGCTGGCGCAGCTGCGCCGGGATGCGGTCGCGCATGCCGATGAAGCGGACGCGCACCTCGTTGCGGCGCAGCCCGTCGGCCTTGAGGAGGATGTACTGCCGGAAGATCCGCATCAGCCCGTCGACCTCGGCCAGCGGCCGGCGCCAGTTCTCGGTGGAGAAGGCGTAGAGCGTCAGGTGGCTGATGCCGAGATCGGGGCAGGCCTTGACGATCTCGGAAACCCGGCGCGCGCCGCGCGCGTGCCCGGCAATTCTGCCCCGACCGCGGGATTCGGCCCAGCGGCCGTTCCCGTCCATGATGATCCCGACATGGAATGTCGGGACGTCCCGTTCCTGCATCGACAACTCACCTGCCCGTTACCGGGACCCCATAGACACAACACGCGCGTATCACAACAACCCAATGGACCGCCGGCGCCGCACATTCCGGCGAGCGGGACGTTCAGAGCAGGCGGGCGAGGCCGAGCGGCATGTTCGGCGCGTTCAGCGACATCACCCGGTAGATCTGGACATAGACGAAGACGGTCACGAAGAACAGGAAGGCGCTGCCGGCGGCGCTGTCGTAGGAGAGCGCGGCGAAGCACGCGGTCAGGAGCGGCAGCACCCAGGTCACGATGCTGGTCGCGGGGTTGCGCAGGTGCAGGGCCTCGCGGTCCTTCACCATCCGCCGCGCGTAGCGCCGGTGCGCCAGCATGTGGAAGTGCACCCGGTCCGGCTGCCCGACGCTGTGCCCGTCGCGCTTCGCCTTGCGCCGCATCGAGGCCAGCGTCTCGATCACCGGGTAGGCGCAGATCAGAATCGCGGTCCAGGCCGAGGTCTCGGGGTTGCGCATCGGCAGCAGCACCCCGAGCGAGGCGAGCAGGAAGCCGGCGAAATAGGCCCCGCCGTCGCCGAGGAAGATCTTGCCGTGCGGGAAGTTGACGAGAAAGAAGCCGCCGACCAGCGCGGCGTAGAGGACCGCGAGCGCGAACACCAGGTCGTCGTCGAGCCGGTGGGCGACAAAGGCGAAAGCGCCGAACATGATGATCAGCGAGCCCGCCGCCAGTCCGTTGAAGCCGTCGATGATGTTGATCGCGTTGGCGACCCCGCCCATCGAGAAGGCGGTGAACAGCAGCGCGCAGAGGTAGAAGGAGAGCAGCCAGTCGATGCCCGGCAGGCGGACCTCGTGCATCGTGTAGCCGGTGACCAGCGCGAAGACGATGCCGGCGCCCATCGTCGCCAGCAGCCGGTTCCGCACCCCGACCCGCCGGGTCACGTCCTCGGCCAGCCCGGCGGCGAGCGCCGGCAGGCCCGCGAGGCCGATCAGCAGCCAGACCGGGCGCAGGTCGGCCGGCAGCACCGGCCAGACGAGCGCGTAGGCGACCGCCACCGCCAGCCCGCCGACGCGCGGCGTCGGGACCGCGTGGAACTTCTGCACCCCGGCGATCCCGTCGTTGGTGAAGTGGCCGTGCCAGCGCCGGGTCAGCACCAGGGCGACGCAGAACAGCAGGCAGAGCGCCAGTCCAAAGGTGGCGGAGGGACCGATGTCCTGCCAGCCGAGGATCGGGTTGAGGCTCATCCCCCGGACGTCGTCCCGCTCAATGGTTTAATCCGGTTAACTCACCGATTCGGGCTGGCGATGCAACCGCCGCCGGCTCCGCGGCGCGCAAGTCAGGCGCCATCTGTTGCAATTCGGTCACCGGGGCCGCCGACCCGCCGGCTGCCGAGGCCGCGCTCGTCG
>Ga0247830_10000607_pt1 | contig 13142 bp, 17 predicted proteins | sample 12C_Control_Day5_FD_207766 | JGI IMG/M metagenome (GOLD analysis project Ga0247830, IMG submission 207766) | Soil microbial communities from agricultural site in Penn Yan, New York, United States - 12C_Control_Day5 | ecosystem: Environmental > Terrestrial > Soil > Agricultural land | place...
TTCCAGGTAAATGCAGAATTGTTTAAGTTGAGTATCCTAAAACTTACCCCTCGCTTATCCAGTGCGAGGCTTTGCAAATCTATAGTTCTATTTGCCGTAATCTGTCCAAGCGTCGCTCCTGCATAACTCTTACCCAAAGTAGCATCCATGTCTCCGACGCTATCCAGATGGGTCTTATACATCTGCTTCATCTCGACGATAGCACTGTCATTAGTATTTGCCTGGAATAAAGTTTTAACCTTTGGATCGAAGGTCAACTCCTGCGCAAGCAATCTTATGTTTACCAGATTGGTGTGGCCTTCCAATTCCACGTTTTCGGTGAGCGTAGTACCCGCTATTTCGTTTGCAAGTTTCACCGTATCACCATCCATGCGAAGGCCGTTAGCGGCAGTGACGGAACCCCCTATCATACTCACAAACGTGCTATCCCGTACCCCTGTGTAGAAGTAGCAGACATTGAATAAACTATCGTTATGCACCGCGACAAAACAGGTATCAACAGGGAGTCCGTCGGGGTCTATCCCGATGGCCCTGTTTACCATAGTAATAGGGTATATAACCGTATTTGTGTCTGTCGCGGGTGTTGATCCGCCCCCTGTTTTTTGTCTTGCCCAATAAGAACCAGTCCAGATGAACACATGAAGACCGCGCGAGATTGATTCAATGACGTCACCGGTTTCTGATTCCCTGACGTTGCCGATCACGTTCCATACAAATGCGGATGAGTTGGAGTTGAAGACGTAAATAATAACGCTGGTGTCAACCATTGCGAGATCAGGGAAAGTAACTGTCCTGTCTTCCGTGATGGTGTCAAGAGCGACACTGGCGGTAATGTTAGGGATGGTAAAACTGGTGCTGTACTCTCCGGCCCGTTTCATTTGGAGCTTTCCAACCCCTAACTTTTTGGAGTACTCATACCACGGTGTATTGTTAACGATCTGCGCACTTGCACTGACCGAACAAACGATAAAAAGGAACAATAATAAACGCTTCATGGCTTACTTATAAATGACTAAAACCCATTCTGACGGCCCGAAAGCCTGACCGAAATCAATCGTTCCGGTGGCTGTTGTAAAGCGTTGTTCAGATTGTGTTGGAGCATTTGTAGTAGCCTTGATAACATTGCCGTTTCTTACGACAAGGAGAAGCGTTTTATTAATGAGATTGTCAGACTGTAAAGATGTTCCAGATTCAACAGGAGTAAAGAACTCGCTTGATACCGTATTGCCGCCACTTCCACCAGATTCGATAAAATCCAGTATCGCGTTCAATACGGTATTAACGCGCTGTTGTTGAAATGCCGTGATAACTGAATTGTTAATATACTGATCCAGAAACGTGCGACATTCCGCTATTGTGTTGAACTGGCTCATTAACTGCTGAATCGTAGCAGCGTTAGTGTGGGAGCGTGTTTTGAAGCGTAGTGTTACAAATCTAGGTTACTTTCCAGATAACCTCAAATCTTTCCTCCAAATCTTCTACCGGTGTTCCAAAAATTATCCTATCGTTAGTTTCGTCTATTGCTACTTTATTGGGGTCGACAATTGCTTCCCCCGGCATACCTAAAACATCAACCGGCCCGATCTCTGTAGTTTCGTACTCCCGGAACTGGTATAAGGGATCGTGTAAATATTGGTTAACCCCGTAGTTACCGGCATAGATCAAATCTTCAAGATTGTAGGAACTGGCAGGGGTCGGAAGTGCCGGAAAGCCTGTATTTGATTCGTTTACTTCGATTAGGTATTCATCGGTTCGCGGATCGCCGTTTACGTCGTAGTGTAAAGCAGCGAGTAGCCCTGACTGGTATAGTATCCCGTTAGCCATTTTAATACTCGGCTCCAAACTATCCGCTGGCGTCATGGTGACAATCAACGTATTACCCGAACTAGTAGCCAAATAGCCTACTGCAGTAAGGGCAGCGATTAACCCTGTAATTACATTCGCGTAAGTATCTCCTATTACGGTGTCGTAATACACGTCACCTAAAAGGCCTCCTGTCAGCATGTACCTGCGTCCGTTAGGGTTTATTCCTAGCCCGACTTCAAAGTATTGGTTTCGGGTTCCTCCTATGGCCAGGTTTAAAACACGTTGCAAGTAGATATTCGACGGTAACGGCGGCATGATCTTTTCGCTCCTTCTCTCAAAGGAATAAAGCGTCATTTCCTGAACCTCTGGTTCAAACGTGGCTTCCTCCCATTGGATACCTCTGCCCTCCCTTCTGATGATTAGAAGTTGCTCCATCTTAACCCCGTCCAGTGGGCCAATCGGGGAGTTGGTGATTAAAAACACATTTCGTTTTACTCTACTCATGTTTCGTAAACGGTTTGAATCCATTCGCCCTCACCAAGTACTGCGCCGAATTGTAACGTACCGGTTGAGGCGTCAAAATACACATGGTTAGGATCGGTAGTAGGAAAGTCAACAATCAATAAACTGTCTCCGTTCCTTAATACCTCGATCATGTCAGCATTAATGTAATCCGGTTGGCTTAATTCTTCTTCACCGCCTAAAGCCGTATAGAACCTGGTTAACAGGGTGTCATTAGGTTCTACTGTTCCGCCTCCTGTGTCTACTTCGGGGATCTTGCCGCAACCCCTTAACGTTATATCACCGCCTACTAAATCCCCGGTGGCTCCGGTGATGACCGTACTTTCAACTATCGCCTGACCTGTTATAGATGAGTTTGTCCCGTTGTCGTCAATGAAGATCATTTCAAAGGGTAACTTCTGGAAGGCAATCTGTGCAGCAAGAAGATCAAAGGCATCTACGTTGGTTGCGCTGATGTCAAGAACCGTTCCGATGGTTAGTGTCCAGTCAATGCTCTGTCCTTCGTAGTCCCGGTATTTACCGGTTGTTAGAGTTGTGGTCTCTAAGAGTTGGGTAGTATGTTCAAGGGAAAAGGAACGGGCGCAGACAATTGAGGTCGCGCCGTTGCCAAGATTAAATTTTACTGTTACATTCTTACCCTGAACCGTACTCATTCCGCTATGTATTGAAATTCGTAATTCGTGCTTTCGCCAAATTCGCCGTCTGTCTTGTCTGCCAATGTTTCAACGAACACCGCGCGCCCTATGCCTGATGTCAGGTCGATGTCATAAGCGCCGGTCATCATAAATTCCTTAATGGTTGAAAAGTCCGTAAACTGGTAGCGTGGCAAGAATCCCACCTGATAAGGTGTTGTTCCGTATAAGAATGAGTAAGCCTTGAATGAAGTTTCGATCTTAATCAGGGAGCGTCGAGTATGCGAGTGCAGTACAGCACTCATGAGGCTTGTAAACCTCCTAAAGGTAATAAATTCCCCGTAATAAGACCACTGCGGATAGTAGGGTTCGCGGGGAAATTCAAGCTTATATAAAGCGCCTAATACGTTCTGGTTGACCCAATCGGAAATCTTAACCTCCTTTTCAATACTATCAACAGCTTTAGTGGGTTCTGATTGCTTATTGTAGTCGCCAGCGTAGCCTATGGAAAGATTATTTACGCTGAAATTAATATCTAACTTAATGTTCTTAAAGTTGCTCTCCATCGACAATCCGAAAGGTATATCCAAGTATGACGCTTCTATTAATACAAGTTGCGCCTGACCGCTTACGGGCGCTCGCTGTGATCTTGTGAATGTTATAGGCTTCCATGTTCCCCTGAAATACTCGTTTACTCCCGGCTCAATATCGTAGCGGCTTGTCAATACCTCCTGTACGGTATCCCATGAACCATCCATTTGCAGGAAATAGGTATTACTATCGTCTCCATATAAAACAAACATGGCAATCTGATCATCTGCATCTGAATTGTCAAAAGGAGCGATTGTCTTCCTTTCCAGGCTAATCTCAATCTTGTCCCCTACAGTGACCTCAAATAACTCAGATTTTAGTTTGTATTCGCCGGGATCGCCTAACTGAGGGAGGGAGATATACCTGTCTATCTCATTGTTATCTGCATCATAACCGATCACCCAACTTGCCCGAATAAATGGAACAGTAGCCCCGGTAATTACATCCCCTTCAATATATTCCCAGCAATTCAGATAGTAGTATTCCACTTTTACAACATCATCAAACGCGTTCGGATCTGGATTTTCTTCGGTTCCCTCGTATATTATCGTATTAACTAGATGCCCCTCGTCCGGAGACTGCTGACAGAATAGTTCTGCAGGCATCTGGTAGTTATAGGTTAGTTTTACGAACCTTTTGGGTAGCTGGACGTATTTGATTGCATCCGCATTAACTAATTTTACTGATTTGTCGTGTCCGATCAGGCAGCGGACATCTTGAACGATCTGGCTTTCAACGTGCGTGTACTCGTAAGGGTCTCCATCTTCTTCGCCTTCTGCTATACTATATTCACTCCATCCGAAGGGTTGAATATTTAACCTTTCACCAATGTGTTCCAGCCACCAAAAACCGCCTTCCTGATAAAGCCGACATTTAAAGTCCGTTAATAAAAGGTTCATTGCTGCGTAACCATCTAAGCCCACAAATAGCTTATCCTCAATCAAAATGTTATCTAACGGGTCATAGGTTGGGTCGCTGGTTCTGCCGGTCATGGTAGTATGAGTAACATTGAACAGCGTCCGCAGTTTTATATCCGGAAGGTTCAATTGACCTAATAACTGAACAAAATAAAAAAGCGGGGTATTCTTTCCCACCCCTTCGTAAGCGGTAGCCGCTTTTAAGAACCCTAGCCCATCGACTGCCTTTAATATAACATCCTCACTTCGATTCATTAACCGCTGGCTTGCCTCCATTGCTAAGTATCCCTGAAAAATAATACCCTGATTTACACGGCAGGTGACTTTCCAGTAATCAAAGTCGTCAGTCATGAAGGTTTCTATACTTACATCGTTTACGGTATTATAAACGTATCCGAATTGGAGTTCTTTAGTGAGTATCCCACAATAGGTTTTGTCGTCATCGTTAAACCCTGATGAAAGTCGGAATGACCCCGCAACCGCATTGAGGTAGATAGTAGATTCTACAGGAATAGGATTACCAAGTAGGTCATACTCCTGACGTGGTTCAATAAGAATTTGGATGTCATCTTCTACCTGGTTCTTAAAGGATATGTCGTATCGGTTAGCCATTGATTCGGTTAGAGTTGTTTACCCGGTTTAAAACGCCTACAAGCTTCTGGCCCTGGATTTCAAACTGTACGGAATCGCCAAACATCCCGCCTGCTGCAACACTAGGAGTGCCGCCTACTGACGATGGGGCTGCGGGCGCTGATCCGCCACTCATATTTAACCCGCTGAACTTGGAAAACAGGCTCATGAACGACCCCGCTTTACCTCCTGTTACTGCATTAAGGATCGCCGCTACTGCTATAGCAGCGAGCATACGGGCAATTAGTTTTTTCAGGCCGTCAATAAACGATTCAAAGAAATTCCTACCACTGATTAATGCCGCTTCAAATGAGGATTGGAATAATGAACCGAAGGCTTCGACTAGATCAACATTATACTTTATTTGCTTCCCTAGCCCTGTCATACTCTTAGCTAGGTTATCTACATTTACTGACCCTTCTTTTGCTCCGGTTAATGCCAGTTCCGTATTCGCTTTCTTTAGATTCAGCTGATCGAATATCGTTTTCGCTTGCCCGGTGGCGATTTCGAGGCCGGAAGTAGGGAGGGTGACAGTGCCGATAGGGAGGGTTACATTTGCGGCCTTTAAAGCATCCTCGATCTCTTTTTTCGCCTTAACCACCTTCTCTTTTACATCCTTTGTATCAAGAACAACACTCCCCGCTGTGAGTTCGTCTATACGACTACCGAGGGAGGCAAGTTCTTTATAGTCCGCGATGTAATCTTTAAATGCCTGACTAGCGTTAATGATCGCCTTTTCATCTGCTGCGGCTGTGCTACCCACAACAGAAACACCAGACAACGCCCCGGAAACACTCGCTCCGGCGGCTATCTGCGCCTGCGCCTTACCCGCCTTGCGTACCTCATTGGTAAGGTCTTTATTCAGCGTTTTTTCTTTTTCGCGGAGTTTTACCCTTAATTCTGCTGCCCGTTGTATAAGTAATTCCGCTTCGGCCTGATCTACTAACGCCTGAGTATAAGCGCGTATAATCTCTGCTCCCTGTTGGGTAACAATGTTTTGCTTGGTGAGTACCCCGATATTATCCGGAATAAGTTTGTTTAGCTTTTCCAGTGCTGCCGACTGCTGCTCCTTTGTGCCTACGTCCCCTTTAGCGATCTTAACCAGACTATCTAACTCGATCTTTTGTTTCTCGATAGAGACTGCGGCTTTAGTCTGTTCCTCCTGGTATTTCTTTTGTTCTTCCGTCAGTGCTTTAGTCTGTCCGGTAAGTACCCGGAACGCTTCGCCAAGAGAGCCGTATTTCTGGATTGCGACAATAGCGAGTGAGGAAATAGCCGATATACCTATAGCTAAACCAGCCGGGCCTAATAACCCTGCCCCTAATGCTTTTAATGCAGATCCTGTAGAACCTGTTTCCTTTTTTAATGCCTGAAACGAACTTAATAACGGATCAATGTTGTTTGCTATACCGATCAATCCGAAAGGTGCATCCTGTGCCACCCTTCCGAAGTTCATTAATGCCTGATTTGCCCTGCCTGTATGGTTCGGGAGTGTTGCGATCGCCTTAGACGCCTTCTGAACCGCAGGAGTAAGCGCAGTAACTTCTTTAGTGGTCTTCTGGATGGCGGGAGGTACGCTGCCCATCTTCTGCGCAGCACTATGCGCCGCCCCGGCGAACTGGATAATAGTCTTCTCTGCCCCGCCTATACTTTTGCTGAAATGCCCGATGGATTGTACTAGCTTCTCAATAGAGGCGTCTAAGGCTTTGGTATCAATGGCAGGAATACTCGTAATCGCCTTTCCGGTCTCTTTAGCGGCCTTTGGAACTCTTTTCCCTAAGTTGGTTTCGGCAGAATCGCCGAGGTCTTTTAATGCCTTCTGCGCGCTTGCTACATCGGCCCCGACTTTTATCTTTAAACTTTCTTCTGCCATTAGTCAACGATTTTTACGGCTTGTAGTTTTCCTCTCTCTTTAGCGCTTCGTATTACGGCCGCTGCGGCTAACTTTTCTTGTTCGCTCGGTACACGCGGCCCGGATTCCCTTTTCTCGTCCGTAGGTAGCGGCATCCAGATATGAGGGGCAGGGATTTTCTTGGTACTGTTCACCTGTGCGATAGTGTGAGCGACTATCCTAACCCCTTCTAAATACCTACTGTGTCTCCTTGCCCATCCCTCCATTAGTTCTACCAGTTCTCTCGGAGTAGTACAGTAATAGTCGTAGTGCGACATATTCAATTCACCGAGAGCGAACAGCCTTACTTCTTGCCAGTCTTTTTTTTTGTCTTCTGTTCAGCCTGTTCCAAAACTGTTTGGATAGGCTTAGACTGCTCGAACTCCTTCATTACGTCGGTCAGGCTTGCGACAAAGGATTCATCACCGGCATTGTCTTCGATAAAATCAAACACATCCTCATACTTGAAGTCCGGTAGTTCGTTCTTACGGTAGCAGTTGTTTAACAACCCCGCGTGAACGATGTCCACAATGAATTTCAGGTTATAGAACCCATCTCCTGCCTGTTCGACAAAAGCCAGCGCACCGCCAATCTTTTCAAAGGCGAGTGCGCCGAATTTCAGGCCGCGCTTACGGCCAAGTATCTCGATTTCTATGTAGCCGTTCATGGTTAGTTGGTTTGTTGTTATGCAGGTACAGTGTCAACTGTTCCGGTGATCTCCCATGTTGCGCTGAAATTGGCCGTTTCTTCGGTCGCCCAGTTCAGTGATACGTTAGAGATAATCGCGGTTCCCTGGATGAAGAAGTTTGTACCTGTTCCTGCAGGGTCTTCCACCTTCACAGATACAGCAGTACCCGCAACCGCTACAGCAAGGATTTCCTCGAAGGATACCTCACTAGCACCCGGAGCAGTCTCGATAACGAACTCCCCTGAGATTGTAACCTCCGGTACACCCGCAGATACTTTAGATCCGCAGTTGGTTTGCGTCCTGTTGATAGGGGTGTTAATGTCTACAGTTCCAGATGTGCAACAAACCACCTTGTCATAGGTGGAACCACCGGTTAGATCGGTATAGATGTCTACCGTCCGGCCTTGTATTTCTGCCATGTTTTGCTATTTTAAGATTCCTGAATGCGAAAGGAGAGGCGCAAAACTTTGCGGAGAATTTTAGCAGTGTCTGTTTGAAGCATTGGTAAGTAGTTCGCTGATTCCCGGCGTAAATCAGTCAGGTTAAACCCTGCATCGAGCGTAATTCCGGTAGTGCCAATAGTAGGCAGTAGAATGTCTAAAATCTGGTCTGAAATGGACTCGGCAATTTCCTTAGTGACATAGGCTCCTGTTACGGTAACGATGTCGAGTAAAATAGTGCCTTCGTGAACAAAGCGAGCGTTATTTCTAGCGTCGTTTTCTGTCTGCGTGGAGAGTAGTATATATTGGGAGCTTGGGCCTTCTGTCGGGGCTTCATCAAATATAACAACTTCTGCGGAATTGTAGGTGATATTACCATCCAATGCCTGAAATATTGCTTTTCGTATAACCCCGCCTACATCTCTCATTTAAGCAAAGCCTTTTTTAAAGTTCTGAACTAATTCTTTTCTCTTTCTTAGGAACGGTTCAAAGAAGAATGGCCTGGCTGGCAAATTCACTTCTTTGATATCCTGACCCTTGAACTGAATAGCATAATCTTCAAGTCCTGCCGGTACGTTTACTAACCCTCCTGTTCCGAACTCAACATAGGGGGCATAGTCTTTCGTGTTGAATAACTCCCACTGTAACTCACTACCCCTGAAATCATTCCCTGCCCGGAGTGGACCGGTATCGACCGGTGTTTTCATCACCTGCTCCCCGTTCACTTCCTTTACAAATTCTTCCAGCTCGAACGCTACCCGCTCTTTAACCGCTTCGGGTTGTTTGCGGATACCTTTGAGTAGTTTATCCACCCCTTGCAGTTCAAATGAAAACTTACTCAATCGCCGAAAGGTTAAATTCGTAAATGTGTTTCTTGTTATCGATCAGCCTGTAACCTTGTATCCTCCAAAACTTATCTAATGCGATTATCCTGGTCTCTGTGGTCATGTCATCGTTTAACTCCATCCTGAACCTGCAGTATAACCGAGCGTCTCTCGAAATAGCCGTCCTAGCCGCTTCCTGACCTCTTTCACCAAAGGTTTGCTTGATATAAGCCCAACACTCTAATAGCGTTGTCCATGTCTCTGTGCCGCCACCGCTTTGGTTCGGCGTGCGTACCGGGACCTCAAACCGTACCCTTTGGTCGAAGCTCGATATATCAGTAGTAGTCATAACAAATATGTCCGGTCAGGTATGCTTTTGCCATTGGTGCTATCTCTGTACTCAGTCTGTTGTCATATAGAAATAATGCCTGTGCCTTAATCGCCGTCTTGATCGTTTCGGGTACTTCACTCATGCCTGACTGGTAAGAGAAAATATATTTCCCTTCGCATAGGTTTTCGATCCTGTTCCCGAACTGCTCAAAACTATCTATCGCGTTACCGTCGCCGTCTGTTAGTGTCACCGCTCCGATAACCTCACCCATCGGTAAGGGAAAGTCGTCCTGGTCCACTTGCATCTTCACCACCAAGTCCCTGACTACTATATTCTGCCGGATGTGCTTTTCCACGATCTCCCTTGCAGTGAGTAAGAAGGATTCATCTAAAGCGTCCTCCACTACTTCCCACGGGTCTGATCCTGTCCATTCGTGTTTGGCGTAGTCCTTGAACTCCTGCAGGGTAACGGGTTCATCCGCTCCGGTTGCAACAGTTGATGCTATGTGAACGATTCGGTTCATTTCTTTTTCCTTACTTTCTCGGTGACATTCATTTTCTCCCCTACCTCTACTTTTTCTGCCTTCGGTACGATTTCTTCTTTTTCTGCCTTTGTAACCAGGTTAGGGTATTGCGCCGCCACTGATTCAGGGACTTCGTAACCCTTTGGATAGTTTTTATTATCAACCGAGAATGAAACTTTTGCTTTGAACATAGAGTTAAAAAATGGGTAGCCTTACGGGGCTACCCGGTTATCAATTACGCTGTTTCCAGTGCTGCGCGAGCGTCAGAGAAATCGCCATAAACCAGGCGGTCTGCGCGGTCTGCAACAATAGAGAGCCTTTCTTCAATAACGATAGTAACCATGTTCTTGATTGCGTCGTCTTCGTTCTGATCGTAGAAGCGAACAGATACACCGGCGCGCTGACCGATAGTTACCTTAGAGAAATCACCGATCAGGAACTTGTCAGAAGCGATCCTGTTGGTCGGGATCAAAGGAATACCGAACACGTTCGGGATTGCCACGTTAGGAGCGCCGAATACGTACTCACCGTTTGTGGTAGACGCTTTGGTTAGGATCATCTTCGCATAATCCGCGTGGTTACACAGCACGTAGTTTGCGGTAGTATTCAACCCTTTTAGTTGTGTCCAAGATGCTACAAGTACATCGTAGTTGTTAGCCAGATCAATACCAAGAGCCAGAGAAGCAGGAGAAGCATACGCAGTGCTGTTGGTAGCAGTGGTCAAACCGGCGAAAAGGCCAGCAGCGCCCACCTGATTCAACAGCAGGTCATCTTCTTTGCTCATGAGTTCTTCAACACCGATAGTGCTGATTTCATTCTGCAACCAGGGAAGATCAGCGAGCATTTCTTCAGGGATCTTGAAGTAATGCGCGATCTTGGTTACAGGCTGGATCAACTTCACGTAATCGCGGTCTGATTGAGGCTTAGCGGCTGCGGCTGCTACAGCAGTAGGGCCACCTTCACCGGCTGCATCACGGATCACATACATTGCATCAGAAGCAATTGCCTGTACGTTCACGATGTTCCTAACGTGGAAGTTCTCGTAAGGCTTACGACCGATACCACCTACACGCTGCTCACCAGCCCATGTTTGCGTACCAGTGGTAGTGAGGTTACCGGAACCCATATTGCCTACAACTTTCAGTTCCAGGTTAATAGGCTGGCGGCTTTCTTTGTAATTCTGGATAGACGCTTTCTTTGCTTCGAACGCTTCACCGAGCGCATCTTTGAAGGATGGGCCTTCGCCTGAACCTGCACCGATCTTACCATTCTTTTTAAGAAGGTCAGTAGCCATCTGAACGGCCTTATCAGCTTCGTCCTTAGCTACTTTGATTTCTGCTTTCAGTTCGTCCTTTGCAGTAGAGAGGTCGGATTTAACTCCGTCAACCTGGTCTTTTACTGCTTTTTCAATGGCTTGTTTATTCTCGTCGCTTTTTGCGGCCATTGCATCGAGTTTCTTTATAACTTCTTCCATGTTAAATGCCCATTTTTTTAGTGAGTAGATGAGTGTATAGCAGGATACTCTGCTTCTCGTCCGGCTCAGTGGTGGGCTGTTTAACCTCCGGCTGAATGGTTTCGATTGAATCGAGGTATTCCAATTGTTTGATAAGTAGTTCAAATGTGCCATCCTCAAAAGAGCCATTTCTAAGCGCTTTATAGATGGTCTGTTTCTTCTCCTGTAGTTGTACAGGTGTAAGGGATTTAAGGCCCGTAGCGCGCGCCATTTCGTTCGCTCCCCAGGTTACGGAGGAACCTTCCCATAGTTTTAGTTCCAACAGTGCTGTATGATCGCTTTTGGTCTCTTTCTTTACCGTGTTGAACCCAATAGAATGTTCATTAATGATCCCTGCTTCGTATAGTTTAAGGGTGTCCTTGCCAAGAGAAGTATCAGCAAGTTTGCTCTCGAAGTAAAGGCCGTAGGTATCTTCTTTTAACAGGGAAGGTTTGCCGATTGGCTGAGAGGGGTTGTGCTGCCACAGGTGAACGATCCTGTTCTTTGCCTCAGGGCCGTTCTCTTTGATGGTCTTTAGGAATGCACCCGGCATGATCATATCGCCGTCGCTATCGATATTACCAAAGACGCTAAAGTATCCGGTAACTGTGCCGGTCTTTGCGTCTACGTCCTTAACTATAAGGCCGTCAGTAAAACCTTTATATTGTATATCCATCTCGCTGAATTGCTATGTAAACATTGCAGCGTTATTCAGCGTAGTTGTAAAGCGTCGTCTTATTGGGTTACCGTCAGCATCTTTGACGGTTTTGAATATCATGGTACACCTGCAATTGCAGGTTTCTTTTGCTGATCCGTTCGGGTCACCGGGGAACGCTAGACCATTTGGAAAAGCATCGTCTAGTCCTGCCGGTTTGCCGTTTAGTACGATATGGTTTGCGGCGTCGGGAGAGAAACTAGGTTGAGGTCTTACCCTTCGGTCTCCTGCTGATACCCATATCTTGTTGGTCTCGAACTGGAACGATTGCGCCGCCTTCCATTTACCAAGATTCGCGGCCCTTCCGGTTTCTGTCCTAACAATTAATCTTGTCCTTGTTCTGGATAGTTCGACCGTTTCTTTTCTGATATAAGAAACGATCTTATCCACTCCCCATCCTTCCTGTTGCGCCCGTTCCATGATCTTCAGCACTATGTCCCTTGTGGTTCCGGTGATGGGTAGCACTGTTTTGTCGAACAGGTGCATCCTGAAATACTCGATGATCTCGCTTACCCACTGATCATTCACATTAAAACGTTTGATCCCGGCGTCTAATTCGCGGGTTTGCCAGCGGGCGAAATACCCGCCCGTTTCAATGTAAAGATTGCGGATCGTTAGCGCTAGTTCTTCAATAGGAAGAAAGGAATGGATGTCTTCTCCTTTCTCAATCCGGTCAGCAAATTCAATGAACTGTTTTCTGATTGCCCTGTATATCTTCGGGGCGTGGCGTTTCTCATGCCTGATCCTCTGTTGTTCGTATATGCGCCATGCCTGGGAACTCATTCTATCCTTTTAGGCTCATTACCGTCTCGTTGGCTTTAATAACACCAGCGTCTTTAGGCTTCTTTTCCTTACCTTCCAGATAATCCACCGCTGCCCACCATGCGTCATGCCATGCTTTAAGGGCGGGTGTAGCATCTTCGGTAACTTCTATCTTCGGTATTCCAGTTTCTTCATGATAGCCTTTAACAGCATCGACAAAATTCTTAATGATTTGATACTCGCTCATTATGTAGAATTTAATATTCCAGGATTTGTTCAACAGTGAGAGCGTCTAAGCCAGCATTAAGTTTGCGTAAGAATCGGGAGCGTAGTATTTTCTTTTGGTTGCGCTTGGTCGCGCAGTCCGTAGCGTAGTAG
>Ga0247830_10000609_pt1 | contig 13123 bp, 13 predicted proteins | sample 12C_Control_Day5_FD_207766 | JGI IMG/M metagenome (GOLD analysis project Ga0247830, IMG submission 207766) | Soil microbial communities from agricultural site in Penn Yan, New York, United States - 12C_Control_Day5 | ecosystem: Environmental > Terrestrial > Soil > Agricultural land | place...
GTGGTGTGGATGGCGATGGCGGCGCGACGGTGCCGATGACCGCGAAGCAGGCGGGCGGGACCGAGGTGAGCAGGCGCGACGGCGGAGCTCATGGGCAGCCCCGCCCGGATGTCGCCGAGCAGGGGGGCCGATGCCGGCCACCGCGGGCCGGAGGTTGAACGCGGCCACCGCGAGCGCGACCCCGACCAGGACGCGCCACAGTCTGCCAGCATCATCCGATAGTAGAATGATGGGATGATTTTGGCGCCCGTACCTCGGCACCGCACGCTCGCCGACGAGACGATCGCGCATCTGCGGGCCCAGATCACCTCGGGCACGTGGCCGGTCGGCTCGCGCATTCCCACGGAGCCGGAGCTGGTCGAGCGGCTCGGCGTCGCCCGCAATACCGTCCGCGAAGCCGTGCGGGCGTTGGCCAACACGGGCTTGGTGGAGATCAGGCAGGGCTCGGGCACCTACGTGGTGGCCACCAGCGAGCTGGCGTGCGTGATGCAGCGCCGCTTCGCGGGCACCGACCACGCGCAGCTCAACGAGCTCCGCGCGGTGCTCGAGTCGGCCGCGGCGGCGATGGCCGCCCGGCGGCGGACGGCCGCCGACCTCCGCACGCTCGACGCGGCGCTCGCCCGCCGCGACGAAGCCTGGCGATCGGGGCCCCTCGCCGCGTTCGCCGACACCGACGCCACGTTCCACCTGGCCGTCGTGGCCGCCGCGCACAACGACGTGCTCACCGCGATCTACGCCGACCTGCGGGAGGTGATCCGGGGTGCGATCGCCGCCGAGCTCGACGCCGTCGGCGCCCGGCCGCACGTCGACCACGCCCGGCTCGTCGAGGCCATCCGCGACCGGGACGGCGAGCGGGCCGCCGCCGAGGCCCAGGCGCACGCCTCGAGCTGGGAGCCCGGTCGGTCGACCGGCGCACAGGACCGACCCGGAGGACCCGCGTGACCGCGCACCCCGCTGATCCGACGCACGTCCTCGACGATGTCGTGCGGGCCGCGCTGCTCGGGCCGCACGCCCACCTCGCCGAGCGCCGCGGCCGCGTGCTGCGCTACCCGGTGGACGTCTGCCCGTTCCTCGCGTTCCCCGACGATCCCGGCGACGCCGACTGGCGCGACCTCGCGCAGCTCGTCGGGCCCGGCGAGGTCACCGGGTTGGCCGCGAGTTCAGTGCCCGACGGCTGGGAGGTGCTCTTCACCCTCGACGGCGTCCAGATGGTCGACGACGGCATACCCGCGGCCCCCGACCCCGAGGCCGTCGTGCTGGGTCCGGCCGACGTGCCGGAGATGCTCGCCCTCGTCGAACGGACGCGGCCCGGCCCCTTCCGGCCCCGGACGATCGCGATGGGCACCTACCTCGGCATCCGGCGCGACGGACGGCTGATCGCCATGGCGGGCGAGCGGCTGCACCCACCGGGGTGGACGGAGATCAGCGCCGTGTGCACCGATGCCGAGTACCGGGGAGAGGGCCTCGCCACCCGGCTCGTGCTGGCGGTCGCGGCGGGCATCCGCGAGCGCGGCGACACCCCGTTCCTGCACGCCTCGGCGGCCAACGGCAACGCGATCCGCCTCTACACGACGCTCGGGTTCCGGCTGCGGCGGACGCTGCGGTTCGGGGCCGTGCGGACCCCCCGCGACGACGCGGGAGCCGACACCGCCGTCGCGTGAGCTCGACCGCCGCAGCGACGGCATGGTCCGCCACGTCGCCCGATCGAGCGAATGCCGCCTGCTCCACCCCCCGCCACCTGGCCCGAAGCGGTAGATGCCGATCGGGCGACTCGATCTCCGCGCGGACCTGGCCCGATGATGTGGGCGCTCCGCAGGCGGACGCGCCCGCGCCACCGATCGCAGGGACGGTGCAGGTGAGGCTCAGGACACGGGCGGTGGTCGTGGCGGCTGCGATCGGGCTCGCGGCCGCCGGGTGTGCGCACCCGAGCCCCGTCGCCGCCGCGGTCGTCGTCACCACCCCGGCGCCGCGAGCACCCGACGGGCGCCTGCCCGCCCCCGCGGGCGAGCCGGTGCTGACGATCACGGGCCGGATCGAGCGGACCAACGTCGAACGCACGGTCCGACTGGACGAGGACGGCCTGGACTCGCTCGGCCGCGTCCGGGTCGAGCTGTACGAGCCGTGGGTCAAGCAGCGCATGAGCTTCCAGGGTGTGTGGCTCGCCGACGTCCTCGCCGCCACGGACGTCGCCGACGCGGCCACCGGCGTGCACCACTTCTCCCGACCGCTGCCCGCCGCCGACGTGCCCCGGTTCCTCCGGGCCTCAGGCGGTCACGTCGGCCAGGGCGGTGTCGAGGATGGCCAGCCCGCGGTCGATCTCGGCGTCGGTGGCGGTCAGCGGTGGGGCGATGCGGAAGGTCCCGCCCATCCCCGGTAGCTGCACGATGTTCATGTGCAGGCCGAGCTCGCCGCAGCGCCTGGTGACGGCGGCCCCGAGCCGGTCGGCGCCGCCGGGCTCGGCCGGGTCGAGCGTCACCAGCTCCACGCCGATCAGCAGCCCCCGCCCCCGGACGTCGCCGATCGCCTTGTGCCGCAACGCCAGCTCGTCCAGGCCGCTGCGCAGCCGAGCGCCGAGCTCGCGCGCCCGGAGGTCGAGCCGGTCGCGCTTCAGCACGTCGAGCACGGTGTTGCCGACGGCGGCGGGCAGCGGGTCGTTGGCGTGCGTGGTGAAGAAGAGGAACCCGCGCTCGTGGGCCCGCCCCTCGATCTCGGGGTTGGTCAGCACCGCGGCGAGCGGCAACCCGGCGCCGAGGGTCTTGGACAGGGTGAGGATGTCCGGCACGACGCCGTCGCGCTCGAACGCGTACCAGTCGCCGGTGCGGCACAGCCCGGTCTGCGCCTCGTCGACGATCAGCAGCATGCCGCGTTCGGCGCACTTGTCGCGGAGCGCGGCCAGGTAGCCCGGCGGGAGGTCGACGACGCCGCCGGAGCTCAGGATCGGCTCCACCAGGCACGCGGCGAGGCTGCCGACCGACTGGGCGTCGATCAGGTCGAAGCCGAGGTCGAGCTGGCGGCGCCAGTCCAGGTTGCCGTCGGCGTCCACGATGGCGGGCCGGAACCGGTCGGGCACGGGCAGGGCGAAGTTGCCGGGAGCGGCGGGCCCGTAGCCCGCCCGGCCCGCGCTGTAGGTGGCGTTCGCGGCCGCCTGGGTCATCCCGTGCCAGGAGCGGGCGAAGGAGACGACCTCGTGCTTCCCGGTGACGAGCTTGGCCATCCGCAGCGCCGCCTCGTTCGCCTCGGCGCCCGTCGACAGGAACATGGCCTTCGACAGCGGCTCGGGCAGCGTCTCCGCGAGCCGCCGGGCCAGGTCGAGGACCGGGCGGCTCAGCATCCCGCTGTAGAGGTGGTCGAGGTGGCCGATCTGCGCGCGGACGGTGGCGACGATGTCCGGGTGCGCGTGGCCGAGGATCGCGCTCATCTGGCCGGAGGTGAAGTCGAGCAGCTCGCGCCCGTCCTCGGTGAAGACGTAAGCGCCCTCGGCGCGCTCGGCGATCCCGGGGCTGAACGGCGCGCGACCCGAGTAGTGGATCAGGTGCTCTTCCGACATGGCACCAACGCTACGAACCCCCTCTAGTGCGTGTCCATCACACAGTTCCCACGTGCCTGTGCGACAGCGTCGTACAAGGATGGTCGCGTGCTGAACCCGTGGCGGCTGCGCCTGCTCGGGCTCCTCGACAGCCTCGGCACCGTGCGCGCGGTCGCCGAGACGCTGCACCTGAGCCCGTCGACCGTGTCCCAACAGCTCGCCGTGCTCGAAACCGAGACCCGCAGCAGGCTCCTCGAACGCTCCGGGCGCCGGGTGCGGCTGACCCGGTCCGGGGTCGTCCTGGCCCGGCGGGGCCGCGAGATCCTTGACCGGATGGCCGAGGCGGAGGCGGAGCTGCGGGCGCTGAACGACGAGCCGATCGGCACCGTGCGGCTCGGGTCGTTCCAGAGCGCGGTCTACACCGTCGCGGTGCCCGCCGTGACGCGGCTCGCGACGTCGCACCCGCACCTGCACGTGGAGCTGATCGAGTCGGAGCCGCACGAGAGCGGGCCCGCGCTGCGCACCGGCGAGGTGGACGTGATCGTGACGACCACCGACTACGTGGAGTTCCCGTGGGACCGCGACCTCGAGATCATCCCGCTCGGCGCCGACCCGGTGGTGCTCGTCCTGCCCCCGGAGCACCCCCTCACGCGGCGGCGCGTGGTGGACCTCGCGGCGTGCGCCGAGGAGACGTGGGCGTGCGACCGGCCCGGCTCGTACATGGCCGAGCTGACCAGGCGGCTGTGCCACGAGTCCGGCTTCGAGCCCCGGGTGGCCTGCCGCTTCGCCAACTACCTGCTCCTGCTCCAGCACGTCGAGTCCGGCGGCTCGGTCGCGCTGCTGCCCGCGCTGGCGGTCGCCCGCAACCACGCCGTGGTCACCCGCGAGCTCACCACCCCCGTGCACCGCAACGTCGCGGTCGTCGTGCGCCGCGGGTCGGCTCGGCGCGCCGCGGTGGACGCCGTCGTCGAGGCCCTGCTCGACCACCCCGTGATCCCGGCCCTCGCGCCCGGCGACCCGGATCAGGGCACCGGGCCCCGCAGCCGTTCGACGTAGCGGCGCGCCGAGCGCTGCACGGCCTCCCCCGCGTCGGCCACCACGTGGCCCCACCAGCCGCCGTACAGCGTGCCGAACCGGAAGCGCGCCACCTGCCGCGCGATGCCCGCCACGGTGTCCGCGTCGAGCGGGACGAGGTTGGGGTAGCTCCACAGGAAGCTGACCCAGCCCCGGTCCTCCGCCACCATGATCGTGTCGCCCGTGAGCAACGTGCCCGCCCCGCCCGACCCGGCGGCCCAGTGCAGCACCGCCGCGCCGTCGAAGTGGCCGCCCACGCGCGCGACGGTGACGCCGGGCACGGGCGCCACCTCGTCGTCGTACAGCGTGATCCGGGGCGAGGGCCGCTGGATCCACCGCGCGTCGACCCGAGGCACGAACACCCGGGCGTCGAACGCGTCGGCGACGTCGACGAACGCCGCGTAGAAGTGCGGGTGCGACGGGCAGATCGCGCTGATCCCGCCGAGTTCCTCGATCGTCCGACGGGCGGCCTCGTCGATGAGCGGGACGCAGTCCCACAGCACGTTGCCGTCGGGTGTGCGCACGAGCAACGCGCGTTGGCCGATCGCGAACGACGGCTCGACACCGACGCCGAGCAGGCCGGGCTCCTCCTCCCGCAGCTCCGTGCGGTGGTCGGCGGCCAACGCGGCCGCGGTCGTCCACCGTTGGCCGCCTTCGGCCACCGCCTCCCGCTCGTCCTCGCAGATCGGGCAGGCCGCAGGCGGGTGCTCCGTGTCGGGGTACTGCATCGCGCACCGGACGCAGATCCACGCGGGCATCAGTCCGCCGTCATTCCGTGGCGGCCGTCTCCTCGCTGCGGCGGTGCTCGTTGGCGGCGTCGCCCGGGGCCTGCGCCTCCGCGGCGGACGCCACGCGCCCCTCGGAGTCGCGCAGGATCTCCTCGGCCGCGGCGCGGCGGTCGCCGTCCCCGGCCTGCTCCCCCGCCTTCTCCTCGGGCAGCGGCACGGCCCGGCCTGCTACGTGATCTTCGGGAATCTCGGGCGCCATACCGGCGGCTACCCCGGTGGGCCGATCGCCAACCGCGCCGGGAACGCCGCGGGAACGCCGCGTTCCGCATCGTCACGCTCATGAACACCGACAGGGAAACCAACGACACGCCGAAGGGCGATCTGCGCTCCCGCTTCCGCGGCCCGCTCCTCCGCCTCGGCGACGAGGGGTACCGGGAAGCCCGGGCGGCCTGGAACCTCAACGCACAGCAATGGCCCGCCGCGGTGGTCGTGGCCGAGGACGCGAGCGACGTCGTCGCCGCCGTGCGGTTCGCCCGCGCCGAACGCCTCGGCGTGGGGGTGATGGCGACCGGCCACGGCACGGCGGCGCCCTGCCACGGCGGGGTGCTCGTCAACACCTCGCGCATGACCGACGTGCGCATCGACCCCGTGATGCGCACCGCGCGGGTCGGCGCGGGCACGAAGTGGGGCGACGTCGTGCGCGCCGCGGCGCCCCACCGCCTCGCGGGTTTGCCCGGCTCCAGCTCCCAGGTCGGCGTCGTCGGCTACCTCATGGGCGGCGGCTTCGGCTGGCTGGGGCGCAAGTACGGCTTCGCCGCGAGCTCCCTGATCCAGGCCGAGGTGGTGACGGCCGACGGCGAGCTCGTGCAGGCGAGCGCGCACCACAACGCCGACCTGTTCTGGGGCCTGAAAGGCGGCAGCGGCAACTTCGGGATCGTCACGGCCGCGGAGTTCGCGCTGCACCCCGTCGAGAACGTCTACGCGGGCAACCTGTTCTACCCGGTCGAGCGGGCGCGCGACGTGCTCACCCGCTACGGGAGCTGGAGCCGGTCGCTGCCTGACGAGATGATGACGGCGGTGGCGTTCCGCCGGTTCCCACCGATGCCGACGGTGCCCGAGCCCCTGCGCGGCAGGACCTTCGCCGCCGTGCGCGCCTGCTACTGCGGCGAGGACCTCGCCGAGGGCGAGCGGCTGGTGAAGCCGCTGCGCGAGGCGCTCGGCGAACCGGAGACGGACACGTTCGCGATCATGCCCGTCACCGACATGGACTCGATCAGCATGGACCCGGTCCAGCCGATCGGCGCCTTCCAGCACATGGAGATGCTGCGCGACCTGACGCCCGCGGCGATCGAGACGCTCGTCGGGCTCGGCACCGCGTCGCCGCTGATCATGTTGGAGGCGCGCCAGCTCGGCGGCGCCCTCTCGGGCTCGGCCGCGGAGCTGAGCCCCATCGGGCACAGCAACGCCCGGTTCAGCCTCAACGCGGTGGGCCCGACCCCCACCCCGGAGGCGGGCCGCCTGGTCAGGTCGTTCCTGAACTACCTTACCGAGGCCGTCCGGCCGCACGTGACCGGGACGACCTACCTCAACTTCCTGGAGCTCGACGAGGCGACCCCGGATCGCGTCCGGGCGGCCTACTCGCCCGCGGACTGGGCGCGCCTGGTCGACCTGAAGTACCGCTACGACCCCCACAACCTGTTCCGCTTCAACCGCAACATCCCGCCCGCGGGCCTCGCACAGGGAGGTTCTCGATGAACCCCGTCCTCGTCACCGGCGCGACCGGAACGGTCGGCGCGCACGTCGTGCGGGAGCTGCGGCGGCGGGAGACGCCGGTGCGGGCGTTCGTGCGCGACCCGGAGAAGGCGAACCGGCTGCTGGGTCCCGGCGTCGAACTCGCGGTCGGCGACTTCGGCGACCCCGCCGCGGTGCGCGCGGCCGTCGACGGCGTCGAGCGGGTCTTCCTGGCCTGCGCCAACCACCCGCAGCAGGTGCCGTGGGAGACGGCGGTGGTCGACGCCGCGGCCGCGGCCGGTGTGCGGCACGTCGTGAAGCTGTCGGCGTTCGGTGCGTACATCGGCTCGCCGGTCGCGTTCCTCGACGCCAACGGCCGCATCGAGTACCACCTGCGGCGCAGCGGCGTGGCGTGGACGCTCCTGCGACCGTCGTTCCTGATGGCGAACCTGCTGCGCGGGGCGGGCGGGGTCCGCAGCGAGGACGCCTTCCTCGTCCCCGGCGCGGACGCCGAGGTCGCGCTCGTCGACCCCCGGGACGTGGCCGAGGTGGCCGCCGTCGCGCTCACCGACACGGGGCACGAGGGGCGCCACTACGACCTGACCGGACCCGCGCCGGTCACCTTCGACGACGTGGCCGAGCACCTGTCGGCCGTGCTCGGCAGGCGGATCGACTACGTCGCGCTGTCCGACGACCAGGCCACGACGCGGTTCACCGCCGCGGGCGCCCCGCCGTGGTACGTGGCGAACGTGGTCCGGCTCTTCGACGGCCTGCGCCGGGGCGCGCAGGCGGAGGTCCGCGACACCGCGGGCGCGTTCGGCGGCGAGGCCCGCTCGGTGCGGCAGTACCTGCACGAGAACGCGAGCGCCTTCGCCTGACCGCCTGACCGCCGTTCCCGACCGCCAACCGTCGTCCGCTCCGGGCGGCGGTTGTGTGCTGTCCGGGCGTTGCCGGCCCGCCACCGGCGGAACGGTCGCGGAACGGGCGCCGCCCGACGATGCTCCGCATGACAACAACACCCCTCCCGACCAGGCAGATCGACACCGGACCCGGTGCGTCGCGCCGGATCGCCGTCGCCGCCCTCGCCGGGACGACGATCGAGTTCTACGACTTCCTCGTGTACGGCACCGCCGCCGCGCTGGTGTTCGGCACGGTCTTCTTCCCCGCCCTCGGCGCCGTGGCGGGCACCGCGGCCGCGCTGGCGACCGTCGGCGTAGCGCCGCTGGTCCGGCCGGTCGGGGCGGTCGTCTTCGGGCACCTCGGCGACCGGCTCGGCCGCAAGCGCACGCTGATCTACACCCTGCTGCTGATGGGGTTGGCCAGCGTCGCGGTCGGCCTGCTGCCGGGCACGGCCGCGATCGGCGGAGCGGCCCCCGCCGTACTGGTGGCGTTGCGGGTCCTGCAGGGGATCGCAGTCGGCGGCGAGTGGGGCGGCGCGGCGCTGCTCGCCGTCGAGAACGCGCGACCCGGCAGGCGGGGCAGCTTCGGGATGTACCCCCAGCTCGGCCACGGGATCGCGTTCGCGCTGACCAGCACCACGTTCCTCGCCGCCGGGCTGACCATGAGCCGGGAAGCGTTCCTGGCGTGGGGGTGGCGGATCCCATTCCTGCTCAGCGTGGTGCTCGTGGGCCTCGGGCTCTACGTCCGGCTGCGGGTCGAGGAGACGCCGGTGTTCCGCTCAGGGCTCGCCCGGCACGGCCGCAGCCGCGTGCCGCTCGGCGAGGCCTTCCGCAGGCACGCCGCGCAGATCCTGCTCGCGGGCGGAGCGTTGAGCCCGGCGTTCGCCTTCGGCTACCTCGGCACCGTCTACCTCACCAGCTACGGCACCGCGGTGCTCGCGCACCCGCTGCCCACGGTGCTCCTGCTCGGGATCCTCGGTGGCGGCGTGCTGGCCGCGTTCACCGCGCTCAGCGCACGGCTCTCGGACCGCTTCGGGCGTCGACGCATCGTGCTCGGCGGGAACGTCGCCGCGGTCGCCGTCGGCCTCGCCGTGTTCCCGATCATCGACACCCGCAGCACCGCGATGTTCGCCGTCGGGCTGTGCCTCGTCCTGGCCGTCGGCGGCATCGGGCTCGGTCCGGCCGCGGCGTTCCTGCCCGAGCTGTTCGCGACCCGTTACCGGTACACGGGCGCGGGCGTGGCCTTCAACCTCGCCGCCATCCTCGGCGGTGTGGTGCCCGCGGTCCTCGCCGCGTCGCTGCAGGCGCGATTCGGCAGCCCCGCCGTCGGATTGTTGCCTGCCGGGCTGGGGCTGCTCGGCACCTGCTGCGCCCTCGCCCTCCCGGAGACCCGCGACCGTTCGTGGGACGCCTGACGGGGATCACCGGGCCAACACCCAGACGATCAGCAGTATCAGCAGCAGCACGCCGATCCCGCCGCCGCCCGACGAGCCGTGGTTGCCGCCGTCCGCCAGCACGAGTGCGAGTGCCTGCGTCACACCCTTGGGTGCCCGGAACGGAGGATTATCCCGCGCAGTCGGTGAGATCGGCTTCCGCCGGGTAAGCGGGTGTCGTGAGTGATCAGGAAAGCCGCGCGACCGCACCCGGACAGCTCACCGGGCTGGTCGTCGTCGTCGCACTGGTGTCGGCCGTCTCGGGGATGCTCTACGGCTACGACACCGGCATCATCTCGGGCGCCCTGCTGCAGATCACGAAGGACTTCGGCATCGGGGAAGGCTGGAAACAGGTGATCGCGGCCAGCATCCTGCTCGGCGCCGTGATCGGGGCGCTCTCCTGCAGCTGGCTCTCCGAGCGGCGGGGGCGCAAGGGCACACTGCTGATGCTGGCCGTGGTGTTCGCCATCGGTTCGCTGTGGTGCGCCTTCGCCCCCAACCCGGTGCTGCTCTCGCTCGGGCGGATCGTGCTGGGCTTCGCGGTCGGTGGCGCGACCCAGACGGCGCCGATGTACGTCGCCGAGCTCGCGCCGCCGAAGTACCGGGGCAGGCTCGTGCTGGCCTTCCAGATCGCCATCGGCGTCGGGATCGTCATCGCGACGGTGGTCGGGGCCTCAGAGTCGATCATGTGGAGGTGGTCGATCGGGATCGCCGCCGTGCCCGCGGCGATCATGCTCGCGCTGCTGCTGCGGCTGCCGGAGAGCCCGCGCTGGCTGGTCCGGGGCGGCGACCGCGACGGCGCCGCGGCGGTGCTGCGCCGCGTGCGTCCCTCGGGCTTCGACGTCGACGGCGAGCTGGATGAGATGGCCGACCTCGCCCGCAAGGAGCAGAAGGCCAGCACCAGGGGCTGGTCGGGGCTGCGCGAGCGCTGGGTGCGGCCCGCGCTGGTGCTCGGCTGCGGGATCGCGATCTTCACCCAGCTCTCGGGCATCGAGATGATCGTCTACTACTCCCCCACGATCTTGACCGATGCCGGGTTCGCGGCCGACGTCGCGCTGGACGTGTCGGTCGCGCTCGGGCTCAGCTACCTGCTCGCGCAGCTGGGCGGCCTGGCGATCATCGACCGGGTCGGCCGCAGGCGGCTCACCCTCATCATGATCCCGGGGGCGGCCGTCGCACTGTTCGTGCTCGGGCTGCTGTTCGTCACCGGCCACGCGGGCCGCGACTCGATCGCCTTCGTGGTGGCGTGCCTGGTGGTCTTCATGCTGTTCAACGCCGGTGGGCTGCAGCTGATGGGGTGGCTGACCGGGTCGGAGACCTACCCGCTCGCCGTACGACCGGCAGGCACCGCGGTGCAGTCGGCCGCGCTGTGGGGCACCAACCTGCTCATCACGCTGACCCTGCTCAGCCTGATCACCGCCGTCGGGGTGGGCCCCGCGATGTGGCTGTACGCCGCGTTCAACGTCGCCGCGTGGCTGTTCGTGTACTTCCGCATGCCCGACCTGACCGGCGCCAGCCTCGAGGAGATCGAGCGGAAGCTGGCCGACGGCCGGTTCAAGCCCGCCGACTTCAGCCGTACCGAGGCCGCTCCGTCACCGCGCTGAGATCCACCGGCCGAGCGCCACTACCATCCACCGCGTGACCGCCTCACCGATCGCGATCGACACCGCCTCGATCGACGGCGGAGTCGTCATCGCGGTGGCGGGCGAGATCGACCTCCTGACCGCCGACGAGCTGACCGAAGCCCTCGCGACGCAAGTCGCCGGGCAGGCGCTCGTCGTCGTTGATCTCACGGCGGTGAACTTCCTGTCGTCGAGCGGGCTGGCGGCGTTGGCCTTGGCCCATCGCGCGGCCGTGGAGGCGGGTCACGTGCTGCGCCTCGTGGCGGGCAACCGCGTCACGTTGCGGCCGATCCAGATCACCGGGTTGGCGGACGAGATCGGGGTGTTCGCGTCCCTGCCCGACGCGGTGGCCGGGGTGGCTCCGTTCGACTCTCCCGTCGAGCACGGCTGAGATGCCCGGCGAAGACCGCCCGATCGGCGGCGACACCGACGACGCGCTCACCGGCGCCCCCGACCCGACGGTCTCGGCCGCCACGATGGTCAACCCGCTGGACCTCCCGGGCATCCCGGCCGACGCCGCGCGGTTGGTGGGCGTCCGCCGGACGCTGCAGGACTGGGCGCTGGCCGCGGGCCTCCCCCACACCACCGCCGCGGACGTCGTGCTGGCCGCCTACGAAGCCATGGCCAACTCCGCCGAGCACGCCTACCGGAACCGGTCGGGCACGATCGACCTGCTCGCGACCTGCGACGACGACGAGGTGGTCGTCACCGTGCGCGACCGCGGCGACTGGCGCCCGCCCCCCGCGGACCCCGGCCACCGCGGACGCGGCCTGATGATGATCAGATCGATGTCGCAGGCCGAGGTCGAGCCGGGCCCGCACGGCACCACGGTGCGGATGCGGTGGCCCCGCCCCTGACATCGCGCTGACATCGGCGCTGACATCGGCGCTGACATCGGTGCTGGGATCAGACAGGCGCTTTGCGCAGCACCAGGAGCGCGATGTCGTCGTGACGGCCCCTGAACCGTTCGAGCAGCTCGACGCACAGCTGCTCGGGCTCGACGTCGAGGCGCACGGTCGTGCGCAGCTCCTCCATCGCGGTGTCGAGATCCAGGCCGGGCAGCTCGACCAGGCCGTCGGTGACCAGCACGAGCGACCACGTGGCGGGCAGCACGTGCACGCTGCTGGCGGGCCGGGTGCCGCCGAGACCGAGCATCCGCCCGTAGACGTCCAGGTAGCGCGCCCCGGTGTCGTCGACGAGGAGCGGCGGCAGATGACCGGCGTTGACCACCCGCAGCTCGTCGGACGACGGGTCCAGCAGCAGGACGCACAGCGTGGCGAACTCCCGCCGGTGGTAGCGCATCAGCATGCGTTCGAGCAGGGTGACGAGCTCGGCGGGGTCGCCGTGCTCGATGGCGTAGGCGCGCAGGGCGTGCCGCAGCTCCACCATCACCGTGGCGGCGTGGATGGAGTGGCCCGCCACGTCGCCGATCGCGACGAGGAGCCTGCCGTCGGCCAGCTCGATCACGTCGTAGAAGTCGCCGCCGATCTCGGCCGTCTCGGCCGCGGGCACGTAGCGGGCGGCGATGTCCAGCCCCGGGATCCTCGGTGTGCGCTCGGGCAGGAAGCTGCGTTGTAGCGTGAGCGCGATGCCGTGCTCCTCGGTGTAGAGGCGCAGCGCGTCGGCGGCCAGGGCGGCGGCCTGGCCGAGCTGGACGAGCAGGGTCGTCTGCTCCGCGGTGAGCGGGGGCGCGGCGATCGCGACGGCAGGCGCGGGCTGGCCGGGCCTGCCGCTGACCAGCACGGCCTCCCAGCCGCCCAGTTCGGCGGCGGTGGGCGTGGCCGAAGCGCGACGCCTCTCGTGCTCCTGCAGCGCCCGCGTCAGCTCCGGCGGAGCGGTGTCCACCACGGGGTCCTGCCCGACATCGGCGACGGCCCGCCGCACGACCCTGTCGAGCGCGGGGACCAGCGCCATCGCGCGACACCCGAACAGCGCGGCCGTGCCCGCGGCGAGCGAGCCCGCGAGCTGGTCGAAGGTCGTCGCAGCGTGCAGGTCGTGGACGACGCGGCCCAGCTGGGTGAGCCGCCCGGCCAGCTCCTCGGCCGTCGCGCGGGCCCGGTAGTAGCGCAGCACGGCGTCGATGGTCGCCATGAGCTCGCCGGGCTCGACG
>Ga0247830_10000611_pt1 | contig 13116 bp, 11 predicted proteins | sample 12C_Control_Day5_FD_207766 | JGI IMG/M metagenome (GOLD analysis project Ga0247830, IMG submission 207766) | Soil microbial communities from agricultural site in Penn Yan, New York, United States - 12C_Control_Day5 | ecosystem: Environmental > Terrestrial > Soil > Agricultural land | place...
TGGCGCCCTCTGGCAGCCTCCCGATCAGGCGATACCCCAGGACCGGTGGAATCAGCATCGAGCTGGGCTGGCCGAGCATGGCCGCCTCGGCCTCGATGCCGCCAACGCCCCACCCGACGACGCCCAGACCATTCACCATGGTCGTATGCGAGTCGGTACCAAACACGGTGTCCGGATACGCGACGATGCCGCCGTCCTGCTCGTCGCGGCAGATGACGCGGGCCAGGTACTCGATGTTCACCTGGTGCACGATACCCGTCTCCGGCGGGACCACGCGGAAGTTGCGGAAGGCGGTCTGGCCCCAGCGCAGGAAGACGTAGCGCTCCCTGTTGCGCTGATACTCGAGGTCGGCGTTGAGCTCCATCGCATGTCCGGTGCCGAAGTGATCGACCTGCACCGAATGGTCGATCACGAGCTCCACCGGCTGGAGCGGGTTCACCTTGTCGGGATCGCCGCCGAGGGCGACGATACCGTCGCGCATCGCGGCCAGGTCGACGACACAGGGGACGCCCGTGAAGTCCTGGAGCAGGACCCGCGCCGGCATGAAGGAGATCTCTTTCTGGCCGGGAGCCCGGAGATCCCACGACGCCAGCGCGCGGATGTCGTCGCCCTTGACGAACGCGTCGTCCTCGCGCCGGAGCAGGTTCTCGAGCAGGATCTTGAGCGAGTACGGCAGGCGCTCGACACCCGTGAAGCCGGCCCTGGCCAGCGCGGTCAGGCTGTAGTAATGAAAGGTCTCGGCGCCGACCGTGAGGGCGGTGCGCGTCTTGAAGGAGTCCAGGCTGCGCATGATGTGATCTTGAGGATCATATCAAGGAAGGCCACGGCAGCGAGCGCGACGGACGACCGTTCATGGCAGGGTGAGAAGGAGGGGAGGGATGTTACAGATGCCAAATGTTTTGATCTCTTGATCTGGTGATCGGGTGATCGAACGGATGAGCTTTGGATCTGCCGATCTATCTGTCGATCTACCTGTCGACCTATCCGTTGATCTGTTGTCCTTCGCGTTTCCGCTTCGCCTACCGCGCGCGCAGGGCTTTCGGAGTGACCAGGCGCTGCAGGCCGCCGAGCACGAGATCCACGACCAGCGCCAGCAGTGCGGCGGGGATGGCGCCCGAGAGGATCATGCGGGTGTCCGAGAGCGCCAGGCCCGCGACGATTGGATCGCCAAGGCCTCCGGCACCGATCAGCGCGGCCAGGGTTGCGGTGCCGACGTTCACGACGGCCGCGGTCCGCACACCGGCCATGATTACGGGCGTGGCCAGCGGGACGCGCACGTGCCACAACACCTGCCGCGGCGTCATGCCCAGGGCGTGGGCGGCGGCAGCGGCGCCCGCATCGGCCGCCTGCACCCCAGTTACCGTGTTCTGCACGATCGGATAGAGCGAGTACAGAAAGAGCGCGACCACGGCGGGAAAGAACCCGATGCCCATCAGCGGCAACAGGAAGGCCAGGAGCGCGAGACCGGGGATGGTCTGGAGCAGTCCGACAGCCCGGACCACCGACGGCGCGGCCGTCGTCCGAGAGACCAGGAGCCCCAGCGGTACCGCCGCCGCGACGGCCGCCGTCAGAGACACACCCGCCAGTACCAGGTGACGCGCCGTGAGACGAACCAGCTCGCTCCGGCGCGACCAGAGATAGTCGCGCAGACTGGCCGGCGGCGCACTCCCTCGCGCCTCACCCGGGGTGCCGGCATCGCCGCTGAGCGAGGTCAAGCCAAGTTCGACCAGCGCGTCCCGCGCGACGATGGCGGCCGCCTCGCCATTGATCTCGACGCGCTCGTTCCATCGTCGCATGCGGAGGACGTCGATGCGTCCGCTCAGCTCGGTGAGGGCGGCCACGGCATCGGGCTGCTCGCGCGCCAGGGCCTCGCGAACCAGGGCGGCCGCATCGTAGGGCGGGAAGAAGCCACGATCGTCTTCGAGTACGGTGATGGCGTAGCGGCCGAGCAGGCCATCAGTGGAATAGGCATCGATGATGTCCACCGAGCCTGCCATCAGGGCCTGATACTTCACGCCCGGCGCCAACGCGTTCACGCTCTTGGGGTGGATATCGTACGCGGCCCGCAGGCCCGGCAGCCCGTCCGGCAGGCCAATGAAGTCGGCCGTGAAGCCGGCGCGCATGTCGCGGCTGACACGCGCGAAGTCACTGAGCGTTCGGATCCCCAACCGTTGGGCCATCTCGGTCCGGATCGACATCGCGTAGGTGTTCTCGAACCCGAGTGGCGGCAGCCACCGCACATCGAAGCGGGTGCGGAACTCGCGCGACACGATGTCGAACACCTTTGCTGATGCAGGATCCGGAGGCGCCTTGAGAATGACGAGGAGGCCGGAGCCCGTGTACTCCGGATAGACGTCGATGCTTCCCTGCTGGAGCGCCGGGAAGCTGATTTCGGTGCCGCCGAGTCCGAAGCGTCGCGCCACCTCGTGCCCGCGAGCCTCGAGCACCTGCGCGAACAGCTCGGCCAGCAGGTAGCTCTCGGCAAACGGTTTCGACGCGACGACGATCGGCCGAGCGCTCGGACGCGTCGTTCCGCTGCCAGGCTGCGAGCCTGCAGGCGTCGCGAGGGCCAGCGCCACTGTACAGACCACGGCGGCCGTGGTGATCCGAACGCTCATCGCCGGGCCTCATGGCCGACGCGCGCACGGGCCAGCAACTCCGCGACATACGGTGTGGCGGGAGCCGCCACCAATGTGTCCGGCGGCGCATCTTGCTCGATCCGGCCGGCGCGCATCACGGCCACCCGATCCGCCAGCAGGAATGCCTCATGCAGGTCGTGGGTCACCAGCAGAGTGGCGATGCCCGACTCAGCCCTGAGCGCGGCGAACATCTGCTGGAGATCGCCTCGGGTGATCGCGTCGAGCGCGCCGAACGGTTCGTCCAGCAGGACGATGCGAGGTGCTGCGGCCAGCGCACGGGCGATCGCCACGCGCTGCCGCTGACCGCCGGAGAGTTGATGCGGCCACCGGCGCCCGTAGGCCGCCGCCGGCAGCCCCACCTTCTCCAACGCGCCAGCCGCCGCGGACTCGGCGTCGTCCTGGCCGAGCAGCCACGGGACGAGCGCGACGTTGCGGAGCACCGTCCAGTGCGGGAGCAACCCGCCGTCCTGCGGCACGTACCCGATGCGACGACGAAGGGCCACGGCGTCCATCGCCCTGACGTCCTCGCCGCCGACGCGGACGGCGCCGCTCTCCGGATCCGTCAGCCGGTTGAACGTGCGAAGCAGAGTGGACTTGCCGGAACCGCTCTCCCCCACCAGGGCCACGCATTCACCCGCGCGCACACCGAGCGACACGCCCCCGAGCGCGGTGACCGAGCCAAAGCGGCGAACCACTTCTGAGGCCGAAAGCACCAATTCGCCCGCCATCATGGGTCGTGTGTCCTGGGTCGTGGGTCCTCTCAGAACTCGAGGAACATGTGCACGGTCACCATTGGCGCCACGCGCGTGCGATTCTCGAAGTCCACCCCGTCCAGGCGCCACATCGCACGGCCGTCGGGCCGACGGCCGACCGAGCGATTCTGGCCGTCGCCACCGCGCAACCAGTAGCGGACGCCTGCGCCCGCGTAGTAGACGCTGCCAGTCTCGACCACCGTCCGCTCGTCATAGAGTTGGCGGAGGTAGCCCCCGCCGACGACGACGAACGGCTGGATCCGCGTTCCGAGCCCAACCGTGGGAATCTGCCACACCACCGCGGCGTCGAACAGGTACTGCACCAGATGCTCGGCGTCGAGTGTCACCGCGGCCGCTTCCGCATCCTGTGACAGATCGGTAGAGATGCCAGGCCGCTGGTACGACACGCCACCCTCGACGGTCAGTGTCGGGGTCACGGCGAATCCCACGTGTCCCTCCACACCCACACTGCCGTCGACCGACGAGTGCGCGTCGAACAACGTGAACGGCGCAGCCGTGGCGCCGACGGCATTGCCGCGCAGCACCGCGGTGGCGTCTCCGATGGAGTATCCCCCGGTCCAGACCAGCCCGCCGCTCACCGTGACGTGATGCGCCAAGAGCGACGGCGGCGCCTGGCCACCTTGTGCGAAAACCTGCGCCGACGCGAGGGCCCACATCACGATGGCGGCAGCCCGCGGCCAGAAGCAGGGGCGACTCACTTCGGAGCCACCTGCACCTCGACCGCGCCGGACGATCCACCGGCGGGGGCCACGACCATGCGCGGCGCATACGCCGCGCGAAAGTCCACGTCCACGTCGCCCGAGAGGAAGCTCTCCACGTCCGCATCGTCCAGCGGCTCGACTCGCACGATGTGCGGTCCGGGGTCGAGTCCGGCAATCACGAAATCTCCGTTCGCGTTGAGCGAGAAGCCGCCCACGATTCGACCGCTCTCCGGATGGAACGCGACGACGTGGGCGCCATAGACGCCGCGCCCGTTCTTCGTGACGCGGCCGGTGATGCTACCGCTGGTCCGGTTTCCCGCATCGGCCGTGTAGAGATCCTGGACGGCCGCCTCGTCATCGTCCTGCAGGACGCGATCCGCGGTAGCTCCTGGCGTCAGGGCAATCGGAAACATCACCGCTCCGGAACCGAGGACGCGGCGGCCGCCGGTGGCGGTCCGCTCGGTCTCCCCGATGGCGGAGTGGCCGAGGCCGACGAAGTGACCGAGCTCGTGCAGGACCACCGATTCCACGTCCACGCGTCCGGCCTCACCCTGTGGAGCCACTGACCAGGTGAAGCGGGTGTTGAAGAAGATGTCCGCCTCCACCAGCGCGCCAGTCGAGGAATCGATCAGCAGGCTGGTCGCGCCCAGCACGCGATCGAGGTCCGGGCGGTCGAGGAATCCCAGCGTGTTGCGGCCGTCGAGCCCGACCGGCGACGCGGTCGTGAATCCCTGATCCGCGAAGCGCAGCGTCGTGCCGGGCACGGCCTGCCAGGTGGCCGCGGCACGCGCGACCGCCGCCCTCATGTCAGGAGCGGTGACCCCGGGAATGTCACGTTCGTTGACGAAGTAGCGAACCGCAGCATTTGCCCACTTCACGTCAACCGTCTGCCCACCGATGCGGAACCCGAACTTCAAGTAGGCGTGGGCAGGGGCGGACTGCGCGAGCGTCAGCACCGCGGTCAACAGGACTGCCACGGCACGAGTCATCGAGCCGCCTCGACGCGCCGAACGGCCTCCGCGAAGGCCGGCAACGAGAGCGGGCGCCGCGCAAGATCGCCACGCGCCGTAACCGGCGCGCCCGTCTCGATGAGGGGTGGTACGACCATCAACGCGCCAGACACGTCCGGAACGACGCGGTAGACTCCCTGCGACGTGCCGGTGATGACCGGCACGGCCGGGCCGCTGGCCTTGAGGAACAGGATGACGTGATCGCCCTGAACCAGTCGCGGGGCTCCGGGAATCAGGTTGATGAACGTGCCCACCTGTCCGCCCGGCACGCGAACGGTCACTTCCGCACCCCACTCGCCCTTCAGGTAACCGATCGCCTGGACCACAATCAGGCTCTCGATGCCGCGTCGATCGGCGGTCCACTGGCTGCGCACTTCGGTGACGCGGCCGTGAACGACGGCGCCAGATTCGCTGACCAGCTCGGGAAACGACAACGGCTTGACGGTGAGCGCCGCTACCGGCAGGCCGCAGCCAAGGACGCACGCGACGACAAGGGCACGCATGCCATGAGTGTAACGGAGTCGCCAGAATGGTCGAGGCTCAAGACCGTGCCGTTAACGGGCTCGAGCGTGAACCAGATCGACGATGGCGTCGGCAGCGCGGCCGCTCGCCCCAAGACCACCGAGCGCGGCCTTGACCTCCTCGAGCTCGCGTACCATCGTCTCCCGCTTCGCGCGATCGGTGAGCAGCGACACCGCCTCGTCGGCCACGGCCTCGGGCGTGCAGGCGTCCTGAATGAGCTCCAGGACAACGCGCCGTCCGGCGATCAGGTTGACCATCGCGTACATGTCGACCCTGGCGAGCGGCTTACCCAGCGTATAGGTGAGCGGCGAGAGCTTGTAGAGCACCACCATCGGCTTGCCGTGCATGGCGGTCTGCACGGTGGCCGTCCCAGAGGCCGTCAGCACTACGTCGCTCAGGCTCAGCACATCGTCGGTCCGGCCCTCGACGATCCGGCCGGCTGGCGCCGCCAGCGGCTCGAAGAGCCCGTCGTCCAGGTGCGGCGCACGCGCGACGATGAACTGCGCCGGCGGTACGCGCACCGCGATCTGGCCGGCGGCCAGGCCGAGCACGGCAGCAAGCCGGACCAGCTCGTTGGGGCGGCTGCCGGGCAGCAGCGCCACGATCGGGCGGGTGCCGTCCAGCTTGAATTCGCGGAGCAGCGTGGTTCGGTCGGCGCTGGGCGCCGTCATCTCGAGGAGCGGATGGCCGACGAAGCGCACGTCCATTCCTTCGCCACGGTAGAGCGCCTCCTCGAACGGGAAGATCACGAGCACGCGGTCGACCAGCGCCTTCATGACCTTCATCCGGCCCGGGCGCCACGCCCAGAGCTGGGGGCTGATGTAGTAGACGATCGGGATGCCGAGCGCTTTCACCGCCTTCATCAGACGGAAATTGAAGTCGGGGTAATCGATCAGCACCAGGACGTCGGGCCGATCGCGGCGAGCGGCCTCGACGAGTTGACGATACGTGGCCAGCGACCGGGGCAGGATCTTCAGCGCCTCGGTCAGTCCGGTGACCGAAAGGCCTCGAAAGTCCGCGACCAGGCGTGCGCCCGACGCGGCAAGGCCGGGGCCGCCGAGCCCGAACGCCTCGAGTCTCGATTCACGCGCCCGGAGCGCCCGGACGAGCGCGCCGGCGTAGAGGTCGCCGGACGGCTCGCCGCACGACAGCATGACCTTCACTGTTTCTTGAGGTCGGCCGAGAGCACGTCCACCCGGTCGATGGCGATGCGCTCGAACTCGCCGAAGCCCACGCCCTTCAAGGTCGCCACGAACTGGTCAGCGTTGCCGACGAGAACCACCGACAGGCGGTCGGGCCGGAGGAAGAACCGCGCCACGCGCTGGATATCGTCGGGCGAGACGCCGAGGACGCGATCCCGATACTTCGGCAATTCCTCGACCGACAGCTCGTAGAACAACTGGTTCAACACCTGCGTCGCAATCTGATCGGGTGTCTCGATGGTCAGCGGGAAATGACCGACCGCGTAGTCCTGCGCGGCCTCCAGCTCGGCCTCGTTGACGCGCTCGCGCTGCAAGCGCGAGAACTCCTCGGCAATCACTCGCAGCGCCTCGGCGGTGTTGGCCGTCTGCGTGTCGGTCTCCGCCACGATGGCGCCGGAGTCCTTGTAGCCGTCCAGATCGGCGGAGGCGCCATAAGTGAGTTGCCGTTGGCTGCGCAGCACCTGTTGCAGGCGGTTGGCCCCCTCGCCCCCGAGAATTTTCACTGCCTGATCGAGCGTCTCGAAATCGTCGTGCTTGCGGGCCACGCCGAGGTGGCCGACGCGGATTTCGGTCTGGACCGCATCGGGCCGGTCGATGACGATCACGCGCTTGGTGGGTTCGGGCGGCGCAATCGGTTCAAATTTTGGCAGATTCCCGGCAGGCCAGTCGCCGAAATACTTCTCGATGCCGGTCATCGCATCCGCCGCCGAGATGTCGCCGACGATCGCCACCAGCGCATTGTTGGGAACGAAGTAACGCTTGTGGAACTCCACGAAGTCCGCACGCGTGAGCGACTGCAGCGACTCCGTCGTGCCCGAGCCCGGGAGGCCGTAGGGGTGGAAGCCGAAGATGAGCCGATCGATCACGAGCCCGGCCACCGATTCCGGATCTTCTGCGGAGACCTTCAGCGCGGACAGCGCCTGTTGCCGCTGGCGCTCGATCTCGGCCTGGAGGAAGGTCGGGCGCCGCACGACCTCGGACATCAGCGCCAGTCCGGCCTGATAGTCGTCCTTCATGATGATGGCGTTGATGAAGCTGAGGTCGGTCCCGGCGCCCGTGCTGAGGATGCCGCCGATGTAGTCGATGTCATCGGCGATCTGCTGCGCGGTGCGGCTGCCCGCGCCCTGGTCCAGCAGCGTCGCCGTGAGCATGGCCAGTCCCAGTTTGCCCTTCGGGTCCTGCGCCGCGCCGGCGCGGACGATCAGCCGGACGCTCACGGCCGGCTGTTCGTTCTGGCTGACCAGCACCACGGTGAGCCCGTTCGCGAGCTTCTTGATCTCGAAGGGCGGAAACGTGACCGGGTGCGGCTGGAGCGGCCGCGGCGGGAACTCACGTGGCCAGGCCGGACCCGGCTGCGCGCTGGCGAAGGACGCGGCGAACAGGACCGCCAGCACGAACACGACGGCTGTCGCGTGGGTCCTCACTGGACCACCTCCGCGCCGCGCGACGCCGCACCTTTCGGCATGATGTGGATCACGACGCGGCTCTCAGGCGTGAAATAGGTCTTCGACACGCGCTGCACGTCGGCCTGCGTGATGTTCTGGAAGATGTCGAACTCACCGTCGGCGGTGGTGATGTCTGAGTGCAGCACTTCGGCATGCGCGAGGTGCGTGGCCTTCTGCTGCACGGTCTCGCGGCCGAGGATGTAGTCGCGCGCGAACTGATTCTTCGACCGTTGCAGCTCACGCGGCGTGACGCCCTCAGCCTTCATCCGATCGAACTCGGCGATCAGCGCCTTCTCCACCGTGGCCGGCGACTGACCGGGATTGACGATCGCCACGGCGTAGAACAGGTTCGGGTGCTCGATCAGATTGGCCTGACCGAACGCCGTCAGTGCCAGCCCGGTCTCGTAGACGAGCTTCTGATTGATCCGCGAGCTCTGGCCGTCCGACAGCACCTTCGCCGCGATGTGCAGCGGATAGGCATCGGGGTGTCCGTCGTAGGTGATGTGGTGCGCCACGACGACGGCCGGCAGCGGTACGGCCTCCTCGACCACCGCGCGCTTCTCCTTCGCCTGATGGGGCTCGCGCGGGATATCGCGGGGGACGGCCTTGGCAGCCTTCGGCACGCGGCCGAAGTACTGGTTGACCAGGTTGGTGGCCTCCGCCACGTCGAAGTCGCCCGACAGCACCACGGTCACGTTGGACGGCACGTAATAGGTGTGGTAGAAATCCCGGACATCGGCCAGGGTCGCGGCGTTCAGATCTTCCATGCTGCCGATTACCGGGTGTCGGTAGGGATGCACGGTGAACGCCTGCTCGTAGATGATCTCGTTCAACCGGCCGTAGGGCTGGTTCTCGATGCGCATCCGCCGCTCTTCCTTCACCACCTCGCGCTCCCGCACGAAGGTTTCCTGCTCGATTCGCAGTGTCGCCATCCGATCGGCCTCCATCCAGAGGACGAGCGGCAGGAAGTGTGCCGGCACGGTCTGCCAGAACACGGTCGTGTCCTCGTTGGTGTAGGCATTGGCCTGGCCACCGACCGACGCGACGATCGAGGTGTGCTGCTCGGGCTCGACGTTCCTCGAGCCCTTGAACATCAGGTGCTCGAAGAAATGCGCGAAGCCGGTGCGGCCTGGCTTTTCGTCCTTCGACCCCACGTGGTACCAGAGCTGTACGTTCACGATCGGCGTGGAACGATCCTGATTGAGAATCACCGTCAGCCCGTTGGGCAACTGCATCCGCTGGTAGACGAACTTCGGCGGACGCGACGCCGCCTCCGGGCCCGCACTCCAGACCACGGCCGCCGCGACCACCGCGACCACGAACCTCACGCCACGCTCCGCCTGCCTTGATGACGCCATCCGTCCGTTCACCCCTGTTGCTGCTCGAGCACCTCGAGGCGCTGCTCGAGGTCCCTGAGCCGTTTGCGCATCTCGGGCAGCTTGCGGAACACCGCCGACGCCTTGCGCCAGACAATGTTCTCGATGGCCGGATAGCCCGAGACGAATTCGCCCGGCTCCACCGAGTTGGTGATGCCCGACTGTCCCACCGCCTTGACGCCATCTCCCAGCGTCAGGTGGCCGCCGACGCCGACCTGCCCGCCGAGCACGACGTTGCTGCCCACCTTCGTGCTTCCCGCGATGCCCACCTGCGCGGCCAGCAGCACGTTGTGTCCCAGCACGACGCCGTGACCGATTTGCACCAGGTTGTCGATTTTCGTGCCCGCCTGGATCCGTGTCTCCCCCACCGCCGGCCGATCAATCGCCGTATTCGCGCCGATCTCGACATCGTCCTCGACAATCACCGGTCCGGCCTGCGGGATCTTGACGTGAGTGCCATCGGCTCGCGTCGCAAAGCCGAAGCCGTCGCTGCCGATCACCGCCCCGTTCTGGACGACGACGCGGTCGCCGACGGTGCACCGCTCGCGGATTGAGACGTGCGCGTGCACGATACAGTCGGCTCCCACGACCGCGCCTGGACCGACGACCGCGTGCGGGTGGAGGACGGTGCGCTCGCCGACCCGAGCCCGGGATTCGACCACCGCGAACGGGCCGATCGAGGCGGTGGGTGCGACCTCGGCATCCGGTGCCACGGCGGCCAGCGGGTGCACGCCGGACGGTGGACGTTCCGCTGGCATCAGCAGGGCCGCGGCGTGCGCCAGCGTCACGTACGGCTCGGCGCTGCGCACGATCGCACACGGGGCGGAACGGACGTCGGGTCCGGCGATCACGGCGCTCGCACGCGTGCGGTCGAGCGCGCGCGCGTACTTCATGTTGGCCAGGAACGTCAGATCGCCGGGGCCGGCCTGCTCGATCGTGGCCACCCGCACCAGGTTCAGGCTGCCGTCGCCTTCGAACGGGCAGCCCAGTGCGGCGGCCAGGTCGGCTAGCGTCACGCGGTCGAGAATATCATGCAGGTGGAGCGGCCATTCGCTCGACGAAGCGCGCCAGGTGGGCCAGCCGCAGGCGCTCGGCGGCCTCATGAATCAGCCGGTAGCGCTCGGGAGGCTCGGTCACCACCGCCCGGCCAATCGTGGTCAGCGCCGGGTTCGGCGTCACCGACCATTCCACCTCCCGCAGGCCACGGCGCGCACCGCGGAATGCGAGGAAGTGGCCGACGACCGTGAACGTGAAGAAGTAGCCGAAAACGTTGGGCCCAGGGACGACGACGAACGGAAGAGAGGCGATCAGGCCTAACGCGTGAAGCGCCAGCAGCCGCAGGTGGCGGTCCGCGTCCTTCTGGAGTCCCTGGCGGAAGAGCCGCAGCGCCTCGTTCGGATCGAGCTCCTCGGAAACGTGCAGCTCGGCTCGGTCCGCGCGCCGAAGCCGCCACAGCAGGCGCTGTTCGGCCACGCGCTCGGCCACCCAGCACAACAGCTTGCGCTGGAGCCGGCCCAGGGTCGTGGTCGGCGCCTCGTGCGTCTTCTCGTGCCGCTGCAGTTCCGCTTCGCGGACCATTTCCGCAAAGCGGGCGCCCATGCGCGCGAAAAACCCTTGCCGGCCGGCCTGGCCCGGCTCGGGCTCGGGCGCCTCGTCCTGTTCGAAGTACGGCTCGAAACGGCCGCCCGCCAGGGGAATGAAGTAGACGTTCAACCCATCACGCTCCGTACCTACCTACTATGGACGACGGATCCGGCGTGGGGTTCTGGGCAGGTCGACGGCAACCGCCGGCCGGCCTGCCTGATCCCAGGCGCCGGCGATCACGGCGGCCACGGCCGATATGGACTGGTTCATTCGCCGTTCGAGCACGGGCAATTGCGAGACACGGAACACCGCGAAATATTGATCGTCGTAGAGCTCTCGTCCCTCCGCGGCCTTCTTGTCGGCTTCGAGCACGCCGGCGGCCAGACGATTGGACGCCAGCAGGACCTCAAACATGAACTCGCGGGGCCTGGTGACCGGTGTGCCCGCCACCGGGGCCAGCGCGACCTGTGCCTGATTGCGCTCGAACAACTCGCCCTCCCAGCGCCCGTGAAGGCCCTGCTGGAGCGTGAGCTGGCCGTCGTAGTTGACCACCGCGTGCAGGGGCACGTGACCGTCGGCGACGTAGTGCGCCAGGATGGCCGAGTAGAAGACGAGGTTCTCCAGAACGTAGCCGGGCGGGTTCGGCCGCGCCAGCGACTCGAAGGCCCGCTGGAGGTGACCGTAGAACTCCTGCACGCGCCACGGCAACCGCCCCTGGTCGTCGAAGAACTCGCGGCCAAACTTCTGGACCGCCGCGTCGTACTCTCGCGGCAGGCCCTCGAATGGATAGTTGCCGAAGGCCTCGTGATCCATGTCGAGGAAATGATTCGGCGGCTCGGTGTCGAACCCGGCGGTGCGCCACATGTCCGGATCGACCGAGCGCTCGACGAACACGGCGCGATGCTTCTCGAAGAGCGGCCGGAGCACCGGCGGCAGCAGCGCAATCGCCCGGTCGGCAATCACCTTGTGCGCTGCAAATCCCCAGGCGAAGGCGGGCGCGGGAACGGCCAGGCAGACGACGATTGCAAGACTCAGCCGCATCCCGTGATTGTACCCTCCGAGCTGGTGATCCCGTGACCCGGTGAATCAACGAGTCATCAATCGCCAATCGCCAATCGCTCAATCGCTCAATCAATCGCTCAATGACAATCACCAATCATCAATCACCAATCACCAATGACAACCCCGCCCAGCCGGCTCTCGCGCCCGCATCCGAGTAGCGGTAGTCATTGAGGAGCACCCGGGGCGGTGCCGCGGTCCGATCGACCACCACGAACGGAAAGCGCGACCACCGCAGGAAGGCCTGCGCGCGCGGGGTGGCCAGCGCTGCCGCGGCTTCGGGCTGGCTCAGGCCCCTCTCGACGCCATAGCCCGCCGGCCGGAAGTGGGGTACGGGCTCGAACCAGATGAACCCCTTCTCGTAGCGATCGCCGGTGTCGACCAGCACCTCGCGGCGAAACGGATTGACCGGCACCGGCGTGACCATGAAGCGGGTGTCCTGCGGCCGGCCCGCGCGCGTCAGCCCGTCGCGGACGACGGCACGGGCCCAGACGTTCGACGCCAGCATCGCGACCATGTAGGCCGCGGACAGCACGAGGGCGACGCGCGCCGGTCGTGTGGGAGAGGCACGACGCGCGCGGGCCGCTCTCGCGGCCATCCAGATCCCACCGCCCAGCGCGAGGTAGAGCCACGGATCGACGATGTACAGCGCGTCGCCGTAGAACCAGCGTCCGGAGAACGGCATCAGCAGCCGGACGCCGTAGCTGTTGAGGACGTCCATGAAGATGTGCGAGTAGAGGCCGACGTAGGACAGGAGGAGCAGGGATCTGAAGTCGGGTGCGGGCAGGTGCGGACGGGTGCGGGC
>Ga0247830_10000612_pt1 | contig 13108 bp, 11 predicted proteins | sample 12C_Control_Day5_FD_207766 | JGI IMG/M metagenome (GOLD analysis project Ga0247830, IMG submission 207766) | Soil microbial communities from agricultural site in Penn Yan, New York, United States - 12C_Control_Day5 | ecosystem: Environmental > Terrestrial > Soil > Agricultural land | place...
CTTCAGGGGGAAGAATCGGTTGTCCACCACGCGCACGAAGTTGTCGGGATCGAACCTCGGGGCGTAGCGCAACTCTGCCGTCGCCGTCACGGGGTCGAGTGCGGGCTCCCCGGCCCCGCCGGAAGGCTGAGTGGGCTGCGGGTCACAGCTCAGGATCGGCAGCGCCGCGAGGAGCAGGAGGGGCAAGCTGGAACGGGGCATCGGGGTCTCCTTCGGGGGCAGGGAAAGGCTCTCGCTGGATGGAGCCTGCCACCCTGTTGGTTTGTGACGGCGACGGGCCGGGGTCGGCTCGTCACAAGCTCTCCGTAACGTGGGCTCCCTTGTAGCGAAGCCCGAGCCTTCACGGCCTTCCACGGGCAAGGTCCGCTCCGGGGTTGTCACGGTCGTGTCATACTGACAGTGTACGATCCGACGGGGAAGCACAGCCATGAGCCTTGAGCTATCCGTCGTCGTCCCGGTCCATAACGAGACCGGCAACGTGGGCCCGCTCCTGTCGGAGATCTGCGCGGCGCTTGACGGCCGCGCGGAGTATGAGATCATCTGCGTCGATGACGGGAGCGACGACGGAACGGGGGAAGGCCTGGTGGCACTACGGCCGGCGTTCCCGCGGCTGCGGCTGATCCACTTCCACCGCCACGCCGGCCAGAGCGCCGCCATCATGGCCGGAGTGGGGGAGGCGCGCGCTGCCTGGATCGCCACGCTCGATGGGGACGGGCAGGACGACCCGGCGGACCTCTCGCGGATGCTCTCGATGGCGCACGACCCCACAGCGGCGCCAACGCTCATGCTCGTCGTGGGCCAGCGGGTCCGGCGCCGCGATACGCTCGTCAAGCGGGTCTCCTCCCGAATCGCGAACGGCGTTCGCGCCCGAGTGCTGGGTGACGCGACGCCCGACACCGGATGCGGTCTGAAACTGTTCAGTCGCGAAGCATTCATGGCGCTGCCCCGGTTCGATCACATGCACCGCTTCCTTCCGGCGCTCTTCCTTCAAGCGGGTTGGCAGGTGGCCTCGGCGCCGGTGACGAACCGGCCGCGCCTGCACGGCCGCTCAAACTACGGGGTGCTCGACCGGCTGGGCACCGGCATCGTCGACCTCCTGGGGGTTCTCTGGCTCAAGCGCCGGGCCCTCCGTCCCGTTACCGCGGATACGATCGATGAGCATTGAGCATCTCTGGCTTCTCCTGGGCCTCCTCGGACAGGGGCTGTTCTCCCTGCGTTTCCTGGTGCAGTGGTGGCGCAGCGAGCGGGAGCAACGGAGCGTCGTCCCCATCGGGTTCTGGTACCTGAGCCTGGGCGGAGGCGTGCTCTTGCTCTTCTATGCCATCCACCGGCACGACCCGGTCTTCACACTCGGGCAGGCCACCGGCGTGGTGGTATACCTCCGCAACCTGCAGCTGATCCATCGGACACCGCAATCCGCCTGAAGCTCCCGTGAAGCACCGGCCGGAGTGGTGGTGGGTGGCGCTCTGGGGGGTGCTGGTCGCGGTCGCGCTCACGCTGCGGCCGCTACTCCCAATCGACGAGACGCGATACCTGTCGGTGGCGTGGGAGATGTGGCTCCGACAGGACTGGCTGGTCCCTCACCTCAACGGCTCGCCGTACCCCGACAAGCCCCCGCTCCTCTTCTGGGGTATCCTGCTCGGCTGGCGCGTCTTCGGCGTCAACGAGTGGTGGCCCAGGCTGCTCCCGCCGCTCGCGGCTCTTCTCTGTCTGTTCCTGCTGGTGAACCTGGCCCGACGGCTCTCGCCCGACGGCCTTGCCGCTCGCACCGTGTTGTTTATGAGCGGACTGCTCTGGGTCCTCTACTCGACGCTGGTCCTCTTCGACACACTGCTGACCGCGTGCGTTCTGCTGGCGCTGGTCGGAGCGGCGGACGCCGCGAGCGGCCGACCGATCCGCGGCTGGATCGCCTACGGGATGGGGGTGGGGCTCGGTGTGCTTGCCAAAGGACCAGTGGTACTGGTGCACGTGCTTCCGGTGGCGCTGTTGGCGCCGTGGTGGAGCGTCACGGCTCCGGTTCGGCGACGGCGCTGGTACCTCGGCCTGGTCGCGGCGGTAGCGCTCGGCGCGGCGATCGGATTCGCCTGGGCGTTGCCCGCCGGTGCTCGCGGAGGCCAGGCATATCGGGAGGCGCTCCTGTGGAAGGAAAGCGTGGGGCGGATCGCTCACGCTTTCGCGCACCGGCGGCCGTGGTGGTGGTATCTCCCCCTGTTGCCGCTCCTGCTCTTCCCATGGGCGCTGTGGCCGTCACTCTGGCGGTCATTCGCGGAGCTTCGGCGCGGACCACCCCAGGTTGCTACCCGGTTCGCGCTCTCGTGCCTCGTTCCGGGGCTCATCGTTTTCTCGCTCATCAGCGGCAAGCAGGTTCATTACCTGATGCCGCTCTTGCCTGTGTTCGCGATCCTCGCGGGCACCGCGATCGCCACCCGCCCGAGGCCGATCTCCCTCAGTCTCGTGAGCCCAGCTCTGCTCATCGTCGCCCACCTCGCTGCCGCGGGGCCGCTGGCGTGGCGCTACGATCTGCGACCGGCCGCGGCGGAGGCGAAGGACGCCGAGCGCGCCGGAAGGCCGGTCGCGTACGTGGGAGGGTACGAGGGACAGCTCCACTTTCTGGGCCGTCTCGAGCGCCCACTCGAAGAAGTGAAGCTCGCGGACGTGGGTCGTTGGAGAGCCGCCCATCCCGGAGGGTTGGTGCTCTTCAGAAAGACGCCTGCCAGCTCAGCGCCACCGTCCCTTCCTTTCCGACCAAAACGGCCGGCGGCCGGAGATTGAAGATTCGCCATCGGCCGTTGACGACCTTGGCCGTGGTGATGCCGAGGATCGCGCCGAAGGCGGTATCCGTGAGCCAGTGGCGATCGTCGTTCATGCGTGACCAGGCGGTGCCGGTGGCGAACGTGTAGAGCAGGACGTCCGCAACCGGACTTCGGATCTCGTCCGCCAGCGTGGTGGCGACGGCGAAGGCGGCCGTCGTGTGACCCGACGGCATCGAGAAGCGGAGCTCGGTGCCGTCGGAGTCCTTGAGGGAGCTGAACGGGTGGAACTCGAACGCTCCCACGCCTTCCGCAGGCCGGGAGCGGCTGAGAAGATACTTGACGCCGGTGGAGGCCACCGCGCTGGCGGCGACGGAGGTGATGGCCCGTGCCCCGGTGCGCGTCACGTCGTCGTCGCCGATGATCAGGCCCGCTGCCGTCAGCCCGACCGTGATCCCACCCCACCAGATCGGCTCACCCTCGCGCCGAAAGATGCCGGCGGCGTCATCGGTGCCCTCGGAGCGATGGTCCTGGATCCAGTCCTGAATCGGCTCGTCTACCACGGACAGGAGCGCCACCCCGCCGACGGCGGCCGCTGCTTCGTACCAGCGAATCACGTGGGGGCTGCGCGGCGCGGTCGGGACGCTGTCGGTGGCCTGGGCCTCCAGCCGCGAGGCGGGGAAGCCTGCCAGGACCGCGACGAGTGCCAGCCCCGACCAACCGGCGGCCTTCGCCGGGCCGCGGACATGGAGTGCGCGGACGGCTTCAAGTCCCACCGGCAGGAGCAGGAGTGTCACTCCGGTCGAAACAATGAGCCCGCCGATGACCGCGATCGCCAGCGGCTGCTGCAGCTCGGCGCCAGCTCCCAGACCAAGAGCGAGCGGCACCAGGCCGGCCAGGGTACACAGCGTCGTCATCAGGATCGGCCGGAGCCGCAAACGGCCGGCGCCAACCAGCGCATCGCGAGGCGCCTCGCCCTTTCGCCGGAGCGCCTCAGCGGCGTCGAACAGCAGGATCCCGTTCTTCACGATCAGTCCGACCAGCAGGATCAGACCCATGAAGCTCGAGACGTTGAGCGGCACTCCGGTGACGGCCAGCGCCACCAACGCGCCGGTGAGGCCTACGGGTATCGCCAGCACGATGGCGAGCGGGCCACGCAGCGCGTTGAACTGCGCGACCAGCACCAGCAGCACCGCGCCGACCGCCAGAGTCAGCACGGCGAGGAGCTCGCGGAAGGACTGCTGCTGGCTGGCGTGCTGCCCGCCGTACTCCAGGGCTACCCCCGGTGGCATTGCGACCGTGCCGACAGCGGCGCGGATGTCCCGCATGACCGCGCCTAGACTCCTTCCCTCGACCTGGCCAGTCACCGCCACCATCGGCCGCCGATTTTCCCGGAGCAACTCGGCGGCGTCAGCCGTATCACGCACCGTCCCGAGCCGCCCCAGCGGGACCCAGCCGCCCGGGCCGAGGATGGGAAGCGCCGACACCACGTCGGGGCGGTAGCGGACGCTGTCGGGGACCCGCACCCGGATCGGCACCAGACGGTCCGGCTCCCGCGCGCTCCCGGCTTCGGTGCCGAACAGCGCACCTCTCGCCTGCGCTTCGACGTCCACCAACGACAGCCCCAGCCGGGTGACGCGCACTGGATCGAGATCTACCCGCACCTCGGGGTCGTCGCCCGCGATCCCATCATACAGGTCCACGAGCCCCGGAACACCGGCGACTGCTTTGACCACCCGCCGCGCGGCCGTCTCCGCGGTGCCCAGGTCCGCGCCGAAGAGCTTGAGCTCCACGGGTGCAGGAGCCCCCGCGAGATCCCCCATGACGTCCTGCAGCAACTGCATGAACTCCATCCGCACCGCAGGCGCCCGTTCCTCGCCCGCCCGGCGCACGCGGTCGATCACGGTGTATACGGACACGGAGCGCCGGCTCCGCGGGGTGAGCAGCACGGTGAAGTCGCCGCTGTTCTGGGCGGTAGCCGCGAAGCCGAGCTCGGCGCCAGTGCGCCGGGTGAATGCCTGGATGTCGGGGTCGGAGCGGAGGATGCCTTCGAGCACGCGCATCTGTCGGTCCGTCTCGGCGAGGGAGCTGCCGGGCGGCGTTCGGTAGTCGAGGATGAATCCCCCCTCGTCCATCTGCGGGAGGAACCCTGTGCCGAGGACGCGCAGGAGCAAGGCGGCCGTCGCCAGCAGGACGGCAGCTGCCGCCAGCGCGGTCCGCCGGTGGGCGAGCAGCCAGGTCGCCGCCGTCACGTATCGGCGATCGAGCCAGTCCAGACGGTGATGCCGGGCGCCCTCGGGGCCGGTCGCCACGAGCCAGCGTGACAGGAGGACGGGGATCAGAGTCGTCGCGAGCGCGAGCGAGACGAGCACGGCCATTGCAAGCGAGAATGCGAAGGCACGAAAGAAGGCGCCGACGACGCCTTGCAACAGGCCGAGGGGGGCGAAGACGACCACAGTCGTGAGGGTCGAGCTCGCGACCGGCCCGAGGATCTCATCGGTGGCGGCGCGGACGACCTCCGCGGGAGCCTCGGCCGGGTGCTGTCCGAGCCGGCGCTCGATGTTCTCGACCACTACGACGGCGTCGTCGATCACCAGCCCGATGGCGACCGCCAGTCCGCCGAGGGACATCAGGTTCAGCGACTCGTGTCCCAGGTCGAGGCCCAGCAGTGTGATCGCCACCGTCACGGGCAGCGTCAGGGCGGCCGCCACGGTCGTCCGCCAGCGGCGCAGGAAGAGCAGCAGCACCGCGACCGCGAGCGCGCCCCCCACCAGCATCGCGTCCCGAACGCCGGCCATGGACGCTCGCACCAGCTCAGCCTGGTCGTAGACCGATTCGAGTCGCACGCCTGCCGGGAGCAGCGGTCTCACCGAGTCGAGCGACGCACGAACCGCGCGCTGCAGCGCGAGGGTGCTACCGTCAGGCTGGCGCGCGATGTTGATGAGCGCCGCTGGACGCCCGTTTCCGGAGACGATCTGCCAACGGTCCTGGGCCCCGTATCCGACTGTCCCGAGGTCGGCGACCCGCACGAACCTGTCCCCCGCACGTCGCACGACGATCCCGCCGACCTCGGTCGGCGTGTTCGTCAGGCCGGAGACCACGATGCCGTACTGCCGGTAGCTCCGATTCACGCGGCCCGCGGCCACGGCCTGGTTCGCGCTCCGGATCGCGTCGGCGACCAGGTCGACGCTGAGATGGTTCGCAAGGAGGCGACCGGGATCGAGTTGCACGGCGATCTCGCGCACGAGCCCCCCTTGCACCTCGACCAGGCCGACATCCGGGACTCCCGTCAGGCGCGGCGCCACGACGAAGTCGGCGAGATCGCGAAGGACGAGCGGGTCAACACCGGTCAACTCGTACTGCAGGATGGGGAACACGGACGGCGTGAGCCGCTCGGCGGTGAGTTGAACCTCCGGTGGAAGGTCGGCGCCCGTGGACGCGAGGCGCCCTTGTACCTGACTCAGGGCGAACTGCATGTCGGCATCGGGCCGGAAGTCCAGGCTCAGCTCGGCCGCGCCCCGGAAGGTTCGGGTGCGGATGCGCCGAAGATCGACGACTCCGCCCAGCGCCTGCTCGAGTGGCCGGGTGACGGCCACCGTCATCTCATGCGCCTCGAAGGTGCCCGCGCGGGCGAGCACCACGATTCGGGGATAGGTGACCTCAGGGAAGATACCCGCGGGGAGGGTGAGTAGCGCGTAGATGCCGGCGAGCACCAGGAGCAGGACGCCAACGCAGATCGCGGTGCCATGGCGCTGGGCGGCTCCCGCGATGCTCATCTCGCCGTCCCGTCGTGCGGGACGACGCGGATGCCGTCCTCGAGTCCGGCGGCGCCGGTCGTGACGACTACCTGGCCGGGCTCGAGGGGTCCCGTCACCTCGGCTCGGTCGCGCTGGCGGATGCCCACGGCCACCAGTCGCCGGTGGGCGATGGAGTCGTTGCCCACCACGAACACCGCCGGCCTGTCGCCGGCGAGGACGAGCGCGGCGTCCGGCACCACGAGCGCGTCATATCGCACGCCGACCGTGATCCGCGCGCTCGCCGCGGCGCCGGCGCGGAGCCGGCCCTCGCGATTGGGCACGCGAACGAGCACCTGACCGGCGTTGGTGAGCGTGTCCACCGCGGGGGCAAGGGCCGCGATCTGCCCGGCATGGGGTGTCGGATTGCCCTCGCCCGTCACGGAGGCGCGCTGACCGCGATGCAGCCGCGCCAAGCCGTTGGCCTCGACGGCGGCGATCAGGTCCAGTGAATCAGAAGCGATCACTTCCGCCAGTGGAGCGCCGGCGTCGACCCGAGTGCCCTGCTGGACGGCGATCCTCTGGATCCGCCCCGCAATCGGACTCCTGACTTCCGTCCGGGCGAGCAGCTCCTTCGCCGCTCCGGCGGCCGCGGCGGCGGTCTGCGCTCCGGCTTCGGCCTCCTCGAGTCCTCGCCGCGAGGTGAGCCCGTCGGCGAAGAGCTGTCGCTGCCGACTCGCCTCGCGCTCGGCTTGGGCCGCCGCGACTTCCTGCTGTCGCGCCGTCGCCGCCAGCTCCGGCACGTCGAGCGCGATGACGAGCTGGCCCGCGATGACCGCGGTCCCGACCGGCGCCGCGACCCGCCGCACCACTCCTGCCGCCGCGGCGGTGAGCACCGCGTCGTGACCCGGCGTGGGTGCCAGCCGGCCGGTCACGACGATCTCCTCGACGAGGGAATCCCGAACCGCGTGGGCGACGGCAACCGGGACGGCCGTCCGCGCCCGAGGCTCCTCCGCGGCGCTGCGGCACGCGCCCGCGCCCAACGTCAGCAGCAGCGCAGGACAATAGACGTTTGCGCCGTGCATTCAGTCGGTGCTCCCGAGCAGCGCATGCCAGGTTGCCGCGGCGTCCTGATAGTCCAGGAGCGCCTGAATCGTCGCCAGCGCGACTTCCCGTTGGCCGCGCAGTGCGTCGAGGGCAGGCAGGATGTCCGTCGCCCCGGATCGGTACGCCTGCAGCGCACGGGCGCCGAGCGCCCGCGCCGACGGGAGTAGGGAGTCCCGGGCGAAACGGGCACGCTCCGCCGTCTCCTCGAGGTGGATCCGAGCCTCCCGCATCGTGCCGACGACCTCGAGCCGTGTCTCTCGTACCCGTGCCGAGGCCTCGGCGGCCCGCGCACTGGCCTCCGCGACTGCCCCGCCTCCCTGGTTCCACAGCGGCACCGGAATCGAGAGGCCGATCACTGCCTGTGCCCCGTCGGAGCTGGGGTCGTCCCACTCGGCGCCGGCCTGCACCGACGGGATCGGGATGCGCGCGCGGGACACTGCACGAGCGGCCGCAACCGCGGCCGCGGAATCCGCGATCGCGGCCCGCATAGGCGGCACCTGCTCGGGATCAACGGCTTCGAGGGGCGAGCCACGATCGAGCGAGGCATCCAGAAGGCCGGCCGGCAGCGGTGGCGTATCGCGGTCCCACCCCACGACGCGGGCCAACTGGGCCAGCGCAACGCGCGTGCGCTCCCGGGCCTCGGACATCGCCTGACGGGAGCGCGCGTACTCCTGAACGGCCTGCTCCTGCTCGAAACGGGAGATGTCACCCGCCGAAAGGCGGGCGGAGGCGAGTTTCGCCAGGGAGTCGGCGAGGACGGATTGCGCCCGCGCCAGCGCCTCCGATTCGAGAGCCGCGCGGGCGCCGTAGAAGCTGACGCGGACATCCCGTCCCAGGTCCGCCAGCAGCTGAGTCGAGTCGGCGAGCGCGCGCGTGATGCCGGCGCGGGCTGCGCCTCGGTCGGCGCCGCGGCGCGAGAGCCAGTCGAGCGGCTGGTCGACGGTGAGGTGCTGTCGCGGCGGGGACTCGGTGTAGCTGTAGGAGACGGTCGGGTGAGGGACGGCACCCGAGACGCGAAGTGCGCCCCGGGCCGCCGACACCCGTGCGGCCGCGACGGCGGTCTGGCCCCGTTGCAGGCGAGCGCGACCGAGCGCCTCCGCGAGCGTGATCGAATCGGTCACGCCCGCCGAGCCACCGAGTTGCAGGAACGCCACCAGGGCCCACGAGAGCATCTCGCCTCCGTCGGAGGCGACGACGCTAACGGCGCCGGGTGACAGGACGGTTACAGAGCTCTAGAGGGCGGGCAGGACGAGCTGATACACATCGCACTCGGCTTCCTGGGTCTGGGCCAGGCTGCCGCCGTGCTCCGAAGCGATCCAGCGCACGATCGTCAATCCGAGACCACTCGCTTGCCCATTGGAGCCCCCCGTTCCCGAACCGTGCAGGCTGGCGACGCGAAGCTGCGCGGATCCGTCGGCGCGGAGGGCGGAGATGCTGATCGGGCGCCCGGTCGCGCCGTAGCGGCAGGCGTTCTCGATCAGCTCGAGGAGCGCTTCCTTCAGTAGGGCCTCGTTGCCGCGGACGCTGACCGGGTCCACCTGAAGCAGCTCCAGTCGCTGGCCCGCGCTCTGGGCCCGAGCGCGCATCAGGTCGGCGCACTCGAGGACCAGTCCGTCCAGCTCGACCGATTCATCCAGCGCCGGCCGCTCCCCGGCCTCGGCCTGGGCCAGCAGCATCAGTTCGTCGACCCGCCGCTTCATCTGCGCCGCCGCACCGCGGATGCGCTCCAAGGCCTGACGCTGCTCCAGGGGCGTGCGGGGGCGCTCCAGCGCGAGGTCCGCCTCGCCCAGCACCAAGGTGAGCGGGGTCCGAATCTGATGGGCCGCCTGCTGCACGAACCGCCGGTTCTGCTGCGCGGCGCGCTGGAGACGCTCCAGCAGTCCGTTGAACTGCACCGCGAGGTCGTCGAGCTCGTCGCGCGGCTGACCTACAGGAAGGCGGTGGTCGAGGTCGTTGGGCGCGAGGTCGGCGACGGCGCGGCCGAGTTGCTCGATGGGCGTCAGAGCGCGCTGGGAGAGCAGGTAGCCACCCACCAGGCTCAGCACGAGCACCAGGGGCGGAGCCAGTCCCAGCCACAGGGCGAGCGCGCCGCTCTCGTCGTGGATGATCCGGTTCGAGCCGACGCTTCGCACGAAGAACCGTGGCGCTTCGGTACTCACCACGGTCACCTGCCGCAGCGGATAGACTTCCGGCTGGGCGACGTCCACCGTGAGCGTGTCCCGGGGAGCCAGCGCGGAGGGAAGGCGACGCACGTCGGCCGCGCCGCCACGCTCTCCGAGCCGAACACCGTCCGCCCCATAGACGGCGAAGGCCCCCTGATGCGGCGGCCATTCCACCAGCGCCGCCCGCACCGCGTGCGGGAGGCCCCCAGAGGAGTCCTCCCGCAACTCGAATCGGATCGCGTCGACCAGCTCGACCGCGCTGGTCCGCAGGCTTTGGGTGAGGCGGAGGCTGCTCTGGTGGCGGAGATAGGCGTAAAGTGTAAGGCTGAGCGCGGTCAGCCCGGCCACGAACGCCAGGGCGAACCACGCGCTCAGGCGCAGGCGGAGGCGGCTAAGCGGCACCGGCCGGACGGCGGGCGCTGAGCATGTAGCCCATGCCGCGCAGGGTGAAGATCAAGGGCCGCTCCCCGTCCGGATCCACCTTGCGGCGGACCCGCCCGACCAGGACATCCACCGCGTTGGCGACGGGGTCGAAGTTGTCGTCCCACACGTGCTCGAGTATGCGAGCGCGATCGAGTACCCGGTTCGGATTCCGCATGAGATACTCGAGCAGGGCGAATTCCCGTGCGGTGAGCCGGATCTCGCGGCCCTGGCGATGCGCGACGCGCGCGGCCGTGTCCAGCTCGAGATCATCGAAGCTGAGAGTCGTCGGCAGGGTCTCTGGGGGACGGCGCGCCAGCGCTCGAAGCCGCGCCAGCAGCTCGTCCACCGCGAACGGCTTGGGGAGATAGTCGTCGGCCCCGGCATCGAGGCCGCGCACCCGGTCGGCGAGGACGTTCCGTGCGGTAAGCATGAGAATCGGCGTGCGCCCCCCCTGGGCCCGCCACCGGCGGCACACCTCGAAGCCTTCGAGGTCGGGCAGTCCGAGGTCGAGGATCACCAGGTCGTAGTCGTTGACGGCGAGGGCTTCGAGCGCGCCCTCGCCCGTGGTCACCGAATCCGGTGCCCAGGCGGCTTCCCGGAGCGTGCGCCCGAGAAACGCCGCCAGCTCGGGCTCATCCTCGACTACCAGCACCCGCACGTGAGCCTCTATCCCCGGTCCGTAAGATGGAAGAGTAGCAGGCTAGGCCGGGAAGGTGACGAGCCGATGACAGTACCAAGCGAAACGCCACCGGGGCGACTCGCCCCGGTGGCGCTGCGTTGGCCTCCGATGCCGGATGACGCTAGCTCGCCATCTGGGAGAAGAACGCTTCCGCGTTCTTCCGGATCTGCTCCGGCGTGAGGTCCTCCACGTGCTGGGCCAGCCACCACTGGTGCCCGAACGGATCCTCCACGCACCCCGTTCGGTCTCCCCAGAATTGGTCGGCCAGCGGCACAATCTCCTTCGCACCCGCGTCAACGGCCCGCTTCCAGGCCGCATCCACGTTCTCACCATACACGAAGAAGCTGACCGGCGTGCCGCCAATCGACTTCGGACTCCTGCCACCTTGGTCGGGCATCTCGTCGGCCAGCATGACGATCGAGTCGCCGACCTTGAACTCGGCATGCATGATCTTCCCGTCCGGCCCCTCGAAGCGCATCAACTCCTCCGCGCCCAAGGCCTTCTTATAGAACTCGAGGGCCTTCGCCGCTCCGGCGACGAACAGGCTGGGAGTAACGGTGTGGTAACCCTTGGGGACGGGTGGTGCGTTTTTGGCCATGATGAGCCTCCTGCTATGGTGAATGGTGTCAGGGCAACCCAATGGACGCCGGACGTCGCGGAAGAGGCACACGAGATCCGCTTCGATGGGCCCTGGCGCGGACGTAGGTCCCAGCGCCTAAGTTGAATGGTCTCACGTCAAGGAGCAACGATATGCAGGTAACGGACATTCTCCGCCAGACGGGCGGTCTCCAGTCCATGGCCCGGGAGCTGGGCATCAGCGAGAGCCAGGCGGCGAGCGGTGCGGCGGCCCTGGCTCCGGCCATTCTGGGCGGATTCAAGAAGCAGGCGCAGGGCCAGCCCGACGGCCTCGAGGGCCTCGGCGGACTCCTCAACCAGCTGGGCGGCGGCGGTCTGCTGGACGACGTCGTGGCCTCGAAGCCCACCGACGTGAATCGCGGCAACGAGGTGCTCGGTCAGATCTTCGGCTCAAGGGACGTGAGTCGCGCCGTGGCCCAGAATGCGGCCTCGCAGTCGGGGCTCGACGCCGGCGTGCTCAAGAAGATGTTGCCGATGCTCGCGATGCTGTTTGCCGGCTACATGGCCAAACAGCACACCGCAGGAGCCGGGGCCCAGGCCGCATCGGCTGGGGGCGGACTGGGCGGGCTCCTCGGTGGCCTGCTGGGAGGACAGTCCGGCGGGGCAGGGGGACTCGCTTCGATGCTCGACATGGATGGCGACGGAAATCCGCTCGACGACATCATGAGGATGGTTGGGAGGGGTCGGTAGATGCTGATCGATCTCAGCCACACTGTCGAGCACGGGCTCGAGACCTATCGTGGCCTCCCAGCGCCGACCATCTGCGACTTCCTGAGCCGGGAGGCCTCGCGCGCCGTGTACGCGCCGGGCACCGAGTTCCAGATCGGCCGAATCGACATGGTCGCCAACACCGGGACCTACGTGGACAGCCCGTTCCATCGTTTCGCCGATGGGGCCGACCTCTCCCAGCTCGCCCTGGAGCAGCTCGCCGATCTAGAGGCGGTCGTGGTGCGTTCCGGGGGAGGCGGACGGGCCATCGGCCGCGAGGCGTTCGACGACGTGGAGGTGAAGGGTCGCGCCGTGCTGGTCTCCACCGGTTGGGACCGGCACTGGACTACCGAGGCCTACTTCGAAGGCCACCCGTACCTGACGGAGGAGGCGGCCGTGGCGCTGGTCGACCGGGGAGCCGTGTTCGTCGGGATCGACTCGCTCAATATCGACGACACGGCCGACTTCCGCCGGCCGGTGCACACCACGCTGCTGGGCAACGACATCCCCATCGGCGAGCACCTGTGCGGGCTGGCCGCTCTGCCGACCAGCGGGGCCCGCTTCTTCGCGGTACCCGTCAAGGTCAAGGCGTTCGGAACATTTCCTGTGCGTGCGTTCGCCAAGGTGTGAGCGTGAGGTTCGGGCTGGCGCCGATGTGCCCGTTCCTCCGGCGTCTCACGATCGTCCTGCTGATGCTGCCCGTGGTGTTTGTGGTCGCGGGTGTGGCTGGCCCCCACGCGCTCCTCCTCGCGGCGCTGGTGCTTCTCCTCACCTATGGGTGGATCTGGAGCCGATTCCGGCCGACGACATTCGTCGTACACCCCGACTCCCTCGAGGTGTTCTGGCCGCTCAAGCGTGTCCGGATCCCCCGCGACGGGCTCTCTTCGGTGCGCCAGGTGGATCGGCAGG
>Ga0247830_10000613_pt1 | contig 13105 bp, 11 predicted proteins | sample 12C_Control_Day5_FD_207766 | JGI IMG/M metagenome (GOLD analysis project Ga0247830, IMG submission 207766) | Soil microbial communities from agricultural site in Penn Yan, New York, United States - 12C_Control_Day5 | ecosystem: Environmental > Terrestrial > Soil > Agricultural land | place...
TTGATGACCGGAAAGTGCTTGAAAGTCGGATCCATAGTATAAGTTCCGAACTCGCAAATCTTCGTCTCGCTGGTCAAGGACAAGGAAGACGTTACCAAGCAGGAGATCTACTATTAGAGCGTTATGTGACAAAGTTACGCACTATAGCTCCACCTGCTGGAAAGTCGCCTTCATCTCATCGAAAGAGTCGAAAGTCAAGAAAGCCAAAGAAAGCGATCAGAAGGCCTCCACCTAGTGTGGCACCAGGAGGCAAGCAAAGGAAACCGGTCAGATTCAAGCCCGGCACCGTGGCCCTGCGAGACATCCGAAAATATCAAAAGAGCACAGAACTGCTCATTCGGCGACTTCCTTTCCAACGGCTAGTGCGTGAAATCATACAAGATTGGGAACGCTTTTCGGAGCTTCGTATTCAATCACAAGCTCTGTTAGCCCTTCAAGAGGCAGCGGAAGCTTATCTGGTTGGACTTTTTGAAGACACTCAACAATGTGCCATCCATGCAAAGAGGATCACCATCTATCCTAAAGACATGCAACTTGCTCGTCGACTTCGAGGTGAACGTGCCTAAGAAGCGCCATTTTCATTTAACTTGGCCAATACAAGACCTTTTAGTATGGAGAGTCTTAGATCGAGTCCCCGCGGCAGGTCCTCTTGTAGCGGAGTCATCCTCGGCGTGCTGAACCGGAGAAGCGCGACTCGCCCGCGTTTGGGGAGACTGCTCCACCATCTTCGGCCATGTCTCCATCGGGACGCTGCTGCTGCTGCTGTGAAAGACTTGATTGACCCACACGTGCGTCGCGATGATAGAGAGCGTCGGTTGGGATGGGTTTGCCGTTGCCATCAACAATGACGACGGGACTGGGGCGGGTTTCAAAGGCCCAGAACTTTTGAAAGTACGTGCGGCTAAAACGCCACACGTAAGGCAAGCCAAAAATGCCGCCAGCCACCAAGATGGCGGCGCCAATAGGCGTGAAGAACAGAAAGGACAAGACCTCCTCGAGGATGGTAGTTTCGCGCGCGAATAGAGGCATCAGGGCGGGAGGCGGGGTGAAAAGTGACCAAGTTCTGAAATTTGGACTTGTCATTTTTCCGTAAGCGATCATGCCGGTGCGGGTGCGCCGGCAGTTTGCCGACTTGGAACTCGCCATCCTACAGCTATTAATGTTTGTAGCGATGTTTAAGGTTACTCAAGCACAAGGTCCATTACCATATGGAACTTGGACTGCCCTTCCTCATCAAGTGGTTGATTATGGAACACCAGGGTTGTCGTTTCTCATGTATAACACCACTATTGTGGTTCCAATGCAAGGAGATAGCTTTACGTTTTATGCGGCAATGGCTCCACAATCAAATCCACAAGATGTTGGTAATGCAAAGTTTTATGCAACGGCAGTATGCGCTGATGGCATGAATGGAAGACTTCTCACTTCAGTTCTTTACACTTCATGTGTAAACTCGCTTCAACTAGCGCAATGGTGCGCAGTTGCACCACCAGCATTTTCCAATTTGTTTTCCTTTGGAACAAGTAGAGGTCAAGAGTTGATTATCGAAGCATGGGGAGGAGCTACATGGCCTTTTCAATTTGTTTGTACCTCTGGCTCTTGTGGAACTTTTAGTAGTTGCAATGGATCTGCTATTAATATTCAAGAGAACAATCTCTATGTTGATGGTGGAAATGTTACTGCATCAAATGGCACTTTTATCATGCAAAATTCTTCAACTGTTTATTATGGAGGTGATATACTTCAAATATTCAATAGTGATAACTATGAAGTTATCCTTCAAAACTCTCCAAATGTTACACTTGTAACTGAACAAAGTACCACCATTCTAAATCAACTTGGAAATTCAACAACCTTTAATTTGATCAGTGGACCAATTCGTACTTGTAGTGGATGGATGGATTGGAAAAGTACATCAACTGCGAATCTTACGCTAAGTTCCTCATTAACGCCACTGCCACTCGGTACTGGTACCGCAGTGACTGGTGATGATGAGGATACTTGGCAGGTAGGCAGTCCAACGGCCACGTTCATTTACAAGAGCGATCTCACTGGTGTCGCGACTCAATTGGAATATTGTATTCAACGTGCACGCGTTTATGGTGGCACTCAAGAGGGTCAAGTGATTCAGATTCAGTTACTTAATGTAACAACTGGATCACCTGTTCCAATTGAATCACCTGCCTATGCTGCATCTGCATTGATTTACAATCATACCAATCCTTCTTATATCTCTTCTGTCTGTGGAACTATCATCACTGAGGAGATCAAGACTGATGATGCCTATGGCTTGTATCTTCTCGCTATGGATACTACTGGTGCTTCAGTTCCCGTAATTGTTGCACCTGGAGCAACCTATTCACTCGTCGCTTCACCAACTGGTTGTACTGGCAACATCAACAACATTACCTTTAATATTACCCTCGAATTTGAGAATGGAACTACCTTTGAAGGTGATTGTCCCTTTGAAATTGAGTACGATGTGGAGGAGAACAAGTTTACTTTATCTACTGATGGAGTTACTTATATGAAAGCTACCCCTGGTGGTACCTATCGTGGTGGTCAATTCATATTCGATAATAGTAATAGTGTCTCCTTTTCCGAGGCTGGACATACAAGTGAAGGATGTGGTGGAGGGACTACTACTTATGAAGCCAACGTAATCATAGACCCCGAGACCTGTCTAACTGTTGGTGCCGATGGAATCGAAAGTACTGGTGTTTGTGTTATTACTACCCCTGGAATCGATGAGAAACCCGATCACTCTAAGGAAGGCTTCTGGGAGCATAACATTGGTCATTATTTCGAAAAGGAGCAAAAGAAACTTGATGCATCTCATACGGGAACCGTCAACCTCATCGATTCTACCAATATCAAGCCACGCAGTTCTGGTAGTTCTGATATTGAGTTTCAATTCCGGTGTCCCATTGACTGTGGTGAAGAACCTATCGAGACGGACGGCAAGTGTACCTGTAATGAGGGTATCGATACGGAAGGACCAGTGACAAGTAACGACACATGCACCTGTAAGGAGGGTGTTAATACTGAAGGACCTGTTAACGCCGACGGACCCATAAGCTCGCCAACCTGCAACTGCGACGAGACTGTTACCGAGACGATAAGTTCGCCAAATGGCATGCCAGTCAACTTTCCCAACGGCATCTCGTTCAACTCTCCCTCACCCATAACCATCTACTTTAATCCATCGGTTCCCTCTAGCAGTACGGTGAATCCCAACTCTGACGGCAGTTCTGGATCTGGCTCTGGAAGCTCCGGCTCTACTGGCTCAGGTCCTCCTTCAAGTGGATTACCTGCTAGCGGCCTACCAGGCTTACCTTCAGGCGGATGTGTCACGGGCCTACTTGACCCACGCGAACCCTTCTTTGGCGTTGACAAGTATGGTCAGCGTGTAAAGATTATTGGTGGAGTGATCTCGTCGGCTGCGTCTGCAGCAGGAAGTGCAGCTAGCAGTGCAACATCTGTTGCTACAAGTGCAGCCACCTCTGCTGCCGGTGCGGCCACTGGACTGCTTTCTTCGATTATCGGAGGCCTCTGCAACGGTGGAGGACCACCTTCGAGTATTGGTGGACTTGGAGGCGGTGCTGGTCTACCTGGAGGCAACCTACCTAACGGCGGACTTCCTTCACCAGGAATCCCAAGGAGTGTACTTGACAGCTCTCTGGCTGCTGCAGCGCTGGCCGTTTCACTGACTTCTATCACAACTGGCGTTCCACATCCGACCGCCGATGCACAAGTTGCCGCAGCTATCTTAGCCGCAGCAAGCACTGGTCATTTACCGAGTGCTATTCCCACAGAAGCCACTATATGGACGGGTTTCCAACTGCCAGTCGCTGATCCCAACGCACCACATCAACCATGTGATGCTCTGAATCGCTTCTTTATGAACGGCATCGCGACAAACACTACCGAGGAGGACGATATTGTTGAAGTATGTGTTTTTAAGGATGGAGCGTATGGTTGGCATCAGGTGCAACTCGGTGCACTAGTATTTCCCGAGAGTTTTCCCGGAGAGAATGGCTCAGAGCTAGTACCCGGACAATGGCTCGAATTTCAATACTTTCCCAATGGCACTACTATAATTCAGGATAAGCCTATCATCTTTGCTGGAACTTGTGTACTTTGTACTGTGGTGTTTGATGAGAGTGGTAAGGCAATCTCTTTTGCTAGTGGAAATGCTACACTCACTGGAAACGCTACCACTTGGCAAACTGCTATTATACGCGGGCAAGATTCTGCCATTGTTCTTGACTACAACTCTGCCATCATCAATGCCGGAGTTACGGTTTTGAATGGCACTACCGTGACACAACTCAATGCGACCGAGATTCGTATCAATGGCGAACTTTTAGAGCCAGGACGAAAGACTGGTGTAATTGCAGGAGATAACATTCAAGTGGTTGGTGCCATAGGAGAGAATCAGACCGTATCCACCTCTGCAAGCCCTTCCTACACTAATATCTATGTGGGCGACTACTCTTCTACAGAACCCTTTTACGATGCAGTTGGATTCTCCGTATTGTCCTCGGCCGTGAACATCACTGACGGCAGCGGCGTCTCTTGCGGTGCCACAGTAACGAGTCCCTCCACCATGGTCTGCAGCAAGTCAGGCAACATTGTAACCTGCAACATTCAACTCTCCAGCTACACCGTTCCCGGAGGCCTTGAAAATTGTCAAGTAATGTGCGTAGACTTTCTCCTGGACAAGCCGCACAGACCGGCCGGCTCCACCAGCTGGATACACATCGCTCCCGTCTTTGTGCAACTCGCATCTGGCACAGCATGGAGACCACCAGGGGTCAACTACGTGCCGTGCACCGATGAGGAGTACTACGACGCGCATATGTATTACGAGTTTTCCACCCAAAGGATGTGTGTAATGCGCGAACGCATCTCATGTCTTTCGTCAGTGTTGGCTACACAGTTTATCGAGGTTACTGCTAGCTGGAGAGCAGAATTTCCATAAGGTTTAATTAAACATCCCAATTATATGGATCACCTGGATTACGTGTAGGAGTGGCAGCAGCGGTATTTCTCCAGCCCAAGACTCGTCCACGTTCGCGGTCATTGGTGTCACCCGCTGGAATCCGCGCTAAGTCTGCAGGGGTCTGTTTTAGTAAGAGGAGTGAAATGAATAAATAAAAGTACCGCGCGATAACTTCCAGGTACCACATAGTTGAACAGTGTGTCAGAGTCAGACGAGTCTGCGTCTGCGTCCGATGAGGAAGTTGCAGCAGGATCGGCAGCAAGTGCAGCCATACGCGCGGCAAAGTCATCCGTAAGCCTCATGCTGCTGGTAGGTGGCTGTGGCGGACGTAATGGAACTGTCGAGATTACTACAGGAGTGCGATCGGACGCAGAAGCGATGGGGGACGCGATCACTACTGTAGGCGGAGGCGGAGGTGCCCTTCGCGATGAACGCGTGGCAGGCGGTGGCGGTGGCACAACAACGGTAACCGGCAGAGTGGAGCGAGGTGGTGGGCTGCGCGGAGGTACCGGGGGAGGAGGTCCTCTAACCCTAGGTGAAGCGGGGCGTGAGAGCGCGCGCCTAGGAGGGGGTGGGGGAGGAGGTCTACGACGAGGAGGCACAGCAGCAATCGGATGTACCACTACCACCTCCGGTTCACGTCTTGCTCGCTTCGTTTGCTTATGAATCACCTTCTTGAGCTTCAGCAGTTGCTTCCTGGGAGCACCCGCCGCCACCAGGGACTTTATGATGTTGCTTCGTCCCCTGCGTGTTCTCTCTGCGACTAAGGCGTCCGCCAATGTACGAGGTCCGCCAGCGGGTTTGCGTTTCTTGGGTGGCATCTTGGCGGCGGGCTCCAAAAAAATGACCAAAATTTCCAAGTCTTTGTCATTTCACTCCAGCCCATGGAGAGGCCGCCGAACCGCGCCTCCCGAAAAAAGACACTGCTTCAGCCAGGATCTCCTGCTGTTGTAAGAACTCGTACCGTGGAGGATGCCGAGGCAGGCATCAGAAATCATGAGCGATGGATTTTTCAGAAGCAAGAGGAAATCAAACGACTTAGAGATGAGAAGGACAAGTACGCCGTTGGCTCACCCTCTTACATGGCTGCTTCAAATGCAGTGAAGGACGCAGAGCAGGTGCTCGGCGCATACGAGGAGAACCTTGATGCTTTAAAGGACAAGAAGGAGGAGTTGGAATACCAGCGACGCGTTGCTGTTGGTCATCAGAGACCGCGTAACCGTGATGAGCGATCAGTGGTGTCGGACAGCGACGTTCCAGACGACAGGCCTCCGTCAGTACACTCGAGCATGGATCACGTACCTCACGAAGCACCCGCTGCGTTAGGTTCTGTGCGAAGCCTAACGCCTCCACCTCAACAACAAGTACCCGCTGCGCTTGATCCGGACCCAGACTCGCCACCAGAGGTAAAGTTTGAGCCTCGGCCAGCCTTTCCTGGACCAGAGATATATGCGGCTTCAAAGGAGAAGGCGGGTCAGTTGGTTGGCGATGCATTAGCTGTGGGCAAACGTCTCCTAGGAGCAGCTGCGGCAGCTGGTGCGGCTGGTGCTGAATTGGCAAGAAAGAAGAAGCGCGAATATGACGAGGCGCGTGAAGCAAAGCGTCTGCGTGATGCGGAGGCCGAAGCAAAGCGTCAAGCAGAGGAAGCTACGAACCGGGAGAGGCATAAGAAGGAAGAAGAAGAATACAGTCGACTACGCGCTGAACAACAACGTGAAGCGGATGCACGTGAGGCGGAGAGGCGAGCAAGGGAACAGGAAGAACGTGAGCATCGCTTTCGACAAGAACAAGCAGCTGCTGCATTAAGACATCAAGAACATCTACGCCGTCGTCAGGAGGCACTTGATCGTGAAGCGGACCGTCAACTCGAGGCAGCACAAAGGGAACTCGAGGAACGCGCACAAGTGGAGAGCGTAAGAGCGGAACTGGAGGCGGCAGAAAAGGCACAAGAGGAGGCAGCTGCAAGAGAGTCTGCATTACAATTTGCGCGGGACGAGGCGGCACGCGAGCAACAAGCGATTGCAGCTAAAAGGCATGAAGATGAGCTGATGAATCGGCTAGCACGGGAACAAGAGGAGGCCCTCAATAGGATCGCCAGAGAACGTGCAGCTGCTGCTCCTGCTGCACCGGTTGCAGAACCAGTTGCAGGTTCCATGCATATACTTGCACATGATCCCTCGGATGAGGAGATGGAACCTGTTGCTGGTCGTTCCGTGGCACATGCACCTAGACCTGTTACTTCTTCACGTGGAAGCAGTGGTCACGAAGCAAAGCCTCCTCCTTTACCACCCCGCCCTGTCTACCCAGCACCCGGGTCTCCATTGGATCTATCTGCAGCATCTGCCATTCCTGTTCCTGATGCATCTCATCACTCACTGCCTCATGATCCAGACGAGGCAGCTGCGACGCTTGTTGACATGGCTCAACCTCCCTCGGTACATAGGAGTCGCAAGAGGGAGTCACAAAAACGGCCACGCAACCTTCACCTTCCAGTGGATGTTGCTCCAGTTCCACCACCTAGATCGCCACCACGCTCGCCTGTAGCAATTTATGGCAGTGTGCCCCCAGTGCCACCGCCACGCTCACCAGAGCCAGAGCCGGAGCTAGAGACGGAGCCTATTGAACCGGTGAGATCGGCACGTAAGAAGGGAAGAAAGGGTGGTGGAGGAGGAGGATATGGTGGCGGCGCACAAATCATCCCTATGCGAGATCCAGAGGAGGCCCAGAGGGAAATCAGAGCGGAGGTTCAAAAGCTAGTGGATGAACGCGCAGAGGAGAAGCGTGTCAGAAAGGCATCAGCAAAGGCAAAGGCTGCGGCAGCAAAGAAGACCGTGGTGATTAATGTTCCTGCACCTGTACAAGAGAAACCGACGCAATTGGTACCAGTGCCGGAGCCCCAGTATACGGCGTCAATTCCACCAGTGGAATATCATCCACTTCCATCTGCCTATTACCCACCATCATATTCTCCCTACCGTCCACTCATGCAACAGCACGCAATGGCCCTGCCACATGATCCTGATGAACCGGAGCGCACACATCCTCGCATGATGCAGCAAACGATGTATTGGTAAAGGGCGGGAAACTGCCGACGTTTTTCATCAACTAAAGGCAAGTCCCGAAATTTCGCTCGTCACTTTCACTCCGCCTGCGTCGCGTGTGCCACTCGTCTGACTTTGAATTTCAGGCGCGGCACTTTACCCGCGCCAATTCATGAGTTACAACAACCCTATCGACTTTGAGCTTAACGGTCAGTCGGAGCCTCAGTACAAGCACTTTGGTCTGACAGAGGAAGAGTATCAATCAAGTGGTATTCTCGCGCGCGGTTGCAAGACAGAAGCCGAGAAACAAGCGCTGTTCGAGAAGATCGAACGCAAGAAGAAGGAGGAAGAACACCGTCGTGAACTACACCGTCAACGCCTAGCCGGAGCCAAGCGTCAAGATGCCAAAGCGATCGGAAAGTCGTCAGGATATATACGACCAGCACAACGCCCGGATGACAGGGGGGAAACTCGATCACCCGAAGTTCGTCCAGCTGCCGCTGGGCTATCAAAGCCTGGAGGCAGGGACGATTTTGAGGAACAACGCGATCCCCAAGCTCGGGCACCAGGCCGCGCTGGACCAGGAGATGGGTATTCTCGCAATGATTACGCAGCCGGAGGAGTTCCATCCAGTCAGGTACAGCGATCAGTTCGCTACTGAGGAGACGTGCGTCAAGGGACTGAAGCAACGCGAGCAAGTCTCATGGCAGGAGCAGCCGCCCGACGAGGAGATGAACAACCTCCGTCCTACGGAGATGTTCATCGTCAGTTGGCGCGGTGTCGGCTCCGTTTGGCGTCGTTATGCCATCCACGATCCAAACCCGGAGAACCTCACCATGGTCTATCAGCTGCGCGACAGTGAGGCGCCAAGCGGGCAGCGCATCTGGCCTGATGGTAATGGCGGCGACCTCAACTTTAACATTGCCGTTGCCATGAACCCCTACACACCTCACGGACCGGTGATGGTGTGTGGTCGCACACTCGGAGGCATCGGTGGTCGCTACCTTGGCTACTCTTGGATGTGGCTCGATGGCGTACCGAATCCAAGCGGCGGCATGAACTCGGTGATCCGGTTCGTGTTCCCCACACCCGCTCAGATTGTCAACAGTGGCTCGTTCACCATTGTGCGCTTCAATGGAGGTGTACCAGTGGAGGTACAGACGGTTGTATTTGCCGCGGGTGACGCCACTTGTATCACTACCAACCTGGCCGTCTCGGACTACTACACGATCATCTACAACGAGGATCAACACGTCGCCGACCCGATGCCTGATCCTATTCCGCGCAACTTTGGACTCGGCAGCGCCGGCATGACCGTAACGTTCGAGTGTCAGTGTTCCGTGCTCCGTCACTTGCCTGTAGAGCAGGCCTACCCCAACATCAGCCAGCTGGGCAGCATGTGCACTCGAGCGGCTTCCTTGCGTCTCACAGAGATGGCGGCACCATTGAACGTCCAGGGAGAATGTGCAGTGGTACGTGGAGTGGTCTCTCATGTAATAGTCCCCGGCGAGGTGTTGAGAGAAAGCTGTGAGATAATGTTGATCTTACCATCAAGTGTATTGCGATACGTTCCTCACTAACCCGTACCCTCCCATTTTTTCTAGGCCAATGTCCGCGAACTTCGTACCTGGTGGGACATGTACAACACTGGTCAAGGAAGTGCCAACTCGGTGTTTAAGCAAGTGGTGAACTACAGGAACAGCTACCTGGGTCCACTCTTGCTTGGTGGTTATGCTTATCACTTGCCCAGAAACTTTAGCGAGTATGCCTACGTTCCGTGCACCAATTTTGATCTCAAAACTGGTGCACTGATTGACGTATGGTTTGACATCATGGACAACTCGATCGTGAACGTGTTTTCTGCGCGCTCTGTCAACACTGGCAGTAACGACGGAACGGTACGTGGGTCCCTGATTTGGGATGTGGCCAGAAATCCATCAGAGAGTGAGACATATGGGGAAACAGGAGGTTATCACTAACCCGTACTCTCCCTCAGACCGGTCAAGGCTGCGACTGCTGGGCAACGATCGCGACTCACATGGACTGGACGACGGACAACAAGTGGCCAACGTCAGACTTTGTTGATGTCGCTGTGGAGACTTGGACCGATGCCTTCCAGCACCTTCGCTTCGTCCCTCGTAACATGTCAAACAAGTATCACGCCAAGGAACTCTTTGCCTCGCTCTTCCGCAAGGGTCAGCTCGTCAAGCGCTACCTCGAACCCTTCATCCGTGTGGCTGGCAAGGCCGTTGCCGAGAAGCTCGCTGGAGAGTCGCCTCTCGCCGCACGCGGCGTGAAGCTTCTCCAAGATGCCTATGGCATTGGCAGCGAGATTGCCGGTCGTCTTCAAGGAGGTGGAATGTAATGTGCTCTTATCTCTATCAATTTATAAAGCACCCACAAAAGAAAAAGACGACTACTAATACAAGTATTGCTCCAAAGAACATTGCTAGGAATATGACGCATTGAATAGGGATCTGCTCGCAGATAAGTTCCTCTTCTTCAGAGTAGTTGAGACTGCGTCCAAGTTCTTCATCAAAAGTAACATAATTTTGGCGGGGAACTTTGCAAATTGGGTTAAGTTCCGTCATTTGTTCGCCTTCCTTGACGAGGATGCAACAGCTCCCGAATCTTCTATGGCTGGTCGCGCTCATGCTGCTCTTGCCGCTATGCCTTGCTGCAAATAGTACCTTTGTAAGCACGGCGGTTCTTTTCATTAGACCAATGACGAGTAACTCAAAGTTGGAACTTGATGGTACCACGAAACTCATCCTGGACCTTGAAGGTGGTCTCTTTTACCTTGAGGCTACGACCTACTATTCTTCTCCGAGCTTTACTGGTATGCTACCTACTGCTCATGCTAATGGAGATGTTTCCTTTACCGAGAAAGGAGAGATCCTCTTCTCCTATCGAGGAAAAGGTGGCATCTATTGTATTGAAGCTCCTCCACCTTCTGGAGGACCAAGCCTTTGTCCTTATCTACAACAACTTACCAATGGACCCTTTGTATTTGGAAGCTTCCCGGCTACTTCAACTACTACCATCACCTCCCTCACCATAGAGGCGAGTACCACTTATGTGGACCCTTTAACTCAGTTACCTATGAATTTCCTTGGAGCCTCTCAACCTATTACCTGGGCTTGCTCTGGGTCATGTGCGAGCCTTCTCCCCTATGTCCCCGCGGCGCCCATCCCCGAAGGAGCTGTACGTGTCAACTCTGGTCCTGTTACTACTATGGATCACCCACTCATTCAATGTGTCTCCCACTGTTATAACTTTTGGCGCACCAAAGATACTTGTGTTAAGTATTGTAAGAGCTGGCTCGAGATCTAACTGTAATAAACAGAACGTAACCGCCGAAAACTTGGAGGTACAGTGCTGGCTCTCGGTGGGAAACTCCAACCCGGCCAACAAACGCTGCGGCGACACTACCTCTCTACGTTTCTTTGGCGATACATCTTCTTCCACAACAGCGGACCCATCCACTCTGTTGTTTACGCCAGCGAATGGAACCCAGGCCTACAGGATCGGAGGCGCCGATGGAAGTGGACTACAGGGTGGTCCGACACGGCGCCTTTTAATGTATGCCGCCAACTCTATCGAACTTCGTGGCGGCCTAAACACTGTCACACCGCCATCGTTTCTAGCGGCTTCAGCGGCCGATCCGGGTGTTCGCATAGTCAATATTGATGCCTCGCGAGCTGTACTTCGTCTCATTGGAGCCCCGTCGCAGGCCGGTGATTACTTCCAGGTAAGAGACAGTACCGCTGCAGTGGTCGCTGTTATGGATAGTGGCGGACACCTAGGACTCGCCGGAAAGACAAACCCTGGTAACGCATGGATTTACATTGGCGCTGGAACCGGATCTGTGGTTGACAACAGCCCTATGGGTGTGAAAGTGAAGCTAGACACTACAGCAGGTACTCGGCCCGACGGAATTCAAAGCAATATCAATATCGTTACTGGTGCTGGCAGTGGCTCGGTGCGCAGCATTTTAAGCAGGGTAGACGTTAACGACCAAGCCAGTACCGGAGATACAGTTGCTCTCTGGGGAGACGTAATTATAAGTGCAAACAATACCTCCCGTGATACTTGGGGTCTCAACAGCTTTGTTCAGATCGGCTCCTCCTCTTCTCCTGGCTCTATAACGTATTCACAAGGAGCCGTTGGAGCTGAGATACAAGTGGCAAACTTTGCTGGTAATGGAAACGTCGGCGGAGCTGTCCACCTCGCCTCTGTTGGTACTGAGAAGATACGGTTTGCGCTCAAGCTAAATTCTGGGGGCAATCCCATGAGTAGCGGCCTGGACGGGACAAACAACATAGAACACTTCATCCTAGCTGCTGACGATACGCTAGCTGGTGGGCGGGCTGGAAGGGGTCCCCTCACAAACTTTATATACTATGGACCACTGAACGCGGATAACACTCCAACTGGCACTGCAAAGTTTAAGGTGGACAAGACTGGAAGGGTAGACGGTGTGGGTATCTATGACTCGGCTATTCGTGTGGTCCGCTCCTTCACCCCTGGCACTGGGATCTCTGGCTCTATAACCGACGGCGTACTAACAGTGTCAGCCACTGGAGGCACTGGCACGGTAACTTCAGTCTCGGGAACCACCAACCAGGTGTGTGTCGCGACTGGAACTACCACCCCTGTACTCTCTATCTGTCCCGCCTTCAGCTGGTCCGGCACTAGCTACGATATCTCCAGCAGCACGTCCTACCAGGCGAGCACAGTGAACGGACCCAAGCTTGGCCAGACAGGAACCACCGAAAACAACGCCTTCATCCTGTGGACTAACGGAGCTGGAAAGACCGCCTCGGCCAATGTGTATGACACTGTGGTTCAACTTACCGCCACCGACGGCGTCAACACTGGTGTTTTTCAAGTAACTTCCACGTTTGCTCAGGTCTCCGTGCCAATCTCTTCCAACTACTTTGTAAGTACGGACACTGGAGCTAAGGTGGTGCAATCTTTCGTTGCTGGCTCTGGGATATCTGGCTCTATAACGGACGGTGTACTCACGGTAGCAGCTACCGGAGGAATATCTGTAACC
>Ga0247830_10000614_pt1 | contig 13096 bp, 17 predicted proteins | sample 12C_Control_Day5_FD_207766 | JGI IMG/M metagenome (GOLD analysis project Ga0247830, IMG submission 207766) | Soil microbial communities from agricultural site in Penn Yan, New York, United States - 12C_Control_Day5 | ecosystem: Environmental > Terrestrial > Soil > Agricultural land | place...
TGACCCCGATTTATTTAGCCCGTTCGCGCGAAATGCTGTAGTAGGTCCCGGCGAAGATCACCGCCGCGCCGGCGATCACCATCGGGTCGAACGGCTCGCCGTAGGCGAGGGCGCCGACCACCGCGATGAGCGGCAGGCGGATGAAGTCGATCGGCACCGCCACCATCGCGTCCACCAGCTTCATCGCCTGCGTCATGCAGTAGTGCGCCCAGAACGCGCCGGCGCCGATGCCGACGATCCACGGCAGGTCGGACCACACCGGGTTCACCCACTGCGGCACCGCGAGCGCGAGCGAGATCGGCGTCTGCACCACCGACATCCAGAACAGCACCGCGAGCGCGCTGTCGGTCGACGACAGGCGCTTGGTGAAGATGAAGGACGACGCGTAGCACAGCGAGCCGAGGATCATCGCCAGCGCCGCGGGATTGAACTCGCCGCTGCCCGGCCGCAGGATGATCAGCACCCCGGCCAGGCCCAGGCCGAGCATCACCAGCCGCGGGAAGGTGAATTTCTCGTGCAGGAAGAGCCAGGCGAGGAGCGCGGTCCACACCGGCATGGTGAACTCGATCGCGAACACCGTGGCGAGCGCGAGCGCGCCGATCGAGTACACCCACAGCACCTGGCCGCAGAAGTGGATCAGGTTCCTCCATAGATGCACCTGGAACCGGGTAGTGCGGATGGAAGCGATGCCGGCACGCGGCAGCAGGGCAAGCGTGATCGCGAGCATCCCCACGCTGCGCAGGAACACGATCTCGAACGAGCCCATGTGGCGCTGCAGCTCGCGCACCGCGATCGCCATCCCCATGAAGGACAGCACCGCGCCGAGCATCCAGAGCACGCCGCGCGTCGCGGGCGCCAGCTGGTTCATGTTTTGTTAGGATTCCCGGATGAACAAGAACCTGAAGCTGGACATCTTTCCACACATTTTCCCGCTCGCCTATTTCGAGCGCATGAAGAAGATCGCGCAGGGTAATCCCGCGCTCGCCGCGCAGCTCAAGCGCTGGATGCATATCCCGGTGCTCTGGGACCTGGACAAGCGCATCAAGATGATGAGGAAGTTCCCGGGCTACAAGCAGGTGCTGACGCTGTCGATGCCCGCGGTCGAGTTCCTGGGCAATGAGCACGAGACCCCCGAGCTCGCGCGCCTGGCCAACGACGGCATGGCCGAGATCGTCCGGCAGCACCCCGATCTGTTCCCCGCCTTCGTCGCCTCGCTGCCGATGAACAACGTGCCCGCGGCGCTGGAGGAGATGGATCGCGCCATCGCCCAGCTCGGCGCCAAGGGCGTGCAGATCTTCACCAACGTCAACGGCCGGCCGCTCGACGAGCCGGAGTTCTTTCGCATCTTCGAGCGCATGAGCAAGACCTACGACCTGCCGGTCTGGGTGCATCCGACCCGGACCGCGAAATTCGCCGACTATTCGTCCGAGCAGAAAAGCAAGTACGAGATGTGGTGGCTGTTCGGCTGGCCGTACGAGACCAGCGTGTTCATGGGGCGCATGGTGTTCTCGGGAATGTTCGACAGGCTGCCCAAGCTCAAGATCATCACGCACCACCTGGGCGCCATGGTGCCGTTCCTCGCCAACCGCGTGGGTTACGGCATGGACCAGTTCGGCAGCCGCACTTCGGATGAAGATTACGAAGGATTGCGCAAGCGCATGAAGAAGCGCCCGGTCGACTACTTCAAGCTGTTCTACAACGACACCTCGATCAACGGCTGGGCGAGCGGCATCCGCTGCGGGCTCGACTTCTTCGGCTCGAAGCACGTTCTGTTCGGCACCGACTGCCCGTTCGATCCCCAGGGCGGCCCGCTCTTCATCCGCGAGACCATCAAGGCGCTGGACGGCCTGAAGCTCAAGCCCGGCGACAAGCGGCGCATCTATTTCGGCAACGCGCTGGAGATGCTCAAGCTCAAGGACGTTTGACCCCAGGCCGCGTCTGGTATGGGCTTTGCAGCTACAGGCCCATGCCCCCTCCGGGGGGAAACCAACGAGGAGAACCAGTCCTTATGCGTAAGATTTTCCGTTATGCCCTTACGGGCTTCGTGGTCGCTTCCTTCAGCCAGCTCGCGTTCGCGCAGAGCGTTGGCGTGAACCCGAAGACGGGTGACACGACTGTGTCGCCGAACGTCTCGCCGAACGTGCAGGCCAATCCGCAGATCGGCCAGGGCAACCAGAGCGGCCAGACCATCGGCAGCGGCAACCAGACCTCCAACACGCAGCAGTCGGGCGCGCAGAATCAGAACAGCACGCAGCAAGGCGAGAACACCGCCAAGCAAGGCCAGAACAGCGGCTCGGCTGCGAGCGGCGCGAGCGGCGACAAGAACGCGAGCGGCGACAAGAACCCGGATGCGAAGGGCAAGGGCTGGGCCAAGGGCCACAAGCAGGGCAAAGGCCACGGCGCGAACGATGAGCGCCACGGCGGCAAGCACAGCGGCGGCGATTCGGCCAGCAGCGGCTCGTCCGCGGGCTCGGGCTCGTCCAGCAGCACCAAGCAGGGCACCGAGACCGAGCAGAGCAACAAGAGCTCGAGCGGCGCCGGCAGCGCGACCAACCAGGCGAACCAGAGCCAGAGCGCGAATCAGCAAGGCAGCGGCAACAGCAACACGCAGAGCCAGAGCTCGAGCCAGGGCGCGAGCGCCGGCTCGACCGACAAGGCCGACAAAGAGAAGAAGTACTAAGTCGTCGTCCTTGCCTCGAAGGAGAGCGGGCCTTGTGCCCGCTCTTTTTTTGCGGCCGCGCCGCGCATCTCGGATGGCGGGCGCGGAAAGCCGCTGCGGTCGCTGTAGTCGTAGGTGCGCCGCGGCCGGCGGCGGCTCTGCCGGTAGTGCAGCACGGCGGCGGCGAGCGCCGCCGCGGTCACGATCGCCGCGCCGGCGATCAGGGCTTGAGCACGACTTTGACGCATCCGTCCTCCTTGTCGCGAAAGGTCTGGTAGAGGGCGGGACCTTCCTCGAGCGAGGCCGTGTGCGTCACCACGAACGAGGGGTCGATCTCGCCTTCGACGATACGGCGCAGCAGGTCCTGCGCCCATTTGTTGACGTGCGTCTGGCCGGTGCGCACCGTGAGGCCTTTCTGCACCAGCGCGCCCATCGGGAACTTGTCGATCAGCCCGCCGTAGACGCCGGGCACCGAGAGGATGCCCGCCGGCCGGCAGGCGTAGATCATCTCGCGCAGCACGTGCGCGCGGTCGCTCTCCAGCATCAGCGCCTGCTTCGCGCGGTCGTAGAGCGAATCCGGGTGCTTCAGGCCGACGTGCGCCTCCAGCCCGACCGCGTCGATGCATTTGTCGGGCCCCTTGCCCTGCGTCAGGTCGTCGAGGCGCTCGAGCACGCTTTGCTCCTCGAAGTTGACCGGAATCGCGCCGCCGGCCTGCGCCATGCTCAGGCGCTCGGGCACGCAGTCGATGGCGACCACCTGCTTCGCGCCGAGCAGCACCGCGCTGCGGATGCAGAACTGGCCGACCGGTCCCGCGCCCCACACCGCGACCGTGTCCTCGGGCTGGATGTTGCAGTTCATCGCCGCCTGCCAGCCGGTGGGAAAGATGTCGCCGAGGAACAGCGCCTGGTCGTCGGTGATGCCGGCGGGAATCTTCACCGGGCCGACGTCGGCGTACGGCACGCGCACGTATTCCGCCTGACCGCCGGAATAGCCGCCGGTGAGGTGGGTATAGCCGAACAGGCCCGCGGTGGCGTGCCCGAACACCTTGTCGGCGATCGCGCGGTTGCGGTTGGTGCGCTCGCAGACCGAGAAATTCCCGCGCCGGCACTGCTCGCACTCGCCGCACACGATGGTAAAGGGAACCACGACCCGGTCTCCCGGTTTCAGCTTCGTGTTTCCCGAGCCGACTTCCATCACTTCGCCCATGAATTCATGGCCGAGGATGTCGCCGTGCTTCATCCCGGGAATGAAGCCGTTGAACAGATGCAGGTCGGAGCCGCAGATGGCGCACGACGTGACCTTGACGATGGCGTCGCGCGGATGCTCGATCTGCGGGTCGGGAACGGTGTCGCAGCGGATGTCCTTCTTGCCATGCCAGCAAAGCGCTTTCATCGGAGCCCCCGGAGGTTGTGCTCCGGGCCATGCAAGAGATGCGCCCGCTAGCCCACCTTCAGACCCACCAGGCGCTCGAGGGTGGCGTCATCGCGCGCCAGCTCGGCCGAGCGCGCGCGATGCGCGATGCGGCCGCGCTCGATCAGCAGCGCGTCCCGGGTGAGCGCGAGCGCGATCTCGGTGTGCTGCTCGACCAGGAGGGTGGTCATCCCGGTGAGATTCTTCAGCGCGGAAGCGAGCTCCTCGATGATGATCGGCGCCAGGCCCTCGAGCGGCTCGTCCAGCATCAGCAGCGCCGGGTTGGTCATCAGCGCGCGCGCGATCGCGAGCATCTGCTGCTCGCCGCCGGAGAGCTGGTTGCCCATGTTGCGGCGCCGCTCCTGCAGGCGCGGGAACAGCTCGTACACCGCGGCCAGGCCCCAGCGCCCCGGGCGCGCGGCCACCGTCAGGTTCTCCTCCAGCGAGAGCGAGGGAAAGATCTCGCGCTCCTGCGCCACCCAGCCGATGCCGAGCTGCGCGCGCCGGTGCGGCGGCAGCCGGGTGATGTCCTCGCCGTTGAACAGGATGGTTCCCGCGTGCAGGCGGGTGTAGCCCATGACGGTCAGCAGCAAGGTGGACTTGCCCACGCCGTTGCGGCCGAGCACCGCCAGGCTGCCGTTGCGGGGCACGGCGAGCGAGACGTCCTCGAGCACCACGGCCTCGCCGTAGCCCGCGCGCACCCCCTTCAGCTCAAGCAGCGAGCCGGGCTTTTCCAAGATAGACCTCGCGCACGCGCTCGTCGCGCGCAATCTCGTCGGGCGGGCCTTGCACCAGGATGCGCCCGCCGACCATCACGATGATGCGGCTGGCGAAGCGGAACACCACGTCCATGTCGTGCTCGATGAAGAGGATGGTGAGCTCGCGCGACAGGCCGTCGATCGCGTTGAACAGCTGCGCGCTCTCGTCCTTCGGCACGCCCGCCGCCGGCTCGTCGAGCAGCAGCACCTTGGGCCGGGTGGCGAGCGCGAGCGCGATCTCGAGCAGGCGCTGCTGGCCGTAGGCAAGCTCTCGGGTTTCCCGGGTGGACGGGATCTTGAGCGAATCCAGTATTCCCTGCGCTTCCTCGATGGCGGCGCCGAAGCGCGGCAGGCTGCGCCACCAGTTGTGCGCGTGGCCCTCGCGCTCGAGCACCGCCAGCGTGACCGCCTCCAGCGCGGAGAGCTGCGGGAACAGGGTGTTGATCTGGAAGGTGCGCGCCAGCCCCTTCTTCACGCGCAGGTCGGGCCGCAGCGCGGTGATTTCCTCGCCGCCCAGGAAAATCTGCCCGGCGTCGGGCCTGAGCATGCCGGTGATCAGGTTCATCAGCGTGGTCTTGCCGGCGCCGTTCGGGCCGATCAGGGCGTAGCGCCTGCCCTGCGGCAGCTCGAGCGCGATGTCCTGCGCCACCACCAGGGAGCCGAAGGATTTATTTAGATTTCTTGTAGAGAGCACCGATTCCGCCCAGGATTCCGTTGGGAAGAAACATCACCACCGCCACCAGCAGCAGGCCGATCCAGAAGTACCAGTACTGCGGGTTGGCGCCCGAGAACTGGTCGCGCGCCACCATGTAGATGATGGCGCCGATGATGCCGCCGTACAGCCGGCCGGCGCCGCCCAGGATCAGGATCACCAGCACGTCGGCCGAGCGGCCGAAGGAGAGCGTTTCCAGCGAGACCGTGGAAGTGGTGTGCGTGAGCAGGGCGCCGGCGATGCCGGCGAGCACCGCGGCGATGGTGTAGGCCTTGCGCAGGTGCGCGCGGCTCGGCGCGCCGATCGCCGGCATGCGCGTGGCGTTTTCGCGGATGCCGCGCAGCGCGAGGCCGAAGGGGGAATGGATGATGCGCCGCGCCACCAAGAAGCACAGAAACAACACCACCAGTGAATACGCGTACGCGGCGCGGCCGAACATGTCGAACTTGAAGCCGAGCACCGCGGGCACCTTGAAGCCCTGCAGGCCGTCGGCGCCGCCGGTGAGCGCGCTCGCGCTGTTGGCGGCCTCGTGCAGCAGCAGGCCGAAGCCCATCGTCAGCATGATCAGCGCCAGGTGGCGGAAGCGCACCACGACATGGCTGAGCGCATAGCCGACCAGGCCGGAAAGAACCGCGGCCAGCACCAGGCCGGTGAGCGGCTCGGCCCAGTAGTGCTTGGCGAGCAGGCCCGCGGTGTACGCGCCGACGCCGAAGAACGCGGCGTGGCCGAGCGAGACGATGCCGGCGTAGCCGAGGATCAGGTCGAGCGAGAGCGCGAACAGCGCGGTGATCGCGATCTGGCTGGCGAGCGAGAGGTAGCTCGGCGTGACCACGAACGGCAGCAGCGTGCACAGCCAGAACACGATCTCCAGCGGGTGCCAGCGCACCTTCTGCTGGAAATGCAGGCTAGCGTTTTCCAAACAGACCCTGCGGGCGCCACATCAGCAGGCCGACCATCACCAGGTAGATGAGGAAGGCGCCAAGCCACGGGAAGTAATACTTGCCCGCCATGTCGCTGATGCCGAGCACCACCGCCGCGGCGAACGAGCCGCCGATCGAGCCCAGGCCGCCCACCGCCACCACGATCAGCACGTACACCAGGTAGGCGAGGGCGAAGGTGGGATCGAGGCCCACCACCTGGATGGAAAGCGCGCCGCCCAGGCCGGCGAGCCCGCCGCCGAGCGCGAAGGTGAACATGAAGGCGCGGTCGACGTCGATGCCCAGGCCGCGCGCCATGCGCTGGTTGTCGACCGCGGCGCGCACGCGCGCGCCGAAGCGCGTCTTCTCCAGGAACAGGATGAGCAGCGCGGTGACCGCCAGGCCGACCACGATCAGGAACATGCGGTAGCTCGCGAAGCTCATGCCCGCCACGTGCGCCGAGCCCTGCAGCCAGTCCGGCACCCGGATCGACTGCTGCTCGGTGGTGTAGAACCAGGCGTAGGCGGCGACCGAGATGAACACGATGCCGATGGTCAGCAGGCACTGGTCGAGGTCCGAGGCGCGGTACAGCCGCCGGTACAGGGTCCGCTCGAGCACGATGGAAACCAGCGCCGCCGCCACGAACGCCATCGGCAGCGTGGCGAGGAACGGCCAGCCGGACTTGGTCATCAGGCTGAGCGTGGCGTAGCCGCCCACCATGGCGAAGCTGCAGTGCGCCAGGTTGACGAAGTTCATCATGCCGAGCGTCACCGACAGCCCCACCGACAGCAGGAACAACAGCATCCCGTAGGCGAACCCGTCGAAGAGGACGCCGGCGAGGGAGGAGAGCATTAAATGAGGCTTACAGGAGTCGCCCCCGCGCAGGCGGGGGTCCCGTTTTCTTTTCTGGAAAAATGGGTTCCCGCCTTCGCGGGAACGACGCAACGCGACTCTTTCAGACGCAACGCGGCTTGTTCAGAGTTTCTTGACTACTTCTTCGCGGCGCCCTGCTTTCTACGCTCTCCGGCGGGGTCTTTCACCATCGGCACGGTGTCGAACACCACGTTGACCAGCTCGTTGCCGACCTTCTGCACGCGGCGGATGTAGACGTTCTGCACCACGTCGCGCGTGTCGGGGTCGATCATCATCGGGCCGCGCGGGCTGTCCCACTTCAGGCCCTTGGCGGCGGCGATCATCGCCTCGGCGTCGGTCTTGCCCTTGGTCTTCTTCAGCGTCTCGTAGATCGCGTGCATGCCGTCGTAGCCGCCGATCGAGAAGAAGTCGGGGTTGCGCCCGTTGGAAACCGACTGGTACTCCTTGACGAACTTCTGGTTGAGCGGGGTGTTCGACATGTAGTCGTAGTGCCAGGCGGTGATGATGTCGAGCGCGGTGTCGCCCATGCTCTTGAGCGCGGCCTCCGCGGTGGTCTCGCCCGAGCCGAGCACGCGCGTCTTCTTCTTGTCGATGCCGCGCTCGGCGAACGCCTTGCCGAGCGCCGCGGGCTGCGCGCCGCCGGGAATGAAGATGAAGATCGACTCCGGCCCGATGTCCTTCGCGCGCTGCACGAAGGCGGAGAAATCGGGGTTGGCCACCGGGAAGCGCACCGAGCCCACGATGTTGCCGCCGGCGGCCTTGAACGCGCTCTGGAACGCGTTCTCCGAGTCGTGGCCCGGGCCGTAGTCGGTCACCATGGTGTAGGACTGCTTGAGCCCGCCCTTGGTCGCGGCCCAGGTGCCGAAGGTCTCCATGACTTGCGGCAGGGTGACCGAGGTGCGGATCATGTAGGGCGACTTGGTGATCACCACCGAGGTGGCGGCGTTCATCACCACCATGAACTTCTTGGCCTCGGCCGAGACGTCGCCGCCGGCCATGGCGTTGGGCGTGAGCACGTAGCCGGCGAGGATGTCGACGTTGTCGCGCACCACCAGCTCCTGCGACAGGCGCTTGGCGACGTCGGGCGCCGGGCCGCCGACGTCCTTGGTGATGAGCTCGATCTTGCGCCCGGCGACGGTGTCGCCGTGCATCTTCATGTAGGTCCGGGCGCCGTTCAGCATCTGGTTGGCGGCGTCGGCGAACTGGCCGGACAGCGTGAGCGGCATGCCGATCTTCACCGGCTGCTGCGCGAATGCGACCGCGGGCGCGGCAAGCAATGCCGCGATGACTAGCTTGTTCATCTTTTCCCTCCTCCTAGAGAGTGTTGAATTCTAACCCCAGACCTCGCGCGCGACCTCCACCGCCAGCGCGAGCTTCCTTTTCTGGTCGTCCTCGCCGAGCTTGTTGCCCACTTCGCTCGAGGCGAAGCCGCACTGCGGCGACAGGCACAGGTCTTCGAGCGGCACGTACTTCGCGGCCTCCCCGATGCGCCTTTTCAGCAGGTCCTTGTTTTCCAGCACCGGGGTCTTGGTCGAAATCAGCCCGAGGACGACTTTCCTGCCCTTGGGCACGAAGCGCAGCGGCTCGAAGCCGCCGGCGCGCGCGGTATCGTACTCGAGGAAGAAGCCGTCGACCTCGGTCTGGAAGATCGCCTCGGCGACCTTGTCGTAGCCGCCCTCGGCCATCCACATGCTGGCGTGGTTGCCGCGGCAGGTATGCATGGTGACGCCCATGTTGTTCGGTTTGTTCGCCAGGATCGACGAAATGATCTTCGAGTACAAGAAAGGCAATTTGTCCGGATCCTCGCCGTCGCGCCTGACCTGCGCGCGGATGCCCTCGTCGCACAGCGTGGCGAACGACACGTCGTCGATCTGCAGGTACTCGAGCCCTGCCTTGCCGAGGTCCGCGATTTCCTGCCGGTAAGCCAGGGTGATGTCGCTCCAGAACTCCTCAACGTCGGGGTACGCCTTCTCGTTGACCACGCGCCGGCCGCCGCGCATGTGGAGATACGTGGGCGCGGGAATGCAGAGCTTTGCCGTGTTCCTGGTATTCGATTTGAGGAAGCGGAAGTGCTCGACCATCACCGGCCGCGTGCGCTTCACTTTGGCGTTGACCACCATCATCGAGCGCGTCTCGGACTCGGCGCCGCCTTCGCCGTGGAACTTGAGCGCGTACTGGCCCTGGGTGGCCGCGATGCCCTCGAAGCCGGTGAGGAAGTCGACGTGCCAGAACGCGCGCCGGAACTCGCCGTCGGTGACCGATTGCAGGCCGGCGGCCTCCTGCAGCGCCACCGCCTCGCGGATGCAGCGGTCCTCGATTTCCCTCAGCTCGTCTTTCGGCAGCTTCGCCGCGCGCGCGCGCTTGAGCTCCAGCGGTCGAAGCAGGCTGCCGACGTGGTCGGCGCGGAACGGCGGCCTCATGCGGCGCAGACTACAGTGGGAAGGCTCCCCGAACCAGAGGAGCGCTTGCCGCGGGCTAGACCTCGCTGGTCGGGATGCGGCGGTCGCCGTGGCCGCGGCGGCGATCGTGCACCACCGGCTCGACCTGCTCGCGCCGGTCGGCCACCGGCGCGGTGCGGCGCTCGACCTCGGTTTTCGGCCGCCAGCCGAAGTAGGCCGCGACCAGGGCGGTGCCGGCGTGCAGCCAGACATCGTGGCCGTGGATCGGCAGCAGGCCGTACAGCGTGTTCAATCCGGGGAACAGGCCGAGCAGGGCGAGCACGCCGTAAAGGATGGCGAGCGCGCGCGCGAACACGCGCGGGCTGCGCACGCGGCGCCCGATGTGGTCGGCCTGCCACGCGACCAGCCCCCAGATGCCGATGGCGGCGTGCACCGCGCTATGCGGCGCGTTGACCGGGAACAGCCCCAGCAGGTAGCCGTGCAGGGCCGCGACCCGCAGCGCCGGCGCATCGGGCGGCGGCGGCGTCAAGGCCTCGGGGATCATGCCGAGTATCCCGGCGCTGAGATACGCAATACCGGCGAACAGGGCGAACGTCGCGGTCCTCATCACACCTCCCGCGACGGAGTGTAGCGGCCCTTTGTGAAAACGGAAGGGGGCGGCTCGACCACCCCCTCCCGGGCGCTGCTAGACCCCGGTGTAGGCGAGCTGGCGGCGGTCGGCGAGGCCGAGGCGGCGCTCCTGCGCCACCGGCAGCATGCGCTGGCGCCGCTCCAGCCGGGTGCGTCGTTCCATGTGGGGCTCCGTCGAGCGCCAGCCGAAGTAGGCGGCGATGGCCGCGCTGCCGGCGTGCAGCCAGACATCGTGGCCGTGGATCGGCAGCAGGCCGAACATCGTCGCCATGCCCGGAATCAGGCCCATGACGGCGAGCGCGCCGTAGAACAGCGCGAGCGAGCGCGCGTAGACGTGCGGCTCGGACAGGCCGCGCCAGGCGGCGATGCCCCAGGCGCCGATCGCCAGGTGCACGGCGCTGTGCAGCACGTTGACCGGGAACAGTCCCAGCAGGTAGCCGTACAGCATGGTGAAGTGGGTGGCGGGCGCATCCGGCGGCGGCGGGCGCAGCGCGGCGGGAACCAGGCCGAGCAGGCCGACCGCCAGGTAGGTAATGCCGAAGATCAGTGCAAAGGTTGCGGTTTTCATCATGCCTCCGCGTAATCGTGACTCAGCGCCACGGCGCCGCGCTCCAGCACGGCGACGCGGCAGCGGCGCCGGGCCCGGGCTGTGCGCACCGCGTGCTTCAAGGCTCCCCACTTGGTGGGGAAGTACGCGATCGCCACGCGGCCCGGGCCGCGCTCGTTGACGCTCCAGACGCCGTCCCGGGTCTGGGTGACCGAGAGAAGCGGCGTGCTGGATTGGTCCATGGTGGGGCTTAGCTCTTCTTTTCGATCTTGAGCTCGTTCTTCACCGACTTCACCCCGCTCACCTTCTTGGCGACGTCGCCCGCCTTCTTCTTCAGCTCGGCGGAGTCGACCTTGCCCTTGAGCGTCACCACGCCGTCCTTGCTGTCGACGTCGATGCTGGTCATGGTCTTCAGGCCGGCGTCGTTCGCGAGCGCGGTCTTGACCTTGGTGGTGAGCGCTGCGCCCGCGGCGCCGCTGCTCACGGTCTCGCGATTCTTCGCGCGCTCTTCCGCGCTCGGCAGCGCGTCCTTGGCCTTGTCGGCCTCGGTCGCGACCTTGTCGCGGTTCTGCGCCCGCTCCTGGGCGTTGGGAAGCGTGGTGTCGCTCTTTTGCTGCGCGTACGCGGGGAACGCGAGTGCTGCGGCTGCGACTACGATCAGTGCTTTCATTTGCATGCTCCTTTGGGGGGGTTAAGAGAAATCAATCGGCGCCGGAAGGTGCCGAGGCATGAATCACTTCCGGCTTGTCGATCGGGGGACGGCGGATTTCCTGCTCGAGGCTCGGCCGCTCGCGCTTGGCGAACGGCGGCAGGCGCACGGGCTGGCCGCTCGCCGCCGAGCGGTACAGCGCCCTGATGATGCGCACGTCGGCGAGGCCCTCGTCGGCGCCGGGCTCGGGCGTGCGGTTCTGCAGGATGCAATCGGAAAAATAGAGCAGCTCGGGCGCGAACTGGTCGCGCTTGGCGAAGCGCCGCTCGCGCATCTCGCCGTCGAGCGTCAGGCGGTGGCGCAGCGGGCGCGCATAGTCGTAGGCCGGCTCGACCGCGAGGTCGCCCTTGGTGCCGGAGAGCCGGTACTCGGACACCTTGGCCGCGCCGAAGCTCGCGGTGAACGAGGCCAGGCGCTCGTTGGAGAAGCGCAGCGTGGCGCTCACCGATTCCTCGACCTGGTCCAGCGTGCCGGCGCAGGCGGCGCGCACTTCGAGCGGCTCGTCGCCGAACAGGGCGCGCGCCGCGTTGATGCAGTAGATGCCGATGTCGTAGAGCACGCCGCCGCCGACGTCCTTGCGCACGCGGATGTTGCCCGGCACCACCGGGGTGCAGAACGTGGAACTGAACAGGCGCGGCTCGCCGATGCGGCCGGAGCGCGCCACTTCGCCCGCCTCGAGGTTGGCGCGCTCGAAGTGCAGGCGGTAGGCGACCATCAGCTTGACCCCGGCCTCGCGCGCGGCGCGCATCATGCGCTCGCACTCGTCCTCGGTCAGCGCCATCGGCTTCTCGACCAGCACGTGCTTGCCGGCGCGCGCGGCGCGCACCGCGTACTCGCAGTGCATGCTGTTCGGCAGCGCGATGTAGACCGCGTCGATGCCGGAGGCGAGGCACTCGTCGTACTGCTCGTACGCATAGCTGTGCTCGACGTCGTACTTCTTGCCGAGCTTCTCGCGCTTCAGCGGATCGCCCGACACCAGCGCGGCCAGCTTGGAATTGCGCCGCGCGTTGCCGAACGCGGGCAGCACCGCGACCTGGGCGATGTGGCCGAGGCCGACGACGGCGTAGCGGATCAATCGTTTGGGCATCGGCTCAGGCGGCGCGCCGCTTGCGTGCGGCGCGCCTGGCGGGTTTGGGTTTGTGCTCGACGCTCTTCTTCAGCAGCGACATGAGGTCGATCACGTCCGCGCTCTTCTCCTTGCGCGGCTCCTTCTCGGGCGCGGTCAGCTCCTCGGTCTCGCCGGCCTTGACCTTCTGCTTGATGCGCTTGAGCAGGTCGTCCTTGTAGGTGTCCTTGTACCTGTCGGGGTGCCACTTGTCGGCCATGTCCTCGACCAGGCGCAGCGCCATGTCGAGCTCCTTCGCGGTCACCTTGGCCTTCGGGATCTCGAGCTCGGCCGGATCCTTGAGCTCGTCCGCGTAGCGCAGCGTGTTCAGCACCAGCAGCTCGCCCTGCGCCACCAGCGCGGCGAGGTACTGCTT
>Ga0247830_10000615_pt1 | contig 13079 bp, 16 predicted proteins | sample 12C_Control_Day5_FD_207766 | JGI IMG/M metagenome (GOLD analysis project Ga0247830, IMG submission 207766) | Soil microbial communities from agricultural site in Penn Yan, New York, United States - 12C_Control_Day5 | ecosystem: Environmental > Terrestrial > Soil > Agricultural land | place...
TCGCCGGGGTGCTCGAGCGCGAGGCGCATGCGCTGCGGCGTGTCGAGCTTCTGCGCCTCGGCCGCCTCGCCCCAGTGCAGGATCTGCCCGGCGCGCTCGAGCACCCCGGCGATGCCGATGCGGCGCACGAACTCCCCCAGGCCGTGGCGGATCAGCACGGCGGTGATCTCCTGCAGGCGCGGCAGCTCCCGCATGAGACCGAGGGTCTCCCTCAGCATTTACTTATCTTGTGTTTTTCGCTGCTGCAAGGCGTCGGCCATGCCGGCGAGCACGCCGCTCGCCACCTGCGCGAAGCGGGCGCTGAACTCCCCGGCGAGCTCGATGCCGGTGAGGGTGAATTCCGCCATCAGGCGCGCGGTCTGGCGCCCGGTCTCGGTGCCGGCGTGCAGCGTCTGGCGCAGCGCTTCCTTCAGCTCGGGGCGCAGCCGCTCGTTTGCCGAGGACGCCACCTCGTTCACCGTCTCGACGAAGTCGTGCTCGATCTTCTTCAGGCCGGCGACGCCCTGCTTCAGCTCGTGCTCGGAAAAGCCGCGCCCGGTCGCCACCATCTGGCGCAGCGCCTGCTGGCCCGCTTCCACCGACTTTGTCAGCGCCTCGTCCATGCCGCGGAACGCCTCGCCGAGGCGCTGGCGCAGGCCGCTGCTGTCGGCGTCGGCGCCGCGCGTCATGCCTTCCGCGACGCCGTGCGTCACCCCCTGAGTCACGGCGCGCACCACGTCGCGGATGCCCTCGCGGTCGAAGCGGCGGTTCTTCAGCGCTTCCAGCGTGACGTCGTGCACCCGCCGGCGGATGTCCTCGCCGTGGCGCATCGAATCGGCGGCGGCCTGCCGGATGGTTTCGCTCGGATCGTGATCAGCCATGGGGTCCTCCGTGGGCGCCTCGCGCGCCGGGAATCACACCCGGAAATGTTACCCGCGCGTGAGGCGCAGGTCTTGCTCGAGCGGTGGGGCGGGAAAGTGGAAGCGCACCGGCCCGTCGGGCAGCGCGTTCAGGAACTGCTTCATGTAGGGATCCCCGGAGGCCTCCACCTCGGCGGGCGTGCCCTGGCCGAGGATCACCCCGTCGCAGATGACGTAGACGTAGTCGGCCACCTTGAGCGCCTCCTTGACGTCGTAGGTGACGACGATGGAGGTGAGGCCGAGCGCCTCGTTCAGGCTGCGGATCAGGTTGACGATCTGGTTGAGCGAGATCGGGTCGAGGCCGGCGAAAGGCTCGTCGTACATCATCAGCTTGGGATCGGTGGCGATGGCGCGCGCGAGCGCGACGCGGCGCGTCATCCCGCCCGACAGGTCGTTCGGCTTCATGGCGTGCGCGCCGCGCAGCCCCACCGCGTGCAGCTTCATCAGCACCAGGCGCCGGATCAGCGCCTCCGGCACGTCGAAGTTCTCGCGGATCGGGAAGGCGATGTTCTCGTACACCGACAGGTCGCTGAACAGGCCCGAGGTCTGGAACATCATGCCGATCTCCAGGCGCAGCTTGTAGAGCGCGTCGGGGTCGAGCTCGTGCACGTTCTTGCCCTCGATCGTCACCGCGCCGGCCTCGGGCCGCAGCTGCCCACCGATGATCTTCAGCAGCGTCGACTTGCCGCAGCCGCTGCCGCCCAGGATCGCGACCACCTTGCCGCGCGGGATCTCGAGCGAAAGCCCGCGCAGCACCTGCAGGTCGCCGTAGGAGAATTGCAGGTCGGAAACGCGGACCACGCTGCTCATGGGAGAGAATTCTAACTTGGACGCGCACCCCTACTCCCGGCTCACGCCCGACCTCGTGCTCGACGCGGTCGCCGCCTCGGGGCTCGCGCCCGACGGGCGCCTGCTGACGCTGAACAGCTACGAGAACCGGGTCTACCAGGTGGGCATCGACGACGGCCCCATGGTGGTGGTGAAGTTCTATCGCCCGGAGCGCTGGAGCGACGCGCAGATCGACGAGGAGCACGCCTTTGCCCACGAGCTGAAGAGCCACGAGATCCCCGTGGTGGCGCCGCAGTACTCCGGCCACCACGAAGGCTTCCGCTTCGCCGTCTACCCGCGCCGCGGCGGGCGCACCCCCGAGCTCGGCGACCCGAAGACCCTGGAATGGATCGGCCGCTTCATCGGCCGCATCCATGCGGTGGGGTCAACCCGGCCATTTGCACATCGCCCTGAGTTGAATCCTGACCTTTTCGGAAGAGAACCCCGTTCCTTCCTGCTCGAGCACAAGTTCGTGCCGCCGGAGCTGCTGCCCGCCTGGGAAGCGGTCACCGCGCAGGCGCTCGACGCGGTGTCGCGCTGCTACGAGCGCGCCGGCGAGGTGAAGAGCATCCGCCTGCACGGCGACTGCCATCCCGGCAACATCCTGTGGACCGACGAGGGCCCGCACTTCGTCGACCTCGACGACGCGCGCATGGGCCCGGCGGTCCAGGACCTGTGGATGCTCCTCTCGGGCGACCGTGCGGCGATGACCGGCCAGATGCTCGACGTGCTCGCCGGCTACGAGGACTTCATGCCGCTCGACCGGCGCGAGCTGCACCTCGTCGAGGCGCTGCGCACGCTGCGCCTCATCCATTACTCGGCGTGGATCGCGCGGCGCTGGGACGACCCGGCCTTCCCTGCCGCCTTCCCCTGGTTCAACACGCAGCGCTACTGGCAGGACCGGATCCTGGAATTGCGCGAGCAGATCGCCCTCATGGGAGAGCCGCCGCTTTCCATCGACTGACCGCGGCACCGATCTCGGCGAGGACGTCCTCGTCGGTGCGCCCGGAGCTTTTCAGGACATGGAACGCGTGGTCCGCGCCCTCCAGCCAGTGCATCGTCCAGGGCACCGTCAGCCGTTTCACCACGTCATTCATCAACTCCTGGGTACAGAGCGCATCCCGCGTGCCGTTGAAGCACAGCACCGGCACCTGGATCCCGGCGAGGTGCGCGTCGCGCAGCTTCTCCGGCTGCCCGGCCGGATGCAGCGGATAGGCGAAGAGGAGCAGCCCGTCGCAGGCGAGCCCATCGGCGGCGAGCATGGTGGCGGCCCGCCCGCCCATGGAGCGGCCGCCGATCAGCAGCCGCCGGGGAGCCAGCTCCGAGCGCGCGCGCTCGATCACGCCACGCATGCGCGACTTGAGAACCGGCATCGGGTCGGGACGCTTCGAGCCCTTCTCGCGGTAGTCGAAGTTGAAGCGCACCACGGCGATCCCTTGCGGCTCGAGAATTCGGGTTAGCTGCGTCATGCCGCGGTCGTCGCGGTGACCGCCCGCCCCGTGGGCGCATACGAACGCCGTCATTCGCCGAGCGGCTTGCCTCTCCCGCCCGGGTGCGACTTCTCCCAGTTCCTGCCGTCGAGCGCCTTGACCGTCATCGCCTCGACCGTGCCCTCGTCGAGGCAGCGCGCGTTGACGCTGAAGCCGTCGGGATGCGAGCGCGGCACGTAGAACGACTTGATGCCGCAGATCGAGCAGAAGAGGTGCTTCGCGGTGAGCGTGTTGAACTCGTAGGTCCGCAGCGCCGCCTCGCCGGAGAGCAGCTTGAAGCGCGACTTCGGCACGATGAGGTGGAGGTAGCCGGCCTTGCTGCACATCGAGCAGTTGCAGTCGGTGACCTCGATGCGCGCCGGCGCCTGCACCTCGAAGCGCACCGCGCCGCAGTGGCAGCCGCCGGCGTGGGTCACGTTCATGACGGTCTTTTCCTGAAGGAGAGGGTCGCGAGGATCGCGGCGACCGTGGTCGGCAGGACGAAGTACAGGACGCCGTTCAGCACCGCGAGCGGCTGCGTGAAGGCGAGCATCGGGCGATACGCGAGCGAGACGGCGCCGATGCCGGCGAGCCCGACCAGCGCCCCCAGCGCGAGCGCGCGGCGGCGCGCCAGCAACCCCGCGGCGATGCCGGCGAGCGCGGCGACCCCGATGCGCACCGCGAACATGTTCGAGCAGATCCACACCTCGCCGTAGCGGCTCGTCGGCAGGCCGTTGCACTGCGCCCAGAACCCGCGGTCGGCGAGCACCATGCCGAGCGCGAAGAGCGCGGTTCCCACGAGCCAGCCGAGCGCGATGCGCATCCGCTAGCGCCCGGCGGCATGGCAGGCAAGCTTGTCGGCGAGCGAAGCGACGCGCTCGAGCTCGGCCTGCGGCGTCGACTTCAGCATGGCCGTCTGCGCCCAGGTCGCGCGGATGAGCGCGAGGTTGTCGGCGCGGGTGAAAGGACGCAGGCGGGGCGCGACGTCGCCGCCGTCGGCCTGGTGCACGTCGATGCCCGTCACCGGCGACGCGCAGGAAAACTCCAGGCCCGCCAGCGCGAGCGTCTTGGTCGCGGGTCGCGCGCGCGTGCGGAAGTGCACTTGCAGGCGGTCGATGTCGTAGACGATGCTCCACTGCGTTACGTGCGCAGGAGGTGCCGGAGCAATGGCCTGGCTTCCCTGCGCCACGTCCTCCAGAGTGTCGAAGGCGTACTGGATCGGATCCATGCCGGGGCGGTAGGCGCTCACCCGCGCCGCCGCCCGCGCAAAGCGCGACTGCGCGGACGGGGATTTCCGGTATGCCGCCAGCGAATCGGCATAGAAATCGTTTTCCAGCGCCGCGACCGCGAGCGGGCCGTCGGCGTTGACGACCATCCGGCCTTCGCGAAATTCGATGACCGCGACCTCTCCGCCACGGTCCGCGACGAGGTAGTGCAGCGGCGTGCCGCTGCGAGGAATGCGCACGTGCGCGTCGCTCGCCACGACCTCGGCCACGCTCGCCGCGCTGTCAAGCTGGTACTGGACCCACCCCGTCCCGCCGCCGACCGCCGGCCTTGCGTCCGGTGCCGGAAACGCCGTGCCGTTCACCCACATCAGGGCTACGACCAGCCCGGCCTCGTTCATTCCGCCGGTCGGCTGGTTGCGGCCGTACTGGTTGAACGTGACGCTGCCGTGACGCGAGGTCCAGGTAAGGGCGCGGTCGCCGGGCGCGTACGCCATGCGGATCGCGCCGCGCTTGTTGACGAGCACTGCGCCTTCGGCGACGTACCAGTCGTAGTTCTGTCCGAAGACCAGGCGGCTGCCGTCGCGAATGCAGAAGGTCGTGCAGGCGGACGCGTCCGCCGCGAGCAACAGCGCCGCCAGGCAGGAAACCCCGATCTTCATCGCGCTCAAAATACCATGCGGGAAGGAGCGGAGCGTTTTTTGCTGCTTCCGGCCATGGTGCAGCGGGCCTCCCTGCTGTTGGCCGGCGTCCTTCTCGCCGGCGCGCTCGAAGCGCAGGACGCGGCCGGGCTGCGCGCGCGGCATGCGGCGCTGCAGGACCGGCTCGCCGCTAGCGCGTTCGGCCGCCCGCTGCACGTCGAGTCGGCGAGCGAGGCCGGCGCCCACAAAGGCGAGGTCTATGCGCTGATCGAGCGGCCCTACCGCGAGCTCGCGGCGGCGCTTTCGCGCCCGGCGCACTGGTGCGAGATCCTCCTCCTCCAGGTGAACATCAAGCGCTGCGAAGCCGCGGGGCCGACGCTGACGGCGTTCATCACGCGCAAGCCTCGCGAGCCGCCCGAGGATGCCCACCGGGTCGAGTTCCGCTACGACGCTGCCGCCGGCGCGGACCATCTGCGCGTCGCGCTGACCGCCGACTCCGGCCCGGTGGGCACGCGCGACTACGAGATCCGGCTCGAGGCCGCGCCGCTCGACGCGGCGCGCACGTTCCTGCGCATGTCGTACGCGTACCGCCTGGGCTTCGTGGCGCGCATCGGCATGGACGCCTATCTCGCGGGCAGCGGGCGCGACAAGGTCGGCTTCAGCGTCGTCGATCGCGCGCCCGACGGCCGGCCGATGTACGTCGACGGCGTGCGGGGCGTGATCGAGCGCAGCGCGATGCGCTACTACCTCGCGATTGAAGCCTTTCTCGATTCACCCCAGGACATGGAAACCCGGTTGCGCCGCTGGTACGCCGCGATCGGGCACCACCCGCAGCTGCGCGAGGAGGTAGGGCGCAACGAGTACCTGGCGATGAAGCGCGCGCAGGCCGGCCGCGTCACTTCGCCTCGATCGAGAAGGCGATCAAGAGCTGCTTCGGCTCCTTCGCCATGCGCTTCAAGAGCGACGCGCGGGCATGCTCCGCGATCTCCGAGACGCGCACGTCCTTCGGCACGCCCTCGAAGCTCAGGCTGACCTGCGCGAGCTCGCCGTTTTTCCAGTTCACCGATACCGCCGCCCGCGCGCCCACCGCCTTCTCGATGTCGTCGGAGACGGCCTGCGCCTGGACGATGCTCTCCTTCATCGTGTCGTACGCCCCCGTCACCGCGTCGCACGCCGAAAGGATGCCCAGCGTCAGGACCACCAACGCATATCTCGCCATCGCGTCCTCCCTCTTTCTTCAAGTGTAGGGCCAGAGCGCCAGCGCGCACACCGCCGCCGCGGCGAGGAAGCGCAGCCCGGCGTCGCGCTGGAAGCGCAGGCTGGCAAGTCCCGCCAGCGCGAGGACCGGCGCGGCGTAGAGCGCGGCGATCGACGCGTAAGCGCTGAGGAAGGAGAGGGAGAGCGCGATCCCGGCGTCGTGCGCGCCGAGGGACTCCGCGTTGACGCCCCAGCGCGCAATGGCGGCCGTGCCGGCGACCAGCACTGCCGCCGCGAGGGTGAGCCAGCTAGTCCATGCGAGGATTCGTCACCCCGTCACTTGCAGACGGTTCACCACGCGGTCGACGCCCGAGAGCGACCACGCGTCGAGCTCGGCGCGCCAGCGCTGCTCCTCCGTGGGCACGGCGCCGTCGAGCGTCACCACCCAGTCGCGGGTGCGGGGCCGGATCTGGTCGGCTTCGAGCAACGGGTCGGCTTCCAGCGCAAGCCGCAGCGCCTCTGTGATTTCGTCGTCCCGCTCTTCGTAGCGCGGCTCGAGCGCGAGCGCGTTGATCACGTCGCGCCGGCCCGGCGTCCACCAGGCGAGCACGCCGGCGAAGAGCCGGTGCGGCACGCTGATGACATGGCCCTCCAGCACGATGACCCCGTCGGTGACGGAGATCTCGATTTCGCCGACCGCATCGTCTTTCGCCTCATGGAGAAGAAGGCTTCGTTCATTGGTGCGCATGCGCAGCGTGCAATTGCGGAACTCGGGCTGCCCGAGCAGGATGCGCGCGAACGAGTCGCGCACCGCGCCGTCGCCGCGCGCCTCGCCGGGCGCGACGCGCAGGCGGTCGACCACGCCGCGCACCCCGTCGGCGGTCGCGGCGGCGCTGCTGGCGAGATTCAGGGCGAGCTTCTTGGCGGCGACGTCGGCCACCTCGCCTTCGAGCGTCACGGCGCCGTCCCTCGACTCGATGCGGATCGGGTGGCGATGGATGTTGATGCGCGGCTCGCGCTCGAGGGCGGCGTGGACTTTCCGGGTGGTGAGTTCTCTTGGGTTCATGGAAACCTCCGAAGGCAAGTTTTAGGCCGTTCTCAGGCGCAGCAGCCGCACGCCGGCCACCGCCACGAGCGGCACCAGCAGCCCGAACACGGTCACGGCGATGAGCAGCGCACCGAGCTCGCTGTAGTCCTGCTGCACCGTGACCGCCCCGGTCGCGCGGTCGCGCACCTCGCGGCTGACGGTGAAGGCCTGGTTGAAATACTTGGTGCCGAGCTGAGCCCCCGAAAGCGCCAGGTTGGAGAACGAGGCCATCACCGCGAAGTAGGTGGCCTTCAGGTTGGCCGGCGCCGAATTGGCGATCCAGGCGAGCATCGGGATCATGGCGATCTGGCCGAGCGGCGACTCGAGCGCGGTGTCGATGAGGGCGATGAAGCGCTGGTCGACGATGCCGCCGGTGTGGCGCGCGGTCCATTCGTGCAGGCCGTAGTACATGCCGATGTTGGGCAGCGACAGCAGCGTGCCCGCGATGGTGAGCATGACGATGATGGCGGAGATCGGCTTCTCGGCCATGTAGCGGCGCAGCACGAACATGCCGAGCAGCGTCAGCGCATAGGCGACGAGCGCGAGGCGCGCGAAGAACGACTCGTCGAACTTGAGCACGTCGATCGCCCACCACTGGTAGCCGGGGCCGACGCTCGGCATGGCGCGGTAGATGAACAGGATGAGCGCCGTGGCGACGAGCGTCTCGCGCGCCACCGGCGAGAGCTCGCGCGCGAGGCGCCAGAGCAGGAACAGGATCACCGCGAGGGAGCCGGCGAAGATGATCTCCTGCGCCGCGGGCAGCTGCCCGAGGCCGACCGAGAGCGTGATCACCACGAACACCAGGCTGCCGCCGAGGATCCACCAGTTCGGCCGCGTCTTCTCCCCGCCCTGCACCGCATCGCGCGCCTTCGTGAAGCTGTGCAGCACCACCCCCGCGACGGAAAGCGCCGGGATGATGAGCGCGATCCAGTACACGCGCGCGTAGAGCGCCGCGCGCTCGGGCTGCGGCAGCTTCTCGGTGCCGTAGAAGAGGTAGACGTTGGCGAGCGCCACCAGCGCGAGGCCGCCGATAACCGCGACGCGCCCCAGCGTCTGCATGGTGGTGTGCATCGCCTTCAGCGTCGCCGCGTCGTAGGGACGGCCCTGCTCGTCGGCGCGCGGCACCGCCTCGACGGTCATCGCGTCGGCCACCGCGTCCTGGATCATGTAGCCGGTGGGCGCGACCAGCGCGGCGAGCACGAACCACGCGGTCGGGCTCATCACCGCGCGCATCGCCTCGAGGTGGCTGATGAGCCCGATCATGACGAGCAGGCTCGCGGCGATCATCCCGGCGCCGAGCCAGACCAGCAGCGCTTTCCAGCGCCAGATCAGGTCCACCACGTGGCCGATGGGCATCTTCAGCGCCCACGGGATGCCGGCCCAGAAGCCGAGCGCGGCGAGGAACGCGGCGCTGACGTCGAGGTAGTCCTTGACGAAGAAGGCGCCGACGATGCCCGTCAGCCCCGATACGCCGAACGCCGCGTAGACGAGCAGCGGCGGCAGGTACGACAGCCGGAACAACTCAGGCCCGCCGGGTCACTGCGCCCGGATGTTGTTCTCCTTCACCACCTTGCCCCAGCGCTCCATGTTGGCGACGATCCACTTGCGCGTCTCGGCGGGGCTGAGCGCGACCACGTCCATGCCCTGCGTCTCGGAGAGCATCCTGTTCACGTCGGGCAGCTTGATCGCCTTCACCAGCTCGGCGTGGAACTTGTCGATGATCGGCCTGGGCGTGCCCGCCGGCGCGAGGATGCCCCACCAGGCGTAGGCCACCACCGGGATGCCGAGCTCGGTGAGCGTCGGCACGTCGGGCATGGTGTGCGAGCGCTTCTCGCCGGTGAGCACGAGCGCGCGCATCTTGCCGCCGCGCACGTGGTTCGCCTGCGCCGCGGTGGACGCCATGCCGAGGTCGACGTGGCCGCCCATCAGGTTCTGCGACAGCGGCCCGCCGCCGGCATAGGCGACCGGCACGAACTTCACCCCGGCGGCCTGGTTGAGCACGATGGTGGTGAGGTGCGCGAGCGAGCCGTTGCCGACGTTGCCGAGCGTCACGGTGTCGGGCTTCGCCTTCGCCGCGGCGAGCACTTCCTTGAAGTCCTTCCACGGCTTCATCGCCCCGGTGGTGATCGCCATCGGCGCGGTGCCGACGATCATCACCGGCTCGAAATCCTTGATCGGGTCGAAGGGCAGCTGCGGGTTGAGCGCCTGGTGGACCGCGTGCGTGTCGAAGATGAACACGAACGTGTAGCCGTCGGGCGCGCTCTTCGCCGCGTACTCCGTGCCGATGATGCCCGAGGCGCCGGTGCGGTTCTCGACGATGAACTGCGCCTTCAGCGACTCGCCGATCTTCGCCGCGAACATGCGCGCGAGCGGATCGACCGACCCGCCCGGCGGATAGGGCGAGATGAACTTGACCGGCTTGGTCGGCCAGTCTTGTGAAAAAGAACTCGTTGCAAAGGCGGTGAGGGCTACGACCGCCAGAATCCTAGAAAGCCACATTCCGTCCTCCTTTGAGCTTGAGCATCTGGCGCGCGTCGTCCGGGGTGGCGACGACGAGGCCGAGTTCCTCCAGCAGGCGGCGCGCCTTGGCCACCTGCTCGGCATTGGACTTGGCGAGCTGGCCGCGCCCGAGCCACAGGCTGTCCTCCAGGCCGACGCGCACGTTGCCGCCCATCACCGCCGACATCGCGGCGATGAACATCTGGTTGCGGCCGGCGCCGAGCACCGACCAGTAGTACGCGTCGCCGAAGAGCCGGTCGGCGGTGCGCTTCATGTGCATCACGTCCTCGGGATGCGGGCCGATGCCGCCGCGGATGCCGAACACCGACTGGATGAGCAGCGGCGGCTTGACGAGGCCCCGGTCGAGGAAGTGCGCGGCGGTGTAGAGGTGGCCGATGTCGTAGCACTCGATTTCGAACCGGGTGTCGTTCTCGCGACAGCTCTCCAGAATCTTCTGAATGTCTTTGAAGGTGTTCTTGAAGATCCTGTCGTCGCTCGCCGCGAGGTAGGGCTTCTCCCAGTCGTGCTTGAACTCCTTGTAGCGGCCGAGCATCTCGTACAGGCCGAAGTTCATCGAGCCCATGTTGAGCGAGGCGACCTCGGGCTTCAACTGCAGCGCCGGCTGCAGCCGCTCCTCGGTCGTCATGGTGGGCGCGCCGCCGGTGGTGAAGTTGAGCACCACGTCGGAGGCCGCCCGGATCTTCGCGCCGAACTCGCGGAAGTACTTCGGATCCTGCGTCGGGCGGCCGTCCTTCGGGTCGCGCGCGTGCAGGTGGACGATGGCGGCGCCCGCCTTGGCGGCGCCGATCGCCGCCTCGGCGATCTCCTCGGGGGTGATGGGGAGGTGCGGCGACATGGTGGGCGTGTGGATCGAGCCCGTCACCGCGCAGGTGATGATGACTTTGCCTTGGGCTGCCGCCATGGACGTTTAGGGGTAGTAGCGGAGGTCGCCGCAAACGGAGATTGCCTGGCCCGTGATATGCCTGCCCGGCGCAGTGGCCAGAAAAAGCGCCATGTCGGCCACGTCCTGAGCGGTCACTGTCGAGCGCAGACTCGTGGTCTCGAGCATCATCGCCCTCACCTTTTCGTGCTCAGCACCGATCGCCTTCGCCTTGGCGGCGATGACCCGCTCGACACGGTCGCCTTCGACGATGCCCGGCTGGATGCAGTTGACCCGTACCTTGTCCGGGCCCGCTTCGACCGCGAGACTCTTGGTGAAGCCGACCACGCCCCACTTGGCCGCGGCGTATGGCGAGCGCAGCGGAAATCCGAGCCGGCCTGCCGTGGATGAAAGATTGACGATGCTGCCGCCGCCCGAGAGCTTGATCATCGGCATGGCCTTGCGCGTGCAGTAGAACATGCCGTTGAGGTCGATGGCGATAGTGCGCTCCCAGTCCTCGGGCCTGATGTCCTCGACCTTGGCGGTCGGGCCGGCGATGCCGGCGTTGTTGACCAGCACGTCGAGGCCGCCGAGCTTCTTCGTCACGTCCTCGAACAGCCGCTCGACCTGGTCGAGCTTTGCCACGTCGGCGACGGAATGCGTGATGGTTCCCAGGCCTTTAAGAGCCTTCTCATCCACGTCGCACACATGCACCTTCGCACCTTGCGCGACGAACGTATCCGCGATGACGCGGCCGATCCCTGCGCCGCCCGCGGTGACGAGCACGCGCATGCCTTTCGCCGAGAGATCCACTCCTCCTCCTCGAGGCCGATCTACAGAACGAGTTCCCAGTACTCTCCCGTCAGATCATAGCCGAACGACCGGTGGCGTTCCTGCTTGATTCGCCGGAACCCGGCCGCCTTGTAGAGGGCGCGCGCGGCCGTCAGGTTCGACTGCGTCCACAGCACGAGCTTGCGGTAGCCCTTCTGGCGGGCGAAGGCGACGCACTCGGCCACCAGGCGCCTGCCGACCCCCTGCCCGCGCGCCTCGGGCTCGACCAGGAGCAGCCGGAGTTTTGCGGTCGTTCTGTTCTCCTTGACGACAAAGACGGAACCGACGGGCTCCCCGCCCATCTCGGCGATCCAGCAGCGCTCGCGCTCGGGGTCCAGCTTGGAGAGGAAGTCCTTCGCGATGCCCGCGACGAGCGCCTCGAAGCGCTCGTCCCAGCCGTACTCCTGGAAGTACAGCGCCCCGTGCCGGTGCACCACCCAGCCGATGTCGCCGGGACGGTGGGGGCGAAGAGAGACCTCGTGGGAGGTCGCCTCGAGCAGCGTTTCCATTTCCCGCATCACCCCGGCGAGGCGCAGCCGCGCCGGCGCGGGCAGCGTGCCGAGCATGGCGCCGACCTCCCGGCGCGAGCGCGCCTCGAGCGCGGCGCAGGCCTTGCGGCCGGCGGCGCTGAGCGTGAGCGGCCGCCGGCGCGCGTCGCCCGCGGTGCGGCCCGCGGCCACCAGGCCGCGGCGCGCGAAGGCCTTGAGGATGCGGCTGAGGTAGCCAGCGTCGAGCCCGAGCTCGCGGCCGAGCGCCGCGGCGGTGGCGCCGGCGCGGTGGCCGAGCTCGTAGAGCACGCGCGCCTCGGCAAGCGAGTACGGGTGGTAGAGCGAGCGGTCCTGCAGCACGCCGATGCGGCGCGTGTAGAAGCGGTTGAAGCGTCGGACGGCGTCGACGGGCGGCTGCATAGTTGACTTTGTCAAGTATCGCATAATCTGCCCATGCTGGGTTTCCTCAGGACCCTCATCAGCCCCTCGCCCCCGGCCGCGGCGAGGCCCGAGCGCGCCCCCGAGTGGGTGAGCCTGAAGGGCGGCTTCGAGTTTGCGCTCGCGCAGCACCTCGCGAGGCACGAGGGCTATCCGATCGCCGACTGGGAGGTGGTGCGCGCCTGGGTGGAGGGGCTGGACGAGCCCCGGCGCGGCGCGGCCTGGACCGCCTGCGAGCGCGCGTGGCTGCTGCACTTCCGCGATGCGCTCGGCACCGGCTTTCGCCTGGACGAGAACGCGTCCGCCGTGCTCGTCTCCTCCCTCGAGCCCAACCTCGCCCGGGCGACGCTCGAATTCATGTCGAAGACGCAGCGCCGCATCGGCGCGGTGCTGAAGGGCCTCGTCGAGGCCGCGCCCTGGGGCAAGGACATCCTGATCCTCTTCGACGACGGGGACAGCTACTACCGCTACGTCTCGCACTACTACCCGGAGACGGGCGAGTTCGCGACGAGCGGCGGCATGCACCTCGGCGGCGGATGCAGCCACTTCGTCTCGGTGAAGAACGAGCTGCGCGTGCTGGAGGCGATGATCGTGCACGA
>Ga0247830_10000616_pt1 | contig 13075 bp, 11 predicted proteins | sample 12C_Control_Day5_FD_207766 | JGI IMG/M metagenome (GOLD analysis project Ga0247830, IMG submission 207766) | Soil microbial communities from agricultural site in Penn Yan, New York, United States - 12C_Control_Day5 | ecosystem: Environmental > Terrestrial > Soil > Agricultural land | place...
AGCCGCTCGCCGCCGCCGCCAGCGATCGGATCTCGTCCGCCGTCACGCACGGCACGTCGCCGGGCACGGTGATGAAGACGGACGCGCCGCGCTCGACGGCAGCCGCCTGCGCGTGCGCGACGGCGGCCGTGTGCCCGCGATTTTCCGCCTCGTCCAGGGGCTCGGCCCCGAGCGAGCGCGCGATCGTCGCCACCGCCGGCTCGCGGGTCACCACCCACACGCGATCGAGCGCGGCGGCGCCGAGGGCGCGGAGCACGTCGCCCAGCATCGCGCGCGCCAGCTCGCTCCGCTCACCCGGCGTGAGGAGCCGCACGAGCCGCTGCTTGGCGTTGACGAGATCCTTCACGGGCACGGCCGCGATGATCACGCGAGCTCCAGAACGCGGCGCGCGAGGGCGATCTCCCGCTCGCGGTCCGGCATCATGACGTCGCACGGCACCGCGGTCACGCCGAGCCCGGCGAGGACGGCGTCGTCGTGCGCGTCGCGCGGATCGACGAGCAGCCGGCGGAGCCACGGCGCGTACGCGCGGGCGACGCCGACGGTGGAAACGGGCAGCCCCCGTGCACGCATGAGGGCGGCCGCCGGACCGCTGACGGCGCCGCCGTCGACGATCGGGCTCACGCCGACCACGGACGCGCGCGTCGCCGCCAGCGCGTCGACGATACCGGGCACGGCCAGGATGGGGCCGATCGACGTGATCGGATTCGACGGGCACACGACGACCACGTCGGCGTCCGTGATCGCTTCGCGCACGCCGGGCGCGGGCCGGGCCGTCGTGGCGCCCTCGTAGTCGACGCCGACGACCTCCACCATGGCCTTCTCGCGCACGAAATATTCCTGGAAGCCGAGCCGGCCGTCGGGCGTTCGAATCGTGGTCCGCACCGGATCGTCACTCATCGGCAGCAGGCGCGCGCGCAGGCCGAGCGCGCCGGCGAGGGCGGCCGTCACGCCCGAGAGTGGCTGGCCGGCGTGAAGAGCGCGCGTGCGCGCCAGATGGGTGGCGAGGTCACGGTCGCCGAGCCCGAACCAGGTCGGCGCGCCGTAGGCGGCCATGGCGGCCAGGCAGTGGAACGTCTCGTCGGCGCGACCCCAGCCGCGCCGCGCGTCGAGCACGCCCGCCAGCGCATACATGACCGAGTCGAGATCGGGCGAGACGTGCAGCCCCCAGATCTCCGTGTCGTCGCCGGTGTTGCCGATGACGGTGAGCGCGGCCGGATCGGTACACACGGCGAGGCCTCGAAGAAGCTTGGCGGCGCCGGTGCCGCCGGCGAGGGCCGCGATGCGCACGTACGCCTCAGAGCGCCGCTTCGCGCAGCGTCCAGAGCGCGCTGCCGCCGCGCCACGCGTAGAGGCCGACGCCCGGACGTCCGGCCAGGGGACCGGGCAGCGTCACCTCGGGCACCGGGATGAAGCCGAAGCGCACCCACACGCGGTCGAGGCCGCCCGGCCGCGTGAAGAGCGTGGTGATGTCCAGAGCGGTGGCGTGATCGAGCGCGGCGGCCACGAGCTGCGCGGCCACCTCGAGCGGGTCGTCGGGCGCGTCGCCGTCGGTGCGGACGACCGGCCCGTGCAGGAGGGCGTCGCCGCGGCTCCGCTCGCCGACGAGGGCGCCCACGAGCGTCTCGCCGCGCGCGCGCGCCGTCCACGCGCCCCAGGCGATGGCCAGCTCGGGCCCCGCCGGCCACGGGACGGCGGCGAAGTCGAACAGTGGCCGGGCGGCCGCGGCATCGGGCAGAGGGCGATAGCCGATACCCCGCCAGACGCGCGGCAGCGTGGCCGACGCGAGAGACGGCGCCGGCGGGCGCCCGCTCTCCGGAGAAGAAGAATGAAGGTCGGGTGTGGGGCGGCGGGACCTACTTCTTCCCAAGCACCGCGTCCTTCACGCTCTTCGCGAGGCGGAACTTGCAGACCCGCTTCGCCGGGATCTTGATCGGCTCACCCGTTTGCGGATTGCGGCCGACCCGCGCCTTGCGGTTCGCCAGCACCAGCTTCCCGAAACCCGGAAGCACGAAACCGTTCTTCGCTTCCTTCGTGGCCAGCGCGAGAGTCTCGTCGAAGATCTCGCCGATCTGCCGCTTCGAGAGGTTGGTCTTGCCGGCGAGGTGCGCCAGGACAGCGGACTTGCTCATCATCTTCGCCACAGGTGATCCTCCTGTCGAATCGGTGGAGTGGAACGTGGAGTGCATTGATACCACAAACGCTCCGCGACGGCTACCGCTGTCGGAAGCGAAATTCGCCCGACGCGATGAGCCGGCGATACGACCCGAACCGCGCCTCGGCATCCTCGACCGTGTCGAGCGGCGAGTCCGGCGCCGCGCCGTCGGCGTACACGCGCCGATGTCTATAGAGGGTGTCGCGCTCCGCCGGAACCCGCCCCGCGTCACGGATGAGGCGGCACAGCTCCGTCGGCCCCACCAGCTGGCCGAAGGAGGCGCCCGCCGACGTCGAGATGGACTCGTTGATGAGCGTCCCGCCGACGTCGTTGGCGCCGGCGTCGAGGAGCAGCTGCATGACCTTCGGCCCTTCCTTCACCCACGAGCACTGGACGTTGGGGATGAAGGCGCCGAGCATGAGCCGGGCGAGCGCGTGCATGCGCACGACCTCCACGCCGGTGGCTCCGGGGCGGACGCCCGGCACCAGATGCTTCTGGTACATCGGCGCTTCCGAGTGGATGAGCGAGAGCGGCACGAACTCCGTGAAGCCCCCGGTGTCCTTCTGGATCGCCCGCAGCAGGGCCATGTGTCGCACCCAGTGCTCCGGCGTCTCGACGTGCCCGTACATGATGGTGGAGGTGGTCCGGATGCCGAGCGCGTGCGCCGTGGTGATGACCTCCACCCACTGGTCCACGGTGATGCGCCCGCGCGCGATGACATCGCGGATCTCCTGGTCGAGGATCTCCGCCGAGGTGCCGGGGAGGGTGCCGAGCCCCGCCGCCTTCAGCTCCGCCAGGTACTCCTTGATCGGCAATCCCGATCGCACGCTGCCGTACAGCACCTCCTCCGGCGAGAAGGCGTGGATGTGCATCTCCGGCAGCGCCGCCTTGATGGCGCGCGTGAGGTCGATGTAGAAGCGGCCGTCGAGCTTCGGCGGCAGCCCGGCCTGGATGCAGACCTCGGTGGCGCCCACGTCGGCCGCCTCGCGCGCCCGTCGCACGACCTCGTCCACGGGCAGAAGGTAGCCCTCCTCCTCCCGGTGATCGCGGCTGAAGGCGCAGAAGCCGCAATGCTTGATGCACACGTTGGTGAAGTTGATGTTGCGGTTCACCACGAAGGTCACGATGTCGCCCACCTGCTGCCGCCGCAGCTCGTCGGCGGCCACGGTCATGGCGGCCAGATCGCGGCCGTTGACGTGCGCGAGGAGATTGGCGTCGGCGACGGAGACCTCGTCGCCGCCGAGGGCGGAGTCGAGCACGCGACGGACGTCGCGCGATGCACGGTCGAAGACGGTGCGGAGATTACCAGCGTCGCCAGTGCTCATGACTGTCCTTGACGAGCCCACCGCCGTCCACGAGGGCGGTCACGCGGGCGCGGAGCGTCTCGTCGACGAACTCCGGCCGGGTGGCGTACTCCGGGTAGACGGCGAGGCGCTCTCGGAAGGTGAAGCCGGCCGTCTCGGTCGCCGTGCGCAGCGCGACGAGGCCGGGCCAGGGTCTCTCGGGATTGATGTGGTCCAGCGTCAGGGGCGACACGCCACCCCAGTCGTTCAATCCTGCCGCCAGCAGTCGCGCGTAGGCGCCCGGACTGAGGTTCGGCGGCGCCTGGAGGTTGACGTCGCCGCCGAGCACGAGCCGCGCGACCGCGAGCGTGCGCAGCAGGTCGTCGAGGGTCGGCTCCGACGCGTCGCGCATCGGGATGCGCGGCTTGGCGCGGAAGTTCTGGATGATGACCTCCTGCACGTGGCCGTAGCGCTCGTGCAGGTCGCGGATGGCCAGCAGCGCGTCCACGCGCTCGCGCGGTGTTTCCCCGATGCCGATGAGGATGCCGGTCGTGAACGGGATGGCCAGCTTGCCCGCGAGCTCGAGCGTGCGCAGGCGCCGCGCCGGGACCTTGTCGGGCGCGTCGTCGTGGGCGCCGCCGGGCGCGAGCAGTCGCTCGGACACCGTCTCCAGCATGATGCCCATGCTCACGCTCACCTCGCGGAGCGCCGCCAGATCCCGCTCCCCCATGAGGCCGGGATTGACGTGCGGCAGGAGCGGCGACTCTCTCAGCGTGGTCGCGCAGACCTCGCGCAGGTAGGACAGCGTGGTGCGATGCCCGCGCGCGCGCAGGAACTCGCGATGCGAGAGAAAGCGCGCCTCCGGACGGTCGCCGAGGGAGAAGAGCGCTTCCTTGGCGCCCAGGCGGCCGCCGGCCTGCGCGAGCGCGACCACTTCCTCCGGCGTCATCGTGTGGGCGCCCGGCTCGCCCGGATCGCGACGGAACGTGCAGTAGCCGCAGTAGTCCCGGCACAGCGTCGTGAGCGGGACGAAGACCTTGGCCGAGAACGTCACCGTCCGCCCGCGCCCGCGGTCGCGGACCTCCGCCGCCCGCGCGAGCAGGTCGGGCAGCGACTCCGTCGGCCCCTCGATCAGCGCATAGGCGTCGGCCTGCGTGATCATCGCCGCCGACGGGAGGTCGCGCGTGCGGAGCCACGCCGCGTCTCGGTCAGCCCACCCGCGGTTCGAGCCGGCCTCGCCCCTCTCGCTACGACAGACACATTGCGGCGGCGTTCCGCGAGCTTCGGCCTCACGTCCTCCGCGAAGCGCTCCAGGTTCTGGAGCAGCGACTTCAGGTCGGCGTGTGCGGCGTCGAAGACGAAGTGGCTCACGCCGAGCGCCTGGTAGGCGCGGATGTCGTCGATCACCTCGCTCGCGGTGCCCTGGAACATCGGGCGGTCGCCGGCGGGCGCCTTCGCCCCCTTCGGCCGCACCTCCATCGGCACTCGCAGGGTGAGCGCGATCGACTTGGGATCGCGGCCCGCGCGCTGAGCCCAGGCGTGCACCTGCTTCACCTTCGTCGCGTACTCGTCGGGGAGCAGCAGGCCGGGCGGGCGGAGCGCGATCGGATGCCAGGCGTCGCCGAGCGTGCCCGCGCGACGCACGGCGGCGTCGGTGTGGCCGCCGATCCAGATCGGGATGCCCCCGCGCTGCACGGGCTTCGGCAGCGCGTGCACGTCGCGCACCGTGTAGTGCTTGCCCTCGAAGCGCAGGGGATCCGTCGTCCACGCGGTGCGCATGAGGCGGAGGTACTCGTCGGTGACGGCGCCCCGCGCCTCGAACGACGGCGCGGCGAGCGCCTCGAACTCCTCGCGCAGCCAGCCGACCCCGGCCCCCAGGATGACCCGTCCGTTCGAGAGGCGATCGATCGTCGCGAGCGTCTTCGCGGTGACCACGGGGTTGCGATACGGCACGACGAGCACGCTGGTCCCGATGCGGATGCGCCGGGTGACGTGCGCGAGCCACGCCAGCACGGCGAGCGGCTCCAGATAGTCCTGGGCGGCGCCGCCGGGCAACTGGCCCGTGCTCGAGTACGGATAGACGGAGCGCGCCATCGACGCCGGCAGCACGACGTGGTCGGTGACGAAGAGCGAGTCGTAGCGGAGCGCATCGGCGCTGGTGGCGAGCTTCAGGATGGAATCCGGCGTGGCGAGCGGGCCCCGCCCGGGCAGCGACATTCCGAATTCCATGGCGGCGCTCATCCTATGCCACGGTCCAGGCCTTTGCAATCGCGGCTCCCGTGCGGGGTGTGCCATCATGGACACCATGCACGGCTGGGACATCGCCGTCGTCGGCGCGGGTCACGCGGGATGCGAGGCGGCGCTCGCGGCCGCGCGCATGGGCTGCCGCACGCTCCTGCTCACGATGAATCTCGACGGCATCGGACAGATGTCGTGCAATCCCGCCATCGGCGGCACCGCCAAGGGCCACCTCGTGCGCGAGATCGACGCGCTCGGCGGTGAGATGGGCCGCGCCACCGATCGCGCGGCCATCCAGGTCAAGACGCTCAACGCCTCGCGGGGGCCCGCCGTGCGCGCCACGCGTGCGCAGTGCGATCGCGCGCGGTATCGCGCGGCCATGAAGCAGACGGTGGAGAGCGAGCCGCGCCTGGACGTGCGGCAGGCGCACGTCACGCGACTGCTGCTCGACGGTCGGCGCGTCGTCGGCGTCGAGGGGCAGGACGGCGCGCGCTATGCGGCGCGCGCGGTGGTGATCACGGCCGGCACGTTCCTGCGCGGCCTCATCCACGTCGGCCTCCACCGCCAGAGCGCCGGGCGCGCCGGCGAGTTCGCGGCCGTCGATCTGTCGGAGGCGCTGCGCGCGCGCGGTCTCACCCTGGGCCGGCTGAAGACGGGCACCTCGCCCCGGCTCCGGCGCGGGTCCATCGACTGGGGCGACCTCGAGGCCTCGTGGGGCGATCCGACGCCGTGGCCGTTTCACTGGGCCACGACGCGGCTGTCGCTGCCCCAGCTCGCCTGTCACGTGACGTGGACGACGCCGGCCACGCACGCCGTCATCCGCGGCAATCTCGACCGCTCGCCGCTCTACTCCGGCGTCATCGACGCCACCGGCGTGCGCTACTGTCCGTCGATCGAGGACAAGGTGGTGCGCTTCGCCGAGCGCGAGCGCCACCAGGTGATCCTCGAGCCCGACGGCCTGGACACCGAGGAGATCTACGCCAACGGCATCTCCACGTCGCTGCCGCTCGACGTCCAGGAGCAGCTGGTGCACACCATCCCGGGCCTCGAGCGCGCCGAGATCATGCGCCCCGGCTATGCGATCGAGTACGACTTCGTTCACCCGACTCAGCTCGGTGCGACGCTCGAGTGCCGCGACGTCCCCGGCCTGTGGCTGGCGGGGCAGGTGAACGGCACCACCGGCTACGAGGAGGCGGCGGCGCTCGGGCTCTGGGCGGGCATCAACGCCGCGTGCGCCGTGCAGGAGCGCGCGCCATTCGTCCCCGACCGCTCCGAGTGCTACATGGCGGTGCTCGTCGACGACCTGGTGACGCGCGGCACGCTCGAGCCGTACCGGATGTTCACATCGCGCGCCGAGTACCGCCTGCTCCTGCGCGAGGACAACGCCGACCTGCGCCTGGTGAGCCACGGGCGGCGCCTCGGCCTCGTGGACGAGGCGCGCCACGCCGCGGTGGAGGCGCGGGGTGCCGCCTGCGAGGCGGCGCTGGAGCGGCTGGCCGGCGCGCGCGACGGCGGCGTGTCGCTCCTGACCCTGCTGCGCCGTCCGGAGACGGCGTACGCCGACATCGCCGCGCGAGACCCCGAGCCGCTCGCCGACGCGCGCCTCGTCCGCGACGTGGAGATTGCCGCCCGCTACGAGGGCTACGTGCGGCGGATGCTCGACGAGGTCGCGCGCTTCAAGGCCGAGGAGCGCCGGCTCATCCCCGACACCCTCGACTACGCGACCGTGCCGGGGCTGTCCTCCGAGATCCGGGAGCGCCTCGGCGCCGTGCGGCCGCGCTCGCTCGGCCAGGCGTCCCGCATCCCCGGGGTCACGCCGGCGGCGCTCTCGATCCTTGCCGTCTGGTGCCATCGCCTGGCGCCCGCCGCCGTCGCCGCCGAGTGAGCGTCGCCATCCGCCCGAGCCTGGGCCGCGCCTGGCTCATGTGGTCGCTCCCGGCCGCGCTGTTCCTGATCGCGTTCTTCCATCGCGCCGCCCCCGGCGTCATCGCCCACGAGCTGATGGAGGCGTTCGGCGGCACCGGCGCGATGCTCGGCCTGCTGTCCGCGACGTACTTCTACTCGTACGCGGGGTTCATGGTGCCGGCCGGCCTCCTCATCGACGCCGTCGGTGTACGCGTGATGATGACCGCCGGCGGGATCGTGATGGGCGCGGGCACCATCGCCATGGGCGCGGCGGCCTCGACGCCGCTGCTCTTCGCCGGCCGCTTCGCCATCGGCCTCGGGGCCACCGTGACGTTCATCGGCACGCTGAAGATCGCCGCCGCGTGGTTTCCGCCCGGACGCTTCGCCCTCCTCTCGGCGATCACGGCGACCGTCGGTGTCATCGGCGGCCTGGTGGCGACGGCGCCGCTCGCCGCGCTGGTCGCGCGTGCCGGGTGGCGCGGCGCGCTGGGCGTGGTCGGCGTGGCGACGCTGGCCTGTGCGGGGCTGTGCCTGGGCATCGTGCGCAACGCGCCGGAGGGAACCGCGCCCCGCGCGCGGCCGTCGCTGCGCGGCGTGCTGAGCGGCATGCGTCGAGTCTTCGGCAACGCCCATACCTGGCCGCCGTTCCTCTCGTTCTTCTGTCTCTATGCGTCGGTCGGCAACCTTTATCTATGGGTGGTGCCGTTCTTGAGAGATGTCTATGGCCTGCCCACGACACGCGCGGCGTCGGTCTCGGCGGCGACCTCGTTCGCTCTCATCCTGGCGGCGCCGCTCACCGGCTATCTCTCCGACTCCGTGCTGCAGCGGCGCAAGCTGCCGTACACGGCGCTGTGCGCCGGGCTCTTCGGGGTCTGGGTGCTGTTCGTGGTGACGCTCGGGGCGGTGCCCCTGTGGGTCGTCACCACGCTGCTGTTCGCCATGGGGCTGGGCGCGGCCGCCTTCGTCCTCACGTGGCCGATCGGCCGCGAGGTCAATCCGCCGGAGCTGGCGGGGGTGGCGGTGGCGGTCACGAACTTCGGCGGCTTCGTGGGCGCGGCGTTGACGCAGGGCCCCGTCGGCGCCGTCCTCGACTCGCAGTGGTCGGGGCTGATGGTCGGGGGCGCCCGGGCGTATCCGGCGGCGGCGTACCGGGCGGCCTTCGGGATCTGTGCGCTGCTGGCGCTCGGCGCGGCCGCCCTCAGCCTGCTGGTCCGGGAGACCCGGGGACGCAACGTCTGGAAGGAGCTGGCTACTTGATCGAAACGGTGAAACGTAGCACCCTGTCGGCGTGGCGCTCGTGACGCCGGCACTCCCGGCGGCGGTGGTGGCGTCTACGGCGAGACGGTAGAGGGCCGACGATTCCATGCGGCTGGCCTCCAAAATCTTCCTGACCTTCTCGCTGGTGATCGCCGTCCTCGCCGGCGTCGGCGTCCTGAGCTTGCGTGCGGTTGGCCGCCTCGTCTCGGTCAACCGCGAGATCACCACCCAAAACGTGCCGGCCCTGCGCCTGACGAGCGCGCTCCACGAGGAGCTCGGTGGTCTGGCCCGCCTGGAGGCGCGACTGCTCATCCTGCGTGACCCGCGCTACGCCGCCCTGTGGGAGGAGCGGGCCACGCGCGTGCGCCATGGCCTCGACCGCCTTGGTGAGCTGGTCCACACGACGCGCGAGCGCGCCCATCTCGCCGAGGCCTCGGCCGCCTTCGACGCGTACCGGACCGGTGTCTCGGCCGAGCACGCGCGCCTGCTGAAGAACCGCAAGGCGCCGGCGGAGCTCGAGGCGCGGCCGGAGGCCGAGCGGGTCGAGCGGGCGCTCGATGGACTGGTCGCGGCCACCCACTCGCGCGTGGTGGCCGCGCAGGCGGAGGCGGCGCGGCTGGAAGCCCGCACGTGGACGGGGGTCATGGCCGCGCTCGGGACGGCGGTGGCGCTGGCGTTGATCGGCACCGGCGTGCTCGCGTTCCGCATGACGCATTCGCTCCGGCGACTGTCGGAGGCCACGGCCGCCGTCGCCGCCGGCTCGTTCCGCGATCCGATCGACGCCTCCGCTCGCGACGAGATCGGCGCCCTCGGCCGGTCCTTCAACGCCATGGCCGCCCAGCTCCGGCGGATGGACGAGACGAAGGAGGAGTTCTTCGCCACGCTCTCGCACGAGCTGCGCTCGCCGCTCACCTCGGTGCGCGAGGCGGCACACCTGATGCGCGACGGCGTGCCCGGCCCGCTCAACGCCAAGCAGACGCGCCTGGTCACGCTGATCAGCCGCTCCACCGACCGCCTGCTGCGCCTCGTCAACCAGATCCTCGAGCTGAGCCGCCTGCGAGCGGGGGTGCTGCCGCTGGCGCGCGAGTACGTCGACATGGCGCAGGTGGTCGGGCGCGCCGTCGAGGAGCTGCGGCCGCAGGCCGAGGAGGCCGGGCTCACCCTGGAGCGCGAGCGCGTCGGCGCGCGCTTCGACTGCGTCGGCGACGAGGATCGGCTGCTGCAGGTGGTCGTGAACCTGGTCGCGAACGCCGTGCGTTTCACGCCACGCGGCGGCCGCGTCGCCGTGCGGCTGGTGGACGCCGGCGAAGAGCTCGAGGTGCAGGTCGAGGACACCGGCGTCGGCATCCCGGCCGCCGCGCTGCCGCACATCTTCGAGTCGTGGCGGCAGGCGCACCGCGACCGCGGGGGCACGGGCCTCGGCCTGGCGGTCGTGCGCGGCATCGTGCAGGCGCATCATGGGCGCGTGACCGTGGAGTCCTACGAGGGCAAGGGGAGCCGCTTCAGCGTCCTGCTGCCGCGAGGGGCCGCATGAGGCGGCTGGTGGCGGTGGCCGTGGTCTCGGTGATGCTCGCCGGCTGCGCGGGCGCCGAGTGGCCCCTGGGCGGCGGCGCCGCCAGTTCGCTGCTCGCGCGCGCCGACAAGCTGGCGGACCGGCAGCAATACGAGCCGGCCCTGCGCACCTACGACGAGTTCCTGACGCGCTACCCCACCGATCCGGCGGCACCGCGCGCGCTGAAGAGTCGCGATACGATCGCGTCCATCGTGACGGCGCGCGGCGAGCTGGCGCGACTGCGCGGCGAGCTGGCGGCGCGCGACGCCGAGCTGGCGAAGCTGCGTCAGGAGTCCGAGCGGCTGCGCGCGGACCTCGAGAAGCTGAAGGAGGTCGACCTGAACCTGGAGCGAAAGAAGCGATGACGCGCAAGGTGCTCGTCGTCGACGACGACGCGGCGATTCTCGAAGTGCTCGAGATGCGCCTGACCGCGATGGGCTTCGACGTCACCGCCACCGGTGATCCCCACGAGGCGCAGCGGTCCCTCGACGGCGGCCGCTTCGACGTCGCTCTGGTCGACCTCCGGATGGAGCCGATGGACGGCATCCGCCTGATGGAGTCCCTCCACTCGCGCCAGCCGCGGCTGCCGGTCCTCATCATGACCGCGCACGGAACGATCGAGACCGCGGTCGAGGCCGTCCAGCGTGGCGCCTTCGACTACCTCACCAAGCCGTTCGTCCGCGACGAGCTGCGCGCCAAGATCGGCCGAGCGCTCGAGACGCGCCGGTGGGCGCGCGACCGCGAGCGCCTGCTCGCGGTGGGCCAGACGCTCGCCTCGTCCGGGATCATGGAGCGTGTCCTCGACGCGGTGGCGCAGGCGACGGTGGAGACGACGGAGGCCGAGCGCTGCGTCGTGTTCCAGCTGCAGCAGGGGCGGCTACTGCCGATGGCGAGCGCGGGCACGCCGCCGCCGTCCTGGGGTGCGCTGGAGGCGGCGGCGCGGGCGGCCATGGACAAGGGCGTGCCGGCGACGTTTCCGGGTAGCGGGGCCGGCGCCATCGTGGCCGCGCCGCTCGTGGTACAGAAGGGGCTGGCCGGCGCGCTCGTGATCGAGACGTCCGATCGAGTCGAGCCGGACGAGGACGACCTGGAGCTACTCGCGCTCTTCTCCGCGCAGGCGGCGGTGGCCATCCGCAACACGCACGAGCTCGAGCGCCTGCGTAGCGGCGCCCTCGCCGCCCTCGGTCGCATGGCCACCCAGGTCGCCCACGAGCTGAAGAACCCGCTGGCGGGTCTGCGGCTCTACGCGCGGCACCTCGAGCAGCGGCTGATCAAGAACGGCGACACCGAGGGGGCCGGGCTCGCGCAGAAGATCTCCGGCACAGTGGACCACCTGGCCGCGGTGGTGACGGAGATCACGGCCTTCGGGCGGCCGCCCGAGCTCCACCGGGCGCCGGTGAACATCCATGCCCTGCTCGACGAGTGCCTGTCGTTCGCGGAGGCGCGCATCGGCACCGACGGGATCGAGATCTTCCGGGCCTACGACTCCGAGTGTCCGTCGGACGCGCTCCTCGACGCGCGCGAGCTGCGGAAGGCGTTCCTGAACCTGATCCTGAACGGGCTCGAGTCGCTGTCGTCCGGCGGGCGGCTCACGGTGACCACCAGCTACTCGCCCCCAAACCGCTCGGTGTCGGTGATCGTGGAGGATACGGGCAGTGGCATGAGCGAGGAGACCGTGTCGCGCATGTTCGATCTCTTCTTCACGACCAAGCCGCAGGGCACCGGCCTCGGCATGGCCATCGCGCGCTCGGTCATCGACCTGCACGGGGGGGAGCTCACGATCCACAGCGTGCTGGGGCATGGTACCCGCGTCACGGCACGGCTGCCCATCGGGCCGGGGGCATGAGACAGACCGTCCTCGTCGTCGACGACGAAGCCTCGATCGCCGACGGCCTGCGGCTCACCCTCGAAGCCGAGGGCATGAGCGTGCGCCTCGCCGGCAGCGTGCGCACGGCGCTGGCGGCGGTCGCCCAGACGGACGTGCAGGCCGCCATCGTCGACCTCATGCTGCCCGACGGCGACGGGCTCACGCTCACGAAGGAGCTGAAGGCGCGAGACCCCGCCATCGAGGTCATCGTCATCACCGCCTACGGCTCCGTCCGGAAGGCGATGGAGGCGACGAAGGGCGCCGGCGCCTTCCACGTCGTCGAGAAGCCGTTCGATCCCGACGAGGTGGTGGGCCTCGTGCGCAACGCCTTCGAGCGCCGCAAGCTCGTCGTCGAGAACTCCGAGCTGCGGCGGCGGCTCGCCGAGCAGGCCGCCGACACCGAGATCCTCGGCGGCGCGCCGGGCATCCAGCGCGTGCTGGAGACGATCGCGTCGGTCGCCGACGCCGACGCCAACGTGCTGATCCTCGGCGAGAGCGGCACCGGCAAGGAGCTGATCGCCAACGCGCTGCACGAGCGCTCGAGCCGCCGCGAGGGGCCGTTCGTCAAGATCAACTGCGCGGCCCTGCCGAAGGACCTCATCGAGTCCGAGCTGTTCGGCCACACCAAGGGCTCGTTCACCGGCGCCACCACCGAGAAGGTGGGACTGCTCGAGGAGGCCCACAAGGGCTCGCTGCTGCTCGACGAGATCACCGAGATGCCCGTCGATCTCCAGGCGAAGCTGCTGCGGGTGCTGGAGGAGCGGGTGGTCAGGCGCCTCGGCGGCGCCAAGTCGATTCCCGTCGACTTCCGCCTGCTGTCG
>Ga0247830_10000617_pt1 | contig 13073 bp, 12 predicted proteins | sample 12C_Control_Day5_FD_207766 | JGI IMG/M metagenome (GOLD analysis project Ga0247830, IMG submission 207766) | Soil microbial communities from agricultural site in Penn Yan, New York, United States - 12C_Control_Day5 | ecosystem: Environmental > Terrestrial > Soil > Agricultural land | place...
GTGGGCCACGCGCTCGCCGAACAGCGGGTTGGCCGCCGCCGCCTCGGCATCCATGTGGGCGTAGAACGTGTCGCCGGTGAACTCGGCGAAGTGCTCGACGTCGGCCTGCGTGACCCGCCGCGGCCCGGCGACGATCGTGTCGCCGGGGCGGAGCTCCTCGAGGTGCTTGCGGAACGGATGCACGTCGGTCTCGCGTCGCTGCGCTCCGGCCACCCAGCGCCCGGTGACCGCCGCGAGCGTCTCGGGGTCGGCCTGGACCGCCGTGCGCTGCATGTGGTGCAGGACGCCGCGGATGCCGCCCATCTCCTCGCCCCCGCCTGCGCGGCCGGGCCCGCCGTGCACCAGCGCCGGCAGCGGTGAGCCGTGCCCGGTGGACTCCTTGGCGTCGCGCTCGTTGAGCACGAGCAGCCGGCCGTGCCACGGCGCGACCCCGAGGACCACCTCGCGGGCGAAGGCCGGGTCGGCGGTGACGACCGAGCCGGCGAGGCTGCCCTGGCCGCGGGCGGCGTACTCGACCAGCTGCTCCGTGGTCTCGTACGGCAGGACCGTGGACACCGGGCCGAACGCCTCGACCTCGTGCGGCTCGGCCCGCTCGGGGTCGCCGACCAGCAGGATCGGCGAGATGAACGCGCCGCGGTCGGGGTCGGCGTCGACGACGTCGACCTTCTCCGGGTCGCCGAAGACGACCCGCCCGGAGTCGGCGAGCGCCTTGACGCTGCGGCGCACCTCCTCGCGCTGGTCGAGGCTGGCCAGCGCGCCCATCCGGACGCCCTCGTTGGCCGGGTTGCCGACCGTGGTCTTCGCCAGGCGCGCGGAGACCGCCTCGACGACGGCGTCGACGTGCGCGGCCGGGACGAACGCGCGGCGGATCGCGGTGCACTTCTGCCCCGCCTTGACCGTCATCTCCTGGAGAAGCTGCTTGACGTACAGGTCGAACTCGGCGGTGCCGGGCGCGGCGTCGGGCCCGAGGACCGAGAGGTTCAGCGAGTCGGCCTCGGCGGTGAACCGGACCGCGTGGCGCACGAGCGAGGGATGGGTGCGCAGGATCTGCGCGGTCGATGCCGAGCCGGTGAACGAGACTACGTCCTGGCCGGTGAGGTGGTCGAAGGCGTCGCCGAGGCTCCCGGCGACGAACTGCAGCGCGCCCGGCGGCAGGATCCCGGACTCGACGATGATCTCGGCGAGCTCCACGGTGAGGTACGCGGTGGGGCTCGCGGGCTTGACCAGGCTGGGCACGCCGGCGAGGAACGCGGGCGCGAGCTTCTCCAACGGCCCCCACACCGGGAAGTTGAACGCGTTGATCTGCACCGCGACGCCGTGCAGCGGCGTGCAGAGGTGCTGGCCGAGGAAGGTGCCGCCGCGCCCGAGGGGCTCGACGGCGCCGTCGACGTAGAACGTGTCGTTGGGCAGCTCGCGCTTGGCCCTGCTCGCGTAGGCGAGCAGCACGCCGATGCCGCCGTCGATGTCGAACTTGGAGTCGAACAGCGTGGCGCCGGTCCGCGCGCTGACCGCGTAAAGCCGCTCGCGGTGCTCGCGCAGGTGCTGGCCGAGCGCCTTGAGCAGCGCGGCGCGCTGGTGGAACGTGAGCTCGCGCAGGGCGGGGCCGCCGGTGCGGCGGCCGTAGTCGAGAACGGCGCCGAAGTCGACGCCGGCGGAGGAGATCCGCGCGACCTCGTCGCCGGTCACGGCGTCGTGGAGCGGCCGCCCGTCCTCGGTCGGGGTGTGCCACTCGCCGAGGACGTGGCCGCGCAGCAGGGGGGTGCTCAATGTCTCTCCTCGTCGGTCAGACGGTCTCGATCAGCAACGCCGCGCCCTGGCCGACGCCCACGCACATCGTCGCCAGCCCCCGCCTGCCGCCCTCGCGGCGCAGCCGGCTGGTCAGCGTGACGGTGATGCGGGCGCCCGAGCAACCCAGGGGATGGCCGAGGGCGATCGCGCCGCCGTCGGCGTTCACGGTCTCGGGGTCGAGCCCGAGCCTGCGCACGCAGGCCAGGCTCTGCGAGGCGAAGGCCTCGTTGAGCTCGACGGCGTCGAGGTCGCCCACGCCCCAGCCGGCGCGGTCGAGCGCCTTTCGGGTGGCCGGCACCGGGCCAAGGCCCATGACGTGCGGGGCGACGCCGGCGCTGGCCCCGGTGACGATCCGGGCGAGCGGCACCAGGCCGTGCTCCCGGACCGCGCGCCCGCTCGCGACGACCACAGCCGCGGCGCCGTCGGAGAGCGGCGAGGAGTTGCCCGCCGTGACGACCCCGCCCGCGCGGAAGACCGGGCGCAGCCGGCCGAGCGACTCCATCGAGGCGTCCGGGCGCGGTCCTTCGTCCGCGGTGACCTGCACCGGCTCACCCTTGCGCTGCGGGACGGTCACCGCGACCAGTTCGTCGTCGAAGCGGCCGTCCTTCGCAGCGGCGGCGGCTCGGGTGTGGCTGCGCAGGGCGAAGGCGTCGCACTCCTCGCGGCCGATGCTGTCGAGCGCCGCGACCTCCTCGGCCGTCTCGCCCATCGACAGCGTCACCGGGCCGTCTGCGTCCATTGTGGAGAACCGCGGGTTGGTGAACCGCCAGCCCAGCGACGTGTCCGCGACCTCGCCCGGCTTCGCCCACGGCGTGCCGGGCTTGGCCATCACCCAGGGCGCGCGGGTCATCGACTCCACGCCGCCCGCCACGACGATGTCGGCTTCGCCCGACTTGATCGCCTGCGCGGCGCTCGTGATGGCGGTCAGCCCGCTCGCGCACAGGCGGTTGACCGTGTAGCCGGGCACGGTGTTGGGCAGCGCGGCCAGGAGCGCGGCCATCCGCGCGACGTTGCGGTTGTCCTCACCGGCCTGGTTGGCCGCGCCGAGGACAACCTCGTCGACGGCGTCCGCGGGGACGCCGGCCCGCGCGACCGCCTCGGCGACCACGAGGGCCGCGAGGTCGTCTGGTCGGACGGCGGCCAGCGCCCCGCCGTACTTGCCCTGCGGGGTGCGGACCCCGCTCACGAGAAATGCGTCGCTCATGAACCTGCCTGACGTCGACGAACGATCGTTCGGTTGCCGGTCACGTTAGCATGGCGCCGTGCAGACCAATAGTGGTGCCGCCGACGGTTCCGCGGAACCCGCCGTCCTCGTGGCGCGCGACGACCAGGAGCCGGCCGTCGCCGTCGTGACGCTCAACCGGCCGGAAAGGCGCAACGCGCTAACCCTCGAGCTCAAGGACGCGCTGGTGGCGGCGCTGGACGGGGTCGCGGCGGACGACGCGGTTCGCGCGGTCGTGTTGGCCGGATCGGGCAAGTCCTTCTGCGTCGGCCAGGACCTCGCCGAGCACGCCGAGGCGCTGCGCTCCGACCCCACGTCGGCCTTCGCCACCGTCGAGGCGCACTACAACCCGATCGTTCGGGCGCTCGCGACGATGCCCAAGCCGGTCGTCGCGGCGGTCAACGGCGGGGCCGTCGGGGCGGGCCTGGGGTTCGCCCTGGCCTGCGACCTGCGGGTCACGGCCGAGGGTGCCACGTTCGCGACCGCCTTCGCGGCGATTGGGCTCACCGCCGACTCGGGCCTGTCCGCCAGCCTGGTGCACTCGCTCGGCCATGCGCGCGCGACCGAGCTGATGCTGCTCGGCGAGCCCCTCGACGCTCAGCAGGCGCTGGCGTTCGGGCTGGTCACCCGGGTCGTCCCGGCCGACGAGGTGCTCGAGACGGCGCTCGGACTCGCGCGGCGCCTCGCCGCCGGCCCGACCCGCGCGTACGCCGAGATCAAGAAGGCGCTGGCGCTCGGCGCGGTGTCGCCGCTGCCGGCCGTTCTCGAGGCCGAGGGCGCCGCGCAGGCGCGGCTGGGCCTGACCAAGGACCATCGCGGCGCGGTCGAGGCGTTCCTCGGCAAGCAGCGGCCGTCGTTCGTGGGCGAGTAAACATGAGCGCTGTCCCCGAGCCGATGGACGCCACGGCGGCCCCCCGGACCCGGCCGGTGCGCGGCGCCGCGGGCGAGCGCCGGCCCGTCTACGACGCGGCGTCGCTGCTCGCCGTCTCGGTGGCCGAGTTCAACGCCCGCGGCTACGACGCGACCAGCATGGAGGACCTGTCGCGCGCGGCCGGGATCACCAAGTCGTCCTTCTACCACCACGTCCGGGGCAAGGAGGAGCTGCTCCGGGCCGCCCTGGCGCGGGCGTTGGACGGTCTGTTCGGGATCCTCGAGGAGTCGCAGGCGCAGAACGGCCCCGCGCTCACGCGCCTGCAGCACATCATCGGTCGGCAGGTCGAGGTGCTCACCTCCGAGCTGCCCTACGTGACCTTGCTGCTGCGCGTGCGGGGCAACACCGAGACCGAGCGCTGGGCCCTCGCGCGGCGGCGGGCGTTCGACGCCTCCATCGCCTCGCTGGTCGCCGAGGCCGTCGCGGACGGCGAGGTCAGCGCGGAAATCGAGCCCTGGCTCGCGGCGCGGCTGCTGTCCGGCACGGTCAACTCGATCATCGAGTGGTACCGGCCCGGCCGCCCGGGCGCGGACCAGCTGCCCGCCCAGGTCGTCTGGATGGTGCGCGAAGGGATCATCCCGCCGGCCTGACCGCGCCCCGCCGCCGAGCGTCACGCGCGCGGACAGCGCGGGGGCGTGGCGCGGCGCCGCGCCCACTTCGCGCGCCGTTCTCCTACTCCGCAGCCTCTGCCGGCGCCGCGAAGTGGGGGGCACCGCGCGAGGTGCGAGGGCCCGGCTCGACGGGCGGCTTGCGGAACCGGTTCCCATGGGCCATCATCAGACGAACGAACATTCGGTTATGGAGGTTCGCGATGACCGCGACCGACGAACGATCCCTGGAGAGCGAGTTCCAGGCCACGATCGACGCCGACCAGAGGATCGAGCCGCGGGACTGGATGCCGGAGGCGTACCGCAAGACGCTCGTCCGGCAGATCGCCCAGCACGCGCACTCCGAGATCATCGGCATGCAGCCGGAGGGCAACTGGATCCTGCGCGCGCCGTCGCTGCGACGGAAGGCGATCCTGCTGGCGAAGGTGCAGGACGAGGCCGGGCACGGCATGTACCTCTACGCGGCCACGGAGACCCTCGGCGTCGACCGCGAGGAGCTGACCGAGAAGCTCATCGAGTCCAAGCAGAAGTACTCCTCGATCTTCAACTACCCGACGTTGACCTACGCCGACATCGGGGTGATCGGCTGGCTCGTCGACGGCGCGGCGATCTGCAACCAGGTGCCGCTGTGCCGCTGCTCCTACGGCCCGTACGCGCGGGCGATGATCCGCATCTGCAAGGAGGAGTCGTTCCACCAGCGACAGGGCTACGAGCTGCTGCTCGCGATGGTCAACGGCTCCGACGCGCAGCGGGCGATGGTGCAGGAGTCGGTCGACCGGTGGTGGTGGCCGTCGCTGATGATGTTCGGCCCGAACGACGGCGACTCCCCGAACACCCGGCAGTCGATGGAGTGGGGGATCAAGCGGCACACCAACGACGAGCTGCGCCAGCGGTTCGTCGACATGACCGTTCCGCAGGCGCAGGCGCTCGGGGTGACGCTGCCCGACCCGGGGCTGCGGTGGAACGAGGAACGGGGCCACCACGACTTCTCCGAGCCGGACTGGGCGGAGTTCAAGGAGGTCATCGCGGGCTCGGGGCCGTGCAACGCGCAGCGGCTCGCGCACCGGCGGCGCGCGCACGAGAACGGCGCCTGGGTCCGGGAGGCGGCCCAGGCGTATGCGGAGAAGCGGGCGGCGCGGGCATGAGCGATCCGCAGTACACGGCGGAGGGCGGCCACGGCGCCGTGCCGACCGAGGGCGTCGAGACGGGAACGGGTGTGCGGAAGCGCCGTTCGTGGCCGCTGTACGAGGTGTTCGTCCGCGGCAAGCGCGGGCTCAACCATGTGCACGTCGGCTCGCTACACGCCGCGGACGCCGAGATGGCGCTGCACAACGCGCGCGACCTCTACACACGGCGCAACGAGGGCGTGTCGATCTGGGTGGTCAAGGCCGAGGACATCACCGCGTCGAGCCCGGCCGAGAAGGACCCGTTCTTCGCGCCGTCCGGCGACAAGGTCTACCGGCACCCGACCTTCTACGCGATCCCGGAGGAGGTGCCTCACCTGTGAAGATCGATCAGGAGGACCACGACGCCACCAACGCCTACCAGTCGCTGTCGGAGACCACGGAGCACGACGACCCGAGGTGGGCGTTCGGCTCCGGCATGGCGGACGTCGAGGCCGAGATCACGGCACCGGTCCCCGACGGCGTCGACGCCGCGGACCTCGCCGCCTACTGCCTGATGCTCGGCGACGACGCGCTGGTCTACAGCCACCGGCTGTCGGAGTGGGTGTCCAACGCCCCCGAGCTGGAGGAGGAGGTCGCGCTGGCCAACATCGCCCTCGACCTGCTCGGCCAGGCCAGGATGCTGCTGGCGAGGGCTGGCCACGTCGAGGCGCGGGGACGGGACGAGGACGCGCTCGCCTACCTGCGCGACGAGGCCGAGTTCCGCAACGTCGCCGTCGCCGAGCAGCCCGACGAGCTCGACTTCGCCCGCTGCGTCGCCCGGCTGCTGGTCTTCGCGACCTGGCGGCTCGCGCTGCTGCACCGGCTGCTCGGCTCCGCCGACCCGGTGATCGCCGCCGTCGCCGGCAAGGGCGTCAAGGAGCTGACCTACCACCGGGACTACGCGGCCCGCTGGGTGGTGCGTCTCGGCGACGGCACAGCGGAGTCGCACCGGCGGATGCAGGCGGCCCTCGAGTGGGTCTGGCCGTTCGTCGGGGAGCTGTTCCGTACGTCGGACGAGGAGCGCCGCGTCATTTCGGCGGGCGTGGCGGTCGATCCGGCCGACACCCGCGCCGAGGTCGAGTCGGTCCTCGACCAGGTGCTGGAGGCGGGGACGCTGACCCGGCCGAGCCGGCCGGCGATGGGCATGATCGGCGGGCGCGGTGGGCGGCAGGGCGTGCACACGGAGCAGCTCGGCCACGTGCTCGCCGAGATGCAGAGCCTGGCCCGGCAGCACCAGGGGGCGACATGGTGACCGGTCTGGACCTCGGCGCGCGGGACGTCGTCGCGCGGGTGGTCGATCCCGAGATGCCGATGCTGACGCTGGACGACCTGGGCGTGCTGCGCTCGGTCGAGGAGCGGCGCGGCGAGGTCGTCGTCACGATCACGCCGACGTACTCGGGCTGCCCGGCCATCGAGGTGATGCGCGACGACATCCGCGCCGCTCTCACCGAGGCGGGCTACCGCCGCGTCGAGGTCCGCACGGTGTTCGCGCCCGCGTGGAGCACGGACTGGATCAGCGAGGCCGGGCGGCGCAAGCTCGCGGAGGCCGGGATCGCCCCGCCGGGAAGGGCGGCGCCGCAGGCCACGGGCCCGATCCCGCTGACGCTCGTCCCACCGCTGTCGGTCGTGCGTTGCCCGCGTTGCGGTGCGCCCGCCACCGAGGAGTTCTCGCGGTTCGGCCCGACGCAGTGCACGGCGCTGCGGCGGTGCCTGGCGTGCCGAGAGCCGTTCGAGCACATGAAGGAGCTGTAGGGCCTGTGAGCATCGCAGCGAGCAAGGAGCGGAGCTGGCCCGGAAGCGACCATCGGATAGGAGGTGACGGCGGCGACCGACACCGACGTCGCGGTCCCCCGTGGCGCCGGGTTCCACCGCCTGCGGGTCACCGGCGTCGAGCGTCTGTGCGAGGACGCCGTGGCCGTGACGTTCGACGTACCCGACGAGCTGCGGGAGTCGTTCACGTTCCGCCCCGGCCAGTACCTCACCCTGCGCCAGCACACCCCCGACGGCGAGGAGCGCCGGTCGTACTCGATCTGCGCCCCGGCCGGCGCGGCGCCGCGGGTGGGCGTGCGGCGGGTGGACGGTGGGCTGTTCTCCGAGTGGTTGGTCGACCGGCTGACCGAGGGTGACGAGGTCGAGGTCGCGCCGCCGGCCGGCTCTTTCACGCCTGAGCTCGCCCCCGCGACGCACCACGGTCTGATCGCCGCCGGTTCGGGGATCACCCCGGTGCTGTCGATCGCCGCGTCGCTGCTGGCCGCGCACGACGACACGCACGTGACGCTGCTTTACGGGAACCGGCGCACCGACACGGTGATGTTCACCGAGGAGATCGCCGATCTGAAGAACCTCTACGGGCCGCGGCTGCACCTGCTGCACGTGCTGTCCCGCGAGCCCACCGAGGCCGAGATCTTCAACGGTCGGCTGGACGCCGAGCGGCTGCGGACGCTGCTGCGCGCGCTCGTTGACGTCGGTGGCGTGGACCACTGGTGGCTGTGCGGCCCGCTCGGCATGACCGAGGACGCGGTCGCGGTGCTGACCGAGCTCGGCGTCGACCGTAAACGCATCCACCGCGAGCTGTTCTACGTCGACGAGCCCCCGCCCGAGCTGCACCGTGCCGAGGACTCGCCGGACATCGGGGGCGAGAGCAGCGAGGTCACGGTCATCCTGAACGGGCGGACCACCCCGCTCACCGTGCCCCGCAACGTGCCCGTGCTCGACTCGGCGCAGAAGGTCCGCGGCGACCTGCCGTTCGCCTGCAAGGGCGGGGTGTGCGGTACCTGCCGGGCGAAGGTCACCGTCGGGGACGTGACGATGCGGCGCAACTTCGCGCTGGAGGACGAGGAGATCGCCGCCGGTTTCGTCCTGACCTGCCAGACGCTGCCGGTCTCCGAGAAGGTCACCGTCGACTTCGACCAGTGAGGCACTGCGAGTCCGAGTCGGCAGTGCCCCTCCACACTGCCGACCGGCGGTGCCCCCTCTGCCGCGGCTCCCCGGCGCCGTGCCGCGTCCGGAGTGCCGCGTAGACAGTAGCCGGGATGGGGTGAGCGTGGGTACCTCTGTTGCGCGTATTCCTCGCGATCTGTCAAGGTCCCTTGACATGGCCGCCGACGGCCGGACGGGAGGACCGCGATGCCGCTCGACAGGCCGCCGAGCGAGGGTGTGAGCAGGCTCGAGGCCGTGCTGCACAAGAGTCAGCGCGCCGCGATCCGGGCCCGCGGCGTGGCCGAGCGGGCGCGCGGGATCGCCGATCACACGCAGCGGCACGTGCAGCGCGTCACCGGGCTCCTGACAGGGCTGCGGCCCGCGCAGACCCGGGCGGCCGTGCCCGACCGGGACGACGTGGGGGATCGGGCCGGTGCCGACCGTCAGGCCGAGCTCGTCCTGAGGATCTTCGAGAAGGCGGCCACCCGCTGGCAGCACTCGGCCCGCGGCCGCGAGCTGGCGCTGCTCGCGGCGCTCGTACACCTCGACCAGCGGGTGCGGCAGCGCATCGAAGAGCTGGTGGACGCCTGTCGGCACGACGGCGCGACCTGGGCGGAGATCGCCGCCGCGCTCGGCACGAGTCGGCAGGCCGCGCACGAGCGTTTCGGACGGCGGTCGGGCGCGCGGAGCCGCCGAGGCGGCTCAGGTGGGCCGTCCGCCGAGCTCGAGGGCGAGGACCCCGCCGATGACCAGCGCGATGCCGCCGACCTGTACCCAGCTCAGTGACTCACCGAGGAACACCGCGCCGATGATCGCGACCAAGGTGACGCCGAGCGCCGACCAGACGCCGTAGGCGACACCAACCGGCATCCCGCGGACCAGGGCCTGGGAGAGCGCGACGAACGCCACCCCGTAGCCGATGATCACCACGATCGACGGGACGAGCCGGCTGAAGCCCTCGGAGAGCCGCAGCGCGATCGTCCCGGTGACCTCGGCGATGATCGCGGCGGCGAGCCAGAACCACATGCAGGGGATGCTGCCGGGCGCCGGTCCTCGAGGTGCGTGCGGTACGGGTCGGGCAGCGACGGAGCACGCACGGGAAGCTGATGATCAGGGTGTCCCATTCATCCCGGAAGCCGTAGACTGAGGCGGCCACCAGCGGCGGGAGCCCGAGGATGTTCGCACGTAGGCTCGTTGTCGGCACGCTCGAGTCGGCGTGCCGCGCGATGTGGGGGTTCCCGCCCCGGATGATCCGGCCGATGGTCGCCTCGATGGGCACCGCCGGCGGCTTGCGCTGGTTCACGGTCAACATGCCGCGCTGTTTCATGGCGCAGCGCACCCTCGGCCCGGTTCGGGCGCACCTGGCGATCGTCCTCATCTCGCTGAACAACGGGTGCACGTACTGCGCGTACGGCCACGCCTACGCGCTCGAGCTGCTGTACCTGCGCGAGCACGACCGCCTCTTCCCGGTCGACGCGCGGACGATGGCCGAGTGGACCGATCTCGAGCCCCGGCGGCTCACCGACCGGCTGCGCGCCGCGCTCGAGCAGGCGGGACTGCACTCCGAGGCGGTGTGGGCCGACCAGGTCCTCGCGCTCGCGACCGGGGAGCAGCAGCCGGTGGACCCCGACGAGGCGCGCGTCGCCAACCTCGTCCGGATCGTCGGCGAGATGAACGAGGTGGCGATCGCCCACAAGGTCGAGCCGGACCAGGCCCACGACGCGATCAACAAGGACGCCACGCTGAAGCGGCGCCACGAGGATCTGCGCACGGCCCTCGCCTAACGGCCGGTGTCCTAGTCAGACCGCGATCAGCGCCACCAATGCCTCGTCGGCCGTGGGCATCGCGGCGATCTCGGCCTGCGCCCGGCGGGCCGCCGCCGCGTAGCTCGGGTCGGTGAGCAGCCGGGTCGCGGCGGCCGTGACCGCCGGTGCGGTGACCTCCGCGCCGTCGAGCACCAGCCCGACGCCTGCCCGCCGCGCCGCCTCCGCGTTGGCGAACTGGTCGGCCCCCTGAGGCAGAACGAGCTGGGGCAGGCCGTGCGCGAGGCCACCGAGCAGGATCCCGGCGCCGCCCTGGGAGACGACGAGGTCGCAACGCGGTAGCAGGAGCGCGTGCGGCAGGTAACCCTCGACGACGACATGCGGCTGCCGCGGACCGAACCGGTCCGGGTCGACGCCGGGGCCGACGGTCACGACGACGTTCGCCCCGATCTCGCGCAGCCCCGCGATCGCGGCCTCCATGACCCCGGGGTGGCGCTCGTGGAACACCGTGCCGAGGGTGAGGTGCGCCGTCCGCGCGAAGGGCAGATCGGCCAGCGTGTCCGGCAGGCGGTCGTCCGCGGCGGGCTCGCCGATCGCCGGGCGGAGCGGCAGCACCGGACCAGGCGCTTGGGTCGATGGCCGCATCGACGGCGGGCAGACCGACAGGCGCGGCGCGGCGCGGTAGCTGTCGGCCAGCCGCGACACCCCCCACTGCCGGCCGAGATCGTCGATGTCGTTGACGAACACGTCGACGTCCCCGGCGGCCGCGATGCCGAGGCCGTGGACCGCGCACCGGGCCCCGAGCCGGGCGGCGACGATCACCCCGGCGAACTCCAGCTCCTCCGAGACCACCAGGTCCGGGCGCCACGCGGCGACCCGCGGCAGCAGGTCGACCACGCGCTTCGCGCCGGTCACCCCGAAGTCGGCGGGCGAGAGGGGGATCCCGGACTCGGCGGCGGTCGGTCCGACGGGCCAGGCCGGCAGGCCCCGGCGCGCGAGGTGCGCGACGAAGTCGGCGCCCGTGGCGACGACGACCTCGTGCCCGGCGCGCCGCGCGGCGAGCGCGAGGGGGAGCACGGTGTTGACGTGCCCGAAGAAGGGGCAGGTCGTGACCAGGATCCGCATCAGCTGCTTCCTTTGTTCTGCGCTGTACGTCGTCCCCTGCGTTCTAGCGTCCGCACGGGGCCGGCCGCCTCGGTAGGAGCTACCGAGGTATGCCCGGCCGCCGAGTCTGAGAGGCAGCTCGGCCGGATGTCGCAACGACACGACGGAACCGGACCAGGACGACGCCGCTGACCCCCGGCCGGGCGCCGCTGGGCGATGCCGGCCGCCGGGGCTCTCAGGTTCGGCGGCTCGTCCCACCCGGTCAACGATGGTGGCTGTGTGGACCTGCGGCCCTGCTCCCGGACCTCGACGGCGGCGCGGTTCGCCGTGATCGTCGCGACCATCGGGGTCGCCGTCGCCTGCGGCCAGCCGGCCGCCCCCGCTCCGGCCGACCCCGCTCCCGCCGCCGCCGAACGCAGTGGCCACGGCGGCCACACCGGCGGCCATGGCGGCCACGGCGCCGGACAGGTCGGTACGGAGCTGTGGCGGGTGCGCTCGGGGCCGCTCGGCGTCGTCGTCACCGACGGCGAAGGGCACTACATCTACCGATCGGACCGCGACCGCTCCGACCCGCCCACGTCGACGTGCACCGACATGTGTGCCGACACCTGGCACCCGCTGATCGTCGAGCCCGGCAATCACCCGGTCCTCATGGGAATCGACGCCTCGGCGATCGGCACCCTCCAGCGCGCCGACGGAACGACGCAGCTCACCCTCGCCGGGTGGCCGCTCTACATGCGCGCGGGCGAGCCGGGCGGGCTGAACGACGCCGGGTCGAACGGGGCCGACGGAGTCTGGTTCGCGATCACCCCGGAGGGCGGCAAGGCGAGCGCCCCCTAGCGACGCAGGTAGCTCGTCACGAGCTCGCGGACGCGCGGAATGACGTGCCCCTCGAGGTCGGCGTTCTTGTGCAGGATGTGCTCGACGCCCCCGTTGAGTCGGCTGCGGTCCGCCGCCGTCAGCTCCTTCGCCGTGACGACCAGGACGGGGACGGGTGGCTGGTCGCCCCGCCGGCGCAGCTCGTCGAGCACGGTGAAGCCGTCGATACCGGGCAGCATCAGGTCGAGCACCACCAGCGCGGGACGCCGCGCGTCGAGCGCGGCCAGCGCTTCCCGGCCGTCGCCGGCCTCGGCCACGGCCACCCCGGCGTCGACCAGGGCCTGGCAGATCAGCTGGCGGTCCAGCGGGTTGTCCTCGACGACGAGGACGTGCCCCTCGCCCGGGAACGTCCGGTGTCGCGCGACGGCGGCGAGCAGCCGGGCGCGGTCCACCGGCTTGGTGAGGTATTCGGTGACGCCGAGGGCGTAGCCGCGGTTGCGGTCCTCGGCGATCGTCAGAAGGATCACCGGGATCACGGCCAGCACCGGGTCAGCCTTGAGCGCAGACAGGACGCTCCAGCCGTCCATGCCCGGCATGAGCACGTCGAGGGTGATCGCGTTCGGGGCGGTCGTGCGAGCGAGCCGCAGCGCCTCCTCCCCGTTCGCGGCGGTGACCACCCGCAGGCCGTCGCGGGTCAGGACCCGGCTCAGCAGGTCCCGCGCCGCGGGCTCGTCGTCCACGACGAGCCCGCGG
>Ga0247830_10000618_pt1 | contig 13061 bp, 15 predicted proteins | sample 12C_Control_Day5_FD_207766 | JGI IMG/M metagenome (GOLD analysis project Ga0247830, IMG submission 207766) | Soil microbial communities from agricultural site in Penn Yan, New York, United States - 12C_Control_Day5 | ecosystem: Environmental > Terrestrial > Soil > Agricultural land | place...
CCAGGCCTGCGAGAAGGCCAGCAAAAGGTGCTTTCAAGGCTAGGCTCCCCCGAATGTCTGCGCAGTCAGCCGCGCGACTGCTGTCCCCTCATGGTTCGTTGTTGCAGCAAGCCCCGTGCCTGGTGGTGGGCCGGCTCAGGGTTCCCACTGTGCAAGTTCAGGGTTTACGAGGGGTGGCGGACGGGGTCAATGCAATCAATGGTGCGCCTTCACCGCATGGCAGCATGGGCGCGAGCGGCCGATGCCGCAAAAAGCCGCCAGCGCCAAGTGCTGCGTGCGGTTCCGGCAGTAACCATAACAATCGTGTTACCAAGCTGGGCCTTTGCCATGAAGCTCGGAAAATCCTGCCGCCATCGGCAGGAACTCGTCAGACTCGCAAATCGCCAAATCCTCCCCGGTCGGAGGATCGATTGGTGCGATTGCGTGCACGCGGTCCGGGCACGCCTGTCTCGAAGCTGCTCACATCGCAACCAGTCGCTGACCAGCCCCGCTCATCACGGCGATGTGCTCGCACGTCTACCTTCACACGCGCGCACAACTCGCACCACAAAGCTGCCAAAATCCGCGCGTGGGCTTGGCTGTGCGCGGGCCGACGCTATTTTGCTTTCGCAGCGACGCGCAATGCAACCGAGGCCCACGCGATTTGCGGCAACGATGCCGGTCTCACTTTGCGTCTGAGATTGCCGGAACCAGAACGATTGCGCCTTGGTTTTGGCAAGACAGCGTGTCCGCCGGACACGCGGGAACAGGAGCGATCCATGAACGAGATGTTTGCGCAAGGCGATTTGCTCATCGAGCGGGTTGGCGATCTCGAGCCTTCCGGCACCATCCTGGGCCCGGATGCGACCGGCGCCACGGTCCTCGCCGAAGGCGAGCACACCGGCCACCGTCACGCGATCTTCGATCGGGTGACGATGTTCCGCGACGATGCGCTGGCCCGCGAGGTTCCCGCCGGCCTCTACGTCGGCCACGTCAAGGTCGAGGGCGGCTCGGCTCTCGTCCAGCACCAGGAGCACGCGCCGGTGAGCCTCGCCGAAGGCACCTACCGGGTCCGGCGGCAGCGCGAGCTCGAGCCCAAGGACGCCGTGCTTGTCGCTGATTGAGATCGCGCGTCTCTCCGACGATCAGCGAGACAGGCTCGGCGGGTACGGTCAGCGCTGGAGCGAGCTCAGGAGCTCGACGGCGCCCTGCGACCGCGTCGCGGCCGAGGCCGGCGTCGCCAAGGCCTACGCCGCGGCGGGCCTGCCCCCGCCGCGCGAGATCGTCTGGGGCGATGGGCCGCTCGAGATTGCCACCGCCTGGGCGCGCACCCGCGCGGCTGCCGGCGACAACGTGCGCTCGCAGGTGATCGACCAGGTCTGCCGGAGGGCCGAGGGCGCGGTCGACCGCTCCGTCGGCCTGGCGGTGCGGGTGGCGCTGGCCGCAGAGCCGCGCCTGACGCGCGCGCCATCCTTCTGCAGCAGCATCGAGGAGGCCGTGCTTCGCGATTGCGAGCGCGTGCGGCCGCAGCTGCGCTTCCTGCTGGCAAGCCTGTTCGGCACGCAGCGCCTCGGGCGCATGAGCTTTGCCTCGAGCGCATTCGCATTTGCCTCCGCGCCGCTGCTGGGTGCGCTCGAATACTTCCACGATGTGTGCGATCTCAAACGCCAGACGGGGGCGCTGGAGGGTCTGTGGCAGACGGCCAGGCAGGCCTCGTGGATGCTGCCGCACCGGGACGTGTGCTGGCTGGCGGAGCGGCCCGAGGTCGTGCGCCAGGACGTGCGCGGGCGGCTGCACTGCGCCGACGGCCCCGCGGTGACCTATCCCGACGGCTGGTCGGCCTACGCCTGGAAGGGCGTGCTGGTGCCCGCGTGGATCATCGAGCGCCAGCAGCTCGTGAACGTGCGCACCATCGGCGCCGCTCAAGACCCGCAGGTGCGCCGCTGCATGATCGAAGTGATGACGCCCGAACGCTTCATCCGCGAGGGCGGTGCCTATCGCATCTCGCAGGACGAGACCGGCATCCTGTGGCGGCAGCGCTGGCGTTGGGAGGCGTGGGCGGCGGTGGAGGTCATCAACGGCACGCCCGAGCCCGACGGCGCCCACAAGCACTACTTCCTGCAGGTGCCGGCCAACATGCGCTGCGCGCGCGAGGCCGTGGCCTGGACCTACGGGCTCTCCGAGCAGCGCTACCGCCCGACCGTACGCACCTGAGCCGCCAGCTCTTTGGCCCGGCTACGGTATCGGTATCCTGAGCTCGCACAGGATGCCCTCGGGCCGATACTGCAAGGTCGTGTCGCCGGCGGATTCGATGAGCTGCGTGCCGAAGCTGCGGGCTGCCGGCGCCTGCACGGGAGGGCCCCCGCTCTCGGTCCACGTGAGCGACAGATCGCGCGTCTGCGCGTCGAGCCGACCCATCAGGCGCACGCGACCCTCGGGCGTGGAGAGGGCGCCGTACTTCAGGGCGTTCGTTGCCAGCTCGTTGATGACCAGCGAGATCGACAGGGCCTGGGAGGAAGGGATCGCGATCTTCGGCACCTCCATGGAAAAGCGCTGCATGGCGACGAACGGCTCCACCGCTCTCGACAACAGTGCATCGAGCTGGGCGCTGTCCCAGTTCTGCTCGAGCAGGAGGTCATGCGTGCGCGCCAGGGCGCCGATGCGGCATTGGATCGCCTCGCTTGCGGCATCCATCGTCACGGCCGATCGCAACGTCTGCGTGGCGATGGCCTGCACCATCGTCAGCGTGTTCTTTACCCTGTGATGCAGCTCGGCAAGCATCAGCTTCTGCAACCTGTGCGCGACGTCGCCGGCGACGGCATCGAGTCCCGCCTGGGTGAGGAGCTGGCGGAGGCGGACGTTCTCGTTCTCCAGCTCGTTTTCCTTGTTCTTCACCTTCACCGCTCGCTGGCTCCATGCGAAGCATGGTAGGCAACCTCTTGGGAACAACTTGGACGTGAACCCTGCGGTTCCGGGCTGCGTCCGCAACGCAGGCGAGCGGTCGGCGATGATGCAGGGCGCGGCGGAGCGGCGATGACCGAGGTTCTGTTCTATCACCTGGAGCACCAGCCGCTGGAGCGGGTGCTGCCGAGCCTGGTCGAGAAGACCCTGGAACGCGGCTGGCGCGCGGTCGTGCAGGCGGGATCGGAGGAGCGCGTCGAGGCGCTCGACACGCTGCTGTGGACCTATCGCGAGGAAAGCTTCCTGCCGCACGGCACCAAGCGCGACGGCAACGTCGAGGCGCAGCCCGTATTCCTGACGACGGGCGAGGAGAACCCGAACGGCGCCACGGTCCGCTTCCTCGTCGACGGCGCGGAGGCCCAGGACCTCTCGAGCTACGCGCGTATCGTCTACCTGTTCGACGGCCGCGACACGTCCGCGGTCGAGGCGGCGCGTGCGCAATGGAAGGCCGCCAAGACCGGCGGCGCCGACGTCACCTACTGGCAGCAGTCGCCCGAGGGCCGCTGGGAGAAGAAGGCCTGAGCGGCGCACGGCGTGTCGGGGACGATGATCCCTTCGCGCAGGCGTGTGAGCGCCGCGAACGCTTCGGCCCGGTCCAGGCCGACCTCCCGATAGCCCCTGCTCATCGTTGCGACGTCGGCGATCGCCCGGTTGAGCAAATGGGCCGTCCAGGCCCTGCCGACCGCCCTCAGTGCCTCGCGAACCGTGTCCGTGACGGGGCAGTGCGATCGCCCGCCGGCTGTCGTCAGAAGCGCGCTCATGATCGTCTCCCTTGGTCTCAGGCCGCCGCCGGCATCCAGTTGCCGTGCAGGCCGAATGGCACGCGGCTCGCGAGCTGCACCGTCGCAACGGGCCCACGCTCGACCTCGGTGGCGTCGAGCACGACGAGATCGCTGCGGTTCTCTGCCGCCCGCCACACCGTCGCCAGCAGCCAGCCGTCGCCCTCCGGAGCATCTGCCGTGCGCGACACGAACACGGGCTCCGAGATGGCGTCGCCCTTGGGCAGCTCGTAGAGCTTGCGGCGGCCGGTCGTGTTGTCCACGTGGGCGATGCTGTTGAACATGCCGTCGATGGCGCGCGTGCTCACCGCGGCGAACCAGCTGTGCCGGTTGGCGAGCCCGGCGCGGCGATCGTCGATACGGGGAAACTCCGCCTCCAGGTCGTCCAGGTAGACGCGCGTGAAGGTGTCGCTGCCGTCCGCCATGTCGAAGGTCCAGCGCGCGAGCCGCGCGATCTGCTTCTCGGGCGGGATCGGCTTGCCGTCGGCTGAGGGGAACAATACCGGCGCCTCGCGGTGCATGACGTCGGCGACGATGGTGTCGCCCTCCTCCCAGGCGTTCATGACGTGGAAGACGTAGCAGGCCTCGCCGCGGAACCAGCGGATGTCCTTGGCGGAGCCGCCGCGCTTCATGACGCCGACGTAGGCGCCCTTGTCGGGCTCCCAGGCGTAGGCGGGCAGGCCCCGCATCGCGCGCTCCATGCTCCCCGTCAGCGGCAGGATCGGGAACAGCACGTGCTTTGCCGTCACGATGAAGTCGTGCACCATGCTCGAGTAGGGCGCATCGAACCGCTCGAGGCTGTTGACCACGCCGGAAGCTGCGATGGCGCCGACAGTCATGCCGGTCGAGAACGGACCCGTCGCGTTGTAGCCGAAGAAGATCAGCTCGCCGGTGACGGGATCGATCTTGGGATGCGCCGTCACCGGCCGGGCGACGCGCTGTGCATAGTCAACGTAGCCTCGCGTGGCCAGCGTCCTGGGATCGATCTCGGTCGGCAGGTGCGCCTCCTCCAGCGCCAGCAGCTTGCCCGCGTGCCAGATGACGTTGGTATTGGCGACGCCGCCGTCGATGACGGGCGTAGGCGGCGCATCGGGCAGCTTCTGGCCGCTGAAGCCCTTGCCGGACCAGATGGCGCGGCCGGCGTCATGCTCGGCCAGGAACTTCGGCGTCCGCACCCAGCGGTTGCGATAGCTCGCCTTGCCGTTCTCCAGCGTGAAGGCGTGCAGCATGCCGTCGCCGACGAACCAGTGCGCATCGGGCGTATCGAACTGCGGGTTCGGCCCGTTGCGGAAGAGCGTGCCTCGCAGCTCGCGCGGCAGCTCGCCCTTGATGGGCAGCACGTAGTCGTCGCGCTCCTCGCGCACTGGCGCCCAGTTGCCCGCATTGAGCGTTCCCGTGTCCGAATCCCTTGCCATGACATCTCTCCTCGGCTTCGTGTTGAATTGATCGGTCGTCTCTCAGCCGCCGAAAACCACGCGGTACATGATCCTGCCCGGCACCAGCGTGAAGGCGCCGGCAATCACCAGGGCGCCTGCGAACAGCCCGATCATCGCCTTGCTATGTGTCGAGGTGTGCTTGCGCCGCGCGGCCAGCACCGCCAGCGGCACCAGCACCACCACCATGACCGACAGCAGATGGATGGCGCTGAACGGCCCCAGCTGGCGCATGCCCTGGATCGCGAACGAGCTTGCCGCCACCACCAGCATCAGGCCGACCCAGATATAGCCGAGCGTCCGGTGTGGCAGCGTCCCCTTGGGGCCGGCCAGCTGCACGACGCCGAGGACGAACGCCGCCATCGCAGCGAACGCGTGCACCTGGACGACGAGGGGAGCTGCGAGCAGTGGGTCGAGCGTCATCGGCTTCTCCTCGGTTTTCTCGTCTTGCGTGCCTTGCCACCGGCGTCGGCGGCAGCTACATATTGACATCGTCAATATCGTGTATATTGACACTGGAAACATGCGTCAAGACGAAATATTGACGGTGTCAAGATAAAGGCATCACAAGCCCGTGAAGAGATCGACGGCGAAGACAAAAACCAAGGCCACGGAAGGCGATACGCCGCCGGATGCGAAGGCTGCGCCCAAGCCCAATCGGCCCGACGGCTACCACCACGGCTCGCTGCGCGAGGCGCTGCTGCAGGCGGCCGAGCGCATCCTGGAGCGTGACGGCATCAACGGCCTCACCCTGCGCGCGGCGGCGCGCGAAGCCGGCGTCTCGCACGCGGCGCCCAAGAACCATTTCGGCGATCTGTCGGGCCTGCTGAGCGAGCTCGCCGCCGTCGGCTTCGAGCGCTTCGTCGCCACCCTGCAGGCGGGCGTCCGCGACGGCGACTCACGGGACGCCCGCATGGCCGCCATCGGCCGCGGCTACGTCGCCTTCGCCCGCGCCTACCCGAGCCTGTTCCTGCTGATGTTCCGCAGCGAGCGTCTGGACGTGAACCGCCCGGCGCTGCGCGCAGCCATCGATGCATCCGCGGGTGTGCTGTCAGGCGCGATCGGCGAAAGCCGGGGGGAGAAAGTGGAGTCGACCCTGACGCTGCCCCAGGCAGCCAGCATCGCTGCCGCGTGGTCGCTGGTGCACGGCTTTGCCATGCTGCTCCTCGACGGCCGCCTCAAGGGTCTGCTGTCGCGACTTCCGCCCGGCACCGATGCGGACGTCCTGCTCTCCGCAGTGTTCAGCACCCGTCGGCCCTCATAGCGGCGGGCGTCGCGTCCCGAGCCGCGGCGATGTGCGGCCCGAGCAGCAACGCGACGGGAATGGTCGTGAGCGCCAGCACGGCGATGGCCATCAGGGCCGGCGGCACGCCGGCGAGGTCGCTGACGAGGCCGAACACCAGCGGCGCGGTGGCGCCGGCGGCACTGCCCAGCGTGTAGAAGAGGCCGAAGCTGCGGCTCTGGCGGTCGTCGCGCACGAACTCGGCCACCGTGCCGTAGAGCACCGACGATGTGCCGCTGAGCGCGATCCCGACCGGGACCAGCAGGATCATGCCCACGCTCAGCGGTGCCACCACCAGCGCGGCGATCAGTACGCCGGTGGCAAGCTCGGTCAGGATTACCGTGCGCAGGATGCCGACGCGCTCGGCAAGGAGGCCGCACACGAGCTTGCCCGCGGCGCCGCCCACGAACACCAGGGCAAGGCCGAAGCCGACGCTCGCAACGCTGGCGCCCTTGGCCATGAACAGGAACGGGAAGAAGGTGAGAAAGCCGGTGCGGCAGGCGCTGTCGATGAGCTGGATGGTGCTGAGCAGCGCAAAGCCCGTCGGATCGGTGAAGCCCCATCCCGGCGCCGGGGCCTTCGCGCCGGCGGACGTCACGCTCGGGCGGCCCACGCCGCTGGCGCCCGCGAGCAGCACCAGCGTGAGGATGCCGACGCCGGCGACGACCGCCCCATAGAGCACGACGCTGCTGCGCCAGCCGACGGCGACGATGCCGAGACCGATGGCTGCCGCGACCGTCATCTTGCCGACGTCGCCGGCGAAATTGTAGACGCCGAGCGCGGCCCGCCGCGCCGAGGGCACGTTGGCGCGCGAGATCAGCGTCGAGGCGATCGGGTGCTGCACGGCCGAGCCTACTCCCGCCAGCAGGATCAGGCCGCCGACGGCCGCGTAGCTCTGGGCCGTCGCCAGCAGGGCAAATGCGAGCCCCGCGAGGAGCGTTCCCGCGACCAGCAGCGCCCGCTCGCCCACCCGCTCCGCCAGCATGCCCGCCGGCAGCTGCAGGAACGCCAGCGCCGTCGAGTAGGCCATGCGCAGGGTGCCCACCTGCACATAGGAGAGGCCGAAGGCCTGGGCCCAGATTGCGAGCAGCACGTAAAGGGCGTCGCCGATGCCGTCGTGCACGAAGTGGACGGCGCAGGTGGCGGACAGTGTGCGGCGCCCCGACGGGGCCGCGGCCGGCAATTCCCCCTCACGATGCTCGCTGACGCTCACGGACCGCCCCTGTCACAAATCCGTCACGTGCTATGGCGCGATCCGTTGCGCCTTGTCCATCCCCAGAGGCTCGGGGGTGAACGATGGCGCCTCGCGGGGGCCCCGCGGGCGTTGACGCCAGTCAATTCCGCGCATGCCGGGGCGGGTTAGTGAGCAGCCATGGCGCGGCGCATCACCATCATCCAGGGACACCCGGATCCTCGAGGCAACAGGCTCTGCCACCGCCTCGCCGACCTCTACGCGGCGGGTGCGGTGGCGGCTGGCCATGGCGTGAGGCGCGTCGAGGTCGCCGTCCTCGACTTCCCCCTGCTGCGGACGGCCGAGGAGTTCGAGACCGGTCCCCCGCCCGCCGACATCAGGGCTGCGCAGGACGATATCTGTTGGGCAGACCACGTGGTGATCGTCTTCCCGCTCTGGCTCGGCTCGCTCCCCGCCCTGCTCAAAGGCTTCCTGGAGCAGACCTTCAGGCCCGGATTTGCCATGGACGCCAAATCCGGCGGCTGGCCACGCAAGCTGCTCGCGGGCCGGTCGGCCCGCATTGTCGTCACGATGGGAATGCCGGGTTTCGTCTATCGCTGGTATTTTGGCGCCCATGGCCTCAGGAATCTCGAGCGCAACATCCTGGGCTTTGCCGGCTTCCGGCCGGTGCGGCGCAGCCTGATCGGCATGGTCGGCACGCTCGATCAGGCCCACAAGCGCGAGCGCTGGCTCGAGCACATGAAGGCGCTGGGGCGCGAGGGGCGATGACGGGTGCAGCGGGCTCGCCTGTGGGCCCAGGGCTACTCGACCAAGGAGAAGGGCCATGAAGCCGGTGCGGACGTGGGTGCTGATCGCCGACGGCGGTCATGCCAGGGTGCTGGAGATCGACGCGGACCGGCGCGGCCTCGAGGCGCAGGCCGACATGGACATGAGCATCGACTTGCCGCCGAGCCACGAGCTCGTCAGCGACCGGCTCGCTCGCACCTATGAGTCCAAGGGACACGCGCGCCACGCCAAGGGCGCCAGGGTCGACCCGCATCGCGAGCTCAAGCGCGCGTTCGCCAAGTCGGTCGGCAAGGCCCTGGAGGCGCGGCTTGGCGAGGGCCGCTTCGAGCGCCTGGTCGTGGTGGCGCCGCCTCCGGCGCTGGGCGACCTGCGCCAGGCGCTGCCGAAGAAGGTTCGCGCCAAGGTGGTTGGCGAGGTTGCGCAGGACCTCGTCAAGACACCGAAGGCCCGTCTGTGGCCGCATCTGGAGAAAGTCCTGGGCAACGCGCCGGCGGGGACCCCGCGCCGCGGGCCGGCCAAGGCGGCAAGTCCGCGCAAATCTGCCAGGGCGTAGGGCCGGCAGGACGTCGGCACTATTGCGCGCCGGACGACACCCAGGCGGCGAGCGTCGCGCGCTCCTCCGCCGTCATGTCCGTGATGTTGGAGGGCGGCATCGCGTTCGACCACGCGGCGGTGACGACGATCTGGCGCGCATGCGCCCTGATGCGGTCCGCCCTGTCCAGCAGCACGCCCTTGGGCGCAACCGTAATGCCGGCCCACACCGGCTCGGCGGCGTGGCACATGGCGCAGCGGCTGGTGACGATGTCCTCCACCTGCGCGAACTTGACGGGCGCAGTGGCCGACGCCTCGGCGCGCTTGGCCCGCGTACGCTCCGGCTGCGCCGGCCCCAGGCTCGACAGCCAGACGATGGCAAGGCCGCAGACGACCGCCACGCCCCCGGTCCACCACGGGCTCGGTTTGCCCTGGTGGCGCAGGTTGAAGAAGTGGCGCATCACTCCGCCCATGATGAGCAGCAGCGCCAGGATCACCCAGCTCCACCGCGTGGCGTACGCCAGCGGGTAGTGCCCGGAGATCATGACGAATACGACGGGCAGGGTGAGGTAGTTGTTGTGGGTCGAGCGCTGCTTGCCGCGCCGGCCGTGCACTGGGTCAGGCGTGCGCCCGGCGATCAGGTCGGCCACCACCTTGCGCTGGCCGGGGATGATCACCATCAGCACGTTGGCGGCCATGATGGTGCCGATCAGCGCACCGATCTGCATGAAGGCGCCCCGCGCGCTGAAGACGCGGGAGAAGGCGTAGGCGGCCGCCACCAGGAACACGAAGCCCACCGCCGCCAGCACCGTCTCGTTGCGGCCGATGGGCGAGCGGCACATGCCGTCGTAGATCGCCCAGCCGAGTACCAGGCCGGCGATGGAGAGGGCGATGCCGGTCGCCGGCGAGATGGCGAGCACGGCGGGATCGACGAGATAGAGGCTGGCGCCGGCATAGTAGATGGCGACGACGAGCGCGAAACCCGAGACCCAGGTAGCGTAGGCCTCCCACTTGAACCAGGTGAGCTCGGCGGGCATGCGCGCCGGTGCCACCAGGTATTTGACCATGTTGTAGAAGCCGCCGCCGTGCACCTGCCAGGCCTCGCCGTAGGCCTCGGGCGGGAGGCCCGCCCGCGCTTTCAGGCTGTAGTCGAGGTGGATGAAATAGAACGAGGAGCCGATCCAGCCGATGCCGGCGATCACGTGCAGCCAGCGCAGGAACGCCTCAGCCCACAGCCACAGAATGTCCCACACCGGCTCCCCCGATCAGCGCTGCGTGACGGGGTCAGACCCCTTGCCTCGACGGTCGCTTATAGTCGACGAGCAAACGCAAGGGGTCTGACCCCATCTCGGCAGCGTGCCACAACCTCGCATCGCGGCAAAACGGCCTGACAATCTCGGACGCGCACTTGACGTCGCGAGTGCTGCGACAGAAAGCCCTTCAGCAACAGGGTGTTGTGAAAAAGCCCCGACAACCGGGAACGGCGCACAGCGCGCAGCGTTTTATTGGTGGGTCACGTGCCGCGTACAGTCCAGGGAGTCTGTCATGCGCGCGCTAAAGCTGTTGCTCGCCGCCTCCGGCTTCATCACCTACTTCATCGGCTTGATCGTTCTGAGCGCGCTGACGACCAGCGCGGTCCACTCGGCGCTCACCGCACGCGCCCTACCCGGCAACATCACCCAGGACTGAGGCGCCGGTCCAGCGCCCGCACCGCCGCCAGCATGGCGCGCACGCCGAGGTCGGCATCCGCCACCGTGATGGACTCGGCGGGGTTGTGGCTGATGCCGTCCTTGCAGCGCACGAAGATCATGCCCGACGGGCACAGCTTGGCCATGATGCCGGCATCGTGCCCGGCGCCCGAGGAGAGCCGCAACGGCTCCTGCCCGCACGCTTCGATCGCCTCGCCCGCGGCCTCGATCACGGCGGGATCGAGCGCCGTTGCCGGGTTCTCCTGGAAGGTGTCGATCTCGACTTTGACGCCGCGCCGCTTGGCGATCGCGCGCAGCTCGGCGAGCAGGGCCGCGTGGGCGCGCTTGCGCACGGCATCGGACGGACTGCGCATGTCGATGGTGAACTCGACGCGACCCGGGATCACGTTCTGCGCGCCCGGCAGCACGTGCAAACGGCCGACGGTTGCGACGAGCTCGGTCTCCGCGCCAGCCTGCCGCTCGATGGCAAGCACCATCTCGCTCGCCGCGGCGAGCGCATCCTTGCGCGCATTCATCGGCACCGTGCCGGCATGGCCCGCAAAGCCCGTGACGGCGACGCGCGAGCGCACGGAGCCGTTGATGGCGGTGACGGCGGCGAGCGCCAGCCCCTTCGCCTCCAGCACCGGACCCTGCTCGATGTGCAGCTCGAGGTAGGCCGCGATGTCGCCCTTCTTGCGGATGCAGGAGCGGTAGGCCTCGGCGTCGCCCCCGCACGCGGCCAGCGCCTCGCGGATGCTGATGCCGTCGGCATCCTTGGTGTCGAGCAGGGGAGCCTTGACGTCGCCGATGAGTGCCGACGAGGTGAGGATGTGGGCCAAGAAGCGCGAGCCCTCCTCCTCGCCGAACGCCGCGACCTCGACGGCATGATCGAGCCGCTCTCCCGTGCGGGCGAGCTCCTCGACCACGGCGATGGCGGCGAGCACGCCGAGGCCGCCGTCGTAGCGCCCGGCATCGACGACGGTGTCGATGTGGGAGCCGATCATGATCGCGGGACGCCCTGGCTTGCTGCCCTCGTAGCGCCCGAACACGCTCAGCAGCGGGTCGATGCGCACGGCCATGCCGGCCTCCTTCATCCAGGCCTCGACCTGGCGCATGGCATCGAGATAGGCCGCGCCCCCGAGATAGCGGCGCGTCAGCTGGCCGGGCACCTCGGTGTGCGTGGCGAACTGGTCGAGCCGCGCCATCAGCGCCGGACCGAACTGCAGGCCCTTCGGCTTTGCCTTTCCGTTGTGCGTCACTGCCCGTTTGCTTGCCATGTTGCCGAACCGTCGTGCCCCGCCTGAAAACCTGCGTTCCTCTGTCATACCGGGGCTCGCCCCCGGTATCCAGCCATCGGCCGCCGCCATCGCTTCCGGGGCTCGCCGCGGGCATCGGGCTATGCGACATCTAGGGGCATCGAGCGGTGAGGAATGCATGACGCGAATGGTCACTGATCTGTCGGCGCTCAATAGGGCGGAGCGCGGCACCTTCGTTGCGGCGCTCGGCGGCATCTTCGAGAACGCGCCGTGGGTGGCGGAGCGCGTTGTCGCCTCGCGACCCTTCGCCACCGTCGCCGATCTGCATCGCGCCATGGTGGAGGCCGTCGCCGCATCCGGCGAGGCCCAGCAGCTCGACCTCATCCGCGGCCATCCCGAGCTTGGCAGCAAGGTCGGGCAGGCGCCGGTCATGACGGCGGAATCGCGCAGCGAGCAAGGCGGCCTCGGCCTCGACCGCCTGAGCGAGGCGGAGTTCACCCGCTTCAACGAGCTCAACGCGGCCTATCGCGTCCGCTTCGGCTTCCCCTTCATCATCTGCGTGCGCCGCCACGCGCGCGACTCCATCCTCGCCGAGTTTGCGCGCCGGCTCGGCAACACGCCGCGGCAGGAGCGCACCGCCGCGCTCGAGGAGATCGGCTACATCGCGCGCCTGCGCCTCGTGGAGGCCGTCGACGGCCCCGGCAAGCCCAAGACCGACGGCCGGCTGTCGACGCACGTGCTCGATACCGTCTCCGGCAAGCCCGCTGCCGGCGTCCGCGTGATCCTCACCGAGCGCGGCGCGAGCGCCGAGAGCGTGCTGGCGCAGACCACTACCAACGCCGACGGCCGCACCGACGCCCCGCTGATCGGCGGCGCACCGCTGCGCATCGGCACCTACGAGATCGCCTTCCACATCGGCGCCTACTTCGCGGCCAAAGGCATCGCAGCCGCGCGTCCACCCTTCCTCGACGTGGTGCCGATCCGCTTCGCCATCGCCGAGCCCGAGGGCCACTACCACGTGCCCCTGCTCGCCTCGCCCTGGAGCTACTCGACCTACCGAGGCAGCTGAGCCGCGCAGCGGCTTCGTCGGAATGGCCACGTCATCCTGGCTTCAACTTCCGGCTGCGCATCGTCGGCTCTCGCTTCGCCGCGACGCGGCGAAGCGAGAGCCGAC
>Ga0247830_10000620_pt1 | contig 13059 bp, 15 predicted proteins | sample 12C_Control_Day5_FD_207766 | JGI IMG/M metagenome (GOLD analysis project Ga0247830, IMG submission 207766) | Soil microbial communities from agricultural site in Penn Yan, New York, United States - 12C_Control_Day5 | ecosystem: Environmental > Terrestrial > Soil > Agricultural land | place...
ATGTTGCCGTTGCGCTCGCGGCTACGCAGCGCGACGACCTGGCGTCCCTCGGGATCGGTGACCTCGATCTCCTCGATGAGCCCAGCATCGAGCATCTGCTGGACGAGCGCCTCGCGCTCGTGGCCCGCGGGCGGCAGCTGGTGGGACTTCCAGCGCATGACGAAGTACCCGCGGCTGACGTGCGGCAGCCGGGCCTCCGCCCGCTGCAGCTCCGACACGCCGCGCTCGAGGAGGTCCTCCGCCGGCATACGCGGTGGCACCCGCGAGAGCGGCGGACGCGAGATACCGCGCAGCGGCACCGGTACCCGCTCGCGATCGGCCAGGCGCGGACGGTCCACCTTGAAGGCGGCGATCCCGTCGCTCAGGTGGATGTGGCCGAAGCACCGCACCCGGAGATCCGTCGAGAGCTCCTCCGCCGACCACGTCGCCACCCACACCTGCTTGCCGAGCGCGTTCACCGCCTCGACGGCCGGAACGAAATCGTCGTCGCCGGAGACGAGGACGGCCGCGTCGTAGGCGCCGTTGGCCGCGTAGTGGATGAGGTCGGCGACCAGGCGCGTGTCGACGCGCTTCTCCGTGGTGTACTCGTACTCGCCGTTGCAGACGTTGCAGCGGCCGGTGCGGCGCACGCGCGGCTCGCGCTTGACGAAGTAGCCGGGCCGCAGCTCGAGACCCTTCAGGAAGCCCTCGACCAGCGGCGGCGCGCCGGTGGAGACCCCGACGTAGTAGTAGGCGCCACCGAACATCGCCGTCGGGCCGCCGACCTGCTGGGTGATCCACGTGGCCAGGCGGTCGTAATCGACGCGCAGCGTCTCGTCGTAGCGGAGCAGGGAGCGGTAGAAGTTCTGGCCGTCAAAGAAAATGCAGATCTTCATGCTCGGCTCCCTGGAAGGAATCGGTTCAGAACAGACGATCCAGTCGTCGGCGGAATCGTACCATGCCGGGCCACCGCGGCAAGCATCATGGCGGCGCGCGGCCGGGGCGGCCGGCCGGTTGCGGTCGTACCCTCATGGGTGGCCAGCTGCAGAGACGGCTGCCTCCCGCGATGACGGCGAGGGATTGTACCCTCGGCCGGTGGGCGGCTAACCGATGGTGGTCTCATCGGTGCGCGTGTCGCCCCTGCTGTCGACCCAGCTCACCTGAATCCTGTCGCCGGGCTTGCCGCCCACGAACGTGAACTGCAGGAAGGGGTTCTTGGAGACCGCGGGGCCCCACTGCGCCGACAGCACCGTCTTTCCGTTGTGCTTGACGCTCACCTCGCGGATGAAGTGCGCCGGGATGAGCTTGCCGTCGGCGTCCTTGCGCTGGCCCGACTCCATCTCGTGCGTCATGAGCACGCGCACCAGCACCTTGTCGCCCTGCATGCCGGCCCGGATGCGCGTCGGCTCGGCCATGCCCGCGCGCCTACCCGCAGCCGCCGAACGTCACGCGGATCTCCCGCGTCGACACCAGGTACTTGCCGTCCGCCTTCACGATGGCGTGCACGTTGGACGTCTGGGCCATCTTGAATCGGGTCACGATGGAGGCGTCGGTGCCGGCCGGCACCTCGAAGTGCGCGGCGAGCGGGCCGGGATTCTTCTCGATGACGATGGCGATCGCCTGCGTCCTGGGCACGCCGCTGGCGACGGCGACCTGGACGGCGGCGCCGTTCTCGGCGATGTCGGGCGTGGATCCCCACGAGACGTCCTTCGTCGTCGTGTAGCCACTGCCGCCGAGCGCCTTGACGATCGCGTCGAGGCTCTTGCCGCTGAACGCGTCCTGATTCCAGCCCTGGGCGGCGGCCGCCGGCGGCCGCAGGCCGCCCGTCATCGCGGCCAGCGTCACCACGCCACCCGCCTTGAGCACGTCCCGCCGCCGCAGGCTCATATTGTGTCGCGATCTCCCTCCGCCCCACCGAAAAGGCGAAACGCGGGGCAACGCCATGCCCCGCGTTCGAGATGGTGGACGATACTGGACTTGAACCAGTGACCCCCGGCATGTGAGGCCGGTGCTCTGCCAACTGAGCTAATCGTCCGTGCCTGAGAAGTTACAGACTTGCGGGCACCCCGTCAACCGCCGGAGCATGGGCGGCCTCGACTCGCGGGCCGGGAGCATCGGGACCGAGGAGAAATTCCCCACGACATCGACCGAGGGCGTGGCATCCTACGGCATCGACGGCGCTCGGCAGAGTCGAAACATCGAGGCGGAGCTTGAAGACGATCGCGCGCGCGAGCGGAATGAAGCGGCGCTACAATCTCCCCCGGCTGACATCCCTACCCCGACCGTGGCGCGGAGTGGCCTTTTGAGATGAGGAAGCGATGATCGACATCGAGGGATTGAACTATGACTGCTGCCGCGTCTCTTCTGAGCGCCATTATCGTATTGTTCACCGCGATATTCGCCGCATCCGGCTACGCCGCGCCCCCGGTGGACTTCGACGAGGACTGCGCCACCCGGCCGGACTGGGAAGACACCGCGTCGTGCGAAGCGCACGGTGGATCGGTGCCGGTGCGTGAGGAGGTGAGCGAGCGCCTCCATTTACGGATAGGCACCGCCGAGGTCGAGGCCCAGCTCAGGCGCGCCTTCGAGCGAGCGCCTGACGCCACGTGCGAGTTGAAGATCTACCACAGCGGCGCCGTCACGATCTGCGAATGATTCGCTCGGGGCCCGATGCAAAGTCGCCGTGTAGCGCCTGCTAGCGCGTCACAGAGGCTTCTACGCGACGTGAGCGGCGCCGTCCGCGTCAGATTGCTGGAGGTGGCGGCCTGCGCGGTGGTTCGACGGCCGGCGTTGAGCTGCCCCGGCGTGCAGGCTTCGTCAGGGAGCGAGCGAGACCGGCGTTGCCCGGAGCGGGAGGCTGGCGTCGAGCGACGCGCAGGCGGCGTCGGCCGAGTCCGCGCGCTCGATCACGGCGTCGTCCATGCGCGCCGAGATGGTGTCGCCATACCAGTCGGCCACGCCGCGCCGGAGAAAGCGGCCCATCGCCTCGCACGAGGCGACGTCGGACGACGGCTTCATCCGCTTCAGCAGGGCCACGGCGAAGCGATCGGCCTCGAGCTCCTGGCGCTGGATCTCGCGCCACGCCTCGTCGGAGACTCTTCGCGCGCGGTCGGACTGCGGCGTGTGCTGCAGCATCAGGTGGCCCAGCTCGTGCGCGATCATCGCCATCAGCTCGTCGGTCGGCGCGGCGAGCGCCCCTTCGGTCACGAACAGGCTGAAATACAGGCACGGCGCGCTCGTGCCGGGCGTGCTCCAGACGTTGACCTTCTTGGTGCGTACGACCGCGAACCCGATCTTGCAGCCGGGCGAGCTGGCGATGGTCCGCAGGGACGGCATGTCGAGGGCGAGCAGCAACGGGTCCAGGATGGCGCCCACCGCGCGGTCCTCCGCCCCCCGCGACTGCCGGATGCTGTACCCCTGAATGGTGGCGCAGCCGGAGACGAGGACCGCGAGCAGCGCGAGGGTCAGGGTTCGCATGGGCCGGGAGCCCAGGATGCAAGCCGCACTCCACGGTTAAAGCCTCGAAATCGCTGCGCGATGCTCGCGGGGCACGGACCGGACGGCACGACCGGTGACTGCGTGTCATCGGCGGCGGCGCTCGCCGGTGGAGCGGAGGGACAACAGCAAAACAGAACGGGCACCGGGGTCACCCCCGGCGCCCGATAGCGCGTCCGCGGTCAGATCGCTTGCCGGCATCGCATCGCGTCTGCTCTGGTCGGCGATCCGGTCCCGACCTGGCTTCCCGCCTCCACGCTTAAGGCGGCAGGCACCGGGACGAAGGGGAATCTAGCACACGTGGCGGCCAGCGCAAGGGGGTCGTGCTACGCCGCCAGCTGCAGCACCTCCTCGTACTGGTCGCGCATGGCGCGGTAGCACTCGCACGCCGCCGCCTCGAGGCCCGCGCGACTGGCGATGATGATCCGACCCCGCTCGTTCCGGATGACCCCCGCGTGCTGAAGCGAGGCGGCCGCCTCGGTGATGGTGGCCCGCCGCACGCCGAGGAGCTCGGCGAGGAACTCGTGCGTCATCGGAAACTCGTCGATGCCCGTCCGGTCGTGCAGGACCAGGAAGCAGGTGGCGAGCCGCTTCTCGACGGGATGCACGCGGTTACAGGAAGCGATGAGCGCCACCTGGTTGAAGAGCGCCTGGGTGTTTCGAAGCAGCAGCATGTGGAAGCGGCTGTCGACGCGGATCTGCTCGCGAAACGTATCGGCCCGCATGGCGGCGCAGGTGGAGGCCACCTTGCAAACCACGTGGTACGGCATGCGATCCGCCCCGAGCGCCAGGGCGTGGCCCACGAATCCCTCGTTGCCGATGCAGGCGATCGCGAGCGTCTCCCCGCCCTCCAGGAGGTTCACGAGCGCCAGCACGCCGGTGAGCGGAAAGTACACGGTGGTGATCGGGTCGTTGGCCTCGTACAGTGGCTGTCGGACGGTGAAGGCGACGATCTGCAGATGACGCTCGAGGCGCGCGTACTCGTCGGGCTTCAGCGCCTGCAGGAGCCGGTTGCGTCGCGGATCGCGTTCGCCGATTGGCGCCATGTCCCACACCCCGTGGCGGCGCTCGAAGCCGAGGCACGCCAGACGACACCGTACGGTGCAGTGTACGCCCTCGACACCGTCAGGTCACGGAGCGTACTGCGCGCGTCACTACCAGGCATGAGACTATCTGCATGCTTAAGACCAACGAGGACCTCACACGCAAGGAAGTCACCCTGCCGGCGCGGCGCACGCGATGAGCACACGGGCCGTCAAGAAGGTGCGCGCCATCCTCGGCGCGCGACTGCGCGGCTTGCGCGGCGAGCTCGGCTTCACGCAGCGCGGGCTGGGGCGACGCGCCGGGCTCAGCGGCAAGTTCATCGGCGAGGTCGAGCGCGGCGAGAAGTCCATCACCATCGACAGCCTCTACCTGCTCTCGCGGGCCCTCCGCACGCCGCTCGGGGACCTGGCGTCGCTGGACAACCACCGCCCGCGGGCGCGTCGCATGCCACGGGCGCGCTGAAGCCCTAGTAGGATAGAACGCCATGGCGCGCGTCCTCATCCTCACCGCCAGCTACGGCTCGGGCCACAACGCCGCCGCCCGGTGCCTGGCGGCGGCGCTCACGGCCCGGGGCGCCGAGGCGATCGTCGTGGACCATTTCCGCGCTTGCACGCACCCGGTGTTCGATCGGCTCTCGCGCGCGGCCTACATCGCGCTCCTGCGTCGGGCGCCCGCCGTCTGGGGCCTCGCCTACTACCTGGGCGATCGGATGGCGAGCGACTCGTGGATGACCTTCGGCGCCTCGCGGCTCGGCGCGGCAGGGCTCGGCCGCGTGCTGGACCGCCTCCGACCTGACGCCGTGCTCACCGTCCACGCGACGCCGGCGGTCGCCATGGCCACGCTGGCCGCGGAAGGCCGGCGGCTGCCGCCCCACGTCACCGTGGTGACCGACTTCGTCGCGCACAGTCAGTGGATCGCCGCCGGCATCGACCACTACGGTGTCGCCGCCGACGAGGTCGGACGCGAGCTCGTCGCCCGCGGCATTCCGCGCGAGCGCATCAGTGTCACCGGCGTGCCCGTGCGGCCCGAGTTCACGGTCGCCGTCGATGGCGCGGAGGCCCGCCAGGTGCTCGGCCTGGCCGACGACACGCCGGTGGTGCTGGCCATGGCTGGCTCCTGGGGTGGGCTGGGCCGCCTCCCGGACGTCGCGCGGGCGCTGCTCGCCGCCAGACGGCCGGTGCAAGGCGTGCTCGTGGCCGGCCACGACGAGCGGCTGCGCCGGAGCCTCGAGGAGCTGACCCTCGGCTCGCGCGTCCGTGTTGTCGGCTACGTCGAGGACATGCGGCGCGTGATGGCGGCCGCCGACCTCCTCGTGACGAAGGCCGGCGGCATGACGCTGGCCGAGGCGATGGCCGCCGAGACGCCACTCCTGCTCTACGGCTCCCTGCCGGGGCAGGAGCGTCGCAACGAGCGCTTCGCCTCGCGCGCCGGCGTGGCGCTGGCGGCGCACGACCGGCGCCAGCTCGCGCGGCTCGTCGACCGCGCCCTGAGCGACGTCGGCCTGCTGGAGGCGCTTCAAGACCGCATGCGCGCCTATCGCCGTCCCGACGCCGCCCGCACGATCGCCGAGCTCGCGCTGCGCAGCGTGACGGAGCGGCGTTGATCGCCCCCATGCTCGGAGTCGCCGCGGCCGGCGGCGTCCTCGCCTGGGTGGGGTACGCGTGGGCGCCGCATCTCGTGACGCCGCTCTGCGTGTGGCGCGCCCCACGCGCGGCCGGGCGGCGGATCGCGCTCACCTTCGACGACGGCCCCGACGCCGAGTTCACCCCGCGCGTGCTCGAGATCTTGCGTGGGCGCGGCGTCCGCGCCAGCTTTTTCCTGGTCGGCGAGCGCGCCGCACGGGCGCCGCAGATCGTCCGCGCCATCTCGGCGGCCGGCCACGAGATCGGCTCGCACGGCTGGTCGCATCGCAGCCTGTGGCTGTGCGGCCCCTCGCGCACCCACGACGAGATCGCCCGCGCGCATGGAACGCTCGGCGATCTGACGGGGGCGGCGCCGGCCCTCTTCCGGCCGCCCTGGGGCATGGTCAACGCCGCCATGTTCGGCGCGCTCAGGCGCCACCGCCAGCGCTGCGTGTTCTGGTCGATCCAGCCGGAAGGGTTGCGGCCGGCCCCGGCGGCCACGCAGGTCGCGCGCGTGCTGCGGCGCGCGCATCCAGGGGCCATCGTGGACCTGCACGACGCCGAGGGCACGCGGCAGGCGCCCGCCCGGGTGTGCGAGGCCCTGCCCGCGATGATCGACGGCCTGGCGGCGGCGGGCTACGGCTTCGGAACGGTGGGCGAGCTGCTCGCCTCCTGACGTCGCCGCGCCAGGAACTTCAGAAAGTCCACGCCCTCGCCCAGCCGGCGCCGCATCACGGCGCGATCGCGCAGCATCTCGGCGCCGATGGTCACCAGCTTTCGCGGACGGAAGTAGAAGCGCCGGTAGAACGTCTCCACCGCCGCGAAGATCTCCTCGCGCGGCAGGTGCGGATAGCCGAGCACGCTCGCCTGCGCGCCCTGCCCGTCCACGAGCCGCGCCGCGTCGAGCCAGCCGCGTGCGTGCGCCTCACGGAACAGCTCCGTCCCCGGATAGGGCGCCGCCAGCGACACCTGCAGCGTGTGCGGATCGATCTCACGGGCGAACCGGATGGTCGCCGCGATCGTCTCGCGCGTCTCGCCGGGCAGGCCGAGGATGAACGTGGCGTGGATGGTGATGCCGAGCGCGCGCGCGTTGCGGGTGAACTCGCGCGCGCGGTCGAGACGGATGCCCTTCCTCACGTTGTTGAGGATCGTCTGGCTCCCCGACTCGTAGCCGACGAGCAGGAGCCGCAGGCCGTTGTCGCGAAAGACCTTGAGGCTCGCGTACGGCACGTCGGCCTTGGCGTTGCACGACCACGTCACGCCCAGCCGTCCCAGCCCTCGGGCGATCGCCTCCGCCCGCGGCAGGTCGTCGGTGAAGGTGTCGTCGTCGAAGAAGTACTCCTTCACGGTCGGGAACAGGCGCACGGCGTGCGCGATCTCCGCCACCACGTTGTCCACCGAGCGCGTGCGATAGCGCTGGCCGCCCACCGTCTGCGGCCACAGGCAGAACGTGCATTTCGACCGGCAGCCGCGTCCCGTGTAGAGCGACACGTAGGGATGCTGCAGATAGCCGATGAAGTATCGCTCCACGTCGAGATCGCGCTGGTAGACGTCGACCACCCACGGCAGCCGGTCCATGTCCTCGAGCGGCGGACGCTCGGGCGTGCGCCGCAGCTCGCCGGCCGTATCGCGATAGCTGAGACCGGCCACCTCGGCCAGCGGCCGCCCCTCGGCGACCTCGCGGATGGTGAAGTCGAACTCGTTGCCGCACACGAAGTCGAGCGCGGGCGACGCGGCCAGCGCGGCCTCGCGCGCGACCGCCACGTGAGCGCCGATCAGGCCCACGCGCAGCCGCGGGTGCTCGCCCTTCAGCGCCTCGGCCACCTTCACGTCGTGCGCGAACGACGGCGCGCTCGTGTGCAGCACCGCCAGGTCGTAGTCGCGCGCAAGGGGAACGATGTCGGCCAGCGTGAGGTCGGCGGGGGGCGCATCGACCAGCCGCGAGCCCGGCACCAGCGCCGCCGGCTGGGCGAGCCACGTGGGATACCAGAAGGAGCGGACCTCGCGGCGTGCCTGGTAGCGCGAGCCGGCGCCGCCGTCGAAGCCCCGGAACGACGGGGGATGCAGAAACAGCGTCCGGAGGAACGAGGTCATTGCCTCATCCTAAACGATCCGATCAGTGATTGACGTACAGGCGGCGACCGCCGGCGCTCGCGGCCAGCCGCGCCCCCGGCAGCGCCGTCGCCACGCTCACGCCCGGACTGCGCCCCGTCAACAGCCACACGCGCCGATGCCCCGACCAGGTCGTCAGCAAGCGCTCGCGCGCCCAGAAGGCGCCCGTCGCCTGCGCGCGGGTCGCGCCGAACGCGAGGACGCTGCGGCGGCCGTCGAGGATCACCGGGCGTACGCCAGAGTACCACTCGAGCGCGCCGGAGTTCTCGAGCGGACCTTCGTGAACGACGAGGTCGTCGGGCGCCACGCGTGAACGGAGCTCCAGCGCGAGACCCTTCACCGCTCGCGCGGACGACGACGCGGAGAGGGCGGCGGAGACGGACGGGAGCACCAGCAGCAGCGTGGCGATGACCGCGAACGCCGCCGTCGCACGATGGCCGTCACGGACCGCGAGCGTCGTCAGCACCAGCGCGCCGGCGCCGAACGCCAGCGCGCTGGCGCCGAGTAGCGGCACGAACACCGTCGTGTCCAGCACGACGCCACCCGTGCTGACAGCCTTGCGCGTGGCGACGTCGGTCGCATCGAGCACCGCACCGAGCGCCGGCGCGCCGCGCAGCCAGCCGATGCCGCACGCCGCCGCCAGCAGCGCGAAGAGCGCGGCGTGGGCGGCCGCCAGTCCCCGTGCTCCCAGCTCGCTCCAGCCCCGGGCCGCCAGCAGCGCAATGGCCGGGTACGCCGGCAGTCCGTAGTGCGGCAGGCGAAACCCGGACAGCGTGGTGACCACGAAGACGCCGGTCGCCCACAGCGCCAGCGCCGTCCAGGGCGCTTCGCCCGGATCGCGCCATGCTCGTCGGCGCGCGAGCCGCCACGTCACGGCCGCCGCCGGAACGAGCCACGGCAGCGCGCCGACGGCGCCGACGGTGAGGAACTCGAGCGCCGACAGTGGCACGTCCTCGTCCGGAAAGTGGCGCGCCCGCGCGACGTTCAGCAGGTGGTTGTCGACGACCGTGTACCAGGCAAACCCCGGCGTGGCGACGCTGACGGCGACGTACCAGCCGAGACCGAGCACGAGCAGCGCCGCCACGCCGGAGGGCGGGAGCCAGCGGCGCACGGGTCGTGCCGCACCGCACGCGACGAGCGCGAGACCGACGGCCACCGGCGGCAGCAACGTGCCGAGCAGGTCCTTGGCCAGCCCGGCCATGCCGAACGCGGCCAGCCCCAGCGCGGCGAGCCAGGGGCGCCGGTCGCGCACGCCGGTGAGCAGCAGGGCGAATCCGGTAGCGAGGGCGGCCACGAAGAGCGTCTCCGGGCGGACGTATCGCCCGTAGACGAAGAAGCCGCACGAGGTCGCGAGGGCGGCGCCGGCGACGAACCCGCAGCGCGGGCCGAGCAGGCGCGCGCCGAACCAGGCGGTGGCCGCCACCGCGGCCAGCGCCGCCAGCGCCGGCACGAGCCGCGCCGTCCCCTCGCCGGCGCCGCCGGCGGCGAAGGCAGCCGCCAGCAGTGCGTAGAGCAGCGGCGGCTTGTCGACGTAGCGAACGCCGTTGAGCGTGAGCCGCAGCGGATCGCCGGAAACGGTCAGCTCGCGCGCGATCTCGGCATGCATCCCCTCGCCGGGATCGTCGAACGGCACGGCGCCGAGCCCGTGCAAAAGGAACGGCGCCACGACGAGCACGCTGAGCGCAGCCGACAGGAGCGCGGCGCGCGGGTGGCTCAGGTGCGTCCGACCATCAGCACGCCCAGCACGATGAAGCCGATGCCCGCCCATCGCAGCGGGCTCACGGGCTCGGCGAGCATGAACTGCGCGAGCAGCGCCACGACGATGTAGTTCAGCGTCGTGAGCGGCAGGACCTTGCTCACGTCCTCCCGCGCGAGCAACGCCATGTACATGAAGAAGAACGCGGCCTGGAGCGCCACGCCGAGGAGCACCCACGGATTGCTCAGCGTGCGCCCGAGCGCCGAGCCGGCCGACGCCGCCCCCACGAGCTTCATGCCCTTGGCCAGCACCACGTGGCCGAGGCCGCCCAGCAAGCTCGCGATGGCGACGAGCGCCAGCGTGCTCGTCATCAGAGGGCCTTGCCGATGGCCGCCAGCACCGAGCGCTGTACCTCGTTGCCATCGCCCGCGTTGGCGGGCTCGTCCTTGTCGATCCAGAGGATGCGCTCGCGGCGGAAGGTCTGGCGCTCGACGCTCACGGTCGTGCGGCTCTCGCTGGCGGCCTTGACGTGCAGCGTGAGCCGATGGCGCAGCCCCTTGGCGTACACGCCATAGTCCTCGCCCTCCAGGCGCCGCGACTCGGTCGTGATCATGCCGATCGTCCGGTCCTTGCGGTCGATGTCCCACCCGAGCTGCTTCAGCACGGCCTCCACGGTCGTCCAGACACGGTCGATGGGTGCGTTGAACGTCTGCGCGATGGGCTCGGCGGCCGTCGCCGGCGTCGCGAGGGTCAGGGCCAGCAGCAGCACAGCCAGGGCACGGTTGATCATGACGCCTCCTTCACGGTGAGCGCCGGCGAGCAAGACCTCCGCCGGCGAGGGTGAGCACGGCGGTCGCGCCGCGCGCGGCCTCCGGCCGGTGACTGACGACGACGACGGCGCCGCCCGCGTGCGCCCGATCGCGCAGCCCGGCCAGGATCACCGCGCCGTTGTCCTCGTCGAGATTGCCGGTTGGCTCGTCGGCGAGCAAGAGCGGCGGATCGTTGAAGATGGCGCGGCAGAAGGCCACGCGCTGCTGCTCGCCCCCCGAGAGCTGCGCCGGGTAGTGATCGCGCCGGTGGGCGACGCCCAGCCGCTCCAGCAGGGTCTCCGCCCGGCGGCGCGCGTCGCCGCCGGCACGGCCGACGTAGCGGGCGGCCAGCAGCACGTTGTCGAGCGCGGTGAGCGACGGCAACAGGAGAAATGCCTGGAAGACGAAGCCGAGCCAGCGCCCCCGCTCGCGGCTCTTCGCCGAGCGCGACAGCCGGCTCACGGGGCGCTCGCCGAACCAGACCTCGCCGCCTTCGGGCTCCTCGAGGAGCCCGAGCACGTTGAGCAGCGTGCTCTTGCCGGAGCCGGACGGACCCTCGATGACGATCATCTCGCCCGGACGCACCTCGAGGTCGACGCCGGCCAGCACCTCGATGGGCGGTCCGGAGGGCGCCGTGAATCGCTTGACCAGACCGCGCGCCCGCAGGGCTGGCTCAGGCGGCACTGCCCCTCCGGATCGCCTCCGCCGGTGACAGGCGCACGATGCGGAGCGCCGCGTACGCCGCCGCCGCCGCGCCGAGCGCGAGCGAGAAGGCGAGCGCGCCGGCCAGCAGCCGCGGCGAGAAGAGGAACAGCTCCTGCCCGGCCCGCTGTACCCAGCGATCGACGGCGACGCCGAGCACGATGGCGAGCGCGACCCCGAGCGCACCCCCGGAGATGGTCACCGCGAGCGCTTCGGCCAGCACCTCGCGAGCGAGCTGCCAGTCGGACGCGCCGAGGGCGCGCTTGACGCCGAAATCGCGGATCCGCTCGAACACGGCGGCCGCCACCGTGTTGGCCAGGGAGAGGCCGCCGATGACGAAGGCGAGCACGCCGATCCCGAACAGCAGGGCGGAGAAGAACGCCGTGGACGAGCGGAGCAGCTCCGACAGCTCGCTCGGGATCTGCACGTTGACGCCGGACACCTGCTCGCGAATGCGGTGCGCGACGGCGTCGGGATCCGCGCCCGGGCGCCAGCCGACGGAGGCGCCGGTATTGAGATCGTCGGCGCGGAGGGCGGCCGCGCCGGAGGCGAGCAGCGTGCGGAGCAGGCGGTCCTTGGCCACCCACTGGTCGCGCGCATCGGCAATGGGCACGATGACGAAGCGGTCCGGCGCCGTCATCATCCGATCGAGCACGCCGACGACCTCGTAGCGCTCGCCTTCCAGCACCAGCGGCGAGCCGACGGCGAGCCCGTGCGAGGCCGCGAACGCGGCGCCGACGACGGCCCGGCGGCGGTCGGCGGCGCGAAGGAACCGGCCGTGGCGGACCGGCAGCGTGGGGTAATGCAGATTGGGCATCGGCACCGCGACGTCCAGGCCGACCACGAGCTCCTGCGTCAGGGTGAGGAACTGCGAGGTGCTCGGGTTCAGGGGCAGCATCACCTGCGCCTGCACGCCGGCCACGCCGTCGACCTTGCGGATCGCCTCGATGCTGGCCGCCGGCAGCAGGCCGCCGGCCGTGAAGCCGGCCCCCATGCCCATCCCGCGGCCGGCCACCGAGATCTGCCCGAGCACGAAGCGATCACCGCCCTCGATGAACGCCACGATACGCTCGCCCATCGCGCCCAAAGCCACGATGCCGGCAACCCCGATGGCGATGCCGGCCACCGTGAACGCGTAGCCGCGCAGCGCGCGCAGCAGGCCGGTCGCGCGCCGCGCTAGCATCCGGGCCGCGCTACCACTCGAGGCGCGATTCGACGGGCAGGCCCTGGCGGCGGCGGGCCCAGGCGGTGACGCGCGTGATGCCGAACAGCAGGCGCAGCGACAGCCGCACGCGCCACGGCATCCGGATCCAGTTGCCGCCGGAGAGCACGTTGAGCACCGCCACGTACATCCCGAACATGGCGCGCGGGCGCATGAAGAGGTGGAAGAACGAGGGCTCGTAGTACTTGTGGATGAACTTGAACAGCGGATCGAGTCCTCGTCGCACGCGCCGCTCGTAGCCGGCAAAGCGGCGCCGACTGAAGTCGCGGGCCGCGAACGCGTCGGCGATGGCGGCCGCCGCGAGCTGCCCCGTGCGCAGGGCGATGTACACGCCGCCCGAGAAGATCGGGTCCACGAAGGCCACGGCGTCGCCGACGG
>Ga0247830_10000625_pt1 | contig 13044 bp, 10 predicted proteins | sample 12C_Control_Day5_FD_207766 | JGI IMG/M metagenome (GOLD analysis project Ga0247830, IMG submission 207766) | Soil microbial communities from agricultural site in Penn Yan, New York, United States - 12C_Control_Day5 | ecosystem: Environmental > Terrestrial > Soil > Agricultural land | place...
GTTCGTGTACGGAACGATGTAGTCGCGGAACTCGAGCCCGTTCGAGAGCACGTGGTTGATCAGCGCACCGAGGAACACGATGTCGCTGCCGGCGCGCAGCGGCACCCACATGTCCGCCATCGCGGATGTGCGCGTGAATCGGGGATCGACGTGAATCACGGTGGCGCCGCGCTCGCGCGCCTTGATCACCCAGCGGAAGCCGACCGGGTGGTTCTCGGCCATCGACGACCCCATGATGAGAATCGCGTCGGCGTGCTGAAGATCCTGCTGCGCCGTCGTCGCGCCGCCTCGACCGAACGATGTGCCCAGACCGGGCACGGTGGAGCTATGTCATATCCGCGCCTGGTTGCTGATCGCGACCATACCGAGGCCGCCGGTGAACAGCTTCTTTATGAGGTAGTTCTCTTCGTTGTCGAGCGTCGCGCCACCGAGATGCGCGATCGACGGACACTGCATCAGTGGAGTCTCACGCTCGTCGCAACGGCGGGTCTCCTCGAAGTGGCGCTCGCGTGAGGCCCACACGCGCTCGGCCACCATGTCCATCGCGGACTCGAGATCGATCTCGACCCATTCGCGTGCATATGGCGCGCGGTACTTCACCTTCGCCGCGCGAGCCGGATGCGTGAGCAATTCCTCGGTGGCCGCGCCCTTCGGGCAGAGATGGCCCTCGGAGATTGGCGATGCGGGATCTCCTTCGACCGAGACGATCTTTCCCTCGCGATGGAAGATCAGCTGTCCACAACCGACGGCGCAGAACGGGCAGATCGAACGCGCGATGTGCGCGCCGGTGTTTCGCGGCTGCAGGTCCCGCGTCGCCGAGGACATCGACTCGGAACCGGTGCCGTCTGACCCTGAGCGAAGCTGTTCGATCAGCGGCCACCGGGAGAACCAGTCGGCGAACGTCATGCGCTCATTATTGCCGGGAAGATGACGCCGGGTGCGAGCTTGCCCTTGGGATCGAGTGCGCGCTTGACCGCACGCATCTGCTCGAGGCCGGTGTCACCGAAAAGATCACGGAGCAGTTCCTGTTTCACGGCATTGCGGCCGACGCCGTGCTCGGCGAGCGGACAGCCTCCGAGACGCGCGACTGCACGCCCGAACTCGAGTATGGCCTCACGTCCACGCTCGACGTCTTCATAGCTCCGCGGGATGACGTTGGGATGCAGGTTGCCGTCCGAGATGTGCCCCCAGATCGCGTAATCAAGGCCGCGCGATTCGAACCCGTGACGATAGGCGGCATTCATCTCCGGCAGGTGACGGAACGGCACCACCATGTCGGCAGCGGTCTTCGTAATCCTGCTGTCGACGGATCGTGCCGCAAGCGCCACGCGGTGGTTGACGCCTGCCGGCACGGCTTCTCGCAGAGCGGTCAACTGCTGGACTCTCCGCAGGTCTCCAGGCATGGCCATTTCGGTGACATCGAGGAGCCCCTCGTCTGACACCAGGCGGCAGAACCGTCCGAGAGCGCTGTCGGCTGCCGGACGATTCAAGTCTCCACCGATCTGCTGATACGCGCGCTCGGCATCCACGTCCGCAGGCAACTCCAGTTGTACGAAGAGGACCATGGCCGTCTGCGGCGGGAACCGCACGCTTTCACGCTCTGTCACACCGTCCTCGAGGAGGACGTCGATACCGCGGCGATCGATGCTTTCGATCGCGCGCGCATCGATGCCGGCCCCGTCTCGCGACACTCGAGTGGCCAGCGAAGCATCACGAAGCCGACCCGTCAGTTGAAACGCCTGCTCTTCCGAGCCGCACGGCACCATCGCGAAGGCGATGTTCGGCGGCGGAGACAGAACGCGGAAGGTGACTTCGACGATGACGCCGAGCGTACCTTCGGAGCCGATGAACAGATCGATCGCGTCCATGCCGGGTGCAGCGAAGTAGCCGGCCGATTTCTTGGCCACGTCCGGCATCTTGTACGTCGGCACCGGAACGCTCCTGAAGCCCCCAGGCCGGCTGCAGCCGGCTCCTACGCCAATGTCCAGCGCCCCCGCGACTGCTCTGGCCTGCCCGCGCTGAAGCTGCGCAACAGAACCGTCCGCGAGCACGACTGTCAGCGCCTCTACCCACTCGCGAGTGCTGCCGTACTTGAACGTGCCGGCTCCGGCCGCGTTCGTCGCGACGATACCGCCGGCACACGCGCCTGTGAACGTCGGCGCCGGCGGGAACCATGCGCCGCGTCGCGCGAGATGCTGCTGGATTGCCGCGATCGTGATGCCAGGCTGCACAGTAATGGATGATGCGGTCTCCGCGAGGACGCGCGTCATTCTTGCGGTCGAAACGATCGTTTCACCGAACGGCGTCGCGCCGCCGGTGAGCGAGGATTGCGCTCCGATCGGCAGGACGGTGCTGGCGGCGACGATCGCCACGGTGACCTCGTCAATCGTCTGCGGGAACACGATTCCCGCGGCGTGACCGCCGGGAAAGTGCGCCGCATCTTCGAGGTACGAACTCGGATCCATCACCTTCATCCCGCCTTCCAGATTCCGCAATATGATGATGCCGCATGTTTCGTTTCACGCTTGGAGTCGAAGAGGAGTTCCAGATCGTCGATCCCGAGAGCGGCGAGCTGCGATCGCATGTCTCCGAGTTGCTCGCGTCGAGTGCGCGGGTTCTCGGCGATCAGATCAAGCGTGAGCTCCATCAGTCGATCGTCGAGGTCGGAACGAAGATTTGCGGAGATGTCGCCGAGCTGCAGGAAGAGATCTTCCGGATCCGGCGAGAATTGGTTGCCGCGGCGGAACGGGTTGGACTCGCGGTTGCCGCCGCCGGAACACACCCGTTCGCCGACTGGAAAGACCAGGTGCTGTCTCCGGGCGTCCGCTACGACAGCATCGTCGAAGAGCTTCAGCAGCTCGCAAGATCGCTGCTGATCTTCGGCCTGCACGTCCATGTCGCCGTGCCGGACCGGCAGGTCGCGATCGAGCTGATGAATCAGGCGCGCTACTTCCTCCCGCATCTGCTCGCGCTGTCGACGAGCTCGCCGTTCTGGATGGGACGCGACACCGGACTGAAATCGTACCGGACGACGGTGTTCCGCCGGTTTCCGCGCACGGGCGTGCCCGATCACTTCAATTCATGGAGCGAGTTCGAAAATTACGTCAAGCTCCTGGTGGATCTGAAGTGCATCGACGATGGACGGAAGATCTGGTGGGACGTGAGGCCGCATCCGACGTTCGGTACGCTGGAGTTCCGCGTCTGCGACGTGCCCACGCGGCGCGAAGACACTGTCATGTTCGGCGCGCTTTGCCAGGCCATCATCGTGAAGCTTTACAAGCTCTCCACGAGCAACATGGGATTCCGTCTGTATCGGCGCGCACTCATCGAAGAGAACAAGTGGCGCGCCGCGCGCTGGGGGCTTGATGGACAGTTGATCGACTTCGGTCGACGGGTCGAAGTGCCGATGCGCGAGCTGGCGCTCGAGCTGCTCGAGTTCGTCGACGACGTGGTGGATCCGCTGGGCAGCAGGGAGGCGGTGAACCATATCCACGCCGTCCTTCGCGACGGCACGAGCGCGGACCGGCAGCTCGCCGTCTTTCGGAAGAGCGGGGATCTGACGGCCGTCATGCGGCATCTGATAAACGAAACGCGGGCTGAAGGGCGCGAGGGCAGATAATGAAGATCGGTTTGATGTGCGGCCGCGAGTACAGCTTTCCGCCAGCGTTCATCGAGCGTGTGAATCAGCTCGGTGCAGCGCACGGCATCACCGCGGAAATGGTGACGCTCGGCGGAACCCGGATGGACGAGCCGTCGCGGTACCGCGTGATCGTCGATCGCATCTCGCACGAGGTGGAGTACTACCGCGGATCACTGAAGAACGCCGTCCTGCAGGGAACGTACGTGATCAACAATCCATTCTGGTGGACGGCTGACGACAAGTTCTTCAACTACTCGCTGATGGCGAAGCTCGGGTGCGCGATCCCGCGGACCGTCCTGCTCCCGCAGAAGGGATATCCCGCCGATGTCGATCTCGCTCCGGAATCGCTCCGCAATCTCGCCTTCCCGATGGACTGGGAGGGGCTCCTGGACTACGTCGGTCGTCCGGCGATCCTGAAGCCCTATTCGGGAGGTGGCTGGAAGCACGTCTACAAGGTGAACGACGTGCGCGAGCTGCTGGAGGCGTACGATCGCACCGCCCCCTACTGCATGACCTTGCAGGAGTTCATTCCGTTCGACCGGTACGTTCGCTGCTTCACCTTCGGCAAGACCGACATCACGCCTGTCGCGTATGACGTGAAGGAGCGGCGGTATCTCGTGGATCACAGCTACCTGTCCGGCGAGACCGGCGCCCGCGTCGTGCGCGATGCGCAGACGATCAACCTCGCACTCGGGTACGAGATGAACACGATCGAGTTCGCGATCCGCGAGGGTGTGCCGTACGCGATCGATTATCTGAACCCCGCGCCCGACTTCGAGAGAGATCGAATCACGCCGTTCTATTTCGAGATGGTCGTCGAGAAGATGGCGAACCTGGTGATCGATCGGGCGCTGAACGGACATCCGTCGCAGTGCTGGCCGCGCTGGGAGGAGATGCTGGGGATCGGTCCGGCCACGGGATTCACCGCCGCTCCCGGACCGTCCTGATGGATTTCATCGACGACTGGCACACCCTGCTGCGCTCCGGCGGCGGCACGTCGCCATCGGAGTGTCTCGAGTTCGCCGCGTCGATGCGTGCGCGAAGACTGACGTTCGGCGACCGAATCCATTGTCCGTTCCTGCGGCCGTTCTTTCTGACAGCCGCCGAGGAAGCACGGATTCGGCGGGCCGCCGAGACGATCGCCGTGCTCGGGGAACGCGTTGCGCGCGAAGCGATCAGTTCACCGGCGATCCTCGAGCAGCTCGGCGTGACCGACGCCGAAGAGCGGCTCATAAGGATGGACCCGGGTTACGAGACAGCCAGCACCGCGTCGCGCGTCGACGCCTTCCTTCTCCCCGACGGGCTTCATTTCGCCGAGTACAACGCGGAATCGCCTGCGGGTCCGGCATACACGCAGCGGCTCGCGGAGCTGTTCGATTCGCTGCCGGTCATGCGCCAATTCCGCGAGCATCATCATGTTCAGTATCGACGGACGATCGAACCGCTGCTCGGCGCCCTCCTCGACAGCTACCGCGAATGGGGCGGACGCGCGCAGCCTCCAACGATTGCCATCGTGGACTGGCGCGAGGTGCCGACGTGGACGGAGTTCGAGATCCTGCGCGATGCGTTCGTCGCGATGGGAATCCCGACCATCGTCTGCGATCCTCGCGAGCTGTCGCTCGATCGCGCGTCGCTCTCGGCGCAGGGCCAGCAAATCGATCTCGTCTACCGGCGCGTGCTGATCAACGATATTCTCGCGCGCCCCGACGAGTGCGCAGCGCTCGTCGACGCCTACGAAACGCGCGCCGTCTGCGTCGCCAACACCTTCCGCTGCAAGCTGCCGCACAAGAAGGCGTTCTTCGCCGTCCTGACAGACCCGGCGAATGCGCAGATGTTTTCCCCTCTGGAGCACGCGGTCATCGCGGCACACGTCCCGTGGACCCGCGTCATGGCCGACGTGGCCTCGCAAAAGGACGGCGTCGAGGCGCCGTTGCCGGAGCTGGTCCGCCGCGAGCGCGAGAGCCTCGTCATCAAGCCAAACGACGAGTACGGCGGCAAGGGAGTCATTCTCGGCTGGGAGACGGAGCCACTCGCGTGGGACCGCGCCATCGCCGCCGCCCTCGCTGACCAGAAGGGCACGTGGATCGTGCAGGAGCGGATCCCCGTCCGCCGGGAGGTCTTTCCGCAGTTCGACGAACACGGCAAGGTCACCAGCGGGACGATGCTGGTGGACCTCGCGCCGTACCTGTTTCGTGGAAGGATGTCGGGATTTCTGACGAGGCTCAGCGCGACGGGGCTGGCGAATGTGACATCAGGCGGAGGGCAGGTGCCAGTGTTCGTGGTGGATCAATAAAACGCCAAACTGCAAACTGCAAAACTCCCAGTGCCGTCACAGTGACTCACGCGGAGTACGGAGCGCAGAGGCACCTATGTTTGTTCCTGAAAATCCATGGCTCTGCGTTCTCCCCGGCCTCGGCGGTGCAGCATTCAGACGACACCAGATACAATCTGAGTGATGTTTTTCGGGTCGTTTCCCCACGAGTTGCGGGCGGGCGCGCACAACGCCGTCGATGTCTGTCTCGGAATTCAGCCGCGTGAGCAGGTGGCGTTGATCGCCGACGAGGCGAGCCGCGACGTGGCGGCGTCGCTCGAGGAGGCGCTTTGCGCGAAAGGGGCGCGGCCGCTGCCGTTGCTCATCGAGTCGGTCACGCCTCGTCCAATGACCGCGGCGCCGCGGGAAATTCTCGAGACGCTGGAGCACGCCGACGCTGGCATCATGTGCGTCCAGCCGCAGGAGGGGGAGCTCGGAGCGCGCATGGCCATTGTCTCCGTGATCGAGCGGAGACGGGTGCGCTACGCGCACATGGTCGGCGTGACGCGTCAGATCATGACCGAGGGGATGCGCGCCGATTACCGCCAGGTCGATCGCCTCAGCCAGCAACTTTGCGAGCGGATGGAGCAGGCGACGTCGTTGACCGTGAAGACGGCGGCGGGAACGGACTTCCGCGCCACATTCGATCATGCGCTCGCGTGGGTCAAGACGAGCGGCATCATCAACCCACGCTACTGGTCGAACCTTCCGGCGGGCGAGGTGTTCACCACACCCGGTTCGGTGGACGGTACGTTCGTCTGCGACGGAACGGCCGGCGACTACTTCAACGCGAAGTATGGCGAGCTGCAGGGGCAGCCACTGGTGCTCGAGATCCGCGGCGGCCGCCTGGTGTCGGCGGAGTCAGCGCACGCGGAACTGCAGCGTGACTTCTGGAATTACTGCCACACGGACGAACATAGCGATCGGGTCGGCGAGCTGGCCTTCGGCACGAATCTCGGGCTGCGCGAGATGATCGGGATCCTGCTGCAGGATGAGAAGGTACCAGGCGTGCACATCGCGTTCGGCGATCCGTACGGCAGCCAGACGCACGCCGACTGGAAATCGAAGACGCATGTCGACGTCCTCACACGCCATTGCGACGTGTGGATAGACGAGGAGCAGGTCATCGCCAATGGCCAATACCTGCTCGACCGCTTCGAACTGACTAGCGCCAGATAGCCGTCGCGCGTCAGGCGTGGCACACCCCATGTCATGTCGCACGTCGTAAAGGCCCGTAGCACCTCGCACTGCGCAGGTGACCTACCACCGACTCAGATATTCCCGCATCATGTCTTTCCAGTAGGGCCAGTCGTGGCCGCCGCGGGGACCCCAGTCATCCACATAATGGCGGATTCCTTTGCGCGAGAGGATCCCGGAGAGGTGGTGGGTGGAGCGGCTGTCCTCGTACGGCCCCGACCCGGTCACCAGTCGGATCTCGCACGTGGCGAGCTGATCCAGATACCAGGGGTCGGTCAGGTTCGCGAGGTAATCGACGGGATTGTGAAAGTAGAAGTTCTCGTCGTAGCCGCCGTCCATCATCCGCCGCAGGTCGTAGACGCCCGAGAGCGCATAACACCGCTTCACCAGGTGCGGGTAGCGGAAGAGCGTGTTCGCGGCGTGATACGCGCCGAGTGAGGCGCCCATCGTGGTGATCGCGATCCCGGGATTCTGGCAGTGTGCGTGGACGAACGGAATGACCTCCTCGCGGACGTACTCGTCGAACAGGCGCTGCCGCCAGCTGCGGTGCGACGGGTGTGCGCCCTTGTTCATGAACGAATCGCTGTTGTTCGAGCCGACGCAAAAGACCTTCACGCGGCCGGCATCGACGAAGTCTCCCACCGCGCCGATCAGGCTGTTCCGTTCGAGTTCCCACTCGTCGCCATGGCTGGTGGGGAAGGCGAGCAGTGGCGGCCCCCAGTGGCCGAACACCGCGACGCCCATTTCGTATCCGAGCCTCGGCGAGTGCCAGCGGTGATGTTCGATGTGCACGAAGCAGAGTGTAGCGCAGCCCCAAAACACCAAGTCCCAGTCGGCATTCGTTGGGAGTTGGAAGCCTTCGGCTGAAGTAAGCTTCCGCTTCGATGAATTCTTCGAGGCAGACCGCCGCGTACGCGACGATCGTGGCGGTGGCGCTGGCCGTGTACTTCCCGGCGACGTCGGCCTGGTTTTACGAGGACGATCTGCAGTGGCTCGCCGGAACCCTGACCTTCACACCGGCAGACCTCTTGAACCTGTCCGCGCAGCGCCACTTCTTTCGGCCGGTCATCTCTCTCTATTTCTGGGCGGCGGCCCCGCTGTTCGACGGCTCACCCGTGCTCTTCCACTGGGCCAACAGCGCGCTGCATGCGGCGAACGGACTGCTCGTGCTGCTCCTGGTGCGTGCGATCGGCTTCAACCTCCGCTGGTCGTTCTTCGCCGCGCTTTTCTTCGTCTCCATGCCGGCGTATGTCGAAGCCATCGCATGGGTCTCGGCGCTGGCGGAGCCGGTCACGACCTTCTTCGGCCTGATCTCGATCTACGCGCTGCTTCGCGCTCGCCGGGAAGGGTCATCGGGTTGGAAAACGCTCTCGGTCGCGGTGTTCTTCACGGCACTCATCACGCACGAGAGTGCAGTCGTACTACTGCCGTTGCTGGTGATGGCGGACTGGGCGTTCGGGATGCGCCAGGCTGGTCCGCCGACGCCATTGCTCGCCGATCTGAACACGAAGTTCCGGCGCTTCGCGCCCTACTTTCTACCCCTTGCCGTCTACCTGCTCGTCGACCTCTCCGTCAACCAGCGCAGCTATCTGGTCGAGGAGGGACATTACCGCATCGGTCTGCACGCCATCCGTAATCTGCTCGCCTATGTCGTCACGCTCTACGTGGGCCAGCGTAACCTGCCGTCGTTCATCGTCGTCGCCGTGGCGCTGATCGTGCTGCTCCTGCGCGGCACGCCGCGCGTGCGATTTGCGACCGTCTGGCTGCTGCTCTGGATCCTGCCGTTCTCATTCTTCACCTGGAGCAACACGTCCCGGTACGCGTACACGCCCGCGGTCGGCATGGCGCTGCTGCTTACCGAAGCGCTTTCGTGGCTCGAGACGCGGCTCGCGGCGCTGCTCGGGAGTTCCGGGCGAATCGCAGTAGTCACCCTGCTCGCCATCTTCGTTGCCGTGCGGTTCATGCTCTTTGCCGTCGACAACGTCACGGGTTTCGCGGAGCGGACGGAGCGTTATCGAAACTACGCCCACTCGCTCAGGCGCGAGTACCCGGATCCGCCGCGCGGCGCCCGCCTCGAGGTCGACGTCGAGACGGCCGATGCGCTGCAGTTCCGCTACGTCGAAGCGCTCGCTCAGTGGGAGTTCAGGGACCCGATGCTGAGACTCGACGTGCGCCGCTGATTCGGCTCCGTTTGGGCGTTGGACGTCGGGCGTCGCGAGTTGGAGGTCGCCTTCCTCCCCGGCCCGTACACGGCGCGGCCCGGCTTGGCGCCCGTGTGCTCGCCGTTCTTCAGCACCTGCGTGCCGTTCACGAACACGTGCTTCATACCGACGGCGAACTGGTGCGGCGCCTCGAACGTCGCCCGATCCGCGATCGTTGCCGGATCGAAGATCGCGAGATCGGCGAACATGCCTTCACGAATGAAGCCGCGGCCGTCGAGCTCGAGATTGGTCGCCGGTAAGCCGGCCAACCGGCGGACGGCTTCTTCGAGCGGGATCACCTTCTCGTCGCGAACGTAGCGACCGAGCAGTCTCGCGAAATTCCCATAGGCGCGAGGGTGAGTCGACGACTTCGTGAACGGCGGTTCCGGCGTCATCGAACCTGCGTCGGAGCCGAACGAAACCCAGGGCAGTCGGATCTGCTTGCGCAAATTGTCTTCCGACATCATGAAGTACACAGTCCCGACGCGTGACCGGTCCTCGAGGACGAGGTTCATGATCGTCTCCACCGGGTCTTCGCCGCGCAACTTCGCGGCTTCGCTGAGCGTCTTTCCGGTGAGGGGCTTCAGCTTCTCGTTCTTGAACTCGACGAGTATCACGCGATCGGGGGAACCGGCGGCGAGATAGAGATTCTCCCAGTCGGATCCCCCATTGCGAATCGCGTCCGCGATCTTCGCGCGAGTTCCCGCGTCGCGCAGCCGCTTGTAGGCTTCCTCATAGCCGCCGTCGAGCACCCAGGGCGGCATCGCGGCGTCGAGTCCGGTCGCGCCGGCAGGGTAGGTATACATGTCGGCCGTGATCTTCAGCCCATTACCGCGCGCCGCCTCGATCCGTGCAATCACGTCGTCGATCTTCGACCAGTTGGCCTTGCCTGCGGCTTTCAGGTGGTAGATCTCCGCCGGAATCGCCGCCTCCCGGCTGATGCGAATCAATTCGTCGACAGCCTCGAGCAGACGGTTGCCCTCGCTGCGCATGTGCGAGATGTACTTGCCCCGGTACTGCGCTGCGACCTTGCACAGCTCGATGAGCTCCTCGGTAGATGCGTAGAACGCCGGTGCGTAGATGAGCGACGAGCCGATGCCGAGCGCGCCCGCTTCCATCTCCTGGCGGACCAGCGCCCGCATCTGCTCCAGTTGCTCGGGTGTGGGCGGCTTGTCTTCGAGGCCGATCACATGCTCACGAATGGTGGTCGCGCCGATATACGACGCGACGTTTGTCGAGATGCCCCGTCGCTCCAGGTCGCGCAGGTACTCCGCCAGCGTTGTCCAGGTGATCTCGTACTTGAGATCCCCCATCTGTTCGACGGCCCGCTTCTTCATCGCATCGTTCATCGGGCCCATCGAGCTGCCCTCGCCGAAGATCTCGAGCGTCACTCCCTGCCGGATATCCCCTTGCGAGCGTCCGTCGATCAGCAGCGAATCGGTCGCCCACGACAGCATGTTGATGAACCCGGGCGCGACGGCGAGACCGCTCGCATCGACGACGTCGCGAGCGGACGCACTGGAGAGATCTCCGACCGCGGCTATGCGATCACCGCGCAGCCCTACGTCTGCGCGTCGCCCCGGAGATCCGGTTCCGTCGTAGACGGTTCCGCCGCGGATGATCACGTCGTACGTCATCGATGTTCTCGGGGAGCGCGCGGCGCACCCAACCATGACAAAAGCGAAGACGAGGGCGAAAGAGGCAGACTTCACGGGCACCAATTATAAGGCTGTGCTAGGATCCGGTTCGCTCCCCCGAGGCAAACGCGATGACCAGCAAGACCTGGCCCAGGGGTGTATTCGGGAGCTGCGCATTCGGCTCCGGGATCCTCGCTGTAATCTTCCTTTTTTCGGCCGATGTTGCCGCACAAGTTCCGGCCCAGACGCTCGCGGACGCGATGGATATTCCGGCTGTGAACATCGAGTCGGCCACGGTCACGGCGCCTGCAGCAGGCACCAGCATGAAGGTGGTCTCCAAGTGGGGCGTCAGTAATCTGCCCCGCGCGGGCTCCAACCTCGTGGTCCTTTCGACAGGCGTGGCCGCTGACAGTTCGATGCCCGGATTCGTTTCGCCGGTAGGGGGGACGAACTTCCTCGGGACGTCCGCGGATCCATTCCCAAGCGGAACGTTCTCGCCTGCAGGCTGCGACACGCCCGATGGCAACGTCCACGACCTGACGATCCTTCGCGTGCAGGTGCGTGTGCCTGCGGGCGCCACCGCGTTGAAGTTCGACTACAACTTCTTCTCTTCAGAGTATCCCGAGTGGCTCTGCAACGCCTTCAACGACCGCTTCGTCACGCACATGCAGTCGACGGCCCTTACTGGCAATATCGCGTTCGATGGATCGGGCAACCCGATCTCGGTCAACAAGGCGGCGTTCCGCGTGTGCACCGGCTGCGCCGACGGCGACGCGGGTCTCAATGGTACCGGCATGGATGTCGGGGAGGGGGACCCGAGCGATGGCGCGGGAACGGGATGGCTGACGGCCGTTGCGCCGGTGCAGGCGGGAGAACTGGTCACGCTGCAGTTCGCGATCATGGACGATGGCGACGGCACGGATGATTCGGTCGTGCTGCTCGACAACTTCAACTGGGTGATCAGCACCACGCTGACCGCGAGCGCCGGCGCCGATGCGAACCTCACAGCCGACGCGACCGGGTTTGCAACGTTCTCGAGGACGGCTTCGGTCGTCGGCGCCGCGACGACGTACGAATGGCGCCTCAATGCCGAACTGATCTCGACTTCTCCCACGGTCAGCACCTCGCTCGGCGTCGGCGTGCACACGCTGAGTTTCTCGGCGAGCGACGGCGTCAACGTCGCGACTGATTCGGTGGTCGTGACGGTAACGGCAGCGGCCGGCGGCATTCCCGGCCCCATCGGTCCGCAGGGTCCGGAAGGTCCCGCAGGTCCGCAAGGTCCCGCAGGTCCGCAAGGTCCCGCAGGTCCGCAGGGTCCGGAAGGTCCCGCAGGTCCCGCAGGTCCCGCAGGTCCGCAGGGTCTGACTGGCCCGCAGGGTCTACCGGGTGCGCAGGGTCCCGCAGGACCCGCTGGTCCGCAAGGGCTTCAGGGTCCGCAGGGTGAAGGCCTCGTGAGCGGATCGCTGTTGTTTCTCATGGAAGGTGTGGCACCTCCGCCCGGGTACCGGCTGCTGGGTAACGAGCAGATGACCCTGCGCGGTGCCAACGGCGGCAACGACGTGCATCTGCGTATTTACGTCTATCAGCGCCAGTAGCTCGCAACGATCACGGACGTGACGGAGGAGCGAGCCATCCTCCTCCGTCACCACCCGGTTCGGACTCACCGGGCATCTACAGCTTGCGCATCAACAAAGTTGTACCGAACGCCGTGTGAGCATCGACGGTCACGTTGCAACTGCTGCCTCCTTACGACAGCCGGTTCACCGTTAAGCACTTCGCTTATCAGCGACGGAGCTCCGGCCTCATCGAGTTCCTCACATCGAGCGCCCTGACGTCACCGTTTGTCGGGATACCCGGGGCGCGTCAGAAAGCGCGGCGGTGCCGGCGCGCCGGGCTTGACGTTGTAACGATACGCTTCGATCAGCCAGCGCTCACCGGCACGCTGAACCACCATCGTCGAAAGCCCCTCCGCGTTGGGCAATGTGTTTCCCGCCGAATCGAGCACACCGCGCAGCTCCCATTTCAGATCGACCACCGCGACAGACCGGCTGATGCAGC